>Ga0207670_10000250_pt1 | contig 33568 bp, 34 predicted proteins | sample KBSS23HmetaG_FD_184339 | JGI IMG/M metagenome (GOLD analysis project Ga0207670, IMG submission 184339) | Switchgrass rhizosphere microbial communities from Kellogg Biological Station, Michigan, USA - KBS S2-3H metaG (SPAdes) (version 2) | ecosystem: Host-associated > Plants > Roots >... | reverse complement strand
CCGATGCGATGTGCGCGATGCCGCTGTCGTTGCCGACGAACAATTGCGACCTTGCAGCCAGCGCAGTCACTTCCGGGAGCGACAGATCAAACGTCTCGATGTGTACGGACGATTCGGCAACCAGATTCTCCAACACCGCTTGCTCATGAGGCGCTGCGATGGCCACCGGTGCAAAGCCGCGCTCAGCCACATATTCCACGATACGCGCGAAGTTTTCCGCCGCCCATTGCTTGGTCGCAAACGCCGCCGCCGGATGAATGAGCGCGATCTTTCGATCTGTTAGACCAATAGCAGCAAGTCGCTGGTTAATGGTTTCAGCGGCTTCGGGTGAGACACCTAAGTGTGTGCGAGGTCGATCAGTGACGGGAACGCCGGTCCAACCGAGTAGCGCCAATTGCTGTTCGACAGAGTGCGTTTTCTGTTGACCCCAGAGCAATAAAGGCGACGGCACGAGATGATTATGAAGTTGCGCGTATTGATACGTCTTGAAGCCAACGCGGTGACGTGCGCCTGTGGCTCGCGTCAGAAACGTCGCGGTCGTCCCACCGTGGAGGTTGTAAACCACATCGTATTTCTCCGCGCGTAGCTCGCGCGCCACGCGCATTCGCGACATCAGTCCGCCGCGTTCCAGAGCGAGCACATTGGTGATGTGTGGATGATGATCGAGAAGCGGCGCGACCCAGTCTTCCACCAGGATATCGACCTGGATTCTAGGCAGAAAGCGCTTCAACGCGAAGGCTGAAGGTGTGGCCAAAACCGAGTCGCCGATCGACCGCAGCCTGACCAGCAAGACTTTGTGTACGGTGGTCCAGTCCCAGCGCGGCGGCGCCAGCGGTTGCGCGGCGTCTTGACCCTGCAATCCATACATTGCTTGTGTTTCGATGTCGCGTAACTGTGGAGAAAGCTCGACGATGTCGCGCAAGCTGTTCATCGAATCACTCTTCGATCGTGGCCTCGTCGATGAGCATTACCGGGATATCGTCGCGGATGGGATAAACACGCTTGCACTCGACGCACTTCAGCGCGTTCCCATCCGGCTTGAGCTCGACCTTCGCCTTGCAAGCCGGACACGCGAGTATCTCCAAGAGTTCCTGACTAACTGCCATTGGCTGACCTTTCTAAGGCATGCTGCGGGTTGCGAGAAAGCTTATCACAAAGAAAGCAGCAGGAGGCAGTATACGTCCTATATGACCTATAGGTCTTATATGACCTATACTTTGTGTGATGTCGCTCGAATTTGCACTGCAATACGCCTGCCCGCTCCGCGCCAACTACTCTGAGCGGCACTTGCGCGAGTGGGGACGCCTGAGCAGCCTGCACGCCAAGCTCACCACCGGAGACGCCAGCGCGCCGTCGATAGATAAACTCCGGTGGGTTGAAAACGCCAGCGCCGAAATCGAGCGCATGCAGGAGGCGACGTCTGTTTGTGCTCAATGTCCCGCGTGCCTGCCGTTGGACATGGCCGGCGATGGGGAGTCGGTAGGTTGTTTAGGGCGGATCAATTATCCGATCGAGGCGCAGTTTGAAAAGTTTCTCGCGGACCGCGTGCAGCTCGCACTCGATACGCTGGACAAGGAAGACCAGCCGCGACTGTTACGCATCCTGATCGATCCGGAGTCGCCTTTCGATGGCGAAGCGACGAAAGAGCTGCGGCGTGTGGTGACTGAAGATGGATTGCGGTTCTTTGAGTTGCGCGTGCCGATCGTTCTCACGCGCGAAGCCGCGCGCCTCACTACTGACAACATCTTCGATCTGCTCGCTGGCTTTCGCTCTGAAGACAGTGAGACGACGACCTACACGCGCGAGCTACCTTTCGAAGCTGCCGCCGACTACTACGATTTTCTCGATCTCATCTTGCGCAGCGAATTGAGCCAATCGGAAGTCGCGCGACTGACTTCGCGCAGCCGCAACTACAATCAGTTTCTCCGCCTCCTCACTGCTATCGAAAAAGCGGAAGCACTGAATACCCGCGTGTTGATTGATTAGGGATTTACTGCTTCTTCTCGTCTAACAAACGCAAAGTGTCGAGGATGAGGTTGGTGTTACTGAGCGCCTGAATGCGGGCCGAATACTGTTCCGAGCTTTTCTGGAATTCGAACGTGCCGCTGGTGATCTCTACTACTCGCTGAAATCCCAGGTCTCCAACCTGACCGTCACAGATGGCATCGACGATACGACCGTCGTTGAATTTCACCTGGCCTTCGAAGCTTGGACCGTTGAGAGTCAGCACGCCGTTCAAACGCGCGTTTTCGATGACCTGCATCGCGTCGAAGACGCTGATCGCACTGAGGTCCCCGGCCAGAGTGAAGTGCTTGCGCTCGAATTGCGCCTCGGGAGCGGGCGTGGGTTTCAGGTCCGGGCGGCGGGCGCGACGGATCGCCTCGAGACCGCCGGCGATATTTATCCGGACGTCAAACTGCTTGGCTTCGAGTAGGCGATCGTGAGCGGTATCAAAATCTTCGCGCTCGATATAAAGGCTGGCCAGGGCGAGACACTGGCGCGCAGCCTCTTCCAGCTGCTTGTGAACCGCACAAATCTCGCGTAAACGCTCGCGCAATTTGATGGAGCGACTGTTAACTTCAAGCGCCGTTCGCAATCTTTTTATTGCACGATCCGGCGCCTGATACTTCATAAAGAGCTCAGCATCGAGCAGGGCTGCTTCAATATCGCTGACGTGCTCAGTTTGTGAGTCGGAGATCGGCATACCAATTGGGAGTTTATCACACCAAAATGAACCTTTTGGCCGGGAAAATCCGCGTTACAGGTGAGAAGATACGATTGGCATGCAACCTGCGGGACAACGCAATCGTACGAAGAACATCAGAAGTATTGGAAGGTGTAAGACAATGAACCGGTGGATGAAACGACGAATCGAACGCTCCCGAGCTAGATGCAGGGGCCACAGATAAAAACGGATTATTTGCGGATCTTTCTGAGGTTGTCGAAGATTACTCTCTTAAATTCCGGCCTCTCGCCGAAATTCAGTAGTAGCCCTACCTCAATATCAGTCGCTCTCAAATAGTTCAGCAATTGCGCATGGTGGGATGAATCCAGCGTACGGGCAGCTTTTAACTCAAGCAGCACACAGTTTTCTACCAGTATGTCTGCTTCGAAGCGACCGACCTGAGTTCCCCGGAACCATACCGGAATATCAACCGGACTGCAGACATTCAATCCCACCGATTGCAGCGCAATCACCAACGATCGGTGATACACCGACTCCAGAAACCCGTGTCCTAACTCGTTGTAAACGTGGTAGAACACTTTCAGGATCTTATCTGTAACTAATCCGTGCTTTAGATCAGCGTTCATCTGTGGTCGATTTTTATTCCGATTCGGACCTCTCTTGGTCTCATAGTCCGTTGGGGTTTTGTTGACGAATCAATAAACTCCGATCCAAAACTAAACACGGTCTTGTTCAGTACGTTGTCGAACTCGACTGATGGCCTAAGACGCACTCGCTTTGTGATCTGAATATCCTTCGATACGTTTAGATCGAGCATGAATAACCCTGGCCCACGACCCGCGTTGCGTGGAAGGTTTCCGCTCTGACCGATCGGAGGTAAGCTGAATGACTGATTCGGTCGATCGTTTGAGACATCATCGAGATTTCGATCCATCCCACCAATCGTGATGTTGAATGGCGCTCCTGAAGCCACACGCCAGATCGGCGACAACTGAAATCCACCTAAGCCGAATGTGCCCGAGAAGACGAAACGATGCCGGCGGTCGAGCAGACTGCGCGCCCTTTCAGCGCGAAAGTCTCCGGGAGTGAGCGCGTCGGAGGTGTTGACGACGCCGTCGTCGATCAAACTCGAAAGCGTATAGCCCGCGCGGAAACCAAACCCGGATCCGAATTGCTTCCGCAACTCGAGCGTCAGCCCACGATAAAAGCTGTTGCCGTCTGAGATGAGTTGTTCGAGCTCTCCGCTCGAAGGATCCGGACGCAGGTTGTTGATTGCGGCAAGCGCGACTTCGAGCATCGTCGTCGAAGTTGGACTGTTGAGATTCATCACTGAGATCGGAACGCCAAACTCAATCACTCGTTGCACCGTGTTTGAACTCCCATAACCGAACCGGACTAATTCACCTGCGGTGGTAACGTTGTAGAGCGGGCGGCCAGACACAGTGCGAAAGTTTGCGAAGTCACGTGAGGCAAGGTACTCGGAAAAGTTTTTATAGCCTACGGGAAGCACGGGCGCGTTTACATTGAATTCGCGCCACAGATGTATGCCTCGCGTAAAGCTGAAGTTTGCCTCCACTGCATAACCGCGGCCCAGATCACGCTCGATGCCAGCATTAATTTGATAGCTTTCCGGAATCCTCAAAGCCGGATCGAGTCGACGCGAAAAGTTTGTATTCGTCACTCCAAAGTCGCGAACCAGTGGGGAATCCGCGCTGAGCGTTTCGGGAAAGCGCAGACTCGCAGCTATAAACGCGCGTGGATCGGGAATCAGGTTGGTGTCGAAAAAGAGCTGTTGCTTACCCAACGTGAAGTCATCGATGGTGCGCAGCAATGGACGATTGAAGAAGATGCCGCCACCGGCACGCAATACAAGCTTTCCGGAAGCGAGTGGACTGTAAGCCGCCGAGAACCTTGGACCAAAGTTGTTTAGATCATGAAGAATCGTTTCGTACTCATAACGCAAGCCATAACTCAACAGCAGTTGCGGCAGGAGTTGCCATTCATGCTGCACAAACACACCGGTGTAGAAGTTCGTTTGTGTAGACGAGCTCTGAAACCTTTGCCGGAAGCGACTGGGAACACCCGCGAGGAAATCGCCGGCGCTCGCAAAGTTGAAGGTGCCGCTGAGATCCAAGAGATCGATGAACGTTGAACGCACGTGATGGATGTCTGCGCCCAGTTTGAGTGAATGATCTCCGTTTGCGAAGGAGAGCACGTTTTGGACCTGCACGCGTTGCTCGCGCCTATCGCTGCCACCGGAGGTTGAGGAACCGGCGACGAGCGTTCCGGTGCGTCTCTCCGGATCTTCAGCCGGCAGCGGATCGTTCAACGCGATCAGCACCACCGGCGAATTGCCTCCGCTCGCTTCAAACGCAGGCGACAAACGCGAGTATTGAAACCGTGCCTGATTCACGGAGCGCTCAGAAAGAACCAGCGTGTCCGAAAGCGAGATCGCATCTGAATTGCGCCGCCGGCCCTGCAAAGATTCCGCCAGCCGGTTACCACCACCAAACTGTCGCAGATTTAAGAGTCGCCCACCCTGATACACGATCGACGCGTTGTGCATTTGGCTAAACTGCTGATCGACCCGCGTCGTGATGCTCGTGTTCCTGAGCGGTGTACTAATTGACGAAACGAATGGAGCCACTTCAGTAGCCAACACAGGCGCCTCGGTATCTTCAAGCCGGCTACGACTGAAATCCGTTGGCGCAGCCAGTGGAAATCTGCGGTTCTTTTTTAGAGGAACAAGCGTATCGATCAGCGCGCTGTCCAGAACTTTGCTCAGCTCGTAAGAAACAAAGAAAACGCTCTCACGAACGAGTGGACCACCAAGCGTGAATCCGGAGACGTGTTCCTGCAGCGGTAGTCGCGGAATGCCGAGCGAGTTGTTTCGAAATGTGTTTGCGTTGAGCGACTCATCCTTGAAAAAGTAGAACTCGCGGCCGTGAAATTGTTTTGAGCCGCTGCGCGTCCGCAGATTAACGCGACCGCCGGACGCGCGCCCATACTCTGCCGAGAACTGGTTTGTAATCACCTGCACTTCGGCGACTGCTTCGAGCGATGGTTGGAAACGTTCGCGCGCCGCGCGGTCGTCGTTGTTGTCGAGACCGTCGATGGTCAGGTTGTTGGAGTAAGCAGGTGCGCCCGCGAGCGAGAAGGTGCCGGCCTCTTCAGGCGTGTTCGCGTGATTGGCGTTGCGATCTTCGGCGAGATTGCGCGTCGATAGCGGTTCTTCGGTAACGCCCGGAAGCGTAAAGATCAGATCCAGGATCGAGCGCGCGTTGATTGGCAGCGACTCCAGCTCGCGTGTCGCAAGCGTGGCGCCGGTGACGGTGCGCTTCGTGTCCACGACCGGAACATCAGCGGTAGTAACGACAACCGGCTCGACTTCGACGCTCGACGGAATGAGCATCACCGGCAACTCGAAACTCTGCCCGGAAACGGTTGTGATACCGGTGATCTGCTGCGGCGCGAAGCCGGTGAAGGACACTTGAACAACGTACGCTCCGGGTTCCAGTTGGACCAGGCGATAACGTCCTTCCGCATCGCTTGTAATCGTGCGCTTTTGGCCCGTCTTGCTCAGCGTGACTTGAACTTCGGCGCCGGGAATCACAGCTGAGTTTTGATCGACGATGCGGCCAAAGAGCGTGACGGTGTCGAGGTCTTGTGCGTTAACGTTGAAAGTGAATAGAAAGATAGTGAGAAGTGTGAGACGTGAGGTCATTTGTGTACTCCTTAGTGAGGTTTTACTACGGAGAGAACTTTACCACAGATTTACGCAGATCCAAGCCGCGGATTATTGCCTTGAGGTGCGGCGGCGCAGGGCAGCGGAGCGAGTGAGGGGAACTAAGGCGTCGCTTCCTTCGGGCGCAGCGTCGAAATTCGTGAGCTCTTCGGCATGCGACTGCAAGTATTGGAAGAACCGCTCAAACTCCTGCTGCATCGCATCCATTTTTTCTCGCATGTTCAGAATGATCTCGACGCCGGCGAGGTTCACTCCGAGATCGCGAGTCAGCGAAAGTATCAGCTCCAGTCGTTCAAGATCCGGATCAGTGTAGAGCCGCGTGTTCCCCTCGGAGCGCGAAGGCTTCAGCAGCCCTTCACGTTCGTAAAGCCTGAGCGTCTGCGGATGAATCCCATACTGATCCGCTACAGCACTGATCGTGTATGTTCTCGGCTTTCTGCTCACTCCAACCCCATCTCCACACGCGGGTTTGACGAATTCAACTTCGAATACTCTCGCAGCAATTCTTTTGTCTCTTCCGAAATCACTTTCGGCAACGTCACTTGCACTTCTACAAACTGGTGCCCCTTCGCGCCCGGATTTCGCAGCGACGGCGCACCGCGGTCGCGCAGGCGAAACTTCTGCCCCGACTGCGTTCCCGGTGGAATGCGCAACTGCGTTTTGCCGTCAACCGTCGGCACTTCAATCTTAGCGCCGAGCGCTGCCTCCGGAACGGTGATCGGCACCGTCACGTAGATGTTGTCGCCCTTGCGCGTGAAATATTTGTGCTGACCAACATTGGTGATGATGTGTAAATCCCCCGCTTGTGCTCCGAGACGACCGCCCTCGCCCTTTCCGGGAATCCTCACACGCGAACCAGTTTCAACACCCGCCGGAATGCGAACCTTCACCGTCTCTGTTTTCGCAGTTGTTCCTTTTCCATGACACAGCGAACATGGCGAACGCCGTCGTCCAGTTCCACCACAATCCGTACACTCCTGCGCAAAACGAAGCCGGCCCCCCGCGCGTTGCACCTGGCCCGTGCCTTTGCACGTAGAGCAAACCACCACTGGCCCACCAATATCGCCCGCACCGTTACAACGCGAACACTGCTCCGAACGATTGACCGTGATGTTGGTAGTTATCCCGTTGATCGCTTCTTCAAACGAAAGCGCGAGCGGCATCTCGATGTCGGCGCCACGCTGAGGCTGCGGACGTGGCGGCTCCTTCTCTTTCGACGCGCCACCACCAAACAGATCCGCGAAGATGTCGCGGAAACTACTTCCACCGCCGGAACTTGTCGATCCGCTGGTACTCCAGTCGAAGCCTGAAAAATCAAACCCCGGCGAGGTACGCCCGCCGCTCGATGGACCAGCACCTCGCGCCGCCGCGTCGGCAAGATTTTCTGAGTACTGCCCAAACCGATCGTAAACGCTTCGCTTCTTCGGATCGGAAAGTACGTCGTGCGCTTCCGACATCAGTTTGAAGCGTTCCTCGGCAGCTTTATCGCCCGGATTCACGTCAGGGTGATACTTGCGGGCCAGGCGCCGGTAAGCCTTCTTGATCTCATCGGGCTTGGCGTCGCGCTTGATGCCGAGTATTTGGTAATAGTCCTGCTTAGCCATGATGTTATTGCCGATTGTAAATTGCCGATTGAAGAAAAGGCGGAGGAAACGCTATCTCCGCCTCTTCAAATTGGCAATCGGAATTGGCAATTGCCTTACTTGTTCTCTTCTACGTCCACGTATTCAGCGTCGATGACATTGTCGTCGCCCGAACCACCGCTTGTCGACGACGATGCGCCGGCCGCTGATGCCTGATCGCCAGTGGCTTCCGCACCCGGCGATGGCGCCTGCTGATAAAGCGCCTCAGCAAGTTTGTGCGACGCAGTCTGGAGCTGGTTGAAAGCTTCGTTGAGTCGTTCAACCCCACCTTCCGTTAACGCTTTCTTCGCCTCCGCAATCGCTGCCTCAACATCGGAAGCAACTGCTCCGACTTTTTCGCGATTGTCGGAAAGGGTCTTCTCCATCTGGTAGACCAGACCATCGAGACGATTGCGCGCTTCGATCTCTTCGCGCTTGCGTGCATCGTCAGCAGAGTGCGACTCGGCGTCTTTCATCATCCGGTCGATCTCGTCCTTCGACAGACCCGAAGAAGCCGTGATCGTGATCTTCTGCTCGCGACCGGTTCCCATGTCTTTCGCCGACACGTTCACGATGCCGTTGGCGTCAATGTCAAAAGCAACTTCAACCTGCGGCATGCCGCGTGGCGCCGGTGGAATACCGACCAGATGAAACTTGCCCAATGTGCGATTGTCGCCGGCCATTGGTCGCTCACCCTGAAGCACGTGAACTTCAACCGATGTCTGATTGTCAGAAGCAGTTGAGAAGATCTCCGACTTCCGCGTGGGGATGGTCGTGTTTCTTTCAATCAGCTTCGTGAACACTCCACCGAGCGTCTCGATGCCGAGGCTGAGCGGTGTTACGTCGAGCAACAGGATGTCAGTCTTCTCACCTGAAAGAACACCTGCCTGCACGGCCGCGCCGATCGCTACCACCTCGTCCGGGTTAACACTCTTGTTTGGCTCCTTGCCAAACATTTCCTTCACGATCTCCTGGACTTTCGGGATACGCGTCGAACCGCCGACAAGCACTACCTCGTCGATCTTCTTCTCATCGACGCCGGCATCTTTCAAGGCCGTTTGAACCGGACCTCTGAGTCGCGTCAGGATCGGATCAACCAACTGCTCGAAACGCGAGCGCGTCAGTTTCATCGCGAGGTGTTTCGGACCAGACTGATCCGCGGTCACAAATGGCAGGTTGATCTCCGTCTCCATCGTGCTCGAGAGTTCGATCTTTGCCTTCTCCGCGGCTTCCTTCAAACGCTGCAGAGCCATCTTGTCGTTTGAGAGGTCGATACCCTGATCCTTCTTGAACTCGTCAATGATCCACTCGATTAGACGCTCGTCGATGTCGTCACCGCCGAGGTGCGTGTCGCCGTTGGTTGACTTCACTTCGACAACACCCTCACCAACCTCGAGGATCGAAATGTCAAACGTGCCGCCACCAAAGTCGAATACTGCGATCGTCTCGTCTTTCTTTTTGTCGAGACCGTAGGCCAGCGCTGCGGCTGTCGGCTCGTTCACGATACGCATCACTTCCAGGCCGGCAATCCTGCCCGCGTCTTTTGTTGCCTGGCGCTGTGAGTCGTTGAAATAAGCAGGAACGGTGATTACCGCCTTTTCGACCTTCTGGCCGAGATAGTCTTCAGCCGACTGCTTCATCTTCTGCAAAATGATCGCCGAGATCTCAGGTGGGCTCCACTCTTTACCGCCTGTCGAAATGCGCACATCGCCGTTGCCGGAGCCCTGTACTTTGTATGGCACCTGCTTAATTTCTTCGCTAACTTCGTTGTACCGCCGGCCCATAAATCGTTTGATTGAATAGACTGTGTTTTCGGGGTTGGTTACCGCCTGGCGCTTGGCAACCTGACCAACAAGGCGATTTCCATCCTTGGTGAAAGCCACGACCGAGGGCGTGGTACGGCCACCTTCGGAGTTAGTGATAACGGTCGGCTCGCCGCCTTCCATCACTGCCACGACCGAGTTGGTTGTTCCTAGGTCAATTCCAATAATCTTGCTCATCTTTTAGTCTCCAAAACCTTCCTTGCTTAATATTCTGACCCGGCGCGAACCGCGCTCGGTTGTCTATGAGGCGCTAGCCTTGAACGCTCGATCAATATAATACCTGAGTGCGTCCTTGTCAACTTTTCTTGAGTGCTTTGTCTTCGTCGCGGCGGTCTTCGTTTAGGAGTTTGGAGACGAAAAAGACGTAGTGGGCGCCGGAGAGGATGGCGAGGGTAAAAACTATGGTGTAAGTGGTGGGGAGATAGTAGCCGGTGCCGTATGGGAAGCTGGCGGCGAACATTATGGCGGCGATGGCAACAATCTGAACGGTGGTGTTGATTTTGCCCAGCATCGAGGGCCGGAAACGGCGAAAGCCAGTGACGATGTTGATGGCCGCCGCACCCACGAGAATGAATACGTCTCGGCTGATGACGGCCACAGTCACCCAAAAAGGTACAGGAAGATGTGATGGCAGCGGCTGCGGGAAAACCGCCCTCATCGACAGGACTACGAAGGCAGTGACCAGCATCAACTTGTCAGCAATTGGGTCGAGAATGGTTCCGAGCTGAGACTTCTGGTTAAAACGCCGCGCCAGCAGACCGTCGAGGCCGTCCGTCACACCAGCCAGAATAAAAACCGCCAGGGCGAGGAGGAATCGCCGGTAGAAGAGCAGCGAGACAAAGACCGGAATCAAAACCATCCGGAATACGGTCAGGAGATTTGGGACAGTAACGATCCGGGAGGACATTCAAGGTTGGCCACAAAAAGCGCAAAAAGCTGATTCAAACAGTCCGCAGTTCCAATAAAGAAATTTCAGGAGGGCATCCGTATCTAATGGGTAACACCACTGTACCCAGACCGCGATTAACATAAATCTGCGTGTTTACCAGGCGTCCGAGGCCTTTCAAATGACGTTTGCGCGCTCCTCGTACGGTGCTGCGTTCGCCTCTGATTGCCACCTGGCCACCGTGTGTATGCCCGCTCAGGACCAGATCCACTGAAGCGCGCGCGGCGCGGCGGAGAATGATTGGATTGTGCGCGAGCAGGAGTTTCATCTCGTCGCTCCGGGCGCCTGCCAGCGCCAGCGACAAATCCTCGAGCCCGACCATCGTATCGTCCACACCCGCCAGCCAGAACGACGCGCCATTCTTTTCGAAGTGCATGCCCTCGTTTATCAGGACCGTGATGCCCTCGGCGCGGAAAAGATCGGTTAACAACGCGGCGTCGACCCAGTGATCGTGATTGCCTAACACGGCGTAGACGCCATACTTTGCCTTTAAGCGACCCAACATTTCGGCGCAGGGCGCTGCATAATGTCGTTCTTTCGAGATGTAATCGCCGGTAAGTGCGATGATGTCCGGTTGGAGCCTGTTTGCAGTGTCAACGGCGCGCTCGATCTGTTCGCGGCTGGAAAAAGGGCCGTGATGAATGTCAGAGAGCTGCACGACACGAAAGCCGTCGAAGGCTTTTGGCAGCCGGTTCAAATGGATGCGTTTGTGCTCAATGCTGAGCATGTATGGCTCGGTGAGTGCGGCACGAGCAACATGCGTCAGGCTAAGCGCCAGGGAGCGCAACGGCGTGTCTGGTTGTTTGGAACCGCCATAAGGCGCGACACGTCTGCGTTGGTTCCATCGAAGGGGAGTCGCCATATTTTCTTAGATGTTAATTTGGCGCCAACCTGCCGGGAGCGCCTCGTAGGGGGCGCATTATAGAGACCTCTACAGCGATAAGCAAATCCGCAAAACACTATTCGGTCACTTTGATGGGGCGCTCCCCGACTAAGAGCCGAAATGTGGCATAATCCGGCCACTTTGGAAGCTCACGGCCTGGACCCGGCGGTTCTCATCGGCATCGCGGTAATGCTCGTGGTCGCAAAACTTTGCGGCGAGATGTTTGAACGCATGCGGCAGCCGGCGGTGCTGGGCGAGCTCTTTGCGGGCTTCCTGCTCGGCAACCTCGTAATACTCGGTTTTACGCGGGCAGAACCGCTTAAGACGAATGAGACTGTGGCGGCGCTGGCCGAGTTTGGCGTGATCATCCTGCTGTTTGAAGTCGGACTTGAATCCGATTTGAGGGAGATGATCGAAGTCGGCTGGTCGTCGTTACTGGTCGCGGTCCTTGGCGTTATTGCGCCGTTCTTTCTCGGCTGGGCCGTTTCCGCTTATTTCATCCCGGACGAGCCACAACTGGCCCACATCTTCATTGGCGCTACTCTTTGCGCGACCAGCGTCGGCATCACGGCTCGTGTGTTCAAAGATCTCGGCAAGCTCAACACACGTGAGGCCCGCATTATTCTTGGCGCGGCAGTGATCGACGACGTGCTTGGACTGCTAATTCTCGCGGTGGTAGCAGGAGCCATTAAAGCTGTGGGAACAGGCGCGGCGCTCTCGTTGTTCGACGTCGGCGTGATCGCGCTAAAGTCAGTTGCGTTTCTCATCGGATCGATTGCAGTCGGACATTTCATGATGCCGCGGATGTTGCGTGGCGCAGGTCGTCTGGAAACACGCGGTGTTTTGCTGACGCTCGCAATTTCGTTTTGCCTGGTGTTGTCGTGGGCTGCAGCGAAGGTTGGACTGGCGCCGATCGTCGGGGCGTTTGCAGCGGGTCTGATTCTTGATGACGTGCACTACAGACCAACCGGCGTCCGAAAAGAGCGCGACCTTCACGAGCTGTTGCAGCCGGTGAGCACGGTGCTGGTCCCGATCTTTTTTGTGTTGATGGGATTGAAAGTTGACTTACGACTCTTCACGCGTGTCGACATTCTTGGCTTAGCTATCGCACTGACGCTGGCAGCAATTGTTGGCAAGCAGATCTGTGCCTTCGGCGTTGTTGAGCGTGGGATTAATCGTCTGGCTGTCGGTTTGGGAATGATCCCGCGTGGCGAGGTTGGTCTGATATTCGCCGGCATCGGCGCTACGTTGATGTTGCCGTCGGCGACCGGTGAAAGAGTGCCGGTGATTAGCTCGGCGATTTTCGGAGCAGTTGTTATCATGGTCGTCATCACAACATTGATCACGCCGATTGCCTTGAAGTGGTCATTGGGGCGAAGTGTAAAGAAAAAGCGCGCGAACAAACGGGAGGGATAGACAATGGCAACAAAGAAAGACCAGCACAAAGCCGGTACTCCATCAAAACCACGTGGACAGCAAACAGGGTTCGCGGGTAACCCGGATCAGAATCGTGAGGAGATGGAAAAAACGCCCGCGCTGCGAGGACGTCGCAAACAGGGTAATAAGATGTTTGCCGACTCTTCAGAGCAACACGTTGCCGCTAATGCAGCGACTCCGAGCACCAATGCTCCTTCGACCGTCGTGAACGTAGGCACCAAAAAGCACAGGAAAAACCAGGCTTGAGCCACGGATTTTCACGGATTACGAAAGACGGATTTTTTAAATATCTGCCAACTAAAGAAGCGGGTTAGTGTCTATGTCGTCGATGGCGCCCAGTGACGACGATCTAATCAAACGCGCTCAAGCAAACGACCTCGATGCGTTTTGCAGGCTCGCTGAACGCTACGCGCGGCGCATTCATCTGCTTGCTTCTCACTACTGTCACAACACTCAGGACGCTGAAGATCTTTCGCAGGAAGTCTGGCTGAAAGCTTATCAGGCGGTCCGAACGTTTCGTTCTGATTCTTCCTTTTACACCTGGCTGCGCCGGATCACGATCAACGCCTTCCTCAATCGTCGCAGATCGAGTTTCTTTCGTCGTCGCGGACAGACAATGGCGGTGCAGTTGATGCCGCTTGATTCGGACACGCCGGAAGCGTTGTTCGAATCACGTTCGGATTCACCGGAAAATATTTACAACAAGTTGCTTTTCGAGAATGTCGTTAGCGCGCTCGCTGAGTTGACGCCGTCGCAGCGGCTGGCGTTTCTGCTGCGTCACTACGAGGGAATGACTTACGAGGAAATAGCCAACGCAATGAATTGTTCTACCGGGACAGTAAAGAAGGGTGTGTCGCGCGCAATCGGAAAACTGCGCGCGCGGCTGTCGGCGGAAGCTGAAGAGCCGGAAGCACTGACGGAACGGAGTGTTTGTAATGCACAACTGTAAGGACACGAAGGAGCGATTGATCGAAATTGCGTTGGATGAGGCAGTGTTGCCGGCGGAGTTGAGCCGGTGTGACGAGTGCCGCGTGGAGTTTGAAGCGCTCAACGCAACGCTACGCGTCACGGCCCGATTGCGCGAGACGGTGGTGCCGCCGGAAACTTATTGGCCTGGTTACCATGCTCGGCTACGACAAAGACTGACGAACGAATCTCCCGCAAAGGCGCAAAGGCGCAAAGAAGAGATTGTGTTTGTCTTTGCATCTTCCTTTGCGCCTTTGCGCCTTTGCGGGAGATTACTAGGAAAGTCTCTCAAGTCGTCCGTCCCTGTTCCGGTGCCGCTTGGCGTCGCAGCGATCATTCTCTTTGCTCTACTTGCGATTCGACCCTCAGCAGCTCCGCCGCAGAACCCGATCGTCGTTCACGTCCCCGTCGAAGTTCCCGTGGTCCAGGAAAAAACCGTCACGCAGGTTGTTTATCGAGACCGCCGCCGCACGCCGAAACCCACAAAGCGCGCCAGCCTCGCTCCTGGTCCTGAGAACACTTTCGCAAATCTCGCAGGCTTCAAACCAACCGACGAGGTCAAACTCACGGTCATCAAAGGAGGCATCCCGAATGAGAAGTAGGATCTGGATCCTTCTGTTGTTATTTCACTGCCTGGGCTTTGCTGTCTCGGCGCAAAATCCCGCCAGGCGACAACTCATCATGCAGCTTTCCAGCGGCGGCTTCGTCGCCTTTAAAAGCGAAACTCCCGGCAGCAAAGATTTGCCTGACCGCAAGTCGCTCGCAGCGCTGCTCTACGCACAGGCCTTTGCCGGCGAGAATCGCATCATTCATCGCGTTATCACCGATGCTGAGCAAAACGTCGTCTTTGGTTACGATCTTTGGGTGAGCGCCGATCCGATCACGAAAAAATTCAGCCTTGCGGTTCTGCCGGCTGACGAAGCATTTCGCAGGAGTTTCCTCAAAGACTTCACCCCACCGCGACCGAGTAGCGCGTTCGCCACGTTCCCGAAGTCAACCACACCGCAGACGCTTGACGACGGCGACGCCGTCTCGCTCGATCTGCTTGTCAATGCGGAATCAGGCGTGAAGATCGTCGACGTTGTCAGCGTCACTTTCGATCGCTCCACGCTGCGTGACAGTCATCCCGAATCAGCGCCGAAAGACTTTACGCTCGACGCGGTTGCACTCGGCGTGAAGAACTACAGCCTGCTGATCAACGGCAATCTGGTGAACAAGAACAAGTCGAGCATCGGGTGCACGGGCGCGCTACTCTGGCTATACGTGCCGGAGCGTGGCCGTTTCATTTTCTCCCTCGTGCCGCGCGAAGGATACGACTTTGCAAAGATCGCGGTGCTTGAAGAAAACAAGATCGAGTTTACGGTGAATGGTGAACGCTATGAATGGGTTTCCGGCGCTTCCATCCTGCCTAACGGCGGCACGTGGAACCTGTGGGTGTTGCACGATACCGGATACACGCCGCTGTTTGGTTCGCCAACGCCCGTCCCGAGGGGAGCGATAAAGAAAGCTCCGAATGTTTTTGAAAAGATCGAAGGAGCGCTTACCAAACAAGGTCTTGAGCTCACGGTGACACTCCCAACAGGAAAACCAGGAAAACTAGGAGCGCCTGACGTTCCGCAGCGCGTGATGGTCGGCGGCGCCGACAGCATGGAAAACCTATTGCCGAAAAGCCCTTAACCACAAAGGCACAAAGAACACAAATAAAAGTTTGTGCCTTCGTGCCTTTGTGGTTAAGTCTTTTCGCGGTTACTCGACGATCCAGGTGTCGCCGCTATTGATCAGCTTTTCCAGACTTCCCGGGCCTGACTTTGCAATCGCGGCCTCAATCTGGTCGTCCATCATGTCTTCGTACGTCGCGCGCTCGATGGCTCTGAAGATGCCCACCGGCTGCGGGAACTCGGGTTGTTCCATGCGAGCCAGCATGAACGCCACCGAAGGATCCTTCAGATTGATATCGTGTACCAGCAGATCGTTTTCAGTGATTCCATTTTCACCGATGGTGACGACTTCCGGATGCGCGCCGTTCATGCGAATTCCCTTGTCGCGGTTCTTCCCGAAAACCATCGGCTTACCGTGCTCGAGATAAAGAACGCGATCGGAACGGACTGTGCGCTCGGCGAAATAGTCGAATGCGTGATCGTTAAAGATGTTGCAGTTCTGATAGACCTCGATAAACGAGATGCCTTTGTGCTTCGCGGCTGCTTCGACCATCGCGCCGAGATGTTTGACGTCGATATCGATCGAACGTGCGACGAATGTCGACTCGCTCGCGATCGCCAGCGACAAGGGGTTGATCGGATAGTCTATTGTTCCGGACGGTGTTGACTTCGTCCGCTTACCAAACTCTGAGGTGGGGCTGTACTGTCCCTTCGTTAAACCATAGATGCGGTTGTTGAAGAGGATGTATTTGATATCGAGATTGCGGCGGATGGCGTGAATGAAGTGGTTGCCGCCGATCGAGAGCGCGTCGCCGTCGCCCGTAATCACCCAAACGCTCAGCTCCGGATTCGCGCACTTGATCCCCGTCGCAATCGCGGGCGCGCGGCCGTGAATACTATGAAAACCGAAAGTGTTCATGTAATACGGAAACCGCGACGAGCAGCCGATACCTGACACAAACACGATCTTCTCGCGCGGTATGCCGAGTTCCGGCATCACTTTTTGGACGTTGTTGAGAATGGCGTAATCGCCGCAACCGGGACACCAACGCACTTCCTGATCGGAAACAAAGTCAGCCTTCTTCAGTTGTCCCGGCGGCGGCGCAATGCGTCCAGATACCGAGGAACCGGCCTCGCTCTCCGCTGAAACAACCGGCGTCAGCGGTTTATTTCCATTTCCATTCCCACTATGTCCGTTACTCTGTGTACTCATTATTTCTCCTGACTTGATTCACTATTCCTAACCGCTTCTTCAAGCTCGAGATACTTTTCCCGCACGTAAGGATCGAGGTTGAGCGCAAAGCCCGCGCTGAGTTTTCGAATCTTTATTAATTCCTGAACGTCCGCAAGATCTTTCAACCGATCCGGCGCTGAAATACCTGAGGCGAGCTTCAACTCGATCAACTTTTCGAGAGTCACGAATTTGATGCCATCGATTTCCGTTGCTGCTTCGGCAGGCTCAGGCATGCTAACCGATTTCGGCTTTCCGTCACCCGGATACTCGCCAGTGGTCATTACTTCGATAGTGACGCCGTCAGTTGTCGAACGTAAACGCTTTCTGGCGCCTGGAAATGCCGCCGCATAGCCCAAACCTATGAGTTCGTCATGAAACTTTTGCAGCCCCTCACGAGTCATCACCAGATCAATGTCTTCGGTGAAGCGCGGATAACCATGAGCCAATAAAGCAACAGCGCCGATCACGATATAATCGATTCCGCGCTGATCAAGATCGTTCGCTAGTCGCGCAAGCGTTCTGTTGAGTGTCCCCTCACCCATAAAGTAACGAAGCCCCTCCGCATAGACCTCTGGAATCGACCGCTGGCGTTCTAAATTTGCCGTTTGGACAACCATTATCTCTCCGCCTACGTTCCGGGAGTAGGCCCAAAAATCTTATCCAGCGAAAGCTGGAAACCCGGGAAAAGATCTTGCGCCTCGAGGTAATCAGAGCCTGAAAACGTGGTGACATCCGAGGGCGATCTATAGACGATTACCGTGCTGTGCTGCGGGTCTACGATCCACACTTGCCTCGTACCAAAACTAAACCACCGTGAGATCTTGAGCTTCACTTTGCCGGGACGATCGCTGGGACTTAGGACTTCGACTGCGAGATCGGGAGGACCTAGCCAGTAGCCTTCTGTATCCCTTCCCTTCGCGAAATGCTCGTTTGAAATGAATGCCAAGTCTGGAGCCAGAACGGTGTCAGGATTCGACGTTAACTTGAATCCTATCTCCGTGAATCCCTGGCCCAATCCGTGCTCAACAATAAATGGTCCAAGATATATAGAAAGTTGGAAAGCAATCCGGCCGTGAGGCGATCCGGGTGGTGGCATCTTTTCAAGTTCTCCATTTATGAGTTCATAGCGAAAACCGTCGTCAGGCAGCTCCATGAGCTCCTCGGCGGTCATTAACGCTGTTGAGGTTGCACTCATCTTCTTACTCCTACCTACTTGCGCGTGTGAGGAACGCTCCAACATTACAAATACTCTTCAACCTTTCCAACAATCTCGCGGATCTGGAAGGGGCGACCCTTCACTTTCGAGAATGGCACCGCGTCGATTAAGTACTTCGCCCTGATCATCGTGCAAAGCTGGCCCAGGTTCATCTCGGGGATGATCACAGTTTCGAAAGCCGCCAATACTTCACCGAGGTTTCGCGGGAACGGATTCAGGTGCCGCAAGTGCGCCGCTGAAACACTCTTGCCTTCGTGCTGCATCTTCTCGACAGCCGAAGTGATCGAACCGTAAGTCGAACCCCAGCCAAGCACCAGAACTTTCCCAGCCGGCTCGCCCATCACTTCAACCGGTGGAACGTCCGCCGCTGCGCGATCAATTTTCTCCTGCCGCAACTTGACCATGAAATGATGATTTTCAGGATCGTAATTGACGTTTCCGGTGATGTGTTGTTTCTCGATACCGCCGACGCGATGTTCGAGGCCCGGCGTTCCCGGCAGCGCATACGGGCGCGCGAGGGTTTCGGCGTCGCGCTCATACGGCATGAACGTCGCTGGATCGCTGGCGAACTTGACTTCGATCTTCGGCAGTTGGTCCAACCCGGGGATGGCCCAGGGTTCGGCGCCGTTCGCCAGGTAACCGTCCGAGAGATAAAACACCGGCGACATGTACTTGAACGCAAGCCTCACGGCTTCAATCGCCATGTGGAAACAGTCGGCGGGCGTTGCCGGAGCGACAACGATCGCTGGACACTCGCCGTTTCGTCCCCAAACAGCCTGGAACAGATCCGCCTGTTCGGTTTTGGTTGGCAATCCGGTTGATGGTCCACCACGCTGAACGTTTACGATCACGAGCGGCAGTTCAGTCATCACCGCCAGACCAATCGCCTCCTGTTTAAGCGCGACGCCCGGTCCGGACGTTCCAGTCAATCCGATCTGACCGGCAAAACTGGCGCCGATCGCAGCACAAACTGCCGCAATTTCATCTTCGGCTTGAAACGTCTTCACGCCAAAAGCCTTGTGACGCGACAACTCGTGCAGAATGTCAGACGCGGGCGTAATCGGATACGAGCCGTAAAACAACGGACGACCCGAGATCTGCGACGCAGCAATAAACCCGATCGCAGTCGCTTCATTGCCGGTGATCTTTCGATACTTGCCGGGAGCAATCTGCGCTTTCTTGACTGTGTAATGAGTAGTAAAAACTTCGGTTGTATCGGCGAAGTTGTAACCAGTCTTCAGCGCGATCTCGTTTGCCTTCGCCAGCTCCGGACTCTTTGCAAACTTGGCGTGAATCCAGGAGAGCGTGTTTTCCATCGGACGGTCGTAGAGCCAGTAGAGCACGCCGAGAGCAAAGAAGTTCTTCGAGCGATCGATCTCTTTACGCGAGAGCTCAACGTTGCCCTTGAGGGCGTTCATGTTGAGCGTCGTGATCGGCAATTTGTGTACGCGAAAGCCGGCGAGCGAGTTGTCTTCCAACGGGTTCGTCGTGTAGCTGGCGTACTTGAGGTTCTCAGGCGTAAAGCTGTCGGTATTGACGATCAGCGTGCCGCCTTCTTCCAGGTCAGCAAGATTTACTTTCAACGCCGCCGGGTTCATGGCCACCAGCACGTTTGGCTGGTCGCCTGGAGTCTTGATGTCCTGGCTGGAAAAGTTCAACTGGAATCCGCTGACGCCCGGCAAGCTGCCGGCTGGGGCGCGAATTTCCGCAGGGAAGTCAGGCAGTGTCGAGATATCGTTCCCGACCACAGCCGATGTATTCGTAAACTGCGTGCCCGTCAACTGCATGCCGTCGCCCGAGTCGCCGGCAAAGCGAATTGTCACAGTCTCAACTTCTTCCAGATTCTTCTCAGCCTGAATGACAGGAGGTTCGATAACAGTGCTCATTTCTTTTGTTTTTAAGGCCTTTCGAAAAAATGATCGTCGCCGTGGATAGTATAGGACATCTAGGTCTTATAAGTCCTGTACGACTCATTTGAATGCCGACAATTCTTTGTCATAAGGAGACATCGCCGCGAGTTTGGCGATGATTTCAGGCAGTACCTGCAAGGTAAAGTCGACGTCAGCGTCGGAGTTGTAGCGTCCGAGAGAGAAGCGGATCGAGCCCTGCGCGGCTGTGTAAGGGACGTTCATGGCGCGCAGAGTTGGTGATGATTCGTGGGTCGTTGAGTGGCAAGCCGAGCCGGTCGAGACACAGATGCCGGCCTGATCGAGATGCATGAGAATGCTCTGTCCGTCAACGTATTCGAACGAGATGTTCGACGTGTTGGGCAGACGCTTCGAGCGCTCCGCCGCACCGTTCAGACGCGCGTTGGGAATGCGTTTCAGGATCTCGTCTTCCAGACGATTGCGCAGCGTTTCAATCGGCACATGATTATTGTCTTCGTGCGCCAGGCGGCACGCGGCGCCGAGCGCGACGATGTTAGGAACGGCGGAGGTGCCGGCGCGACGACCCTGCTCCTGACCGCCGCCGACGATGAACTGCGACAACGAAATCCCTTTGCGAATATAAAGTGCGCCGACACCTTGCGGCGCGTGCAGTTTATGACCCGAAAGCGCGAACAGGTCGACTGCTGTGTTTTTCAAATCGATCGGGATCTTGCCTACGGCCTGCACGCCGTCGACGTGAAACACCGCCTCCGATTTCTCGCGCACGATGCGTCCGATCTCTTCCATCGGAAACAACACACCGGTTTCGTTATTGGCCAGCATGATCGATACGAGCGCCGTGTCAGGTCGCAACGCTCCTCGCAAATCATCGAGATCGAGCTCTCCGTTTGTGTCGACACCCAACGAGGTAACTTCGTAACCGTCATTCTCAAGTAACGAGCAGAGATTCCGCACTGCTTCGTGTTCGACCTGAGTCGTAACGATGTGTTTCTTCTGCGGCTGCGCGGCGAGAACGCCGCGTATCGCCCAGTTGTCGGATTCCGAGCCGCACGACGTAAACACGATCTCGTTCGCGTCAGCGGCACCGATCAGATTCGCGACTTGTTCGCGTGACTGCTCTACCGCGCGTTTCATCTGACGGCCCAAAGCGTGCGCGGATGAGGGATTGCCGAAGACGTCGCTGAGGTAAGGCTGCATCGCGTCAAGTACTTCGGGCGCGACGCGTGTAGTGGCGTTGTTATCGAGGTAGATCATTTGTCGCAAGTATCTCCTGAATCAGTTGATGGCACGAGCCGCAACCCGCACCGGCATTGCAAGCCCTGGTTACTTCGGCGACGGTCGTTAAGCCGTGCTTTTGAATCTCGCGCTCGATCGTGCGTTCCGAGACAAAGAAGCAGGTGCAGATTAAGGCTTCGTCACCCAGCCAATCCTCGCGCGCGGCATTACTATAATCGCGAATCGCGTCCAGCAGCGCTTCGCAAGCCATTTCGACGCATTGTGCGCTGCCCGGTTCTACGCCCAATTGCTCGATCAACTCGGCGGGTTTTTGTCCTACAACCGCAGCATCCGCAGTGGAAAGTCCCGTTACCTGCTCAGTTAAGACCGACGCAGTGGCAACCAAAACCTCGCAACCAGCCGCGCGGAATCTCGCCTGTGACACCGCGTGCGCCTCGTCAACCTGTATTGAGAACCGCACATGCGCGCCACAGCTCAACGACGCCGCACGCCCGGTAAAGCTCGGCTCACCCGCATCCCCGGCATTGCGCGGATTGAAGAAATGATCTGCCGCAAGTCCCTGCATTCTCCACAAAGTTCTCACGCAAAGGCGCAAAGATGCAAAGCCATTCCAGAAGTCGTATTTTTCTTTGCTACCTTTGCGCCTTTGCGTGAGATCAGCTACGCTTTTCCGCTTATGACTGAACTAAATGAACAACTGATCCTCGACAGTCTGCGACAGATCAAAGATCCGGATCTACACAAAGACATCGTCACGCTCGGTTTTATCAGAGATCTCAAAATCGACAGCGGCAACGTCTCGTTTCGCATCGTCTTGACGACGCCCGCATGCCCGGTGAAAGCCGAGATGGAAAGCGCTGCGAAGGAGATCGTCAGCGGCCTCCCCGGCGTCCGTTCCGTGGCAGTAACGATGGATGCCGAAGTGCCGAAAGGGCGCGGCCTGGGCGAAAAACTGGTAATCGAGGGCGTCCGCAATATCATTGCCGTTTCCTCAGGCAAGGGCGGCGTTGGTAAATCAACCGTAGCCGTTAACCTGGCCGTCTCGCTCGCCCTGAACGGCGCGCGCGTCGGCCTGATGGACGCCGATGTTTACGGTCCGAACGTCCCGATCATGCTCGGCGCCAGTGAAGCGCGGCCGGAAGTCGACGGCAATAAGCTTGTCCCGATCGAAGCGTTCGGCGTGAAGTTCATGTCGATGGCGCTGCTGCAACCCGGCGACAAACCGATGATCGTGCGCGGTCCGATTCTGCACGGCCTCGTGAAACAGTTTCTATCGGACGTGAAATGGGGCGAGCTCGATTACCTGATCGTCGACATGCCGCCCGGAACCGGCGACGTGCAGTTATCGCTCGCACAACTCGTTCCCGTACAAGGCGCTGTCTTAGTGACCACTCCGCAGGACGTCGCGATTGCAGACGTCCGCCGTGCGTTGCGAATGTTTGAGACTGTAGCCATACCCGTGCTCGGCGTAGTCGAAAACATGAGCTACTTCATCGCGCCTGACACCGGCAATCGCTACAACATCTTCGGCGAAGGCGGCGGAGAACTGCTCGCAAAGAGGTACAGCGTACCTTTCCTCGGTGCGATTCCGCTGGGCATAGAAGTGCGCGAAGGTGGCGACAAGGGCGTTCCGGTAGTCGTCAGCAAACCTGATTCGCCCCAGGCGCAGGCGTTCCGTCGCGTGTCCGAGGAAGTTGCGCGGCAGGTCTCGATTGAAGCTATGAAACCTGAGCTTGTCGTTTTAGGTAAAGGGCAATAAGATACACGTTCAGACTTCAAGTTGAACTCTGAACTAAGTTTAATTTTGAGAGGATTTAGATACGATGTCAGCAACTACAGCGCCTACCGTGGCACTCAATGTCACTGAATCGGCCGCAACCGAGATCAAGAAGTTTATGTCCAGCGAGGAAGGCCTGCCGGAAACTTCAGGACTCCGCGTGAGAGTTGTACCCGGAGGGTGCTCTGGTTTTCAGTACAGCTTGAACATTGAAGAACAGTCGCGCGAAGGCGATTTCATTATCGATGAAAAAGGCGTGCGAATGTTTGTGGATATGTTCAGCGCGCAGTACCTCAACGGTGTCCAGATCGATTACGTGACAGGAGTCATGGGTTCAGGCTTCACTTTCACGAACCCGAACGCTACCGGCAGTTGCGGATGCGGTTCTTCGTTCACTGCGTAACACTGCCAGGTGTCAATTTTCGTCAGGAGACGGGAGCGATCCTGTCTCCTGTTTCCGTTTAAATACAGGAGCAACCATTCATGCCAAAGATTCAAGCAGAAACTGCCGGCGGTCTCGTCGAAACTGAAGCCCCCGAAGGAAAGAAACTCGTTCTCGTACTCGAAGATGCCGGTATCGATATTCTTCATCGCTGCGGCGGCAACGCACGCTGTACCACCTGCCGGGTTGAAGTTCTCGAAGGTGATCCGCCGCCGATGGGAGAGCTGGAGCAAAACCGTCTGGCAATCGAATCTGAACTGGCGCCCAACGTTCGTCTCTCCTGTCAGATACACGTCAACAGCGATTTGAAAGTTCGAGTGATCAACCAGGCCAGCGTGCGCGGGATGGATCCGGGACCACGCCCGCTCGATGAGTGATTGCGTCGCGGCTTGGTCTAGGTGTAATCTCCGCGTGTAATTCCAGGCTTTCAACACGGAGGACGTATGTTAATTGAGTCAACTGCTCATCTCCCCATCAGTCTGGCTATGCTTCAGAGCGTTTTTAATGCGCCCGAAGGTGACGAGCTCTGGCGAATCCTGTTGCGCTGGTTGCACTTCGTTGCCGGAATCACTTGGATAGGCCTGCTCTATTTCTTCAATCTCGTAAATGTTCCGTTCCAGAAGGGCATCGATGCCGACACCAAGAAAAAGGTCAATCCTGACCTGCTGGGCCGTGCGCTCTGGTACTTTCGCTGGGGAGCGGTGGTCACCGTTCTCGCCGGCCTGATGTATTACGCGATGGTGATCCTCAAAGCTGATGTCACCAACGCCAACAACATCGGAAACGCGCATGTAAACATCTGGTATGTGCTGGTCATCTGGTTGCTGTATGCGATCGTTCTCTTTGCGATCGAGTTTCTGCTGATTAAGAAAGTTCCGGCAGTGATAAAAGACGGTCGTGTGTTCGCGATTGTGATGTTCGTGCTGGTGGCGCTCTTCACGTATGGGCTCATCAGTTTCTTCACGTCGGTGTTTACGATTGGAACTGACAACTACGCCAGCAACAAAACGTATTCAATCGGCATCGGCGGCGCTTACGGCATCCTGATGATGTTGAATGTTTGGGGCATCATCTGGCCCAACAACAAGCGTATTCTTGCCGCCACGGCGGGCACTGGCCCGGCGGCCCCGCCTGAGCTTGCACGCCAGGCTTTCATAGCTTCGCGAACCAACGCGTGGCTATCGCTGCCGCTGCTGCTCTTCATGGGCACCTCGCACGGCGATTGGGTTGTCCTCGGTAAATAAAGATCGCTGAAATTAGGTCCTATAAGCCTATAGGACCTATATTTCTCTGCCACACTAAATCACCAGCCTCACAACGTATTTGCCATACCTCCGCGTCATATTCTCAATCATCGACACAAGGTGAATAGGAGGTAGATATGAGTTCAACGGGCTCTTATAAGGCACGCCAGTTCAATCTCAGCGGTCTCAAGGGGATTTCAGATCAAACCCTAGAAATGCACTTCAAACTCTACGAAGGCTACGTCAAAGAAACTAACAACCTGACCGAGAAGATTTCGGATTTCATCCAGGACGGAAACGTCGATCAGGAAGAGATGCCGGCTTACTCCGAGCTTACGCGGCGACTCGGATTCGAATACAACGGGATGGTCCTGCACGAATATTATTTCGACAACCTGCAGAAAGGTGGCGGCACCGGCGATCCGGTGCAGACATCACAGTTCGCGAAAGCCGCGGAAGAGTCGTTTGGCAGTTACAATATTTGGAAAGCTGATTTCGTCGGGATTGGAAAGATGCGCGGTGTGGGTTGGGCCATCTGTTACCAGAATCCTGCTAACGGACGGCTCTCAAACCACTGGATCACTCTGCATGAAACCGGGAACGTCGCCGGATTTGTTCCGATCCTGGTGATGGACGTCTGGGAACATGCGTTCCTGCTCGACTACAAACCCGCCGAGCGACCGAAATACATCGAAGCGTTCTTCTCAAACATTGCCTGGAACATGGTGGAGGATCGCCTGAAGAAACTCACGGGCGTGCAGTCGGCCCGAGCATGACGGGAGAATTTTTCCCGCAAAGGCGCAAAGGCGCAAAGAAAGACACAAAGAGTATTCAGAATTTCTTTGCGTCTTCCTTTGCGCCTTTGCGGGAAAATCTATCTCTGTGGCAGTGGCGGTTTCGTCACGTTGCAATCGACCGATAACGACCGCAGGAAATTCAATAAATCCTCGCGCTGCTCGGGAAGGATCTTGTGCGCCTGGAGGTTCTTCTTGTCCAGGTGTTCGTTCGGCTTCCCGCCCGCCAACATAATATCCACCGCCTCCTCGAGCGTCTTCGCGCTGCCGTCGTGAAAGTACGGCGCTGACCTGGCGATGTCTCTCAATGTCGGCGTCTTGAATGCGCCGGTGTCCTCAGGTTTCTTCGTCACGGTAAAGCGACCGGCATCCGGCGTTGGCTGGTCCATGCCGATGCCGATGTTGTGATACTGCTGATCGGTGAACAACACGCCGTCGTGGCAGTTGTTACACTTAATCGCCACGAAAATATTCCAGCCACGAGTCGCACTCGCGCTCAGCGCGGACTGGTCACCAGCCCTGTAACGATCCCACGCCGTGTTGCCGCTGATGATCGTGCGCTCGTACGCAGAGATCGCTTTCATCATGTTTTCAGGCGTCGCGTCGCTTTGAAACACTTTTTGAAACTGCGCCTTGTAGCCGGCAAGCGCGTTTATCTTGGCCACAATCTCGCCCGTCTTTTCGCCGACGCCCATGTTGCCGCCTTTCCATGCGGCCATGGCCTGCTTCTCGAGTGAATCACTGCGCCCGTCCCAGTAAAATTCTTTGTGATAACCGATGTTCCACAGCGTCGGACTGCTGCGTGTCAGTTGCTTGTTTGCTGCTCCGACTGCTTTCGGCAAGCCGTCCGTCAAGCCTTTCTCGCACACGTGACAGGAGTAGCACGACCTCGAACCGTCGATGCTTAGGCGCTCGTCAAAGAACAACTGGCGGCCCAACGCCACCTTTTCCGGAGTCATCGGATTGTCCGGCGGAATCGCCATCGCTTCGTAAGCGGCGAGCCCGGCCGGAAGCGGTTGAGTCTCAGGCGTAAAACTTTCTGCTACCGGAGTGGTATTCCTTCCACAACCAACAAACGCGATGACGACAAGAAATAGGACCAGGGAGATGGGGAAGAGACGAAATTGTTTGTTGTTCATGGATGCGGATTCTTACATCTGATTCCGCGAAATGTCTAGAAGATTTCTCATTCGTGCGGGTAAATGTGTATGCTGCAAGCCGGCATGAACAGTTTCAAAAATCGACTGCTGATCGTCGCACTCGTTGCGCTTGCTTCGTTAGCGTGCACGGGCAAAAACGAGAATTCACATACAACGGCGACGACGTTTGTTTCGCCGCCGCCGCGACAAGTTCTGCAGGTTGTGGTCCAACCTTCGAAGCAAATCCCGGCGAAGCCAGACGATCCGAAGAAGCAAGTGGACACGAGTAAACCGCTTTTGATCTTCAACCTTGTGGACAAAACTGAAATCCACGGAGATTCGCCGGTCGCGATCGACTTCTCGCTCGCGAATGCAAAACTGAAAGGCGACGGCGGCGAATATCGCGTCCGTTACATCGTCGACGATGACGATATGAAGTGGATCGATCGCTGGGAACAGCTCGTGCTAACGGGATGGACCGCCGGCAAGCACACGATCCGTCTCGAGTTGATCGGCCCGGATGGTTGGCCCTATCGCAATGGCGAATACAACATCGAGACGCGTGAATTAACTGTCATCAAGTGAACCAAACTCGGAAAAAATTATTTGCAGAGTTAGTGAGCGACGCAGCGGGCTGCACGCGCTGTCCAGCGATGTGTGGTCGCAGTGCTGTGTTGAGCGAGTTGAACGGCTCGCCTGATGCTCGCGTGATGTTTATCGGCGAAGCGCCGGGACGAAAGGGCGCTGACCGGACGCGCGTGCCTTTTTCCGGAGACCAATCGGGCGTAAACTTCGATCGCTTTTTGAATTCGATCGGGCTGACGCGCAAAGAGATCTTCATCACCAGCGCCGCGCTCTGTAATCCACGTTCGGAGTCGGGCGCAAATCGTAAACCGGCGCGGAAAGAGCTAGAAAACTGTTCGGGCTTCCTGCGCCGGGCAATCGAGACCGTTGATCCGCACGTGATCGTGACGCTCGGGTCAGTTGCGCTCGAGGCGTTAAAGCGCATTCAATATCATGAGTTGAGCTTGAAGGAGTCGGCGGCGCGAATACATTCGTGGAACGATCGTGTGCTGGTACCGATTTATCATCCGAGCCCGCAGGTGCTGGCGTCGCACCGGCGCGAGGCGGAGCAGTTGCAGGATTATCAGGTGGTTCAAAAGGCAATCCGCAGATTGTGAAAAATATGTCTGAATATGCAGAGGTTCGTGATGGTGGGGCGGGGTTGATAGACATCTCCGAGCGTGGCCGGATTCGTGTGAGTGGCTCCGAAGCGGTGATGTTTCTCAATGGGCTCATCACGAACGACATGAAGACACTGGTCAAACATCGCTGGATGCCTGCCGCGTTTCCGACAGTGCAAGGACGTTTGATCGGCGCGGTGCGCGTGATTCGCGCCGCTGAACCTTTGTTTCTTATCGACACCGATGCAGCTTCACGCGAGGGCGTTCTGAAAACCATCTCGAGGTTTACGATGGCGGGTGATTTTTACGTCACGGACGTCACCGCGCAAACATCGATGTTCACGGTGCAGGGAAAACAGGCAGCAGCGATCAGCGAAAAAGTTCTTAGAGCAGGTCTATATGATCTGCCACGTTACTTCGTTGTTGATATTGTCTGGCAAAACTCCATGGTGACAATCCTCCGGTCCACACACACGGGGGAAGATGGGTTTGACATCATCGTGGAAGCAGATAAAGCAGCCGAACTGCGCCAGGCCCTCGAGCAGGCGGGAGCACACCCGGTGAGTGAGGAGACACGCGAGATACTGAGAGTCGAAGCTGGCATCGCTCGTTTTGGTCGCGACATGGATGAAACCAACGTCGTTACGGAAACAAATCTCGAGGACGCGGTGAGCTTCACGAAGGGTTGTTACGTGGGCCAGGAGATCATAGTGCGGATCAAGCACCGCGGCCACGTGGCGAAGAAACTAACCGGATTGCGTTTTGAAACGGAGCGCCAGATCGAACCCGGCGCGATACTCAAAGCAGACGGAAAGGAAATCGGGCGCGTGACTTCAACCGCCGTTTCGCCGAAGGTGGGAAGCATCGGATTGGGTTACGTGAGATACGAGTATCTCGACGCTGGAACAAAGGTTTTCGTCGACGATGAAATCAGCGCGACTGTCACCGAGCTGCCTTTCATACGTGGCAGTTGGTACCAGGACTAATGGCTGAAGATCTTGATTACGAACAAGCGCAGCTTGCCTATTCGATCATTGAACGTTTGATCGAACACACACGCGTTGTCAGTGACCTGGTTGCGATGATGGCCCAGGTACTCGACGAAGACACGACCAAGGCACTCACGCAAACACCGACGTGGACAGCGTATCTCGATAGTCGTCGGGCGCTCGAGAAGACTAAAGCAGATGTCGAGAGGTTCGCGGAGGCGTTGAAGAATTTAGCCGCAGATGACGCGGATGAAGGCGGATTTACCTGAGCATCATGATGACCTGGCGCTCGCGGCCGCCATCGAACTCACACAGAAAAATTCCCTGCCAGCGACCCAATAACAGTTGCCCATCCTGGAAAGGAATAGTAACGGAGGGGCCTGTCAAACTAGCTTTGATGTGGGCGTCGGAATTCTCCTCGTCGTGGCGGAAGCCCATGCCGTGTTGCGGAATCAACGTGCGCAGAGCGTGAAGCATGTCTCGTGGCACGTCAGGATCGGCGTTCTCGTTGATCGTGAGGCCGGCGGTGGTGTGTTGCACGTAAAGCACAACCACACCTTCCCGCTGTCCTGATTCTTTGAGTTTGTCTCTGACGAGAGACGTGATTTCAACCAGCTCTTCGCGGCTGCGTGAACGGACCTTGAGAACGAACATAACCTTAACGCTTTAACAATGCCCAGCCAGTGGGAAGCACCGCCGCCGCAAGAGCGATCTTGACGACATCACCGGCCAGAAACGGCAACACTGCAATCTTAAAAGCCGCAACCGGCGGTGTGTTCGTAAGAATGGTAAACCACGCCAAACCACCGAGAAGAATCACAGCAGAACCAATCGCCATCGCCGCCACTGCAGTCAGATAACGCTTGTCCCAACCATGCTCGGCGAAGGCGCCGGTGATAAACGCCGCTGCCGGAAACGCAACCAGGTAACCGCCCGTCGGACCAAAGAAACGCACAATACCCGCGCCGCCACCGGCAAAGAACGGCAAGCCAAGCGCGCCTTCGATCAGGTAAGCAATCACCGCCATCGCGCCCAAACGCGACCCGAGTAAAGCGCCGGTCAGAAGCACTGCAAAACTCTGCCCCGTAATCGGTACCGGTCCAATCTGAATGGAAAACTGCGCGCACGCCGCGATGAACAAGCTAAAAACAATCACCAGCCCCGCGGAACGCGTCGTATCGAGCGGCGCGAGCGCCGCTCCCATCAAAGTATCCGTTCTTATTTCCGTGCTCATCTGCGTTTAGTCTCCTGCCGCGCTCTTCACTACCTCGGTCTCAGCCGGTCTCGTCTCAATCGCCATCGAGCCGATTCGCATGCCGTGGAACGAACGCCACACGAAGAATACCGACACGAGGAAGAACACCAGCGCAAGTACCTGCGTCAACGTCGCATCACCATTATTGCGCGCCGTCAAGCTAACCGCCAACTCAACCGCCAGCAATCCAAACAACGTCGTAAACTTGATCACCGGATTCATCGCCACCGATGAAGTGTCTTTGAACGGATCGCCAACCGTGTCGCCGACCACCGTCGCATCGTGAAGCGGAGTGCCCTTCATCTTCAGATCGACTTCGACAACCTTCTTCGCGTTGTCCCAGGCGCCGCCGGCGTTTGCCATGAAGATTGCCTGGTACAAACCAAAGATCGCGATCGAGATCAGATACCCGATAAAGAAGAACGGTTCGACAAACGCGAAAGCGAGTGTCGAGAAAAATACCGTCAGGAAGATATTGAACATGCCCTTCTGCGCATACTGCGTGCAGATCTGGACCACTTTCTTACTATCTTCCACCGACGCCTTCTCAACGCCTTCGAGCCGGATGTTGGCCTTGATGAACTCCACCGCACGATAAGCGCCCGTTGTCACTGCCTGCGTCGATGCGCCCGTGAACCAGTAGATAATCGCGCCGCCCGTGATCAATCCGAGCACAAATGGAGCGTGCAGCAGCGACAAGCCTTCCGTGTTGGCTCTGAGACCATCCGTGAGCGCCATGATGATCGAGAAGATCATCGTGGTAGCACCGACCACCGCCGTTCCGATCAAAACGGGTTTTGCGGTAGCTTTGAACGTATTGCCGGCGCCGTCGTTCTCTTCCAGCAGGTGCTTGGCGCGCGAGAAATTCACGTTGACGTTGTAGTCTTTCTTAACTTCTTCTTCGATGTTCGGAATCTGCTCGATTAGCGACAACTCATAAACCGATTGCGCGTTGTCCGTCACCGGCCCATATGAATCGACCGCGATCGTGACCGGTCCCATGCCAAGGAACCCGAACGCCACCAGTCCAAAACCAAACACCGGCGCCGCAACCGGGTCGACCATCAACGCGCCCAATCCCAACCCCGCGGTTGCGCCGAGACTGGTGAAGAAGTAAGCAATCGCCATCAGGCCAACGATGCTGATGCCGAGCCAGTAAGCGGAAAAATTACCGGCGACCAACCCGGAGAGAATGTTCAGCGACGGACCACCTTCTCTTGAAGACGTCACCACTTCGCTGACGTGACGAGATTCGGTGGAGGTAAAGATCTTTACCAGCTCCGGAATCAGCGCGCCAGCAATCGTGCCGCACGAGATGATGATGGCTAGTTTCCACCAGAGCGTACCGTTGCCGGCGAGTGTCGGAATCGTGAAGTACGAAACCACAAACGTGATCACGACGGAAACAATCGAAGTGATCCACACGAGCGACGTGAGTGGCGCTTCGAAATTCATCGAATCGGCGTTCTTATAGCGCGACTTGGAAATCGTGTCGTTAATGAAATAGGAAAGTGCGCTGGCCACGATCATCATGACGCGCATGACGAAGATCCAGACCAGCAACTGCACCTGCACGGTCGGGTTCGAAACGCCGAGCAGGATAAACGTGATCAGCGCCACGCCCGTCACGCCGTAGGTTTCGAAACCGTCCGCGCTCGGTCCAACCGAGTCGCCTGCGTTGTCGCCGGTGCAGTCAGCAATAACACCCGGATTGCGCGCGTCGTCTTCCTTGATCTTGAAGACGATCTTCATCAGGTCGGAACCGATGTCCGCGATCTTCGTGAAGATACCGCCCGCGATACGCAACGCAGCCGCGCCCAGTGACTCGCCAATCGCAAAACCGATAAAACACGGCCCGGCATAACTGCCCGGAATGAACAACAAAATGCAGAGCATGATCAGCAGCTCGACGCTGATCAGCATCATGCCAATGCTCATGCCGGCTTTTAATGGAATCGCGTAAAGCGGAAATGGCTTGCCTTCGAGACTCGCGAAGGCCGTGCGCGAGTTTGCAAACGTGTTGACGCGAATGCCGAACCACGCCACTCCGTAGCTGCCCGCGATACCAACCAAACTAAACAGCAGAATGATTACGACGCGGAACGGCTCCATTCCCGAGAGCACGCCGAAATAAAGCACGATCACGACGGCGATAAACGCTTCGAGAAGCAGGATGAATTTGCCCTGCGTGGTCAGGTACGTCTTGCAGGTGGCGTAGATCAGTTCCGAGATCTCGCGCATGGCCCGGTGAACGGGCAGCCTCTGCAAGTTCATGTAGATGGCGAGGCCGAAGCCGAGCCCGAGCACGCAGATAATAATGCCAAACAGCAACAGGTTATGACCGGTGATGTTGTTGAAAAAAGTCACCTGCGAGAGGTCTGGCAGCTGCAAATTGGCTTCGCCACCCGGTTGATGTTGGGCAAAGACGGGCGAACCGAGAGCCAGGGTCATAACGGTGGCCGCAAGAATAACGGCTGCACGGCGCAGTTTCAGCGATAGTTGCACTGGAGAAAACTTCCTTTCGACTGTCTTGATAATGGCGAGATACGCTTACGAAAACGGGTATTATCCACAGATTACACAGATTTTTCAAAGAGGGGTTCTTGAATTTGTGTGATTTCAGGGCGCTTTCGGGTTCCCAGCCAGCGCCGGATCGAGTCGAGCATGATAACCACCGCGGCAAACATGATGATCGCGGTGAGGCTGGTGTTGATGAGGCCCTGCATTGACGTCTCGGGTTTTTGTGCCAATGGCCAGAAGATGTCGGTTATCGATTTGAAACCTGCAACCAGCGTGGTTGTGCTCACGAAAGCCAACGGCAGGATCGTCACCCACGCATACTTCGCTCTTCCGGAGTTGATAACAATCGTCGTCGCAACGCATAAGGCGACGGCGGCGAGTAGTTGATTGGCAACGCCAAACATCGGCCAGATCGTTGAGATCGAGCCGGACCAGATGAACGCCGCCCAGCCTGCAACGACAAGCAGAGAAGTAACTACAGAACCGGGGAGCCAGTTTGGCTCTTCGAGTTTCTTGTAAAAGCGCCCGCCAAATTCTCCCACCAGGAAACGCGCGACACGCGTGCCGGTATCGATCGTGGTGAGGATGAAGAGTGCTTCAAACATGATCGCGAAGTGATACCAGTACTTCATCAAGCCGCCGAGACCCGGAATGCCGGAGAAGATTTTGGCGATGCCGAGTGCGAGCGTCACGGCGCCGCCGGTTCGGCCGCGCAGGTTCTTTTCACCTGATTCCTGTTCGAGTCGATCGATCTCCTGTGGCTGCAGGTTGAAGCCCTGATCGGTATGCGTATCGACCAGGCGCACGTAGGCGGCTTTCTGTTCTTCGGTGCGCTGAGTAGTGTTAATTGCGAAGTAGTCGCCTGGGAACAATGATGAGGCGG
>Ga0207670_10000247_pt1 | contig 33631 bp, 48 predicted proteins | sample KBSS23HmetaG_FD_184339 | JGI IMG/M metagenome (GOLD analysis project Ga0207670, IMG submission 184339) | Switchgrass rhizosphere microbial communities from Kellogg Biological Station, Michigan, USA - KBS S2-3H metaG (SPAdes) (version 2) | ecosystem: Host-associated > Plants > Roots >... | reverse complement strand
CTGCTCGATCAGTTCCTTACTGTTGCCGATATCCTTCCAGCCCCGGTCTTCCTTACCGTAGGTTGCGCTCTTGACCAGGTCCTGGTAGTCAGACGGCATAATGTCAAACAGGTCTTCCGAAATCTTGATACGTTCCTTGCTCATGCTATCTCCTCTCAGCCCAACTGAGTTTCAATAGGTTCTGACGAGATCGTATAGTCGTTCTAAGTTCGACGGCACATCGTGATGATGTTATGCGCTGAATGAACTGCCGCATCCGCAAGTGGTCTTCGCTTGTGGGTTCTTGATCGCAAAGCCGGAACCTTGCAACGCGTCCACATAATCGACTTCGCAGCTGCTCAGCAGCGGGGCGCTTTGCGAATCCATAATCACTTTCACATCCCCCTTCTCGATGACCGTGTCGTCGTCGCTCATCTTGGATTCAAACGACATGCCGTACTGGTATCCAGGCAGCCGCCACCTTTCACGTATACTCGCAGACCAATCGTGTCGTTCTCTTCCTGCATGAGTTCTCGAATCTTCTCTTCCGCTGCCGGCCTCATTGTAATCATGACATCTTCTCCTTTACTGAGTTTAGAGACGTGCGCCACAGGCCTTAACCGCGTGTCGAGGCACCTCTCCCAGCCAGTAGCCGCAGGATACAAGCGTTGTGAAATACACTCTGGCGTAGAAGCGGTGGAGACCAGGGAATCAGTCGCGCAGGAAGGAAAGAGGAAGCGCGAGGGATAGGACAGTCGGCGTGGCTCAATACGTCATATACTCACACTAAGCGCAACAGTCACCGTAGTCAAGCCCTATAAACAGGGGCGTGGATAGTTCAATGTTCTGCGGGTCCCCAGAGGGACGAGGACGGAGAACCGGGCTTCAGCGGTATTTCAAAGGGCCAATACGGATTGCTGGTGGAGTCCGAAGCATACGGATTCACACTGAGCCGGCCGCCTTGAGAAGTCCGAGGACTTCGTCATGCAACGGTTTAACCATCGTGTGTTTGACTCGATAGACCCCGTTGATCTGTCTGACGACCAAATGACTATCCATCCGTATCTCAACCGCTGTTGCGCCTATGCTTTGAGCTGTCTTCAATCTCTTCAATCGACGCCCGGTATTCCGTTATGTTGTTCGTCCTATTCCCGAGGAGCTGGCTCACCGTGGCGAGTTCTGTGCCTCGGTCGTCCTGAATCGTCGCGCCGATGGCCATAGTCCCTGGGTTACCTTTACACGCCCCGTCTGCATACACAACAAAGACCATGCTAATTCCTCTCCTACGTTCTCTGCCTGAAATACAGCCATTCTGCCTGTACCTGCCCTTGCACACTTTCCCTGACGGTTAGCTGGTATGATGAGTCATGACAGAAGCACGCGCTGCTATACTAAGAGTGAAGTGGGAACAACGGGCGGCTCCTCTCCCCTGTGAACATCGGTACCTGGAGATGGAAGGGACTGCCCTCGGCCATTCAGCGGACAATTATTACTGCATTGTGTGCGGTAAATGTGTGGTCCGCAATCACTACGAGTTCATTGTAAACTGATCCATTCATTACCCATCCCGCGAAGTACGGCAATCCCCGCCACACAGCTCAAGAAAGCCTTAGAGAATGGCAGAAGTGCGCACAGCGGGCTAAGGTCCAGGAAGAATCTTACTCACCGACATGGAGGTGGTTGCCAGGTGGTCGTGGAATATACCAATTCCGATGGTCAACGCAAAGAAGAGCAATAGGGTACAAAGCGCACTGGAAAGTTCTCAGATAGGGTGTGTTGAATGCGCCGGATATATAGAGGTAAGCGGTATGAACACGTCTAAGGAGCCTCACAGAAATCCGTAGGATGTGTCCGTCCCATTGGCCGTAGGAGCTGAAGATGCCACGGAGCTCGCAGTCCAACACTTTGTCCGAGAGTCTTCCGACATACAAGACACGCTTCCCCATCAGATTCCTTTGCGGAGACTCGAGCATCGATCGCGCAGAAGTTTTAGGGAGGGGGACGTGAGGGCGCGAGAGAAGAGTAGTAACCTTGACCATAGGATATTACAGTCTTACTGAGCGAAAAGTCTTCTCAGACCCCCGGCCAAGACAAGTACCGACGCACATTGGCGGTCGTGCTCTTACCCGATGGAAACCCGCATTGGAATAAGATCTTAGAATTTCTCCTTCACCGTCAGATCATTCTTGACAGACTTCACGCCGGATACCTGCCACGCAATCGAAGACGCTTGGGCGCTGATCACCAGGCTCGACACGTCACCGCTCAGCGACACCACACCCGCATTGGTCACGGCATGAACACCGGCACCATCCAGAGCATAGTCATTTGCAATCTTCGCAATAACCCGTACTGTTATCCATCCATCTTTGTCATCGGTCGCCTCCCGTTTGGAGGGGGCGACGACTTGGAGTTCGTTCCTCACACTCTTGACGCCGTCGATTCCTTTGGCAATACCTTCCGCCGCTTGCTTCGCCTCTTCAGAATACACCTTTCCACGGATCCTCACCGAACCCTGTGAGGTCTCGACATTGACCTCCAGCCCCTTTATGCGGGGATCGGCAAATAGGGCGATCTTGGTCTTCGCCGTCATCCATGGGTCATTGGTCTGCGTCTTCTTGTCGGCCTTGCTCACCGCGTGCGCCGATCCGGTGGTAAGTGCCCCGCCGATAACCAAGGCCGCGCAGAGTGTCAGGAGATAGCGTGTGTTCATGGTCTTCTCCTTAACCGACATGTAAAAGTGTGTCGTCCAACGACTTGCATGAGTTGTATCCATCAGCGGAGAAACTCTGCTATCGAAAGGAGGAGACTGAAGAATCGGTCACGCTCTGAAGGAAGGGGAAGCGTAAGAGATGGGACAGTCAGCGAGCTTCGCACCTCGCACCATCACTCTGAACGCATTGAGTACGAGCGTCAAGTAGTATAAATGCAGACCTAGGTGAATTAATGATGCCTTCCAGGCAGAATGGTCAGAGGGAGGTGCGTGATGGGCAAACCGCGACGTGGTGCTCATCGACCGCACAACCATCACCAAGTGACCACTGCGGCACTCTCTCCAGGAGACATCGCCTGGCCGTTACGTACGATCCTGCGACGGAATCATAATGTCCGCGTGGTGATGGATGAAGTCCTGTCCATCGATCGTGCGGCACGTCTTGTGCGGTTGCGGGAAAGCGCACCGATTGCGTTCGATGTCCTTATCGTCGCACCCGGGTCGAGGCATGCGTATTTCGGACACGATTCGTGGGAGCAGTCCGCCCCCGGGCTCAAAACCCTCGGCGACGCGATTCATCTCCGCGAGCGGATGCTCTTGGCCTTTGAGGAAGCAGAACGACGACGAATTTCCACCGGCACAAGGGATGGACTCACCTTCGTCATCGTGGGGGGCGGCCCCACCGGCGTAGAGTTGGCTGGCGCATTGGCGGAGATCGGGCGGAAGGCCATGGGACCGGATTTTCCGGATTTGCGGCTCAATGATCTGACCATCCTGCTCGTGGAAGGCGGCGATCGAATTCTGCCAGGATTCAGCCCTGACCTGTCGGCGAAAGCAGCGACTGCGCTCGATGCAAGACAGCTTAGTGAGTGACGGAGCGACTCATCACGGAAGCAAAGGCTACATTGGGATCGGCAGGGGCCATGGTGATTGGGGTGCCGCATTATACTGCTTGACTCCTATACTCATTGCGCCCAGAGTGGTGGTATACGGTGTGAAGCCCTGACTGTCCCATCCCTTGCGCTTCCCCATCCCTCCCAGCGCGATCGATTCCTCAGTCTCCGCTCCGATGCCAGAGCTTCTGTGAACGACCGCGTGTCGTGTCTGCCGATTCTATTTGTGACCGGGATACAGAGCGCCCCGCTCGGGTGTGTCCCGAAAGACTTTCCGCTGCCGGCAGCCGAAGCAGTCAAAGAGGCCACAACCCTGAGTCATCAGAAAGACTATGCCCCGGGAAAGGCTGCGGACAAAGCGGCATGAAAGATTTCCGAAGCTTCAAGAGTTCATAGTTGCTGCGGCCCACGATCTGATGAGCGCCGTCGTGGTGGGCACGATCTATTCGTTCACCATGTCATGAAGGAGTGTCAGATGAATCAAGAGCAATTCAAAGCGTTTTGGACTCAACTCAGGGCTCCGCTCAAAGCAAAGTGGGACAAGATCACGGAGGCTGATCTTATAGAGATCGAGGGAAATCTGACCACATTTACCGCGGTGCTGGCGAAACGCTATGGCACAACTCAAAATGGCGAGGTTAATACCTGGGCCAACCGACGATATTCCCACTGGTCCGGGAGCTACACGAATGCATACGAGGACCCAGTGAAAGCGTCCTAACGAATCGTGCAGACTGAGTGCAAGGGGAAAAGGGTGCCTAAAACCAGCTCCGGCTATGAAGCGGGCGACATCGGAAATCCTAACGAAGGCATAGAAAGGATCGGTCCATGAAAAAGATTGTGATCAATAAGAGCTACGGTCGTTTTTGCCTCAGTCATCAGGCCTTTCTACGATTGCGTGAGATGGGCCAGCAGGAGGCGCTTACGGAGGAGGATCTCTGCGCCTACTGGCCCGAGGCGGCGGCGCCGAACGAGCCGAGCTTCAATCGATGCGGAAAGCTGATCCCACGCGATGACCTGAAGCTGACACAAGTCGTGGAGGAACTCGGTAGGGCTGCCAATGGCCATAGCGCCGAACTGCGGGTGGTGTCAATTCCAGACGATGTCCAGTGGGAGATTAGCGGCGTGGGTGGGATGGAACTTGTCAGCGAAATCCATCGTACCTGGGCTTAACTCCCACACCGATTTGTTAGGCTCTCCCTGCCATGTCTACGTACCGCCAAAGTGTGCATGACTACATCCGTGCATGCGAAGCCCTGCTTGCGTCGTCTGACCTATCAGACCAGGAGAAGCAAGCGGTGGAGGAAATGTCGCGCCGAATGTTTGAAGAGATGCCGTCCTCGGGGGACTAGCGAAATTAGAGAGGCTGGACCGATCTATTCCGACGAGCCTCTCGGCCACTTATGCAAACACAGCGGATTGGTGCAGCTCCAGATAGCCTGAGGCGGTTCCATGAGAATTAGTGGTGAACATCCGCCAAACGCTGATAGGTTTCACAGCACTGTGGCATTTGGGACAAGTCGGTGGGGTCATGCCGGGTATTTTGACATCCTCTGACATAAACGTGTCCTAGGCGATCCCCGTGGACCCACCCCAAGACCTTAAAGGCGCACGTTGTGGAGAGAAGAAAAGGGCTGCTGCCGAAGGGGAAGTGATCAGATCGGCTCTCCGAGATCCGTTACATAGTGAAAAGATCCGCCGTGACAATCCCCTCCACAGGACATGATGCTATTCATCGCGTGCTCTGCTTCCGCTCTCGTGGACCACAGAGAGAATGCACGCTTTCTGCACGGCGTGACAAAGGCAAATTGTCCGTTTCCTTGGAGATAGAGCGTTCGATTACCGAGAAGCCTCGTCGCTTTGGCTTTCCAGTCCATAGTCGTTAGTCCTTCCAAGACCGACTGGTTGTTGTAAACGCACCGTTGATATACAAGTACAGGGCTCCTAGCCCAAGAAGAAGCGAGAGCATAATCGAGATAAAGACAATCATGTTTAACGAACCTTTTTCTTCAAGTTATGCCATCTGTGCGATACGTCCCATGATCGCCTGGATCACGACCAACGCGACCCCACCCATGAACAGCATCCATGAAAAGTGGATCGGGGTACGGGATACTCCGACGAGATTTAGTATGCTGGCCATTGAGGCGACCACAAGAAACACGGGTGGATAATACTCCATAACCCTCTCTATTAACCGTTCTCTGAAGGAAGGCTATCGTCCTGTCCACCTGCCGCATCCGGCCAAGACAAAGACTCACTCACAGCATCTATGCGATCGGCATGAAGGAGACTGGAGAATCGATCACGCTCAGAAGGATGGGGAAGCGCAAGAGATAGGACAGACAGCGAGCTTCACAACTCGCAACATCACTCTGAACGCATGGAGCACGGAAGTCAAGCAATATACTTGCGGACCGAGGTAGGTCAATCTCTCTTCATCTTGTGCTTCCCTACACTTGCGCCCTCGTTCGCTCACTCATACAATGTCGCCTCCCTACCGTGACTGGCCCTCCAATCAAGGAAGTGTTGACGTGTCGGAGTCTCGACTGTGCCCGAAGTGTGGGAAGATAAGCCTCCACAGATTCACCGCTCAGACGTTCAAGCCCACGCACCATGGTGTAGAACGAGTCAAAGAGGAAACGTATTGGAAGTGCGTCACTCCTGCATGTGAGCACAGGGAAGACGAATCCAATTAGGGTACTTCCCAGGTTCAAGACTCTGATCGATGTTGTACAAAAGCGATGTCCTACCAGGGTGTGAGTTAAGACCACCTACGGTGCGACCAGTGGGAGGGTTATCGGGTTCGTGGTAGCTCCCGGTAACCCTCTTTTATTTTTACTGGGGCTTTTCAGAGGTTCAAGACCCAGAGCTATATTATAAGAATGTCCTACCTGGGGTGACGTCTTTCCACCCCCGGCATAGCAGAGGAGGGTTATCAGGGAAACGGACCTGGTAACCCTCTTTTATTTCTCGGGGTATCCCCCAGGTACAACACTCAAAGCTTTGTTGCACAATCACGATGTCCTGCTGGGGTGCCTTGCATGACGCCCTGGCATGACGTAGGAGGGTTATCGGAGGTCAGAGCCCGGTAGCCCTCCCTTTATTCTTACTCTACTAGGGCATTTCACAGGTTCAAGATTCAGAGCGATGTTGTACAAAAAGGTTGTCCTACCCAGGGTGACCTTCATCCCACCTCCGGTACGACACAAGGAGGGTTATCTGGACATGCCATACCCCCAGGTAACCCTCCTTTTATTTCTCGGGGTATCCCCCAGCTCTAAGACTCAGCGCCATATGAAACAATCCAACGATGTCCTACCCGGGTTGCTCACGATCGCCCGGGCATAGACACAGGAGGGTTATTGGGACTGGAGAGCCCTCGGTAACCCTCCTTCCTTTACGAAACCTCGTTGTCCTCATTGTACTCGCTGCTTGCCCGTTCGGACCACCACTAGGGTTGTACCTAGCATCTTGACGGTAAGGTTGTTATAAAATTTTGCTATGGATTATTTACAAAAGGAACAGGTCTTAGATCTCTTCGGTGGCATAGTCGTTGAGCTAGAATCATTATTTCTCAAGTCTGAATCTTTAACGGATGATGAAAAACTCTTCATCGAAAACCGGCTATTATTTTTGCAGATGGAGTACTCCCGATTGGTGATGCGAAAGGAGAATATTCGAAGACAGACTGTGGGTTCACTCCTATGACTTCGCGCATGATCCAAGCATAGCTAGGCCGTAGGCCCCCCGGATGATCCAAGAGCCTAACCCGCTCCTACTTTTCAATAATGTCCCTATTGACTTCAGTCCATCGCATGCTTAATCATGGGTCATATCGAACTTGCCGGTGGCCGGATGGAAGGCCAATCCACCGACAATCCTTGATGTAGGGCGGAGGCTCCGAAAGAGGTGCCACATGAATCTCCCCCCGCCCACAACCTCTGCGTCTCAGTCGGCTCGATGCCTGCTCGTCCAGCCCGATGTCTCAGCCTTTCAGTCGCTCGTCAATCTCTTGGGCGACCGGCGACTGAACCTGGACTGTGAGTTGAGCACCTCCCATCAGCACGCCGTGAGGAAGCTCTTTCGCTCTCCTGCGCCCTATGCAGTGGTCGTTTGCGATACGCAGCTGGTTGACCTACAGGGCTCCCTCCTCCTGACACATAATCGAACGATTCATCCAGCCGTGCCGTTCATCGTCACCGCGAGAGAAGTCGAGCACCGGTCGGTACGTCGAGCCTTGGACGAAGGTGCCCTCGATTTCATCCGTGCTCCTCTCGACCAGGAACAGGCGGTCAAGACCATTCGTCGAGCCCTGTGGCACAACTGGTTGAGAAAGCTCATCGCGCAGAAGGACATGGCGACTGCCAAGTACCGGGAACATCTGGCGGCATACCCCCATGATCAGAGGCTCGATGACGCATTTAGGTCAACGTGCGAACACGTTCAAGCATCGCTCGCCATGATGCAACGGAGCGGCATGTGGATCGAGGAACTTGGGGACAGCCTCACCGACCTTGCGATCGGATTGGAAACCCAGACCCGAATGCACGCTCGGGTTCGCTTGGATGCATGGGCGAGAGCTACTGACGAACTGGTAAGTTAGAGGATTGTTGGGCCGTTTCACGTAGGCCCTGTGGGTCCACGATACTCATGCCCCACATGATCGCCAGCACCATCCCCGCTGTCGTTACCAAAGAGAAGATTGCCGTAAATGTCATATGGTCCATGCTTGCACCCATCCTTTCTTCTCGTTCATCACTAAGGTTTAGTCACAATCGAACCGACTTCACTGTCGTCGAGTCGTTTCCGTATCGCTGTGAGCACTCAGGGTCATGACCTACCTCAAGACGGCGGGCGACCAGCCGGTGCGCCTGACCAGCCGCCGCCAAAGGCCCGATAGAGGGAGACCAAAGCTATGCGCACCGCAATCTCGGCTTTGGTGCGCTCGTCACTGGATGAAAGCTTGGTCCGCTGGGCGTCGAGCACTGACAGAAAGTCCACAGCTCCGCGTTGATAAAAGGCTTGGGCATGAGCGTGGGAACGTTCCGCCGCCGTCTCGGCCCGGACCAACTGATCGCGGCGCTCCAGGGCTGCGGTATGTGCGACGTAGGCGTTTTCCGTGTCCTCTAAGGCGAGAAGAAAGGTCTTCTCATAGTTGGCGGCGACGTGATCGAGCCGCGCATCCGCCGCCGTGATATGCGCTTTGATGCGACCCGCATTAAAGATCGGTGCAGTGAGACCCGACCCGAGCGCATACACACTTTCAGCGAGACTCGGAAATCCGCCGACCGACAGGGCGCCGGCCCCGCCACTCGCCGACAGGACGAATTTCGGAAATAAATCCGCTCGCGCCGCACCGAGGCTGGCGGCGGCCGCATTGACTTCCGTATGGGCAAGCCGCAGATCGGGCCTCTGCTCCAGCACACTCGATGGCAGGAGCGTGGGGATACTCGGCAGGGTGACCGGCAGCGGCGTGGCATGAGTCAACCGCTCTTCCAAGTTCGCCGGGGTTGCTCCCAGCAGGACACTGAGTCGATGGATTAAGTGTTTTGCCGTGCTGGTCAGGACGGGCAGCGTCCCTATCGTGTTGTGCAACAGCGTCTCTTGCCGGGCCACATCCATGTCATTCACCAAGCCGGCTTTGTAGAATGTTTGCACGGCTCTCAAGCGTTCACGCTGCACCTCAATATTCTCCCTGAGGATGGTCGTACGTTGCTGTATCCCACGCAGCTCCAGATAATTCGTCGCCACCTGGGCCAGTAATCCCACTTGCACGGCGTGCTGGGTCTCCTCGGTTCCCGCCGCCTGCGCGACGGCAGCCTCCGCTTGAAGTTGTCTGCTGCCGAACACGTCGATTTCCCACCGTGCCGCCAGTCCACCGCTGACGGCATCGACAGTGGGGACGATCAGCTCGATCCCCTGTTGACCCGGCACGCCGATGACTCGGTCTAGACTCTTTTGCCGACCGCCGAAGGCGAACAGATCGAGGCTGGGGTAGAGCGCCGATTCCGCGACCGTGACCAGGGCCTTGGCTTCACGCACGCGCGCCTTGGCGAGCCTGAGATCGTGGTTGCTGGCCAGTGCCTGGTCGATCAGGGCGTTTAGCACGGGATCGTCGAACCCCTTCCACCAGAGGCTGAGGTCCGTGGGTACCGAGACTCGTTGAGTCTGAGGCGCGTTTTGCCAGCGGTCCGGAACGACGAGTGGCGGCATGCGGTCGCTGACGCGCGTCGGCGTGCAGCCGTTCAGTCCCACCAGGGTCAGGGCTACAATCAGCGCTAAATGCCAGGGTTTCATGCGACACCTCCCGGAACAGCCACCGGCTGTTCCTCTGGCGTACCGTTCTGTGTTGGATCAAACCGACGCGCAGTCTCTGGGCTTCTTACCTGAGGCGCCCGTTCGACCTTGAACCACGCGGCATAGAGGGCCGGGAAAAAGAAGATCGTGAGCGCGGTGGCGACTGTCAGCCCGCCCATGATGGCGATTGCCTGGGGCCCGAAGAAATCGTTGCGCGACAGCGGGATCATGGCCAGGATGGCCGCGGCCGCGGTCAACAGAATGGGCCGGAAACGCCGCACCGTCGATTCGACGATGGCGGACCAGGTGTCGCGTCCCGCCTGTTCGTCCTGTTCGATTTGATCGACGAGGATCACCGAATTGCGCATGATCATGCCAGCCAGCGCGATGATGCCGAGCAGGGCCACGAAGCCGAAGGGTGCCCCGAACAGCAGCAGGGCGAATGCCGCGCCAATCACCCCCAAGGGCGCCGTGACGAACACCAGGAAGGTCCGGGATAGATTCTGCAACTGCACCATCAGCAGTACGAGCGTCGCAATTACCACCAGGGGGATCCATATCAGGATGGACTTCTGCGCAATCCAGGCGTCCTCCTTGGCCGCGCCGGTTTCGATGAAATAGCCGGCCGGCAATTGTGCTTCGATGGATTTGAGTTGAGGGATGATTTGCGCCGCCACGTCGGGTGCCAACATCCCGTCGGCCACGTCGGCTCGAACGGAGATCGCCGGAAAGCGGTTGCGTCGCCAGCGCACGCCGTCCTCGAAGACGGTTTCAAACTGGACGAATTGGGCCAGGGGTGCCGACCGACCGTTGGCCGTCCGAACCGTGACATTGGGTAATCCGTCAGCCGTGACGCGCAGATTCTCTTTCGCTCGCCAGACGATGTCGATGAGCTTGTCGTCCTCGCGGAACTGCCCGACAGGGACTCCCGAATAGTGCGCTTGCAACGCTTGCGACAGGCTTGACGTGGAGACGCCGAGGGCCCGGGCCTTCTCCTGGTCGAGCACGAGACGGAACGACGGGATGCGCTCATGCCAGTCGTCGTTGACATCCCTCGTATGGGGGTTAGCGCGCACGACGTCGGCCACTCGGTCCGCCAGGCTTCGAAGGAGCGTGGGATCTTCGCCGAACACCCTGAATACCACCGGATAATCCATTGGCGGCCCGACATTGAGGCGCATGACCCGTCCGCGCACGTCCGGGAAATCTGTGGCGAAGGCCAGCCGAATGGTGCATCACCCGTTCGCGGGCGTCGTTGTCTTTGGTCATCACCACAAATTCGGCCAAATTGGTATTCGCCAATTGCTGGACGATCAGCAGAAAAAACCGCGGGGTTCCCCCACCGAGATAGGCCGCATAACTCACTACGTCCTCATCCTTGGCGAGCAGTGCCTCCATGCGTTTGGCGGCGGCTTCGGTGTGCGTGAAGGCACTGCCCTCCGGCAACCAGAGGTCGATGATGACTTCCGGCCGATTGGACAGCGGGAAAAACTGTTGGGGAACTTGGATGAGGGTGGCGACACCGACGCCGAACAACGCCACCGTGCCGATGATGACGGTCTTGCGATGCTCCACACACGCATCCACCCAGCGGCGCAAACGGTTGTAGAACGGTGTATCGAACAGGTCCTGGCCGAGCGTCCCGTCGTGGGCCTGAACCTTAAGCACCAGAAAGCCCAAGTAGGGCGTGAAGACCACCGCGCCAATCCACGACAGCATCAGCGAAATACCTACGACCTGGAAAATTGCTACCGTGTATTCACCGGCTGCGGACTTCGCGAGACCGACCGGCAGAAACCCGGCAATGGTGATGAGGGTTCCCGTCAGCATCGGAAACGCCGTGGCGCGGTAGGCATACGTCGCGGCGCGTATCCGATCCCAGCCCTCTTCGAGTTTGCGTGCCATCATTTCGATGGCGATCATCGCGTCGTCGACCAGGAGGCCCAGGGCCAGGATCAAGGCTCCCAGCGAGATCCGATGAATTTCCATCCCAAACAGCAGCATACACAAGAGGGTGCCGGCCAGAACCAGGGGCACCGTGAGCGCAACCACGGAGCCGGTGCGAAAGCCGAGACTCAGAAAGCTGACGAGCAGCACTGCCGCCAAGGCCTCGAAGAAGGTGCGCGTGAATTCGCCGATGGCGGTCTGGACCACACGCGATTGGTCCGCGACCCGTTGAACGTCGATGCCGACAGGAAGTTCCTCCTCGATGCGGCTCATGGTCACTTCGAGCGTCTTTCCTAATTCCAGCACATCCCCCTTTTTGTTCATCGTGACACCGAGGCCGATGACTTCCTTGCCGTTGAAGCGCATCTTGAATTCCGACGGGTCGATGTAGCCCCGAGTGACCGTGGCGAAATCCCCGACGTGGAAGGTTCGGCCCTCGACCCGCACGGCAAGGTTCGCCATGCTCTCCACTGAGTTGAAGGAGCCGGTGAGTCGTAGGGGCAGATTGCGCTGTAATGAAGTCACTGTTCCGGCCGGTGTCAGACCGTTCTGCGCCTGCAAGGCCTCGGCAATGGTGGAAGCGTCCAGTCCTAGTTCGGCCAGCTTCTTGTCGGAAAACTCGACATAGATCCTTTCATCCTGCAGACCAATGAGGTCGACTTTCTCGACATCCTTGACGCGCAGGAGTTGCTGACGGGCTGCATCAACCACTTGTTTGAGCTCAGCATAGCTATAGCCTTCGCCAGAAAAGGCATAGAGGAGGCTGTAGGTATCGCCGAACTCGTCATTAAAAAAGGGCCCAACAATCCCAGGCGGCAGCGTTATGCGGATATCGCCCACCTTCTTGCGCACTTGATACCAGAGTTCGGGGATGTCTTTGGGCGGTGTATCTTCACGAGGCGTGACAAAAATCACCGATTCGCCGGGTTTCGAGTAGCTACGCACGAAGTCGAGGTTCGGCAGTTCCTGAATTTTCTTTTCCAGCCGGTCGGTCACCTGCCGTTCCACTTCCAGCGCGGTGGCGCCGGGATAGAGGGTCTTGACGACCATCACTCGAAACGTGAATTCCGGGTCTTCTCGCTGTCGCAGTTGGAAATAAGCGAAAATCCCCCCGAGCAGCAAAAGCGCCATGAGAAAACCGGTAAAGGCACGGTGTGTGAGTGCCCATTCGCTCAGATTGAAGTCTTTCATGGCTGACGCCCTCCCTATTCAGCGCGCGCTCCATTCATTGCCACTGTATTTGCGTCCGGCACACGCACGGCCTGTCCTTCCGTAAGGCGCTGGACGCCGGCACTGACCAGCAACTGCCCAGACGCGAGTCCTGTGACGGCAATGCGTTCCCCCTCCAGCGTGTCACCGACCTGAACCGGCACGGACCTGACCGTGCTGGTTTGCTCATCCACTAGCCACACATGGGGTTGCCCCGGCTTGTTCTGTGGGGTAAACACGGCCGAGAGCGGAACGGTCATGAGAGAGGGCGTGTTCGAAGGAATCCAGACGGTCGCCGTCATGCCCAATTGCGCGGCGTCCTGGTTCTCAAGCAGTGCGGCTTTGACACGATACGTGCGGCTAGCCGGGTCGGCCGCCGAAGCAATCTCGCGGATGTGGCCCTTCAAGCGCCTGTCGTGATCGGCCCACAGGGTAATGCTGATTGCCTGGCGACGTTTGAGTCCCGGCAGGCGATGCTCGGGAACATCGAAGTGGATGTCCTTTTCGTCGAGTTGGGCAAGCTTGACGATAGCCTGACCGGCGCTCACGACCTGCCCCGTTTCGACTTCCAGCGCCGTCACTACCCCATCCCGGTCCGCCCTCAACTCGGTGTACGCCAGTTGATTGACCGCATGGCCCAATTGGGCTTCGAGCGCCGTCGCCCGTTCTCTCGCCGTGGTAAAGGCAGTTTGGTGTCGGTCGAATTCCGGTGGACTGGTGACCTTTTGGGCCAGCAGCTCACGATACCTCGCCACATCGTCGCGTAAGAAATCCCGATCGGCGACTGCGGAGGCCAGCTGTGCATGAAGGTCTTGCACGGCGAGGCGGTAGTCGCTCTGATCCAGCCGTGCCAGCACCTGTCCCTTGCGCACGCGGTCACCCACATCGATCTGTCGTGCCAACACCTTGCCGGCCACGCGGAAGGACAGCATCGTCTCATAGCGCGCTCGCACGTCTCCGGCGAAACTCATCATACTGTCAGCCTGATCCACGATTCGTGCGACCTTCACAGGCCGTGAAATCTGATGGGGTTGCTCGTCTTGATGGTTGCATCCCAGGGTCGTCATCAATGCCACAAGGAAGACACCAACAAACCACGTGGCGGGTCCGGTACGGCTAAGTCCAGTAAGTGTCATGATGAGCTCCTTGTACTGATGAGTGCGGGACGAATTCATTGTCTTCGTCTGCAATTAGTTGATGAGACGAATAGACAGCACGTGGTTCATCGCGTTCTCCTCTCGAACTTTCGCTTCGATACTGTCTCCGAGGCGAATGCGTCCTGCCACCTGCGTGCTTGCGTCGGTATTCAACTGCATTTCCTTCCCATAAAATCTCTGAACCACATAGATGCTCTTCTCGATGTGCAACACTTCACCCTTGATGGTGTCGATTCCCAGCTTTTTGTCCTCCTCGCACTGTGCGAGATCGCGGTGACCACCTTTCAGTTTTGAACATTCATTAGGACGTATGGTGTCAGTTGCCTGAGTGTTGCCCCCGAGGGTGATCGTCAACGCGACAAGGAAGACGCCAACAAAAGACAGGGCGAGATATGTATGGCTAAGCCGAGTGAGGGTCATGATGGGCCTCCTTGTGAGAATGGTGAGGGAAGAATGCATGTGTTTGTATATGCAACTATAATATGGTCAAAAAAATGCCCTACCCTGGAAGATCGCTTTTATTGGCTGCGAGCTTTCGCATCAGTGTCGCGCCCTCATCCCCTAGAAACTTCTCCGTGCGAGTTTGCGCCTTTCGCCAAGACGGACCAATTTGATTCAGCAGGTGACGACCTCGAGCTGTAATCTGTACGGGAAGGCCCCGGCCGTCTTCCCCATCGGCAATCTCTTGGATCCAACCATTGGTCAGCATGATCTTCAGATTCCGGGTCAGGGTGGATGGGTCGAGGTGCAGACGCTTCCCAATCTCGATACGTCGAATGGGGCCAGCCTTTGCGACAAGAACCAGAAGATTGGTTTGGCTTGCTTTTAGACCGAATGGACGGAGTTCAGCATCGTAGATACCCGTGAGCACACGATCAAGTTTTCGCACGCGCATCAGCAGGCATTCATGCGCGATCTGATCAATGATATTCATCTGCTTATTTGTTTCTGTTTTCGTCATGGCTTAATATTGCATATACAAATAGATTTGTCAAGCCCCCTCTTTGCCATCGACAACGAGGTCCAGCGCCTATCGTGGACCGTGTAGACACGCGTGGCCTCAGCCATGGCGCTCTGTCCTCTTTTACTGCTCTCGCGTCTCATGACAATCCTCCATTCTGATGGTATTCGACGGGGGATACGTTGACGGATTAACGAAGACGAAACAGCACTCTGGCGGTTCTCCCCTACCTCATTCTAGGGGATTTCACAGTGCTGTGAACATAGAGTCAGCTTTAAAATCAAACTGCTCGGAGTGTACTAAATCTATTCACTGGAGGGTCATCATGTTCTTATCCAAATTCATCATCGTTAGTGCAATGATCGCGATTGGACCCCTGGCTGTCGAGGCAGCAGATATGGAGACCAAGATGGTTGATAAGAATTGCTGGATCGAGATATTTGACGACACCAAGTACGATGAGAACAACCCTCATCTCCTACTTCAAGGTCCTAAAGACTACGCGACGCTGAAAGGTCTCCAAGGGAAAGACTGGAACGATGATATTGAAAGCATCATTGTGGGCCCAGGTGCGACGGTTCGTGCTTACAAAGATCGGGATTTCAAAGGACCGGAGATCGTATTTGCTTCTGGCCAGCGCATTCCAAAGCTTTCAAAGCTCGATATGTCCAACGAGATTGAATCGATGAAGATTGCGTGCGAGGTATTACCCTCTGCCACTACGTCGTCCGCGGTCACGACAACCCCATAAGCGAGCGCGACTCCTTGTATTTGGTCAGTACGCTCGTCATCGATCGCCTGCTCGACCATCGGGTGACGAGCCCGTGTGCCTCCAGGTGAGACCCACATTGTGCCCTGCCTTGAACGCAGGGCTAGGCCGCGAATGCTATCCCGTTCATCTGAATACGAATCAATCGCGGCAACGATGGTGGCATACGCTATTGTTTACTCTTGTGTTTGAACGTCGACCTGCATAACTCGAGAGAGATTTTTGGGACCATCCTCGCTGTTGATCCATGCAAGAGCGTTTTCAACCGCTTGTTCCTTCACATACACAAAATCTGCGCGCTCGATCACATCCTGTGGAGGTGGTATCGAATATTCCTCCATTACCCCGTCTCGATGAATCTCAACCGTCGTGCGTTGGGCTTGCCAAAGTCCTAATTGAGAGGAGTGCATCTTGATAATGACCTTTGCGGAATTCGATGGATGTGGCATCGAAAAATCCCCGCTCATGCTGACCTCCTCAACAAGCATTGCTATGTTCGGGACGCAGGGGGTCGCGATTGTCACGATCGGAACTGCAGGAACAAGTCACAGGCCTTCATAGCGGAACCTACTTCTCCTGAATCGACGGCCAAAAACAAAGGCCCGATTCCTTTCGGAGTCGAGCCTCTTGCTTCGGGCATTGAGACGGTTTGACTACTTGTTCACCATGTTTCCATTGTGCCTTGTAGTCTTTCCATCGCGTGTCTCCGAAGCATCTTCACCCTATCGTATTCGGAGGAGACAGCCTATACGGAAAGCCCCTAGGGCTCCGCCGCGACTGCGTCCGACTGTAATGCATCCTGTCAGGCAGTCGCATGCTTGTCCTTATTTTCCCGCACCGCCGCCGGACGAGCTCCCACTACTGCCCATACCAGAGGAACTGTTACTCGTGGAACCCAGGGTACTAGGTCGGTTGAAAGTCGATCCGCTCATCCCGCTGGAGTTTTGACCACTTCCCATGCTGGAACTTCCCGTTCCCGAGCTGCTGCCCGATTCTGGAAGGCCGGTATCGCCCGTGGGCCTTCCTGATCCCCCGCTGTTCATTCCGCTTGGGTGTGAACCACTCTTCATGCCGGGACTTCCCGTTCCCGAACCGGCCATTCCACTTCCGGTTCCACTTCCGGAACTTTGGGCCTGTACTTGCCCACCGATGAGACCAAGAGTGAGCAGTACCATCAGGCACAATTGTGTGGGTGACATAGAAATGTCCTTTCTTAAATATGATTGTACGGCAACAGCATTCTCGGTGTTAGATTGCCGAAATAAGTACACCTGACGTACTAGAAACCCCCTAGGTCCCAATTTGGGCTTAGTGGCCGCTCCATGGTTTGACGGTCCCTTACCTGTCGCTACACCTATCAGGGCAAACTGAATCTCGCAACGGCGCCCAGCCCGTGATGAACTCCCGCACACTCATGTCAAGGCTTTAGCTAGGGTATTTACTAGGCCCCGTGGGGCCCATCACTGCTACTATGCGCAGTACCCGTTTGCGAGGCTCAGTATTGTTCTCCTGTGCTCAGGTGGTGACTATCAACTATGACAGCCTTCCCCTCGTGGACAGAGCGAAGTCGCAGGAGGCCGACGGCTCGATCTTTCGCCATTCGGTATGCTTTGATACTGGGCGTCTCGGTGCTAGGAGTGATGAGCATCTCCTCGTGCGGGAAAAAGAAGCCACCTGTCTTTTTGCCTCCAACGCCGCCGAACTTCACTCAGGTGCTTCAGTATGCCCAGCGGGCGGCGCTCGCGTATGAACAGGACGCAACCATTCAGAAGCAGAGCGGCACCGGGGTGCGCATCAGCATCAGTCCTCCTCTTTCGATCGGAATAAAGGCCTATGTGGAGATGGATGATGCCAAGCATGTGCAGTGGATCGTAGTTCGCGGCACCTCAAGCCTGATCAACATACGATTGGATGTGGATTACAACAAGGTCGTGGAGTCCCGATTGCAGATCCCGCTCCATAAGGGATTTGCGGACGCGGCACTTCAGGTGTACCAGTTCGCGAAGCCGCTTCTGAAGACGGACTATGAAACCCGAGTCACTGGTCATAGTTTCGGCGGGGGCGCCGCAGTCATCGTCCTCATGTTGTTGAAGGAGGATGGGTTCAAGCTCGGACAGACGATGACCTTCGGCCAACCGAAAGTCACGAACAGCGACGGGGCCAGGAAATATCGCACGCTGCCGTTGCTCCGCTTTGTGAACGACAACGACCCCGTGCCCTTGCTGCCGCCCTTCGAGTTGTTTGCCGTGTTAGACGAAGGTCCGTATCAACACTTCGGCCCGGAGGTCGTGCTGGAAGAGGGTTCGACCTACCGCTTGTATACAGAACACCAGGCGGAACTTCTGTCGGTATTTTCATTCTGGAATAACTTGAAGAACCTCAGTATTCAGGATGTGCCAGAGCATTTCATGTCCACGTATCTCACACGCATCCGACAGAAGCTGCTGGCTGGTTCTCAGGCTGACATTTATGGCTGGGAGCGACCTGATCTTGGAGCCGATTCTCAACGACGGCGGGGCCTTCTGCAGAAAGCAGAAGACCCCTTGACCTAGAGCTGCCAAAGGAATGGCGATTACTTGCCGCCCTTGTCGTCCTTCTTCTTTTCCTCGCCGAAGGTATCGACGTACTTGCCACCTTTCTCATCCTTCTTCTTCTCATCACCATACGTCTCGACGTACTTTCCGCCCTTCTCATCCTTCTTCTTCTCGTCACCGGCAAAAGAAGGAGCGCTGAATGTCACTGCTACTGCTACTGCCATGATTGCCATCAATATGCTCTTCATAAAATATCTCCCTTATTAATTAATGTTAAATGATAGTGCCGCATCGGCACCCAATTCAGATGGTACCTAGCAAGCTTAGTGCCGAGTTGAACTGAAAGGAACTACGTATATACATCAGTAGGTTGTATATTTCAGGGGTTCGCCCGTGATTAGATTGCTTCCTTAAACTGTGGCAGAATAGCCAAGCTAAACAAAAATGCCCCAGACTTGGCCGCGACGACTGCGGCATCAGGGTTCCATGTTGCCGGCACCACGCCCATAGAGATCGGGATGACTGCGCCTAGGGGGCAAGCCAAGAGCCTGGTAACCCTCTTTTATTTTTCAGGGTATCCCCCAGCTTCAATACTCAGCGTCTTGTCAGACAATCTTCCAACCCACCCTGGCTAGACACAGGAGGGTTATGGGCAGCCTCCGGTAATCCTCCTTCTATTTTTACTAGGGTATTTCCTAGGTTCAACCCTTTGGTCAACGTTATACAAGAATGCTGTCCTCCCAGGGGTGACCGGCCTCACCTCGGCACGACACAGGGGAAAGCTATTGGGGTAGGGGTGCCTCTGGTAGCTCTCCTTTATCTCACGTACCATCTCACGTACACGTGTTTTCCCTCGTAGTTTAGTGGTAAGGCTGTTGTAGAGTTATGACATTATGGATCATTTAAAAAAGGAACAGGTTCTGGATCTCTTCGGCGGCCTTGTCGTTGAGCTTGAAAGAGTATTTCGCCATCCTGAATCTTTAACGGATGATGAAAAGCTCTTTATCGAAAACCGGCTATTGTTTTTGCAGATGGAATATTCCCGCTTGGTGATGCGAGGGGACAACAACCGGAGACAGCCTGTGACTTCTCCTACCACGTGGGATTCGCGTTCGAGCTATAGGGCGGATGGTTGAGTCGCTAGCCACTGGCCAACCGGCAGCATACCGGTAGTCGAGAATCCTAACAGAGCTGAGTCGTGAACCTGGGAAATGCCCTAGCAAACCGGGGTACTTCCAACCCACCTTGGCGCAGCCTCCGGTAATCCTCCTTCTATTAAGTGGCTAGCGACTCAACCATCAGATGATTGACTTCCTTCAAGGGGTCGATGGCATGCCCACAGGATGGACATCGCCATCCCCTCATCCATATGACTCCTTCAGTCTTCTGCAAGGGAATGATTCTCGATGTGACGGCATCAGGGTTCCATGTTGCCGGCACCACGCCCATAGAGATCGGGAATTCATACTCCGCCATGAGCTCATCATAGGTGCGGGCCATATTTATCCCTCATGCGTATTGCTCTTATAGCAGGAACTCGTTCGAGCCTTCCTGGTTTTCAGCCCTCTCTAAAAACTAGGGACGTTCCTAGTCCTCTCCATATCCTCCAGTGATATTCTCCTTTAAATTTCGTTGGAGGAGGGACAAATGATGACCTGCCCAAAATGCCTGACCCATCATGCCGAACCGACCATGAGCTGGACCGTCTCGGGCCGGAAGCTGACCATCCCAGCTTTGCACCTATGGGCCTGTGTGAATCAGAACTGTCGGCACCAGTGGCCGAGAGAATTGGACAGCCCTTTACAGGTTGCGCAGCATCCTTTCGCACCCCTCAATGGGAATGTCGTCGACCTTACGTGGTGACCAAAGAGCAACAGTTGCGATCGCAACTGTTGTCCAATTCTTGCGCACAGCAGTTCCCTGCGCAATCGAGAGTGCAATGTGCCCCGGACCGTTCCATTCCCTTGTGCTCTGGCCTCGATAGCGAAGCTGCCGGAGCATCGGTCGGAGCCTCGTCGGTCTTCGTCTCAGAAGACTCAAGGCGACTCGATCCGACCTTCGCACAGCCGCCGCTTTCCGAAGTGAACTGCGGATTGTGAGCCAATACGTGGAGGAGGTGTCGAAGATGGTGGCCCAACGTGCGAAGATTTGAGCATATGGATGTCAGGGCGTATTTGAATCGCCAAGAACAAACCTATTAAAACTCGCCCTTAACTGCGTTGCGTTCGGTACGCATCCCCGCAAGTTGTCGCATCCAGTGATTATCGTGATTTCATAGACGCCGTTCCCAAGGGGAACCTTGCTCACAAGAAAATTGCTTGCGGCGGACTGGTTAACCGGAATGAAGGTGTCAATGATGCTGTCACCCCGCATCTGAAGTTTCCGTGAGTTTCGACTTACCCAGGTCAGCGCCCGTCTCCACTTCACGTCGCAATCGTCGCCTTTTGTGCAGGTAACTTTCCGAGACGCAACCTTGTCTAGCTGGGCCTGTTGTTCGGGGGTCAAGGTTACGCAGCCACTCATCGAGGCGATAAGCATGCACGTAAGACATAGTAGCCAGAATCGAATCTTATTCTTTCCAAGCATCGGACCTCCTCTTCCCTAGTGGAAAAGTGAGAGGGAGCATACGTCGGACAATATGGTATGGCAACCATGCCTTTGCCTCCCTTGCACCATCGTTCGCGTTTTTTCTACAATATCACCCTCCGACCATGCCTAGCTCTGCAGGTGTTGACATGGCAGAAGCTCGACTATGTCCGAAGTGCTTGAAGATGAGCCTGCACCGATACACCGCTCAAACTCTCAGGAACACTGGCGGGAGTCTTGAAAAACTCCATGAGGAAACGTACTGGAAGTGCGTCGCGCCGGGGTGTGAGTACAGAGAAGAGGAGTGGATCAAGAGCCCATCAGATCCGCCCATGCACTCTTCATCCCCTCGCGAAACGACTGAACTTAGGAGCTGGCGACGCTTTCCGGTGGAATTATCCTCCTCGGTGTCGTCCACGGGTCCGGAGTGGGATGGCACGGCCGTCAACCTGTCACGTCAGGGGTGCGCGCCATCCACAGCATGACACCTGTCCAGAACGGCGATAATCTCCACGTGCTGATCTTCCCAGGCGCCAACCAGACGCCCATCGAAGTGGAGGTGGCGCAGGTGCGGTGGGTAGGGAGTGAGCAGTTTGGGGTGGAATTTCTTACGCTCACACCAGGCGAAGCCCTCCGATTGGAGGACATACTCACCATCATCGGGAAGGAATGAGGTAAACACGAAGGACTAAGAGGCTTCACGCTCCGGGTAGGGCTCAGGGGGATGCGCGCTGGGGGCCGCCGCGCATCCGGCACAGCCAACGCAGCGATGTTTTCGCGGCAAAATGTTCTTCCCACTCAAATCTAGGCCGGATGATTTGTATTTTTGAATGCCTATTTCTTAGAGAGTTCGCACCGTTCAACGCTCAGCGTGTTAAGGGACATTCGAACGCACTCACGCTCTGACACTTTCGGGAGAGTTTTGGCTGTCTTCCTCTCGATGGGGTTTGAATAAAGTCAGTAGATTTCCCGCATCCGCCTGACGAAGCTACGCGTCCAGGCGTGAGGGGGACAGTTTATATACAGACCCGACCACCAAACAAAACTCAATTTTGGACTTCGATTGAAATTAACCCTCCGCCATACTCATCAATCCAAGACTGAATGCCTTTCTCCAAGAGCCTTTTAAGTTGAGCCGACATGATGCTCGCCATAGGGCTCCAACCTTTTGTATCGAAATATACTCTCCAAGTGATCACGCTTCCTTTTCCGATCGATTCTGTCGTGACCACGCCGAGATAATGATCCATCGGAGTCGGCGCGGAAGATTCCTCTTTCAGAAGAGTATAAAAATGTACGCGCACCGGCTCTGTAATCAGCAATTTCTCCTTCGCATTCATCCAAGCAAAAGGAATTGTTCTGACATCTCCCGGAATATGCTGAACCCCTACAGAGGGTGCGCCTTCGTTATTCCATGTGACGTGTTGGACAATCCCTTCCAAGTTAATAGACTTGGCATACAGAGTTGTGGTCTCTGTCTTGACCCATGCCTGGACAACCCACTGGAGAGGGGCTTTTGTATGGTCATCTACTGAGTAGTTGCCGACGTCTCTACTTTCATAGGGAAACACGGATGAAAACGAAGGAACAGGCTCTTGGAGAGATTGGTGTGAACAGGCTGAGAGAGCACAAACAGCGACAAACAGCCAGCACAGCCTCCATGTGCCACGCTTATTTAGTACCATGAAGTTCGTATTCCCCATAAAACCTATTCCGCCTCGACAACCAATATTTCATATTCAAACAGCCCGAGAGGTGCGCAGAGTACAACATCCATTCGGCGAAACCAACAGTTGTAGATTCTCCATTTATTCATATGGATGACGGTTTCAAGGTCAACGTGCAACGGGTGAATAATGACGCAGTTGCGTCAAGACTTCCGGTGGCGCGGCGCATCAAAATAAAGCAGGTTGGGGGTGCCCTCCACCAGTCTTTTTTTAGGCGATCAGCACCATTTCAACCTACTCCAGCCGAAGTCGACTTTTTCGTAAATCTTGGCTAGCTTAGGCCTGAATCAGAAGGATGTGAAGTTCCCCTGATTTTGTGGACACCTCTTCGGCATAATGCCAACAAGGAGGTGTCCCCTGAGTGGAATGCGACGGAAGTTCACAGCTGAATTTAAGCACGAAGCGGTGGCGCTGGTCCGGCGAAGTGGCCGGAGTGCCAATCAGGTGGCGCAGGAGTTGGGTGTCAGCCAGACGGCGCTGAGCCGCTGGCTGCGGGAGGCGCTGCGTGATGCCTCCGGGGCGAACGGGTCGGTATAAAGGCAACGAATCGTTCTCTTTTGATCAACTGATCAACGATTCAGGAGTGCTTCTCCGATCCGAAATCTCCAAAGGTGTCGAAGTGTGCGTTACTGGATACCTAGAACAAATGGAGAAAACTTTGGCCAACCATGCTCCTGGCACAAGGTTTGGCCTGAGTGAGCCTGAATAGGCTGGAAGAGGGTCACGGTAACGGTTTCTTCCGAATTATAAAGGAAGGGGACGCAAGGGCAGCGGATCGTTTGACTTCACTGCAGCGAAATCCTCAATGTTTTTGGGGTTAAATAATGCCCTAATCGAGCCCGCGATTTTGTCCCCGACGGCCCCCTAGCTTATCCCGCCCTTCCTTCTGGGTATAGGTGGGTTCTTAATCTTGATCAAATGCTTTCTCTTCCGATTGCACTGCGCTTTATTTTTCGACGTGGCGAAAGGACAGCACACGTATCTCCTCCTTCACGTCGTGCACTTTCGCTTCAATACGATCCCCTCGGCCAATAGGTTCGCTCATCTCGGTGGCTGAATCGACACGCAAACTCATTTCTTTACCGTCATTCCTCTGGATGAGATAGGTATCACCGTCTGTGCGCAACACCTTTCCCTTGATGGTGTAGACGCCGTCCTGTGTTGCTCGATACCTTTCGTCTGCTTGCGTGACATTGGAAAGACTCAGCCATAGCATGAGAATAAACGACATGACAGCAATGATTCTGGGAATGGATACCATGGGAACCTCCTCGGTTGAATTACACGAATCTCTACCGTAGGCCCCTCGAAGGGTGTTGAGACCTATGTAGGTCCCTAGGGTATTAGGTACTTGTGGTGAGGTGAAAGGCGTCGGATTATTTATATAGAGCGAGGGGATTACCATTCGCTTCAGAGCAATGCACAAGGGGGTTCGAAATGCCGCCAAATCGAGCCATGGCTATTGTTATTTCACGCCGTCAATGCGATGGTCATCGAGGGGTTAAATCTTGACAAAATCCTTCCCCCGATTAGTCCTAGCACAGGATTTCATGCCGTCAGCGCGGTGTCCTTATTGAGGGATGAAAAGGAGCGATTGACATATAGATGCTCAGAGGAACCAACACGAACGCCGCACCCACCATCATCGACACGATCAACAAGACGATGGTCGACAGGATTGACGAGGAGAACAGTGCTGAACTCACCCAATTGTTGAGGTAGTCCCTATACCGATCCCCCCCCTCCACGAAGTAGGAGATCGGGAGTTCGTAACCAAACGCATACAGGAAAATTACTCCGCTGGCTCCGACATACAGGCGTACCTTCAGACGTTCCTTGAAGAGGATTCCAGTTTGTTGCCATTGTTCACACATGCCGCGGTACGCCTCCTGGAATGCGTGGTTCACGAAGAATAGGGAGTAGGCCCAGTACATCCCCAGCAGGACAGAACTGAGGACCGTGTACAGGATCATCATCTGTGCGGGAAACGGATGCTCGCTGAGTCGCGCGGCGGTTTGGAGCGCTCCGAGGGTGGGCTTGAGCTGCTCAATAAAGTCCAGCGCCCACAGGGGCGGTGTGGTCTGCAACAGCGCGACCATGTATAGGCTGCACCCGAGTATCACATGGATATAGACACTCACCTGGAGTGGGCGCAGCTGGGAAGACACCGTACGAGAAAGATCTAGATTCGTCACGGTCAAAGCATCCTACCCTGCTGGCGGGGAATTGTCCGTAAAAATCGGGGAGGGTGCCGGTCGTCGCTCCCAGCGGCGCTCGAATCGTGGGACAACATAAAGCCGGAACTAGCTGCCATCAGCCCAGCGAAATCCTCATGTTTTGGAAGTTAAATAACGACGAAATCCCTCCCGCGATTTGGAATTCACTTGAGGGCAGTGCGCAGGGGGGTTCGAAATGCCGCTAAAATCGAGCCCCCGCAACCAACTCATCCGGTTTCCGGCCCCATTGTAGAAGACATAATCCGTCTTGAGCGATCGCACTTTCGCCCTGGCTTTCAGCACGTCGAGAGTTTTCGCATTCACGGGCAGCGTATCTCTGCCTCCGTTCTTTTGTTCTAACAACGTGATCGTCCTCCGGAACAGATCCACATTGCACCATTGGAGGTTCAGAATCTCACTCTGTCGGAGTCCCGTGTTGGCCGCAAAGACAATGATCTCTTGCAGCCATTCGGGAGAAGCCGATAAGAGACGCCGTTCTTCCTCTGCTGTCAGCCATCGTTCGATCAGGTTACGCACTTTTAGTCCTCCATGGCTTCCACTCCCCGTCTTAAAGTTCGCCATGAAGTACACGACTATCTATAGTCCTCGGAACAACTCTTGTCCATTGCCGCTGGCCCCAGAGCCGCCGCTTTCCGGAGATGACCTGCTGATCGTGAGTCATTACGTGGAGGAAGTGGCGAAAATGGTGGCCCAGCGCGAGAAGATTTAAGTTTCCATGGCTGTTGGACGTTCAATGTTCTGCTGTCGCTCGGAGCCAGTCTCTCGGCGACCTGGGGGGCTCTGGTGTTGATCTTCCCTAGGTATCATGGCGACAAACTCTATCGCCTCTTGAATCGCTCGGTCCAATCCCTCGGCAGTGGTGTATGGCTTTACCAAACAGGCGTATGCACCCACTTGCGTGACCAACTCCCACACGCCTCGCGGTAGTTCCTTCGTGAGGACAATGACCGCTATCTGCGGCCTGCTCGCGATGGGAACTAACTCCATGAGTGTCCTGAAGCCGGTTTGATTGAGGAAGTCGAGTTCGAGTACGACACAATCGATCCGCCTTGACCGGTAAAGAGCCAGCCCAGATTTACCATCCGCAGCTTCAAGGATTTCATAGGCAGAGGAGCAACGCCTGAGTTGAGCGGCCCACAAGGTGCGCTCACTCTTGCTTGGATCGATCAAGAGAACCCTAGTGGAAGGAGAGTCCGGATGTTGCGTCATTACGTCCAACACCTAGTACGGTGCGATGCAGTGGGGGTATTTTGCCAAAGTCGAAGAACGGATCAACCTAGGAGAAGCCCTAGTCCATTATACTGCTTGACTACTATACTCATTGCGCCCAGAGTGGAGCTATACGGTGTGAAGCTCGCTGACTGTCTCATCCCTTGCGCTTCCTAATCCCTCCTAGCGTGACCGATTCCTCAGTCTCCGCCGCTCCGATGCCAGAGTTTCTGTGAACGGCCGCATGCCGTGTGCCATGGTCTGCCGATCCAAAGCGGCCAGGACCATGGGGTTCATGCAGGGATGTTTACTCCACGTCCGAGTTCTATGAAGGGAGGGTCGAATGTTGTACTACGCACTAGTGTTTCTGGTGCTGGGAGTGATTGCCGGGATTCTCCAGTGGACTGGGGTGGCCGCAGTCACGGCCCCCATGTCCTGGGTTCTATTCGTGACCGGGATTGTGTTTGTCGCGGTCCATATGATCACGGAGCGCCCCGCCCGGATTTGACTGGGCTGACGCGACGTCATCGCAGACAGGACGAGGGACCTACACGAATGCGTATGTGGATCCGGTGGAAGCGTCCTGACGAATCGTGCGGACAGACTGCAAGGGAAACAGGGTGCCTGCGATGCAGCTCCGGTCATGAAGCGGGCGACATCGGAAATTCTGACGAAGGAAGAAAAAGGAGCGGTCCATGAAAAAGATTGTGATCAATATGAGCTACGGTAATTTTTGTCTGAGTCATCAGGCATTTCTACGATTGCGTGAGCTGGGCCAGCAGGAGGCGCTCACTGAGATGGATCTCGGCGCCTACTGGCCTGAGGCGGCGACGCCGAATGAGCCGAGCCTCAATCAATGCGGAAAGCTGATCCCACGCGATGACCTGAAACTAGTCCAAGTCGTCGAGGAACTCGGTAGGGCTGCCAATGGCCATAGCGCCGAGTTACAGGTGGTCTCAATTCCAGACGAGGTGCGGTGGGAGATTAGCGTCGTGGGTGGGAAGGAACATGTGAGCGAAGTCCATCGCACCTGGGGAACATCGACCGGGGTGGGAATGCGACCCCAGGCTACCCTTTAGCCTCCTGACCCATTGCGGGAATAGGAGACTCACGTATGAGCTGCTCTCAGAGCATCGTTAGTCGAAGGGGGAAATGACCGTTACAACGGTGGAAGGAGTGGTTCAAGAGAAGTTAGCGGCGCTCGATAAAGAGGCCGCAGTCAATATCATGGTCAACAGACTGGGCATGTCTTCTAACCAAGCCCAGGAAGTCGTGCAATCGACAGTCCGAATGATTGAACCGCTAAAAGAAAAGGCGCAGGACGTGAAGGACCAGTCGATAGAAGCAGCCAATTCAGCGATCAAGAAGTTGGCAGCCGTCGCGGGGTGGATGTTTGTCTTAGCGCTACTCTGTCTTGCTACTTCGCTCAGCGGCGGGGCATTCGGCATTCGGGACGAGGCGATGCGTAGACTCGAAGGACGAATGGAAAGTAAGGCCGCATAGTGAGCCTTCTGCATCCGATTATGCGGGGATTTGATCTTCGTCTCTCATGTCCAAGGATGGTGTTGGGCTCTTATCCTTCTCGGGAGGACCTCGCAGCAGCTCGAGGAACCGTACCTTCGTTGAGCTGGAAGCCTCCACGTATGAGGCGCAACACTAGAGGCATTCCCAGATATCCAGATTTATATGTGCGTATATTGGGGTTTTTCGTGAGGATGCCTCCCATGGTTACAATTTTAAAAATCATATCGAGTGGTTTCCTGTTGTGTGTGAGTCTGTCCAATCCCATACACGCAGCAGAGATGAACCGTAACGAGTGTGCTGAAATAAAAGGCGGTAAACGGGATCTGGACAAGTGCGAGGAAGACAGAAGACAGGGTACCGAAACGGTCAAGGGCCAACTGTTGCACGTTGAAGAAGGTAAATACGTGGTTCAGCAGTTTTATGGGAAGGAAGTGCAATTGAATATCGACGCAAGCACCCAGGTGACAGGAACCATTGGCCTCGGCGATAGCATTGAGGCGATGGTGAGAAATGTGAACAACGAGAAACTCGTGCTGTTCATTCAGCAGCTCAAAAAGATCCGATAGGCCCGGTTGCATGATATCACCACGAGCACGCGTTCGCTTCCTCGCCTATTTTCTCGATCAGTGAGGTGGATGAGGGAGGGTGGAGACAGGGCGCAGCGTGTCTTGGCTCGGGGAGTTTATGTGCAACTCGAATGTCTTGGGACAGATGCTGCGATTGTACGGAGGGTGAGAATGCATGTAGTTAACCGATGCTCGTGCGGTGTTCGCCGTGGCTGAGAAGGATAGGGCGATGGAAGGTCGGGCCGAATCAGGATGGGAATTGCTGCGGACGAGGAATTTTGGCTTGCTGTTTTCCGGCCAAACCATTTCCCAGATCGGCGACAGCATGAACAAAGTGGCTCTGTTGTGGTTCGTGTACGAGTTGACGGGGTCTGCCTTCAAGATGGCGGTGATCGGAATGCTTCAGAGTATTCCGCCGTTGGTCTTCGGTCCACTCATCGGTGTGTATCTCGATCGAATGCAGAAAAAGCCTGTGATGATCTGGGTAGATCTCATTCGCACAGGGCTGATCCTACTCATCCCCTTACTGTATAGCCTGGAGGCACTGACACTCGAACGGCTCTATGTGCTCGTCTTCGTAATCTCGATCGTTTCCACGGTCTTTGGTCCGGCATTGGCGTCGGCCATACCGCTGCTCGCCCCTCGCGCGCAACTGACCGCTGCCAATGCATTGATTCAAAGCACAACCAATATCGGTCTCCTGATCGGACCAGCTGTCAGCGGTATCGGTATCACCATGATCGGAGCCCACAATGTCCTGTACCTTAATGCAGCCACATTCATGGTGTCTGCGATGTGCCTCATGCCGATCCGACTGCGTGAGACCATACAAACGCTTGCGCAAATGGCCGACAGAGCTACGATCCTCGAAGACGTGATGGTCGGGTTTCGATTTGTCTTTATTGAGCATCGGACTGTGCTCCTTCTGATGCTTATCGCCTCGCTTTACAGTTTGGGTGCGGGTGCGTTCGTGTTCTTGTTACCTGTGTTCGCGAAGCAACAGCTCGATGCGACTGCCCTCGAGCTCGGGTGGCTGTGGTCGGCGCTCGGAATCGGTATGCTGGTGGCGTCCGTCTCGTTGGCCCGGATCGATCAGAGAGATTTCCAACATCGCCTACGGTTGATTTCCGTTACCCTGGCCGTTGGCGCCATTGCGGTATGCACGCTTGGCATGCTCCAGGCGCCGGTGATGGCCGCGGCCTTCATTATTGTGTTCGGAGGTAGCACTGCCGTGTTCACACCGATCGTGTGGGCAATGTTGCAAGAATTGACGCCCGCACCACTGCTCGGCCGTGTCTTTACCACTTTCAGTACTGGGGCAATGGCCGCCGCCATGGCCGGGATGGCCGGGTTCGGCTGGCTGGCAGATGCCCTTGGACCCGCCACGAGCATTGTGGGTATCGGAATACTGTTGTTGGGCACTGCGGCCGTTGCGGCTCTCTTCAGCCGACGAGAGGCGGCTAAAACGGCTCACGAGCTCTTGGCCGCCTAATACGACGAATCCATAGTGTGTGGCGCGACAGCTGGCCACGCAATCTACACCGGATTTCTCCGCTGTAGCCCGACGATTGTCAACATTGGAACACCAGGGTCTTCCCTATGTCTCCTTCACAGTACGTTGGACCCCAGACTTCGTTCCGGGCTCCAAAATTCTCCTCGCCAGTTTTTGATGTTCTGTTTCGCATTGGATGTTGGCACACATGGTAGCCGTGGGATCTTCGTCTCAAACGGATCGTTGCCCTAAATAAGAAGCCCCGACGAAGGGTAATCGACAGTTGCCATTCTAGCTGTGAATTGACTGGTGAAACCTCGTCTGTAAGGAAACGACCTCGCATATGAAGGTAAGCAACAAGATCAATTTCGGTGGCTTGCTCCATTTGAATGCAAGCTTCCCTGAAAACGACGTGGGAGAGAAGTATGCCGGTCGCGAACCGCCGTTGCGTTCGGAGCTCTTCAGCGCCGAGCAGATGCAGCAACACGGTAAGACTCTAGCCGGCCTGCATCAGTTGAGTCCGAAACAGGTTCCGGACCAGCTTCTGAGTAGGCTGGCCGAAAACGAGGACGTTCTAATCGGGGTCCGCGATCTCTTGGCAGAGGTGGTGAAGGCGAACGGACGGATTGCGCCGGCCGGGGAATGGCTGCTCGATAACTTCTATCTCATCGAAGAGCAGATTCGTACGGCCAAGCGACATTTGTCCAGGGGATACAGCCGGGAGTTGCCTCGCTTATTGAATGGATCAACGGCCGGGCTTCCGCGCGTGTATGACATCGCGCTCGAAACAATTTCGCATGGCGATGGCCGAGTCGATCCGGAAAACCTCAGCCAATTCGTTGCCTCTTACCAGACGATCACTGATCTCACCTTAGGCGAACTATGGGCCATCCCTATCATGCTGCGCTTCGCACTGGTTGAGAATCTGCGGCGCGCAGCCGCACGGATTGCGGCCCACAGGATCGACCGCAATCGCGCCGACTACTGGGCAGGTCTGATGATCGACATCGCGGCGAAGGACCCGAAGAGCCTGATTTTGGTGATCGCGGACATGGCACGGTCCAGTCCACCGATGACAACCGCGTTTGTGGCAGAGTTCGCGCGTCGGTTGCAGGGGCAGAGCCACGACTTGGCACTGCCACTGACGTGGATCGAGCAGCGGCTTGCTGAGTCCGACATGACGATTGAGCAATCCGTACAATCGGAAAACCAGCAGCAGGCGATCGATCAGGTCTCCATCAGCAACAGCATCGGAAGCCTCAGATTTCTGAGCATGATGAACTGGCGCGAGTTCGTTGAGACGATGAGTGTGGTCGAACGGACACTGCGCGAGGACCCCAGTGCAGCCTATAGCAAGATGGATTTTAGCACGCGCGATCGATACCGTCACGAAGTGGAAAAGATGGCGAGGAGTAGTCGCTTCTCGGAACACGAAGTGGCGCGTCACGCAATCCAGTTGGCGCAGCAGGGTGCGAAGAGGAACGGTTTTGACGATCGAGAAGCTCACGTTGGGTTCTACCTGATCGACAAAGGCGTGCCCCGTCTCGAACGAACGGCAAAAGTCCGCCTCTCCACATCAGAGGCGTTTCAACGAATGAGTGGCCGGTTTCCGGTGTTCCTCTATGTCGGGCCAATCATTTTGATGACAGGCGTCTTCACCGCCGGCTTGGTGGCACAAGCGTATGTCGAGAATGTGGAAGGTTGGTTCCTCGCGCTGGTTGGTCTCCTCTCCCTAGTCTGGACCAGTCAACTGACGGTCGCGCTGGTCAATTGGTGTGCGACCATATTGGTAACGCCGCATACGTTGCCGCGAATGGATTTCTCCACGGGCATTCCCCCTGAATCGCGCGCGCTGGTCGTGGTCCCGACGATGCTGAGCAGCGTTGAACACATCGAGGCGATGACCGAGGCGCTCGAAGTCCGGTTCCTGGCCAATCCAGACAGCCACCTGCACTTTGGCCTGTTGACCGATTTTCGAGATGCGCACGAGGAAACACTTCCCGAAGACAAGCCCCTGTTGCAGCTGGCCCAGAAGAGGATTGAAGAACTGAATGAGAAGTTTAGAGAAACGACACGTGATGCGTTCTTTTTGTTTCATCGCCCGCGCCGGTGGAATCCCGGGGAACGGATCTGGATGGGGCACGAACGGAAACGAGGCAAACTTGCGGATTTGAATGCCCTGCTGCGAGGCAGCTCACGGGATGGGTTCTCCCTCGTCGTCGGTGAGACGTCGGTGCTGTCGAACGTGCGATACGTGATTACCCTGGACACAGATACACAACTTCCCCGCGATGCGGCACGGCAATTCGTGGGAGCGATGGCGCATCCGTTGAATCGTGCTCGGTACAACGAACACCTGCAGCGGGTGTGCGAAGGATATGGCATCCTGCAACCACGCGTCGCCGTGAACCTTGCAGGCACGAACCGGTCGCACTATGCGCGGCTCAACGGAAGTGATCCGGGTATCGACCCCTATACGCGAGCGGTCTCAGATGTGTACCAAGATCTTTTTGGTGAAGGCTCATTCATTGGCAAGGGTATTTATGAGGTGGATGCATTCGAACGCGCGCTCGCAGGGCGCTTTCCCGAGAATCGGATTCTCAGCCACGATCTTCTAGAAGGGTGCTACGCACGGGCGGGGCTGTTGAGCGATGTGCAGTTGTATGAAGAGAATCCCTCTTGCTACAGCGAGGATGTGAGCCGGCGGCACCGTTGGATCCGTGGGGATTGGCAGCTGGTGGGGTGGCTTCTGCCGCGTGCTCCAGGCCCCGGAGGGCATCGCCAGAAGAATCCGCTCTCTGGACTGTCCCGATGGAAGCTTTTAGACAATCTACGGCGTAGCCTCGTGCCTTCAGCATTGACCGTTCTGTTGCTACTCGGCTGGACGGTCCTGTCACCGTTGTGGGCCCTCTTGGTGATCGGAAGCATCCTCATTCCTCCGTTGCTTGCCGCTATTCTGGATCTGTTTCAGAAACCGGAGAATGTCTTACCGGAGCAGCATTTCACCTCCGTGCTACGTTCGGTCGGCCGGAATGCCATTCAGACGGTATTGACGATCGTGTTCCTTCCCTATGAGGCATTTTTTAGTATGGGGGCAATTGTGCGCACGATCTGGCGGATGTGGGTCACACACACACGGCTGCTGGAGTGGACTCCGTCAAGCACGCAGGAACGCGAACGGTGCATGGGTCTTGTCGCGCACTGGCAAACGATGTGGATCGGCCCCCTGCTGGCTATTGCCGCGTTGATCTATTTGATGCTATCAGATCCAGACACTTTAGCGATAGCAACGCCTATTCTGGGGCTCTGGTTTGCCTCCCCTGCTATTGCGTGGTGGATTAGCCAACCGATCCCTCAGCGCCAAACGTATCTCACGGACGATCAGACCATTTTTCTCCGGAAGCTTGCCCGAAAGACCTGGGCGTTCTTTGAGAAGTTTGTGGGTCCGGAAGATCATTGGTTGCCGCCTGATAACTTTCAGGAGCATCCTGCTGCGGTGGTCGCACATCGCACGTCGCCCACCAATATGGGACTCGCGCTGCTCGCGAACCTGTCCGCCTATGACTTCGGCTACATTTCAACCGGACAACTCGTCGAACGCACAACGAATGCGCTCCACACGATGGAAGGGTTGGAACGTCACCGCAGCCACTTCTACAACTGGTACGACACGCAATCTCTGAGACCGTTGCTCCCGACCTATGTGTCGACGGTGGACAGCGGAAATCTTGCGGGCCATCTGCTGACACTGCGGCCAGGCCTGTTGGCACTCCCCGATCAGAAGATACTGGGGTCGCGATTTTTTGACGGGCTCCAAGACACATGTAG
>Ga0207670_10000244_pt1 | contig 33827 bp, 25 predicted proteins | sample KBSS23HmetaG_FD_184339 | JGI IMG/M metagenome (GOLD analysis project Ga0207670, IMG submission 184339) | Switchgrass rhizosphere microbial communities from Kellogg Biological Station, Michigan, USA - KBS S2-3H metaG (SPAdes) (version 2) | ecosystem: Host-associated > Plants > Roots >... | reverse complement strand
GACCCGGCGCGCCACGTCCATGGCGAGCACGTTGTGGTCGTTCGCCAGGTTCACGTCCTCGAAGATCGGCGCCATCTCGAACTGCATCGGCGCCACCTCGTTGTGCCGCGTGCGCACCGGGATGCCGAGCCGCAGCATCTCGTACTCCATCTCCTCCATGAACGCGAGCGCGCGCGCCGGGATGGAGCCGAAGTAGTGGTCCTCGAACTGCTGATGGCGCGCCGAACTGGCCCCGAGGAGCGTGCGCTCGGCGAGCACGAAGTCGGCTCGCAGCGCGTGCTGCGTGCGGTCGACGAGGAAGTATTCCTGCTCGCAGCCCAGCGTCGCCGACACGCCCTTCACGTCCACGTCGCCGAGCAGCTTGAGGAACGCCGTGGCCTGCTTCGACAACGCCTCGAGCGAGCGCAGCAGCGGCGTCTTGTGGTCGAGCGAGTGACCGTGGTAGCTGATGTACGCGCTCGGGATGCACAGCGTGCGGCCGTTCGCGCCCTCGACCAGGAACATGGGCGAGCTCGGGTCCCACGCCGTGTAGCCGCGGGCCTCGAACGTGCTGCGCATGCCGCCCGAGGGGAACGAGCTGGCGTCGGGCTCGCTCTGCCACAGCTGCGAGCCGGAGAACTTCTCCAGCACGCGCAGCTCGCCCGAGATCGCCACGTTCAGGTCGGCGAAGCTGTCGTGCTTCTCCGCCGTGAGCCCCGTCATGGGCTGGAACCAGTGCGTGAAGTGCGTGGCGCCGTGCGACACGGCCCAGTCGCGCGCCACCGAGGCCACCGAGTCGGCCACCTCGCGCGTGAGCGGCGTGTTGTGCTTGAGCGTGGAGAGCAGCGCGTTGTAGATCTCGCGCGGCAGCTTCTCGCGGAGCTTGATGAGATCGAGAACGTGGCGCCCGAAGTAGGTGCTCACCGGGGCGCGGTGGCCATCGGGCATGCGCGGCGCATCGAACGTGCGCGGCTGGCGCGTGGAAACCTCGATACGCGCGGCGTTGCGGGGCGTGGTCATGCGGGACTCCCTCCTGCGTGGTGACCGCGACGAGCCCCATGCGTCTCATGGACCCGGCGAGATCTGTGTGCAGTGGAGCCGGGGCGAGCCTGCTTCGACCCGCAACGGCCCCCGTCCAACCTCCATCCTACCCGGACGGAGACGGCCCGGCCACCCGCTTCTGTCGCGGGAGGGCCGGGCCGTCCAATTATCGGCCGGTGTCGTGCAGAACTAGAATTCCGGCCCGATGCTGAAGTACCACTTGGGCCGCGCCACGAACTGCATGTTCGTGGCCCAGGCCACGTCCAGCTTCATCGGCATGCCGAGCAGCCAGGTGCGGATGCCGGTGCCGAACGACCAGAACGGGTCGCGCAGGTGCCAGACGCCGTTCTCGGTGATCCCGAGCCGCGGCTTGGTGTCGCCGTACCAGACCGAGCCGAAGTCGGTGAACAGCGCGCCGCGCACGCCCAGGTGCCCGATCGGCAGCGGGCCCACGACGCCGAGGTCCTGGATGAACGGGAAGCGGAGCTCGAGGCTGCCCATCATCAGCCGCGTGCCGAGCAGCGTGAAGTCCGGGAAGCCGCGCAGCGTGTTGTAGCCGCCGATCCGGAACACCTGCGGGTTGCGGCCGCCGCTCACCCCGGTCAGGAGCCGCGAGGCGAACGAGTAGCCGTGCGTGAGGTCCTCGTAGCGGCGGTAGTCGTACGTCACCGTGCGGTACTGGAGCGCGTTCGGGAACAGCGCGATCGACTGGCCGTAGGTCAGGTTCCAGCGCGAGCCGTTCACCGGCCCCGACGAGCCGAACAGCGTGTGGTCGCCGATCAGCGACACCGACGGCGCCGCCACCGAGCGGTACTCGCGGTTCGCCGCGATCAGGCTGCCGTCGGGCAGCGTGTTGAAAAACTGCTCCTCGACGAACATCTGCGTGTACTGGAACTCGCCGCGGCGGAAGCGGCTGAACGGGTAGCTCCAGCCGACCAGGCCGCCGAACGAGCGCTCCGAGAACAGCTTCGCCGTCCCCAGTCCCTCGCCCAGCGAGGTCACGCTCGACTGGTAGTAGTTCTTGAAGTGGAACGCGCCCACGTTCCAGTCGAGCCGCCGCGGCAGCACGCTGTAAACGAGCAGCGCGTTCGCGTCCTGGAGCGAGTTGGAGAACACGTCCCCCGCGAAGTAAAGGCTGTGGTCCCCCAGGAAGTCGGTGAACAGCACCTGCGTCGAGCCCGCGAAGCCGTAGGTGCTGGCCGCGATCGCGCCCACCTGCACCGCCTCCGGCGCGAGGTGCCACCGGTAGGGCGAGGGCGGCTGCCCGAGCACGCTGTCCGAGAGCGCGAACGGCCCGCCGTGCTCGACGAGCGGCGTGCGCTCCGGCTCGCGGCGCAGGCCGCCCGTGTCGGGCTCGGCGGCCGCGGGCGGTGTCGGGAAGCCGCCTCCGTTCCACGCCGGCGGCTCGAACGCCACCGCGCTGAACGGCGGCCGCGTGCCGTTGCCCGCGCGCTGGTCGTTCGGGTTGCCGAGCGAGCGCGTGGTGTCCGGCGCCGACGCCGAATCCGGCCACGCCGCCGCCAGCGCCCCGCGCGCCGGGATCGCGTCCGGCCCGGGATCGCTCGCCACCGGCCGGCGCGCCTCCTCGAGCGAGACCACGGAGGCCGGGGCGCGCTGGCGGAGTCGCTTGAGCACCGGGTCCACGCTCAGCGGCTGCTGCACAGTGAAGATGTCGTAGCCGCCGCGGTCGAACGCGGCGAACGCGAGGCGGTCGTTCTGCCGCGACCACGACACCGAGAACACGCCGCCCGTGAGGTCGGTGAGCTGGGTGATCGTACTGTCCGCGGAGTCGTACAGCGTCAGGTTCGGCGCGCCGCTCCGGTCGGTGATGAACGCCAGCTTGCGCCCGTCGGGCGACCATGCCGGCGCATGGTCCTCACCCGCGGTGTCGAGGATCAGGCGCACGGCGCGCGTGGCGACGTCGATCTCGTAGATGCCGTAGCGGCTGTTCACCCCGACGTGCGGCTGGGGCTCGAGCACGACCGGCGCCGAGCGGTCCGAGGCGAACGCGATACGCTTGCCGTCCGGCGACCAGGTCGGTTCCTTCTCGTCCCAGGAGTCGTCGGTCAGGCGCGCGGCCTGGCCGGTCCTGGCGCTCACGAGCCAGAGGTCGGACCGGCCCTGCGTGAGCCCGAGCACGACGAGCGAGTCGGAGACCGGCGACCAGCTCGGGTACGACAGCTCGTTGCACGGCAGGTCGAGCCGGCGGATCACGTTGCCGGAGTTGGCGTCGACCACGTAGACGCGGTCGCGGCCCTGGCTGCTCGCCACCAGCGCCACGCGCTCGCCGTCGGGCGACCAGGTGATCGAAGTGCGCAGCAGCGGGATGGCCTCGAACTGCATGCTGCGCTCGCCGCGGACGAGCCGGCGCAGGACACGGCCGTCGAACGCCGACATCAGGTAGACGTCGGTGTACTGCCGGCGGTCGCTGAAGTACGCGATGCGGTCGCCCTGCGGCGACACCGACGGCCAGAAGTTGAGCGCGCTCTCGTCGGTGCGATGGTCCGTCAGGCGGCGCGCGAACGACTCGGGGTGCTCACGCTTGGCCACCTCCGGCCAGTACTTCTTGCGCACCATGTCGCGCCACTGCTGGTCGAAACGCTGCGGCGACATGCCGTACGTGCGCTGGAACGCGCGCTCGAAACTGTGCATCTGCCGGGCGCGGTGCATCATGTCGCGGAAGCGGTCTTCCCCGTAGCGCTGGAGCAGGTACTCGATCGCCGACTGGCCCATCTTGTAGACCAGGTAGCCGCCCGCCCACTCGAGCGGCGGCAGGTAGCCGGTGATCGTGCCGTCGCGCACGTACATCTCGGCGTTCGGCTCCATGCCGAGCGAGAAATACTCGGCCATGCCCTCGGCGAACCACAGCGGCACCTGGAACAGGCCCTGGCCCGAGAGCAGCGACGTGCCCGGAGAGTTGTAAAACACGTCGAACTGGAAGGCGTGCACGAGCTCGTGGACGAGCACGTGCCGGAAGTCCTCGTAGGACCCCGAGAACGGCACCACGACGCGATCGCGCAGGGCCTCGGTGAAGCCGCCGGTGTTGCCCTCGATCAGGTCCGGCGTGATGTTCGTCTGGGCGAAGTCCTGGTGGGACGCGTAGAGGATGATCGGGATGCGCTTGCTGAGCTGGTGACCGACGCGCTTGGAGAAGATCGCCTGCGTCTTCTCGGCCAGGTCCAGCGTGCGCATGGCCAGGCTGTCGGCGCCCTTGTCGAAGTAGACGACGAAGTGGTCCGCGGAAATGGAGTTCCAGACGTGGTCGCGGTACTGGACCTTGTTCTGGCCGAAGTACTGGGCGTGCGCCGTTCCCGCGAGGGCGAGGGCCAGGAGGCCCACCACGCCCGCCAGCGCCCAGCGGCCCGGGCTCCCGTTGCGACGGATGCTCATCTCGACCGCCTGTCCTTTCTTCCCGGAACGGCCGCTCCCGGGGACTGTGTAAGGCCCGGGCCCGACCCTGTCCATGGTACACCTGGTCAGGCGGGGACGTTCCCGACCGACCCTTCCGATGCTCAGTACTCCCACCGCGCTTTGAGATTCACGTTGTAGTCCGTGGTCGGCGCCAGCGCGTTCGTGGACACGCGCCGCCGCGACACGCCGCTCGTCAGGTAGATGAAGCGGTTCACCCGGAATTCGGCCTCCACGTTCTGCTCCAGGAGGTCGCTGTTGTTCACCTGGGTCGCGGTGCCGGTCACGGCCTTGTCCGTCCCCGGGACCCGCTGCTGGTAGCGCAGGGCCAGCTTGTCCGTGACCTGCGAGCCCACGCCGACGACGAGCGCGCCGTCGCCGGTCAGCAGCCCCCCGTGCTCGCGCTGGAGCTCCCAATCGGTGATGGCGCCGGCGAAGAACTCGGAGAGCCCCGCCGAAAGCTGCGAGTTGAGCTGACGTGTGAAGTAATTGTCCAGCGGGTCGGCGGCGAACGGCTGGGACCCGTCGGAGCGGAACCCCCGCACCGTGAGCGCGGAGAGGATGCTCTTCTGGTCGGCACCCAGGTCGGAACTCGTGAGCGCGATCAGCGGCTGGCTCGAGCGCCCGGTGATCCTCGCGGTGATGGTCTCCTGCGCCCTCGACTTGGGATCGGACGAGGGCACCTTCGCCTCGGCGCTCACGTCCAGCAGCGGGTCCACCCCGAGCTGGTTGTCGAACGTCAGCGACGCGTTCGTGATCTTGAACTTGTTGCTCAGGAACCAGTAGTTGCCGCGCAGCGACTTCATCTCGCCGTAGATCAGCAGCGAATCCGCGGTCTGCTGGAGGTCCAGGTCGGCGTCGAACTCGATGTCGGCGTCGTTCGTCCGCCAGCGCAGGTTGTTCGTGGCCTCGAGCTGGAGCCGGTAGGTCCAGTAGAGCGGCTGCGTCGTGGCCGCGCGTTTCTCCACCTCGGACTGGTTCGCGAAGTCGAACTCGATGACGCCGCGCTTCAGGATCGCCTGGCCCGCCACCTCCGGCAGCACCTCGCCGCCGATCCGGGGCCCGTCGCTGACCACGAAGTCCCCGTCGAACAGCACCGCGTAGAGCCCCTCCTCGGCCGCGGCCACGTCGCGCAACGACAGCGCGAAGCGGTAACTGTCGAGCCTGCCGTGCTGGAGCAGCACGTTGCCGTCGGCGGTCACGCGACCGGCGCGACCCTGGTTCGCCCACAGCGTGTCGAGCGTGATCTGCTTCTCGTCGAAGTGCAGGTCGGCGTTCAGGTTCGAGAACACCTCGCTGCGGTTGATGGGGCGCACGACGCCGTCGCGGATCTGCCCCTTGCCCGAGAGCTGGATTGCACGCGGCGTGCCGCCGAGCTGGGCGCGGAGCTGGAACCGGCCGTGGGCGGACTGGAGCTGCGGCACGATCAGCGGCAGCACTTGAAGATCGCCCGCCGGGATGTCGACCTGGCCCTGGATCGGCCGCTCGGGCACGCTCGGCGGAACCCCCAGCGCCAGCTCGACCGGCAGCCGGATGCTGCCCGTCGACTGCACGTTCTGCCGCCGTGCCGTGAGCTTCGGCACCACGAACCAGCCGTCGGCATAGTGGCCCGCGAGCTCCACGCGCTCGGCCCGGATGTCACGCCAGCCGAAGCCGTCGGCCTCGGCGTCGACGTCGGCGACCGGGTGGGCCGGGCTGCCGGAGAGGGTCAAACGGCCCGAGGCGAGGCCGCTCCAGCCCTGCGCCCGCGCGACGTGGGCGATGAACGGCGCCACCGGCAGGGCCTCGGACGTGACCTCGCCACGCCAGCTCGCCGCGTCGCGCAGCCAGCGGAGCACCGCCGTGGCCGAGAGCGAATCGGGGAACGGCGCGACGGTCTTCTCCACCGCGCCCGCGGCCCGCAGCGTGCCACCGCCCAGCTCGTAGCGGCCGTCCTCGAGCTGCAGCCGGTGCGGCCCGCCCGAGAGCACGAGCGACAGCGAGTCCGCGGCGTCCCCGCCGAACGCCGGCCGCCCCGCACGGCCCTCGAAGCGCCAGCGCGGATCGCCGGAGCGCCCCTGCACGGTGAGCCGCACGTCCGCACGACCCGCGATGCCCCACTCGGGCGGGAGCCCCACGTGCGAAAGGTCGAGGCGCTGGCCGGTGAACTCGAAGTCGTACGGCCCGCCCGGCGCCGCCCAGCGACCGCGCGCCTCGACGTGCGCGCCGCGATCGTTCGCGGCCAGCTGTTCGATGAGCACACCACTCGCGTCACCGGACAGCCGGACCGGAGGCTCGGCCGTGAAATGAAACTGCGTGCTGGTGATCTCCGCCGCGCTCACCGTCATCCACCAGCCCGCGTCGTGCCACGCCGCCTGTCCGCTGAGCGCGATCGTGGTGTCGCCGGCCTGCGCGGTGAGCGGCGCGAAGCGCACCACCTGGTCGCCGAGCGCGATCGGCGCGCTGGCCTTGTCCAGGTGGATGCCGAGGAACGTGCCGTCGTTCGCGCCGGCCTGCGCGGTGAGGTCGGGCGTCGGCAGCAGCCGGCCGCGCACGCCGCCGAGCGTCCAGCGCGAGAATGTCGCAGCCGCCCAGCGGGTCTCGCGGCCTGTGAGCTCCCCGGTGACGTAGAGCGAGCCGTTGCGGCTCTCCACCGTGCCCTCCGCGCGCTCGAGCACACCCGTGAGCCCGCTCTCGCGGCCGTCCGGCCACTCGTCGAGCGGCAGGTCGCGGATCGCGAACGGCCCGCTCCAGCCGCCGTTCGGGTCGCTGCGGCCGCGGAGCACGAACTGCCCGCCGCGGCGCACGCCCACGACGCGGAACGAGTCCGGCGCGGTGGGCGGGAAGTCGACGCGCACCGCGGCGCTGTCGGCGCGCCAGCCTTGCCACTCGCTGGGGATGAGCGTCGCCTCGAGCAGCCCGCTCGGCCGGACGCGCGTGTCCACCGAGTAGTGGAACCTCCCGTTCAGGTCGCCCGCGGGCCAGCCGTCCAGGTGGAGCGCGTGCCAGTGAGCGGGGTCCGCGCGCCTGGCCTCCCCGCCCACATCCCAGCCCGAGCGAGCCCAGCGCAGCGATCCCAGGAGATCGCCGGCATTGGACGTGGCCGAGAGCGAGTCGAGCAGCAGCTCCCCCGACCGCCAGTGCGCGCGCCCGGTGCCCTCGGCGATGAGCCCGTCCCAGTCGAGCGTGCTCTCGAAGCGCCCGTGCCATTCTCGTGAGCCACGCGCATCGATCACGAACGCGCCCTCGCCGGGCACGTCGAACGAGTGGTTGTCGAACACGCGGGCGAGCCAGCGCCAGCGCACGCGGCCCACGACCAGGTGCACGTCGCGATCGGGGTCGTCGCCACGCCAGTCCGCGCTCGCGTTCATTTCCAGATCGGCGGTGCGCAGGTCGCTGAGCCGCGCGTGGACGCCGGTGCTGTCGGCCATGAGGTCGGCCGTGAGCCCCTCGAGCTTCGATCCCCACGGCCCGTAGCCCCAGCGCATGCGCTCGAGGCGCACGCGCGTGCGCGAGCCGAGGTTCGCGATCACGTCCAGCGACACGTCGCTCGCGCGATCGTACGGCGTCGGCGCCAGCACCGAGGCGCCGCGCACGCGCAGGCGGATCTGCAGCTCGCGCGTGGCGCGGTGGCCCTTGCGGCTCGGGTCCGAGCGCCACACCGGCAGCCGCCAGCGGCCGTCGGCGCCGACCAGCCGCACGTCGGGCTTCTCCAGCGTCAGCTCGATCTGGCCGCTCTTGCCGAACGCCAGGCCCCAGGCGGAGTAGTCCACCTTCATCTCGCGCGCGGCGAGCAGCGTGGCGCCGTCGCGGAAGCGCACGCGCGGCTCCACGGCGCGGAAGCCGGTGAATGGGTTGCCGCGGATGTCGCGCAGGTCGAGCACGAGGTCGCTGTGCTCGCGCAGCGTGCGGTTGAGGAGGATCGAGAGCTCGCGCGCCACGAGCTCGGTGCGGTTCATGAAGAACAGCACCGCGGAGATGATCGCGAGCACGGCGAGCCCGAGGAACGCGAGCGTCGCCAGGCGCGCGAGCTTGCCCACCGTCCAGCGCACCGGCTGCGGGACGTGCTCGACGACCTCCTCGACGACCTCCTCGATCTCCTCGCGGATCGTCTCGACGACGCCCTGCGGCTCGTGGCCGGGATCGTGCGGGCTCGGCTCGTCGTTCATGGCTGGACGGGGACGCGCCGCACCGGCGCGGGCCCCCTGGCTCGGGTCATGGGTGCCCCTCGGGACCTCGGCACTAGAAGCTCGGTCCGATGGCGAACTGCACGTTGAACGGGAAATGCCGCTTGAAGATACGGCTGCCCGAGAACTCGGGATGTTTGCTCCAGGTCACATCCATGCGCAGCGGACCGAACGGAAGCAGGAGCCGTGCCCCGAGCCCGGCGGTGTAGCGCAGATCGCCCGGGTCGCTGTGGACAGCCTCCCACGGGGGGATGAAATCCGAAAGCTGGATGAACTCTGTCCGTGACCAGACATTGCCAATATCCACGTAGGCCTCGGCACCGAATGGCCCCATGAGCGGGATCCGGGCTTCCACGTTCAGGAGCAGCATCGCGAGGCCGCCGTCGCGCAGGATCGTGTTCTCGTTGAACCCGCGCATGGAGTTGACGCCGCCGATGAAGAACCGTCGCTCGCGCGGCACGCGGGCCACGACGCTGTCCTCGGTCCCGGGCTGGAACGTGTTCGAGGGATTGCCCGTGGGTCCCATCACGCCACCGGAGAGGCGTGTGGCGATGGTCCAGCCGTTTGCGCGCGGCGTATACCAGTTGGAGACCAGCAGCAGCTTGCGGAAGCTGCTCGCGCCCTTGAGCGGACCGCCGGCCAGCTCGGCGACGAGCGCCTGGATCGAGCCGCGCCCGGGCGTGATGCGGTCGTCGCGGGTGTCGCGGAACAGCGACAGTGCGATGCCGTTGTCGTAGTAGCGGGTGAGGAAGTTGGAGAGCGAGTCGAGCGTGCTATCGGGGATGGCCTGGAGCGGTTCGTAGCTCTGGTGCACGAGCGCCGAGTGCGCGCTGACGTTGCCCTTGAAGATGTTCGAGAACTCGCGCGAGAGGCCGGCCTCGACGCCACGGCTGTCGCGTCGCTGGAGGAAGCGAGGGTCGCGATCGTCCGTGCCGCCCTCGTAGAAGATGCCGGTGTTCCCCTGCAGGCGCAGGCCGAAGAGCCAGGGCTCGACCAGGTTGGCGCTGCCGTGGCCGTAGCGCACGCGCACCACCTTCGAGGAGTCGTCGAGGCTCGTGCGCTGCTGGTCCATCGTCAGCTCGCCGGAGAGCGAGCCCTGCAGCGCGTTGTGGTTCAGGTTGCGGTTCCCCCACGCCCCGGTGAAGCGGAGCAGGTCGACGGACCCGCTGCCGATGCCCAGTTCCACCCACCGGGGCCGGCGCCCGGTGACGCGCAGCAACATGTCGAGCTTCGCCTGGGTGGTGTCGATCGCGGAGCCCACCTGCACCTGGCTGTAGAGGCCGGTGTCGTAGAGCCGCTGCACCGAACGCTCGAGGTACGAGCGCCGGAACGTTTCGCCGGGCTTCAAGAGCAGCTCGCGCCGCGCCAGCGACTCCTTGAGCACGGGGGTGTTCGGCGTGACCGTGCCCTCGTAATCGATGCGGCCGACCGTGTAGCGAGGGCCCTCGTCGATCAGGTAGGTGACGGTGACCGCGAGCGAGTCGGGGCTGCCCCGCGTGTAGCTCGCGACCGTGTGCGGCCGGTGGCCGCGCTCCTGGTAGAGGACGCCCAGGTGCAGCGTGTCGAGCGCCAGGAACGACGGGTCGAACGCGCGCTTCGGTCTCGCGAGCAGCGAGCGCGCGAGCTCGTGCGGCTTGAACTCGTGCACGCCCTCGAGCTTCACGTCGGTGATCTTCGAGCGCCCACCCTCCTCGACCACGAACACGACGCGGGCCGCCTCGGGGTCCGACGTGGATTCGATCACCCAGTGCGCACGCGCATCGAGGTAGCCGTAGTGCCGATAGAGCGCGGTGATCGTGGCGGTGTCGGCGCGCAGGTAGTCGAGGCGCAGCGTGGGTCGATCGCGCCACGGCAGGTGCGAGGGGTCGCGCGTCTTGAGCCGGGCTTCCTTGACCAGCTGGCGGCGGCCCAGGTGCTTCGTGCCGCGGAAGCGCACGTCGGCGATCACGCGCAACTGCTCGGGCAGGTCGCCGCCCGGCTGCGCGAACAGCGGGCCGGCCCCGGCGAGCAAACCGAGCACGCACGCCCCGGCGAGCGTGGCGAGCGAACCTCTCAGCGCGAGACGTCGATCGCAGCCGCGGCCGCTAATGCGGTTCCGGCGCAACCGTGGTCGTCTCCCGCGGGGCCTTGTCGACGGCGCGCAGGCGCTGGAACGGCCGCGCGAGGTCCTTGGACAGGATGAACACGAACAGCGTCCCGACCAGCACCAGTCCCACTTTCTGGAAGTTCATGTACGTGCGGCCGGACACGGCGCGCCGGCGCGCGCCCTCGAGCAGCGCGAGCGTGATGTGCCCGCCGTCCAGCAGCGGCACCGGCAGCAGGTTGAACGCCATGATCGCGACGTTGATGAGCGCGAGCAGGTAGAGCCAGCGATCGATCCCGTGCTTCGCCGAGTCGCTCGCCATCTGGCCGATGAAGATCGGGCCGCCGATGGCTTCGCGGTAGTACGCGGGGCGGGTGATCGTGAGCCACAGGCTGCCGTAGACGTTCGCGACCAGGCCGCCGGTGCCGCGGAACGCCGCCGGGACGGCCTCGCCGAGCGACAGCCGCTCGACGTACTCGAGGCCGCGCGGCGGCTCGATGCCGATCAGCGCCACGTCGCCGTTGCCGTCCATGCGCATCGGCGCGATCGTGAGGTCGAACTGGCGACCGTCGCGCTCGAAGCGGATCGGCGTCGGCTGGTCCGCCCTGCCGCGCAGCGCGCGCGCGATGTCCTGGAACGTGTGGACGGGCTTGCCGTCCACCATCAGCACCTTGTCCCCTTCCTTGACGCCCGCGCGATAGGCCGGCATGCCCGTGCCCACGCCGCCCACCTCGGCCGGGGGCGGCGGCGGCTGCAGGTCGGCGAGCACCGAACGGACGTCCGCGCCGGCCACGGTGACGCTGTCGGCGAGCGAGTCGCGACGGATCGCGAACGTCACCGGGGTCTTGCCGTCGAGCTTGCGCGCGGCCTCCTCCAGGTCGCGCCACGTCCGGGTCGGGTGACCGGCGAACGCCGTCAACTCGTCGCCCTCGCGCAGGCCCACGGCGTGGGCGCGCGTCGTATCCGGCAGCGGCCCCAGGCGGCTCGGCCAGTCGGGCTGGTGCACGCCGACCAGGAACGTGAGCACCATGACCACGAACGCGGTCACCAGGTTCGCGGCCGGGCCGGCCACGGCGATGACGATGCGGCCGTACCAGGGATGGGTGAGGAATTGCTCCGGGCCGCCCTCGGGCATCGAGCCGTCATCGGCGAGGTGGTCGCCCGCCATCTGCACGAAGCCGCCGAGCGGGATCCACGACAGGCAGTAGCGCGTGCCACCGTGCGTGAACCCGAACATCTCCGGTCCCATGCCCAGCGAGAACTTGAGCACGGTGACGCGCCGCCATTTGGCGGCGAGGAAATGGCCCAGCTCGTGGAAGAAGATGACGATGCCAAGCAGCAGTATGCCGGGCAGGAAACTGCTGAGACCCACGGCTCCTCCTTGTTCCACGGGAAGTTGGGCGAGGCTACTCTCGTGACTTCTGAAGCGTCAAGCGGTTGGCCCTTGTGTCGGCAGGTTTCCGTCAGGCGGCTGTCAATGTGCTCGTCAAACCGCCACGGCGCGCGCCCCCAGCACCTCGCGGTAGACCGCGAGCGTGCGTTCCGCCGTGTGCGCGATGCCGAATGCCTCGACGCTCCCACGCGCCGCCTCGGCCCAGGTCGCGCGCCGGGCGGGGTCGGCGAGCGCCGCGACCAGCGCGCGGGCCAGCGCCGAGGGCTCGAGCGCGTGGACGAGCGAGCCGGTGAGGCCGTCGCGCACCACCTCCGGGATGCCGCCGACCGCGGTGGCGACGATCGGGACGCCCAGCACCTGCGCATCGAGCAGCGACGTGCACAGGCCCTCGAGGTAGCTGGAGAGCGCGAACACGTCGAACTGCGTCATGAGCGCGCGCGCGTCGTCGCGAAAGCCGAGGAGGTGGACGCGCGCCCCGAGGCCGAGCGCGTCGCGCTGCCGCTCGAGCGCGCCCCGGCACTCGCCCTCGCCCAGCCACACGAAGTGCGCGCGCGGCCGCGCGCTGATCACCTCGCGCGCCGCGTCGAGCAGCAGCGCGTGGTTCTTGTGCGGCGCGAGCGAGGCCACGGTGCCGATGACTTCTGAGTCGCTTGGAATGCCCGCGAGATCCCTCAGCGACGCCGTGGGCCGGCTGCCGGCCTCACGCACCTCGGAGAGGTCGACGCCGCTCGGCACCAGGGAGAGCCGCGCCGCCGGGACGCCCGAGGCGAGCATCGCCGCGCGCACGCCCTCGCTGATGCACAGGTAGCGGTCCACCGGGAGCGCGTACTTCAAACGGCTCATGGCATTCGTCCGCACGCGGAAGTCGACGCGGCGCGACACCACGACGGCGGGCACGCCCGCCCAGCGCGCGGCCGGCACGCCGGTGGCGTGCGCGTGCGCGCTGTGACAGTGGACGACGTCGGGCGCGAACCGCTTGAGGAGCGAGCGCGCGCGGCCCATGGCGAGCACGTCCAGCTCGCTCGCGGGCGTCCAGCGTTCGCGCTCGAAACCTTCCGCGAGCGCGCGGTCGGCGAGCGGCCCCGGCGGCGCGAGCAGGAGCTGCGACACGCCGCGCGCGCGCAGCTCGCGCATGAGCAGCAGCGCCTGCGCCTGGCCGCCGCGCCAGGTGCGGCCCGTGTCCAGGTGCGCGACCCTGAGCGCGCCGGCCGGCGTCACGGCAGGCACCCCGCCAGCGCCTCGGCGAGCTGCCGGCCCACGGCCTCGGGGCTTCCGAGCTCGCACGCGCGGGCGCGCCCGGCCGCACCCAGCCGCTCGCGCTCGTCGCGCGAGGCCACAAGCCGTTCGAGCGCGCCGGCGAGAGCGCCGGCGTCGCCTCGTGGCGTCATGACCAGGTCCACGCCGGAGGTGAACACCTCCCGCGGGCCCTCGCCGTCGCCGGTCACGACCGCGCGGCCGGCCGCGAGCCCCTGCCAGAGCTTGTGCGGGATCACGCGCCCGGTCTTCTCCCCCGTGCCGAACGCCCCCAGCACCACGTGCGACGAGGCGAGCACGCGTGGCGCGTCCACGTACGGCATCCGGCCCGTGAACTCGACCCGCTCGAGCCTCAGCGTCCGCGCCTGCTCGCGCGCCGCGTCGTGGTCGATGCCGTCGCCCACGAGCTCCACGATGAAGGGTGGCAACGCCCGCGCACGCGCCCGCGCCTCGAGCAGCGCCGCGGCCTCGAGCAGCGTGGAGACGCCGTGGAGCGGCAGGAAGCCGCCGATGTAGGTGAGCCGCACCGGGCCCTGCGCGGGCGGCGGCGGCACTTCGAAAAAAGCCGGCTCCGCGCCCACGAGCACGCGCCGCAGGCGATCGCGCTCGGCGCCCAGCGCCACGAACAGCTCGCCGTGCGCCCAGGTGTCGCACAGCAGCCGGTCCGCGGCGCGGAACGCCCAGCGGTCGATGGCGCGGTTCCAGCGCGCCTGCGCGCTCCCGGGACCGTGCAGCTGCCAGTCGCCGACCAGCGTGTCCCAGCGCGAGACCAGCGGGTCGAACACCAGCGGCCGGCTGCCCTTCAGCGCCCGCGCGAGCGGCACGTCCTTGTGGCGGAATTCGGGGACCAGCACCAGGTCCGTGCGTTTCGCCACCCGCGACCACGCGGTCGCCAGCGCCGGCCATCGGCGCCACGCACGCCCGGCTGACGCGCGCGCCTCGACCACGCCGAAGCCCGCCGCGGCGAGCCCGGCGCGCACGATGCGGTTGCGCGGGTAGCCGGGATCGTAGCCACCGAAGCAGCACACGGTCGTCACGCGCCCCGTCCCGCGCGCGAACGCGACCACAGCTCGGCGTACTTGAGGAACACCTGCGCGGCCGCGAACGCGCACAGCACGAAGCCGTGCGCGCCGTCCAGGAACCCGAGCTGGAGCACGAACTGGCGCAGGAACCGCAGCGGCGGCCGCACGATCACGTCCGCGAGCCCCGCGCGCCGGCCCGCGCGCCAGGACTTCTCGGCGTTCGCGTGAGCGTAGCGCACCATCTTCGCCACGCAGTCGTCGATCGTGCGGTAGCTCTCGTGAACGAGCTCGATGCGCCCGGGTGCGCGGTGGATCACGGCGCCGGTCACCTCGATGCGCTCGTGCACCGGCGCGTCGTCGAAGCGCGCGCCGGCGCGGGTGAAGAGCCGCGGCAGCCACTCGTCGCGCCAGCCGCACCAGTGGATCGTGCGCCCGAGGAACGTGGTCTCGCGCCGCACGCGCACGATGCCGGGCCGCTCCGCGGGCAGCGCCGCCGCGCGCGCGAGCGCCGGCAGCGAGCGGGGCGTGAGCCGCTCGTCCGCGTCCAGCCACAGCACCCAGGGCTGCGTGCACTGGGCGAGCGCGAACGCGCGCTGCGGCCCGAAGCCGTCGAACGCGCGCTCGAAGACCCGTGCGCCCATGCGCGCGGCCGTCTCCAGCGCCGCGCGGTCGCCGCGCGCGTCCCACACCACGACCACCTCCGCGGCGAACGACAGCGTCGGGAGCAGCGCCTCGACGTCGCGCACCTCGTCGCGCAGCAGCAACAGGACCGAGATCGGGAGCCTCGCCTCGCCCACGCCCCGGCGCTCTGGCACGTCGCTCACGCCCCGGCGCTCTGGCACGTCGCTCACGCCCCGGCTCCGTCGCGTGCGCGTTGTCGTGGCCCATGAGAAAAAGCCAGATGCTCCAGCACGCGCGCTGCGGCCGCTTCGGGCGCCAGCCCGGGCAGGCAGTTCCAGTGCGCGCACGTGGTGCGCTCGCAGGCGCGGCACGGCAGGCTCGTGCGCCAGTAGCCGTGACGCGGGTCGTCGGGCGTCCACGCATCCGGGTGCGCGGGCCCGAACCAGGTGTACGTGGGCAGGCCGAACGCGATCGCGAGATGGCGCGGCCCGCTGTCGGTGCCGACGAGCGCCGAGAGCGGCGCGATCGCGCCGGCGAGTGCGGCCACGTCGGGCGCGCGCAGCGTCCGCAGGCCGGGCGCCAGCGCCGCGAGCCGGGCCAGCACCAGCTCCTCGCCCGGCCCGCCGATCGCCAGCACCGGGTGGCCCGCCGCGAGCAGCGCGCGCGCGAGCACGGCCGTGTGCGAGAGCGGCCAAGTCTTGGTCGGCCACGAGCCCGCGGGCACGAGCCCGATCGTGCGCGCGGGCTCGTCCACGCCGGCGCGCACCAGGCACTCGGCGCCGGTGCGCTTGGCGCGCTCGGTGAGCGAGAGCCGCGGGAACGCGGGCACTGCGGCGCCGCCCGCCGCGCGTGCCAGTCGCAGCAGCGAGGCCGCCGCATACTCGCGCCGGTCCTCGCCCGGGTGCTGAACGCGCGCCACGGTGTGGTGGTAGGCGTGCGCGCGCCCGCGCACGTCGAAGCCCCACACCTGTTTCGCCCCGCTCAGGCGCGCGATCACCGCGCTGCGGGCGTTGCCGAAGAAGTCCACCGCCAGCGAAGGCCGCAGGCCCCGCAGGGCGGCGAGCACGCGCAGCGTCGATCCCGTGGTGCGCTCCACCGGCCACACGCGCGCGATCCCCGGCTGGCCCTCGAGCAGCGGGGCGAAACGCGACTCGGTGACGACGTGCAGATCGCGGCCGGGATGGCCTTCGGTGAGCGAGTGAAACGCCGCCGTGCACAGCGTGAGGTCGCCGAGCGCGCGCAGCCTCACCGCGACCACGGGCGCGCTCACGGACCCGCCTTCGCCGGGTGCCCGATCGCGCGGCGCGCCGCCTCGCGCGCCCACGCGTCCACGTCGCGCAGTTGCGCGAACGACTCCACCGCTTCGATCGTGTGCGCGGCGAGCACGCTGTCCAGCACCTCGGGCACGCGGCCGAGCGCGATCGCGCCGTCGAGGAACGCCTGCACCGCGATCTCGTCGGCCGCGTTCACGACGCAGGGTGCGGTGCCGCCGGCGCGTCCCGCCGCGAGCGCGCACGCGTAGGCCGGGTGACGCGCGGGATCGATCGGCTCGATCTCCAGGCCCGCCAGCGCGGTCACCGGCAGCGGCGGCACCGCCTCGCCCCAGCGCTCGGGCCAGGACAACGCGAGCTGGATCGGCAGCCGCATGTCCGCGTGCGCCGCCTGGGCCACCAGCGAGCCGTCGCGGAACGTCACGATCGCGTGCAGCACCGCGCGCGGCTGGATCACGGCATCGAGCTGGTCCCAGCCGAGGCCGAACAGCGCGCGCGCCTCGATCAGCTCGAGGCCCTTGTTGAAGAGCGTCGCCGAGTCGGTGGTGATGCGCGGGCCCATCGCCCACACCGGGTGCGCGAGCACTTCGGCCGGCGTCGCCTTCCGCCAGTCGGGGTGGAGCCTGAGCGGCCCGCCCGAGGCGGTGAGCGTGAGCCGCGCCACCTCGGCGGCGGGCCGGCCCTGCAGGCACTGGAGTGCCGCCGAGTGCTCGGAGTCTATTGGAACCAGCTCCGCTGCGCTTCGCTGGCGTGCGGGGTTCGCAGCCGCTTCGCTTCGCGGGAGTTCGGGACCGTCTTCGGGTGCAGGGCGCACGGCTCGTGGGCCGTTTCGTTTGAGCAGCGGCGCCACCAGGTCCGCGCCGATGACGAGCGTCTCCTTGTTCGCGAGCGCGAGCCGCGCGCCGCGTTCGAGCACGGCCAGCGAGGCGGCGAGCCCGGCGGCGCCGACGATGCCGTTCACGACCAGCGGCGCGCCACAGCGTGCGGCCAGGCGCGCCGCCGCCCCGGGCCCCACCTCGACGTCGGCGCCCGGCGCGGCCGCGCGCAGCTGCTCGCGGGCGGCCACGGCGTCGGGCGCGTGCTCGAGCGCCACGTGCAGCGGCTTCCAGCGCGCGGCCTGCTCGCACAGCCTGTCGAGCGAGCGACCCGCCGCGAGCGCCGTGACCCGGAGCCGCGACGTCTCGCGCGCGGCGACGTCCAGCGTCTGCTCGCCGATCGAGCCGGTCGAGCCGAGGACCGCCAGCTCCTTCACGGCACCTGGAAGATCACGGCGCGCAGGTAGTGGTACACGATCGGGGCGCCGAAATAGAGGCTGTCGAAGCGGTCGAGCACGCCGCCGTGGCCGGGGATCAGGTCGGAGGAGTCGCCGCTCGCGGCGTCGCGCTTGAACAGCGATTCGACCAGGTCGCCGACCTGGCCGCAGACGCCGACGAGCAGGCCGATCGCGAGCGCGTGCGGCCAGGTGAGAAGGGCGTGCCCGCCCTCCGCGCGCAGGAACGTCACCGCGCCCACCTGCGCGCCGATCAGCGCGAACACGAGGCCGCCGGCCGCGCCCTCGAGCGTCTTGCGCGGCGAGATCGTGGTCCACGGCCGCGTGCGCCCGAGGAAGCGCCCGGTCACGTAGGCGCCCGTGTCGCAGCTCCAGGTGACGAGGAACGCGTAGAGGACGAGCGAGGCGCCGTCGCCGTACGCCAGCCCGGCGCGCCACGGCAGCTCGCGCAGCAGCACGAAGTGCGCCGAGAGCCAGCCGACGTAGAACACGCCGAATGCGGTGACGGCCGCGCTCTCGAGCACCCGCGGCTGGCCGGCCCGGCGGAGCGCGAGCGCCAGCAGCACGAGGAGCGCGCCGGTCGTGAGCAGCGAGGCGTTCGGCGTGTGCGGCCGGTAGGCGAGCCCGAGCAGCACCAGCGCCGAGGCGAAGCCGAGCCAGCGCACCGGGGCGAGGCCCTTGGCGCGCGCCATGCGGTAGAACTCCTCGAGCCCGAGCGTGGTCTGCAGCGCCACGAACCCGAGCCACGCGAGCCCGCCCGCCCGCGCGAGCAGGATGAGCAGCGGCACGAACACGAGGCCGCTTGCGATGCGCAGCGCGAGCCCCCACTGCGCGCGCTTCGGCGCGGGGGTGGCGCGGGCCGCGTCGGCCTCGCTCGTGCGCTCCGGTGTCGCCATGGGGTCCCGGCTCAATCCGAACGCCCGAACCGGCGCTCGCGGCCCTGGAACGCCGCCACGGCCTCGAAGAGGTGTCGGCGGCGGAAGTCCGGCCACAGCGTCTCGGTGATCCACAGCTCCGTGTAGGCCAGCTGCCAGAGCATGAAGTTCGAGAGCCGCATCTCCCCGCTCGTGCGGATCAGCAGGTCGGGATCGGGCAGGCCCGCCGTGTAGAGGTAGCTCGCGAGCAGCTCGTCGTCCACGGCTGTCGGATCGAGCGCGCGTTCGCGGGTGTCGCGCAGCAGCCGGCGCACGGCGTCCACCAGCTCGGCGCGGCCGCTGTAGGACAGCGCGAGGTTCAGCTGCATGCCGGTGCAGCGCTCGAGATAGGCCTGCGTCCCGGCGATCTCGTCCCGCACCGGCTTCGGCAGGTCGGTGGGGCGGCCGATGACGCCGAGGCGCACGTTGTTCTCGCGCAGCTCCTCGCGTTCGGCGCGCAGCGTCTGGCGCAGGATCGTCATCAGCGCCGCGACCTCGCCCGCGGGGCGCTGCCAGTTCTCGATCGAGAACGTGTACAGCGTCAGCACCTCGACGCCGAGCGACGAGCAGCCCTTCACCGCCTCGCGCACGCTCTCGCGGCCGGCGCGGTGCCCCATGAGCCGCGGAACGCCCCGAGCCTTCGCCCAGCGCCCGTTGCCGTCCATGATGATCGCCACGTGCCGCGGGATGTTCCCGCGCGCGATCAGTGCTTCCGCACTCAGGGCACTCGGCGTTCGCGTGGGCACGAGGTCTCCGGACTCCGAGGACCGCTGCTCAGACTTCCATCACCTCGGCAGTCTTCTTCTTCAGCAGCTCATCGACCAGCCCGATGTAGCGATCCGTCATCTTCTGCACGTCGCCGGTCTGGCGCTTGGCGTCGTCGGCCGGCAGCGAGCCGGCGTCCTCCTGGTGCTTGAGGTCCTTGTTCGCGTCGTGGCGGACCTGCCGGATGTGCACGCGACCCTCCTCCGCGAACTTCGAGATCAGCTTCACCAGGTCCTTGCGCCGCTCCTCGGTGAGCGTCGGGATCGGGATGCGCACGACGCTGCCGTCGTCGGTCGGGTTCAGGCCGAGATTCGCCTCGTTCACGCCCTTGCAGATGGCCTTGATCAGATGCTTGTCCCACGGCTGGATGACGAGCAGCCGCGGCTCCGGCGCGCTCACCGAGCCCACCTGCTGCAGGGGCACGTGCGTGCCGTAGGCCTCCACCTTCACCGTGTCCAGCAGCTGCGGGCTCGCCTTGCCCGTGCGGATGCCGCTCAGCTCGTGGCGGACGAACTCGACCGCCTTCTTCATCCGATCCTCGGCGTCGTTCAGCGTCTTGGATTGCATCGCGTCACTCTCCTACGACGGTGCCCACCGGTTCGCCATTGACGATCTTCACGAGGTTGCCGCGCACGCCGACATTGAACACGATCAACGGCAGCCGGTTGTCCCGGCACAACGAGATCGCTGTCGAGTCCATGACCTTGAGATCCTGGTTGAGGATATCCATGTAGCCGATGCGGGGAAAGAACGTGGCGTCCGCCTGCTTCTTCGGGTCCCCCGAGTACACGCCGTCCACCTTCGTGCCCTTGAGCACCACGTCCGCGCCGACCTCGATCGCGCGCAACACCGCCGCGGTGTCGGTGGTGAAGTAGGGATTGCCGGTGCCGGCCGCCATGACCACGATGCGGCCCTTTTCCAGGTGTCGCACGGCGCGGCGGCGGATCCACGGCTCGCAGACCTGGTGCATCTCGATCGCGGACATCACCCGCGTGAACAGGCCGCGCTTCTCGAGCGCGTGCTGCATCGACAGGCTGTTGATCACCGTCGCCAGCATGCCCATGTGGTCCGCGGCGACGCGGTCCATGCCGCGCGCGCTGCCGGCGAGCCCGCGGAAGATGTTGCCGCCGCCGAGGACGATGCCCACCTGCACGCCGAGCGCGTGCACGTCGCGCACCTCCTCGGCGATGGTGGAGAGGACGTCGTCGTCGATGCCGTGACCGGCCCCGCCGGCGAGCAGCTCACCGGAGAGCTTGAGCAGGATGCGCTGGGGCTTCGCCCTCAATGCCGCGCCCCGCTCACTCGGCGCCGAGGCGGAACCGCGCGAAGCGGCGCACGACGATGTTCTCGCCGGTCTTCGACGACATCTGCTTCACCAGGTCGCCGACGACGATCTTGTCGTCCTTGATGAACGGCTGCTCCATCAGGCAGACCTCGGAGTAGAACTTGTTGAGCTTGCCGTCCACGATCTTGTCCGCGATCGCGGCCGGCTTGCCCTCGTTCTTCACCTGCTCCTTGTAGATCGCGCGCTCGCGCTCGATGCGCTCGGCAGGGACTTCCTCGCGGCGCACGTAATCCGCCCCGGCGGCGGCCACCTGCATTGCGAGGTCGCGGCACAACACACCGAAGTCGGGCGTTCGCGACACGAAGTCGGTCTCGCAGTTGACCTCGATCAGCACGCCAATGCGGTAGTCATGGATGTAGGACTCGACACGGCCCTGCGACGCGGCGCGGTCGGCGCGCTTCTCCGCCTTCGCGATGCCCGCCTTGCGCAGCGCGTCGATCGCCTTGTTCAGGTCGCCGCCGGTCTCGGACAGCGCCTTCTTGCACTCCATCATCCCGGCTCCGGTCATCTCCCGGAGCTGTCTCACCTGGTCCGCGGTGATCGTCATGTCACTCCCCTGCTCGTTGGAACGCCCGCCCGCAGCTGGAGCGGACGGGCGCGTGGAAGTTCGCGTGCGCCGGGCTCAGGCTCGTGCGGGCGCCGCTCCCGCCTCGACCTCGGCCGAGTCCCCGCCGTACGACACCGTCTCCTGATCGGCGCCCTCGCGGACCATGGCGCGCGATTCGATCACCGTGTCGGCGACCATGCCGGTGAACAGCTTGATCGCCCGCAGCGCGTCGTCGTTGCCCGGGATCGGGAAGTCGATCACGGTCGGGTCGCAGTTCGTGTCGACCACGCCCACGATCGGGACGCCGAGCCGGTTCGCCTCGGCGACGGCGATCTTCTCCTTCTTCGTGTCGATGATGAACACGAGCGACGGCAGGCCGGGCATCTCCTTGATTCCCGCGAACGCGAACTGCAGCTTCTCCCGTTCGCGGCCGAGCCGGGACTGTTCCTTCTTGGCCAGCTTGTCCATGGTGCCGTCGGCGACCATGGTGTCGAGATCCTTGAGCCGCTTGATGCTGGAGCGGATGGTCTTGAAGTTCGTGAGCATCCCGCCCAGCCAGCGCTCGGTGACGTGGAACTGGGCGCAGCGCGCCGCTTCCTCGGTCACCATCAGCTTCGCCTGCTTCTTCGTGCCCACGAACAGCACGTGGCCGCCGGCGCGCACGACCTTCTGGATCGCGGCGCGGGCGTCCTGGATGCACTTGAGCGTCTTCTGCAGGTCGATGATGTAGATGCCGTTCCGCTCCATGAAGATGAACTTCTTCATCTGCGGATTCCATCGACGCGTCTGGTGCCCGAAGTGCACTCCCGCTTCGAGCAGCTCCTTCATCGTGATCTCGGCCACGGACTGCCTCCTCAGGGGTTCTGCCGCCGCCCCGCCGTCTGCCTTCGCGCCGCCACCCGGGCCGCGATGCGACCCGGGACCCCGGCGCGAGCACCCATGCGAGGCATGGGTTCGGGGCGTGTGAGATGGATACCGGTGCTGCTGGAACGACTACCGCTTGCTGAACTGGAAACGCTTGCGTGCGCCCGGCTGCCCGTACTTCTTGCGCTCCTTCATGCGCGAGTCGCGCGTGAGGAACCCTTCGCGGCCGAGCAGCGCCTTCAAGGCCTCGTCCTGGCGCACGAGCGCGCGCGCCACGCCGAGCCGGATCGCGCCGGCCTGGCCGGTGAGCCCGCCGCCCGCCACGCGGGCAATGACGTCGATCTTGTCGGAGAGACTCGCCACCGTGAGCGCCTGGAATGCGTGCAGCACCAGCGTCTCGCGCCGCAGGTACTGGAGCGCGGGCTTGCCGTTCACCAGCGTCTGACCCGTGCCCGCGACGATGCGCACGCGCGCCACCGCTTCCTTCCGCCGGCCGGTCACGGGTTTCGTCATCGTCGTCGTCATGCTTATCCCCCTCAGGCCTCGATGGACCAGGCTTCGGGCTGCTGCGCCTGGTGCGGGTGCTCAGGCCCCGCGTAGACCTTGAGCTTCTTCACCATCGCGCGACCGAGCCGGTTGCGGGGCACCATGCCCTTCACGGCCTTCTCGATCACGCGCTCCGGATGCTTCGCGAACATCTCCGCGAGCTTCGTCCACGTCGCGCCGCCCGGATACATGGTGTGGTGGAAGTACTTCTTCTTCTCCGGCTTCGTGCCGGTGAGCCGCACCTTCTCCGCATTGATCACGATGACGAAATCGCCCGTGTCCATGTGCGGCGTGTAGATCGGCTTGAGCTTGCCGCGGAGCGCCATCGCGACCTGCGTCGCGAGACGGCCGAGGGTCTTGCCCTCGGCGTCCACGAGCAGCCAGCGCCGCTGGATGTCGCCTTCACGGGCAGAAAACGTCTTCATCCCATTCCTCCGAACGATTCCTTCCAAGTCCGCCAAAGTGCCGCGCGGGAACGTGTTGCGCGGGGGCCGCGCCGCCGGCTCGCGACCCGGGAGGGCGCGCGGCGCGCCAAGGCAAGCGCCGGAAAATACCCTTGGGATTCCGATGCTGTCAAGAACCGGGCCCGGCGCGTGCGGTCCGCGGGAACGCGCTGCGATGGCGCGGTTTCGGCCCGGCCCCGGGTCGTGCGGACGCGCTGGCCTAGGCGAACTCCTCGAGCAGCGCGCGCAACCGCGCCAGCGGCAGGCCGACGACGTTGAAGTAGTCGCCCTCGATCGCCTTCACGAACTGGCCCGCGAGCCCCTGGATGCCGTAGGCCCCGGCCTTGTCGAGCGACTCGCCGCTCCGCAGGTATTCGTCGATGTCGCGCTCGCTGAGCTTCGCCATGCGCACCACCGTGCGCTCCGAAGCCGTGCGCTGCTCGCCGCCCTGCACCACCGCGAGCCCGGTCCACACCTCGTGCGAGCGGCCGTGGAGCTGGAGGAGCATGGCGCGCGCCTGGTCGCGGCTCGCGGGCTTCCCGAGCCGCTGCCCGCGCACCACGACGACCGTGTCGGCGCCCACGACCACGGCCACGCGCCGCGTCGCGGCGACGCGCCTCGCCTTGTCGAGCGCCAGCGCCCGCACGCCGTGTCTCGGCTCGGCGCGGCCGGGCCAGTCGCGGTCGGGCCCCGGGTCCACCACCACGAACTCGGCGCCGGCCTGGCGCAGCAGCGCCACGCGTCGCGGCGAGGCCGACGCCAGCACGAGCGGCGCGCGGCCGCGCCAGAAGAGCTTCGACGACGACGACGGCGACGGCGTGCCCGCCGCGCTCACGCGTCGCCGCCTGCCGTGCGCGCCGGCGATTCGATCATCAGCGTCACGGGCCCCTCGTTCACGAGCTCCACGAGCATGTGCGCGCGGAACACGCCGCGCGCGACCCTGACACCGCCCCGGGCCAGCTCGGCGCAGAACCGGTCGTAGAGCGGTTCCGCGTGCTCCGGCCGCGCGGCGGCGGTGAACTCCGGGCGGCGGCCGCGGCGCGCGTCGCCGTAGAGCGTGAACTGCGGCACCACGAGGCAGGCGCCGCCGGCTTCGCGCACGTCGCGGTTCATCTTCCCCTCGTCGTCGGCGAACACGCGCAAGCCCGCGACCTTGTCCGCGAGCCAGCTCGCGGCCGTCTCGTCGTCCGTGTGGGTGGCGCCGAGCAACACGAGCAGCCCCGGGCCGATCTCGCCGTGGACGCTGCCGTCGACGCTCACCCTGGAGCGCGAGACGCGCTGGACCAGCGCCCTCACCTAGGCTCCGCTTGAGAACGCCACGCGAGCGCGTTGGGGGCGCCGGCGGGCCATTCGCAAAGAGCACCGACGAGGCAGTGTTGTGACACAAGCCGAGGAGGTGCGATGCGGCGAATGGCCCGCCGCCGCCCCCAACCCGAAGGGCTGGGCCGGAAAGGGCCACCGGGCCGCGTCACTCGTCGTCGACAGCCGAGACAAGGCTTGTCTCCTCCTCGTTTCTTGCGCGGTGGCCCTTTCCGGCCCAGCGCGCTCGTGTGGCGTTCTCAAGCGGAGCCTATCCGCCCTGCGGACGGCGGGGCGGGCGCAGCATCCGCAGCCGGCGCTCGACGCGCGAGACGCCCGTGAGCTTCCGTAGCGCGTTGATGATCTCCCCGAGCCTCGAGGCGTTCGGCACCTCGATCACGAACACCCCCCGCACGGTGCGGTCCTCCGACTGCATGCCCGCCGTGCGCACGTTGACGCCCGCCGCGGCCAGCACCTTGGCGATGTCGGCGAGCAGGCTCGGCCGGTCCTGGCCCGAGATCACGAGCCGCACCGGGAACGTGTCGCTCGGACGCGCGTCCCATTCCACGGCGACGCGGCGCTCGACCGCGACCTTGTCCGGGAACGTATTCGGACAATCCTGCCGGTGGACGGAAACGCCACGGCCGATGGTGATGATGCCCACGACCGCGTCGCCGGGCACCGGCTGGCAGCAGCGCGCGTACTGCACCATGACGTTGTCGATGCCCTGGATCTTCACGCCCCCGCTGGGCTTGCGTCCTACACCCAGCGCCTCCAAAGGCCCCTTCACCAGCCGCTCGGCGAGCCCCTCCTTCTCCGGCGTGAACTTGCGGGCCACGCTCACGGCCGAGAGCTGGCCCTCGGCGATGCGCGCGTACAGCGTCTCCAGCGTGTCGCAGCCCAGTTCCTTCGCCACCGGCGTGAGCTCCGCCGCGCCGGCCTTGACCCGGCGGCGCTTGAGCTCGCGCTGGAGCATCTCCTCGCCGAGGTGCACCGAGTCCTCGTGCCGCCGCAGGCGCAGCCAGTGCCGGATCTTCGAGCGCGCCTGCGTCGTGCGCGCGATCTTCAGCCAGTCCTCGTGCGGCTTGGCCTGCGGCGAGGTCACGATCTCCACCGTGTCGCCGTTCCGCAGCTCGTAGCGCAGCGGCACCAGCTCGCCGTTCACGCGCGCGCCGACCGTGCGCTCGCCGACCTTCGTGTGGATCAGGAACGCGAAGTCGAGCGGGGTGGCGCCCTTCGCCAGGCGTTTGAGCTCGCGCCGCGGCGTGTAGACGAACACCTCCTCCTGGTGGAGCGCGGTGCGCAGGTACTCCATGTACTCGTCGTCGTCGGCCTCGTTCTGCCAGCCCGCGATCTGGGTGACGAAGCCGCCGAGCTGGCGGTCGATCTCCTCGTCGGCGCGGCCGCCCTGCTTGTACACGTAGTGCGCAGCCACGCCGGTCTCGGCGGTGCGGTGCATCTCCCAGGTGCGGATCTGGACCTCGACCATGTCGCCGGACCCGCCTGCGGCGGGTTCCCCGGTGAGCACGGTGGTGTGCAGCGACTGGTAGAGGTTGCTCTTCGGCGTCGCGATGTAGTCCTTGAACCGCTCCGGCACCGGGCTGAACTGGTCGTGCACGACGCCGAGCGCGCGATAGCAGTCGTTGCGCGAGTGCGTGATGATGCGGAGCCCGAACAGGTCGTAGATCTCCTCCAGCGACCGGCCGGTCTGCATCTTGATGTAGATCGAGTAGAAGTGCTTCGGCCGGCCCATGACCTCGGAGCGCACGCCGGCGGCCTTCAACGCCTCGCGCAGGCGGTCGCTGACCTCGGCGAGGAATGCCTCGCGCTGCTGGCGCTTGACCTGGATGCGCTGCGACAGCGTGGCGTACGCCTCGGGCTCCAGCACCTTGAGGCTGCGGTCCTCGAGCTCGCGCTTGATGCCGGCCATGCCGAGCCGGTGCGCCAGCGGCGCGTAGATGTCGCGCGTCTCCTCGGCGATGCGGCGCGCGCGATCGCCCTTGAGGAACTCGATCGTCCTCATGTTGTGCAGACGATCGGCCAGCTTGATGAAGATGACGCGCAGGTCCTTGCTCATCGACAGCAGCATCTTGCGGAAGTTCTCGGCCTGGGCGGCCTCGCGGCTGTCGAAGTGGAGGCTCGAGAGCTTGGTCACGCCCTCGACCAGCGACGCCACCTCGCGGCCGAAGCTCTTCTCCACGTCGGCGAGCGAGATGTCGGTGTCCTCGGCCACGTCGTGCAGCAGCGCCGCGCAGGCGAGCGTGGTGTCGATGCGGCTCTCGAGCAGGTCGAGCAGGATGCGGCACACCGCCACGCAGTGCGTGAGGTAGGGCTGCCCGGAGTCGCGGCGCTGGTCGCCGTGCGCGTGGTCGGCGAAGTCGAAGCACGCGCCGAGCCGGTCGCGATCGACACGCGGGGCCTTCTCCGCCACGGCGCTCATCAGCGCCGCGCGAAGCTCGGGATGCGGACTGCCCGCCGACATTCTCTCGCTGCCGCTCAGGGGATGCGCGTCCCTTTCAGCTTGAGCTGCACACGCGCCTCGCCGGACCACTCGTTGCGGGTGGGCACGAACGCGAGGTCCGCCCGCCCGGCGCGCGACAGCACCCGCGCGCGCTCGCCCATGCCGAAACCGATCGCCTCCACTTCACCACTGTCGTCGCGCGCCCGGAGCCGCAGGTGCTTGCCCGCGCCCACCTCCTGCACCTGCTCGAGCCGCGCGTCGCGCATGCGGAACACGGGCTCGGGGTTGTCGAGGCCGTGCGGGGCCATGCGCTCGAGCCACTCCACCAGCTCCATGTCGCAGTCGGCGGCCCGCAGGTCGGCGTCGAGCTCGAGCCGCTGGACGAACTGGTCGGGCCGGTGTCGCTCGCGCACGAGCCGCTCGAGGCGCTCGCGGAGCTCCGGCAGCCGGTCGCGCTGCACCGAGAGCCCGGCCGCGAACGCGTGCCCGCCGTGCGCCAGCAACAGGTCGCTGCAGCCGTCCAGCAGCTGGGTGAGGTCCAGGCCCGGGAGGCTCCGGCCCGAGCCGCGGCCGCGCTCGCCGTCGAGGGCAACGAGGATCGTCGGGCGCTGGAAGCGCTCCACGAGGCGCGAGGCGACGATGCCGATCACGCCGGGATGCCAGCGATCGGACCACAGCAGAATCGAGCTGCAGTCGGGGTAGCCGCTCTCCTGCTCCACCTGCCGCATCGCCTCGAGCAGCACCTGCTCGTCGTACTTGCGGCGCTGGACGTTGTCCTCCTCGAGGCTGCGGGCGATGGTCTCCGCCTCGTCGGGGTCGCGCGCGAGCAGCAGCCGCAGCCCCTGCTCGGCGTTCCCCATGCGGCCGGCGGCGTTGATGCGCGGCGCGAGCACGAAAGCGACGTGGCCGCTGGTGATGCGCTTGCCCGCGAGCGACGACACCGCGATCAGCGCCCGCAGGCCGAGGCGCGGCTCGTGGTTCAGCCGGTCGAGGCCGAGCCGCGCCAGCACCCGGTTCTCGCCGACGAGCGGCACCACGTCGGCGATCGTGCCCAGCGCCACTGCGTCGAGGTAGCGCCGCGCGCGATCCAGGCCGCCGCGGCCGCGCAGCAGGCGCTCCACGAGCTTGAACGTCACGCCCACGCCGGCGAGCGACTTGAACGGGTACGTGCAGCCCGGGCGCAGCGGGTTCACGATCGCCACCGCGTCGGGCAGACGCGCCGGCGGCTCGTGGTGGTCGGTGATCACGGTGTCGATGCCGAGCGTGCGCGCGTGCGCCACGGCCTCGGTCGCGGTGATGCCGCAGTCCACGGTGACGACGAGCTTGCAGCCGCGGCGGTGCGCCTCGTCGATCGCCTCGGTGGTGAGCCCATAGCCGTCGCGGATGCGGTGCGGGATGCGGTACTCGGCGCGGCCGCCCAGCTCCTCGATCGCGCTGTAGAGAAGGAACGTGGACGTGATGCCGTCGACGTCGTAGTCGCCGTGGACGAACACGCGCTCGCCCGCGGCCACCGCGGCGAGCACGCGCTCCGCCGCGGGCTCCAGGTCGAGCATGGCGGACGGCTCGTGGAGGTCCTCGAGCACCGGGTCCAGGAACCGGCGCGCGGCGTCCTCGCGCCCGACCCCGCGGTTGACGAGCGCGTGGCCCAGGGCGAGCGGCGCTCCCAGCACGCGGGCGATCGAGCCGGCGGCCTCCGGGGCGTGGTTCGGATGCAGAACCCACTGCGGTGCGGCCGTGACCGTCGGCGCCATGTGTGTCCCTTGAGGATGATGAGTCGAGAGCTTCGTCGCGGGCCCTGGCGCGCCACATGGGCAGCGAGCGCGCGTTCCCGATGCGACTCTAGCGGCCCGTGCGCGGAACCGGCAAGCGCTTACGGCTTCTGGCGCTGGGCGATGCGCGCACGCAGCGCGGCGGCGCGGCCATCGCTCGCGCCGGGCAGCGACGCCGCGCGCCGGAGCGCCGCATAGGCGCCGGCGGCATCGCCCAACCGCGCGCGCGTGTCGGCGACGCCGAGCCAGGCGTCGTACGCATCGGGCGCGGCCACGACCGCACGCTCGAACGCCTCGCGCGCGAGCGGCACGTCGCCCACCGCGATCGCGGCGCGGCCCAGGTCCCAGGCCAGGCCCACATCGTCGAGCAGCCGGCGCGAGGCTTCGCGCAGCGGCGCCAAGGCGCCGGCGGGATCGCCGGCCGCGAGCCGCGCCACGCCCTGCGCCCCCAGCGCCGCGGGCTCGTCGGGATGCATGGCGACGACGGAGTCGGCGGCCGCGGTCGCCGCTGCCGCGTTCCCGAGCCGGGAGAGCGCGCGCACGCGGATCACGCCCGCGGCGAGGTTCTCGGGCGCGAGGATCGCCGCGCGCGAGGCGTAGCCGAGCGCTTCCATGTCGCGGCCGGCGCGGAACGCGACCGATGCGCGCGCGATCGCGGGCCCGGGATCGCCCGGCGCCACGGCCTCGGCGCGCTCGATCCACGACAGCGCCTCGCGCTCGCGGCCCTCGGTCGAGAGCAGGTCCGCGAGCCCGAGGAGCGCGTCCAGGTCGCGCGGGCGCACCTGGGCGATGCGGCGGATGCGCGCCTCCTCGTTCGCCCAGGCGCCGATCGGCGCCAGCGCGAACGCCGCCTGGAGGGCTGCCCAGCCGGCGAGCGACGCGGTGGCGAAACGCCGGCGGGGCACGGGTGCCAGGGCCGCGAGCGCGCCGAGCGCCAGCGCCATTCCGGCCACCGGCAGCGCCAGCGCGCGCTCGGCGAAGCGCACGCCGGATTCCAGCAGCGAGGCGGCTGATACGGGCACGAGCGGCAGGAAGATCAACGCCAGCGGCAGCAGGAGCGGCACGCGGCGGCGCGCGAGCCAGGCGCCGAGGCCGCAGACGGCGATGAGTCCGATCCAGGCGAGTGCCGCGACCGGCGCCGGGGGCGCATGCCAGAGATCGAGGAGCGGCGAGTGCGGCGCCCACGGCAGGAGCCACGCGAGGGGTGCCCACACGAGGGCCGCGATCCCGGCCGCGGCCCCCGCGGCCGGTGGATGCGCGGAGCCCGCGACCACGACGCGATGCAGCAAGGCCCACACCGCCACCACCGCGAGCGACGGCCACGCCGTGGCGAGCGCGGACCGTGCACGCGCGCGCGACGTCATTCCCGCCCCCGCCGCCGACTCGTCGATCGCGTCGGCTGCAATGAGCAACGGCAGCACGAGAGCAGACTCCTTTGCCAACAGCGCCAGGCCCGTGCAGGCGAGCGAGCCGGCCGCGGTCGCGCGCGAGCCACGCGCGCGGTGCGCGCGCGCGAGCAGGATCGCGGCGAGCGTGAACAGCGCCGCGAACACGTCGGTGCGGCCGGCGATCCACGCCACCGGCTCGCTCATCGCCGGGGCGCTCGCGTAGACGAGCCCGGCGGCGATCGCGGCCCCCATCGCGCCACGCGCCGCCGTGCGCGCGAACGCCAGCCGCGCGAGCAGAACGGCCGCCGCGGCGTGCGCGAGCGCGTTCACAAGGTGGAACGCCCACGGCTGCCAGCCGGAGAGCACGCCGTCGACGCGGTAGCTCAGCGTCACCAGCGGCCGCCACATGCCCGTGCCGCCGCCGGTCGAGATCCAGAAGTCCTGCACCAGCGTGCGCGCCCAGCCGGGCCCCTGCAGCGCCGTGTGGCGAACGATCAGGTCGAGATCGTCCCACACGAACGCGAAGCCCAGCGTGCGCGCGTAGAGCGCGATCGCCGCGAGTGCGGGCAGCGCCCACATCCACGCGGGCGCGCGCGCGCGCACCGGACCCATCTTCGCGGCCATGTTCGCGCCCGGGCCCCCACTGCGCGTGGTTGCCCCCGGCGTGGACACCCCCCGCACGGGTGCCACGCTCGGGCGCGACTTCGATATCAACCGAGTCCCCCGTAAGCCGAATTCTGTACGGAGTTTAGTCCGTGGTGATCATTTGACTTGGGCGATGGTCTCCCATCGCCTCATGGCGACCGACCCTGGGGTGTAACGGGGCGGGACACACCCCTCCCCCTCTATGCGGTCTTGCTCCGGACGGGGTTTGGCGAGCCGACGCCGTCACCGGCGCCGCTGGTGAGCTCTTACCTCACCGTTTCACCCTTGCCCGCAGCGGCAGCGCCCCGCTTGCGCGGTGCGCGCCGCCCGTTGGCGGTCTGCTCTCTGTTCCACTTTCCGTAGGCTCACGCCCCCCGGGGGTTACCCGGCGTCCTGCCCTGTGGAGTTCGGACTTTCCTCACGGTCCGGCCTTGGTCGCCCAGACTTCGAGCGACGTCGGCACGCCCCGCGCGATCACCTGGGGAACTCGGAATCTCCTCCTGTCATCTGCGAAGCGCTTCGTCGAGCGCCTCGTTCACCAATGCGTCCGCGCGACCATTGTCGTCGCGCGGCACCGACTCGAACCGCACCGAGCCCAGCTTCGCGACGGCCGTGCGCGCTGCGGCGTGGAGCGGTTTCAAGCCCTCGTTCTTGACCTTGTACTGCCCGAGCATCTGACGCACCACCAGCTCGGAGTCCATGCGCACCACGAGCGAACGCACGCCGTGACGCGACGCGGCCTCGAGGCCGGCGAGCAGCGCGCGATACTCGGCAACGTTGTTCGTGCACGTGCCCAGGAACTCGCCGCGGGCCTCCACCTCGGCCCCGGTAGCATCGCACAGAACGTAGCCGAGCGCGCCGGGTCCGGGATTGCCGCGCGAGCCCCCGTCGGCGCGAAGCGTCCAGGCGGCTGTGTGGGAGGTGGCCATCGCGTGAACCTATCCGGCGCCGGAGGCGGGCTCAACCCCCGGCTGGAGCTCGATCCAGCCCGCGCGCGCGAGCGCCGCCCAGGCGTCGCGCCGCCCCAGCTCGATCAGCTCGGCGGAGCGCGCGGGCTCGAACCGGAGCGGCGACGTGGGCAACGGCCGCTGCGGCTCGACCACGCAGACCCGGGCCGGCGAACCCTCACGGCTCCAGCCCGCGGGCAGGTGGCGAAGCTCGGTCTGGAGGTCGCGCCAGTTCGCGAGCTCCAGCAGCCGGCCCCCGAGCGCCACCACGTCGGCCGGCTCGTCCGCGGCCTCGGGGGCGCGGCTCGGCGACAGCAGCACGACCAGAGCCGCGTCCACGCCGCGCGCGATCGCCACGTGCAGCGGCTGGTTGCTGAAGCCGACGGCGTCCACGAACTCGCGGCCGCCCACGCGCTCGGGCTGGAAGACTCCCGGGATCGCCGACGACGCCATCGCGGCCGCGATCGTCTCCCCGGCGTCGCGCACGTGCACGACCTCGCCCAGCTCGTCGCGGATGCGCTGCTCGAACGCCTCGTCCACCTCGGGCCAGCTCACGAAGTGCGTCACCATGCCGCGGTCGACCGCGAGCGCGCTCATCACCAGGCCGGTGCCGGGTCCCACGAGCGCCCGGGCGTCGCCGGAGGCGACGAGCCCCTCGAGGATGCGGCGGCGCGCGCGACCGCTCCAGAGCCCGCGGCCCCCGGTCTCGGGCATGAGCCCCAGCGCCAGGTTGCGGAGACCGCGACCGAGGAACCCCGGCGTGCTCGCCGCCCACGCGAGCACGAGCAGGATCACCACGGCGGCGCTGAAGCGGTGCGGCCACGGCCAGCCCATGATCCACACCAGCACGTGGACGCTCGCTGCGAGCAGCGTGAGGCGCGACAGTCGCTTGCGCGCCACCTCGGGCGCGGCCTGGCCGGCGTGGAGGTCGAGCCAGGCCGCGATCCGCCGCGCATAGAGCACCGCGAGCGCCCCGACGAGCGCCAGCACGAGCCAGAACGAGGCGTCGAGCTGGGTCGAGAGCAGGTCCCACGCGGAATTGCCGTGGCGCCAGAGCCAGTAGGCCCCCGAGAGCTCGGCCGAACCGGCGAGCGTGAGCAGCATCTCGAGCAGCGCCATGAGCGCGATGAACGCGCCGGCCACGCGCAACGCCAGCGACACCCACTGGATCCCCAGCGTCTCGCCGCGCGCGGTGCGCCAGACCTGCTCGATCGGTCCCGCGTCACGCCCGGCGGCGAGCCACGCCACGGCGTTGACGGCGCCGATCGAGACCCCGACCACGAGCGAGGGCACGAGCTTCACCGACTCGAGCACGCGCAACACGCCGATCTCGTAGGCGCCGAGCGCGCCGCCGCCCGAGAGCAGGAGCGCGATCCGTTTGAACGGCAATCCTGCAGCGAGCCGGAAGGCTCGCGGACCATCGGCAGCCGGCCTCACGCGCGGCCCGGCTCCGGCGCGAGCATCATCAGCCGGCCACAGCCGTCGCACACGAGCAGCTTCTCGCGCCGCCGCGCCTCCTGCAGGCTCGCCGGCGGCAGCCCGCGGTGGCAGCCGCCGCAGGCGCCGCTCTCGATCGACGCCACCGCACGGCCGGCGCGGCCGGCGCGCAGCTTCTCGTAGCGCGTGCGCGTGGCCGGCGGGAGCGATGCCGCGATCTCCGCGCGGCGCGCCTCGAGCGACGCGAGCTCGGACTTGATCGCGTCGGCATCGGCGTCGAGCCTCGCGATCGTCGCCCGGGCTTCGGCCTCGGCGCGCTCGAGGACGTGGGCTTTCTCCGGCCGTGACTTCGTGTCGCGCTCCTCGGCGTCCAGTCGCTCGAGCGCCTCGGTCTCGAGCACGTCGCGCTTCGCGCGCACGGCGGCGATCTCGTGCTGCAGCGCCTCGAGCTGATGCTGCGTCGTCACCGAGAGCACCTGCTTCTCGAAATGATGCTGCTGCGCGTCGTAGGCCGCGATATCACGGTCGAGCACGCGCCGGCGCTTCTGTGATTCGGCGAGGCGCTGGTCGATCGCCGCCACCGCCGCGCGCGCGGCATTCACCCTCGCCGTCTGCTCGCGGCGTGCGTCCGGCTGCTTCGCCAGCACCTGCTCGCGCGTGACGGCCTGCTCGTCGATCTCGTGCAGGGCCCAGTGCAGGCGAAGTTCTTCGGTCACGGCGCCGCGCTCGTAGGGAGGAATGGTGGGCGAAACAGGACTTGAACCTGTGACCCCCTGGTTGTGATCCAGGTGCTCTACCAGCTGAGCTATTCGCCCATCCCGAAATGCGGCGTGCAAGGTTGTGGGCCCACCTGGATTCGAACCAGGGTCTTACCGGTTATGAGCCGGCGGCTCTGGACCGCTGAGCTATGGGCCCAGCGCTCGACTGCCCATCCCCTGCGACGGAAGCC
>Ga0207670_10000242_pt1 | contig 33949 bp, 38 predicted proteins | sample KBSS23HmetaG_FD_184339 | JGI IMG/M metagenome (GOLD analysis project Ga0207670, IMG submission 184339) | Switchgrass rhizosphere microbial communities from Kellogg Biological Station, Michigan, USA - KBS S2-3H metaG (SPAdes) (version 2) | ecosystem: Host-associated > Plants > Roots >... | reverse complement strand
GTGGCTATACGAACTACAAGTCACCATCTTGGATGCCACGGGCTTGCCCCGTGGAGAGTTCACGCTGGCCGCTATACGAACTACAAGTCACCATCTTGGATGCCACGGGCTTGTCCCGTGGAGGTTCACGCTAGCCGCTATACGAACTATAAGTCACCATCTTGAATGCCACGGGCTTGTCCCGTGGAGGTTTCACGTTCGCAGCTATGTAGCTTCAAACGTGAGAACAGGTCGGGCAAAACGGTGATCGGGCTCGGGCAAATATGCCAATGCATTTACGCTAAGTAACGGATTGGACCACGGCGGTTCCTTCCCATTTGGACGTTGGATTTAAGACCCGCATTTCGATTTGCAAACTGAGTGCGGGAGATTGACTTAACTACTCACCGCCCCCGCGACGACGTTTCAACTCCGCTAAATGCTTCCAGCAAAAGATTAATATGACCACCAAGCTCGTTATCTTGAGCGTTAGAACCTCGATGTAAGTAATCACCGCTTCTATTGACCTAAAACTGAAGTCCATCAATTCAGGACACAGCATTAGAAATACGAAAGGAAAAAACCAATCAACGGATCTTAAGTGTTCAGGTGATTTTGAGGCGGAGTTTTGAAGTTCCTGGTTCTTCCTGTACCTTCGGACATAAGGACTACTTAATCGTGGATGGTCTCGACGGTATCCGCGCATGTACTCGCGCATGTACCGCCTTTTCTCTTCAGGTAACCAAGGGCTTAAGGAGTTTTCTTTTTTCTTTGCTCTAGCACACTTTACACAGTATTTCGTTTGTTTGTATTTGGATTTTCTTCGGTCCACAACAGAATTGCATAGTTCACATCTATTACCTTCCAACATTTTCCAGCCCTCCAGCTGAGAGGTGCGGAGAGGTGAATCCCTGCTCTCAATGCGTAATCAGCCCATTACTTATCCAGACATGTAAGGTGTGTACCTTGCATTAGGGCGTATACGATTGGACAACAACTCTGTCTCTCTCGCTTGGGTTAACTAATCAACTGCTAACAGCTGCCTAAGGAGCCCCCAGCTGGTTCCAGATCAACCACTAGGGGCGTAACCGTCTGTGGCGAGATCTGCGGAGTTGGTTTGCTGACGAAGTTGATCGAATTCCCAAGGGAAGAGAGTGATGTTGCTTGACTTGTGGAAAGCTTTCTAAGAAAGAATGTAGGGCAAAATAAAAAGTGGATTTGGTTTGGGTTTCTAGCTTGTAATGGATTGTCGCGTGACGCTTGTGGATTTCCTGATGGATGGCGAGTAATTCCTTGTCAATCGGGAAATCCAGTTCCATTTTGCACCTCCTTGAACAAAAAGTTTACGCGCAAACAGCCAAAAGACAAGACTTTTCATTCTTACTTTCAGCTTGTCAACAGATTGGGCACAAAATGAAGTACGGCTACCAATTATGGCAGCCGTAAATTTTTGACTTATTAGTCGGTGCGGGAGAGAATTCGAACCCCCGACCTCTTGGTCCTAAATCAAAGGGTACGGCAAGAACTTACTTCCTCATCCTTGCCATAATCTGCTGATATTCCGGATCGTTACGAAGAGAATCGAATGCTTTATTAGCTGTAATCATCGCAGCATCGGAAAAGCCTTTCTCAACTGCTGTGTTAAGAGATTGCAACGACTTCTTCTTGTCGCGATTGGCGGCGTAAGCCCATGCCAGGTAGAAGAACGCGCCGGCTCGATCAGGATTGACTTCGGTCGCCAATTTAAGAGGCTTGATGGACTCGGAGTAATTCTTTTCCGTTTGTAGGAGACTGATGCCTTGCTCAATCAGGCCCAGGAATAAGCCATCTAACACGCGGCGAGCGACTCTGCGCTGAGTGGAGTCTTCAGATGCTTTTGACTGCTTTCGCAAGTCGTTCAGAATATTCGGCAACAGGTTCCCGGTATCAACCGCTTCTTCGCTTTGGTTAATCGAAGCTCCGCCATTACGAGCGGCAATCAACGTATAAAGCCGGCTCTCCAACTCTCGTTGTTTTCTGATTTCCGTTTGCTCTTCGCGAATCGCGGCTTTCAACTCGCGGCTATTGCCGAGCTGGTTTACTTTCGTTTCAATCTGCGCAACGTCTCGCAGTCCGTTGAAGCCCGCGGCCAAATCGAGATAGAGCTGATACGCTTCAGAATATTTCTTCGCTTCCTCGAGTGTTCTTGCGTCATTGAGGAGCTGTTGCCACATCGCGTTTATAAAGCCGTCATCGCGCGTTCGCTTGCCGGCCTTTATCGCATGCAATTCCATCCACTCAACTGCTGCCGTAGCCAGCGAGACCGGTGGCCATTCGTGACGACCTTCAAACGTCTGAACGCGATGGATGATGCCTGCTTTGGTTAGCGGTTCTTGAAGGTTCTTTAGTTCGGGAAAGTTAAAGTCGTCAACGCCCGCTGCCCCAAAGAAAACAAAATGCATCTGTGGCGACGGAGCAAGATCTCTGGGAAACCCTGCGCCACTGGCTATTACGCCTGCGAGGCATTTGCAGCCTATCGCGACGCGGACCGCCGCGCGTGCGCCGCCGGAAAAACCGGTCGCATACAAACGCTCATCGTCGATCGCAAAACGCTGATGAGTATCTTTCTGCATCGCGTTCCACGCATCAATGACAACGTCCCATGGACCATTGCGTGAGTTGTTCGAGCCAACCACGATCCACCCGTACTTCTCCGCCGCCTCCTTAAAACGCTCAACCGGGACGCGGCCCCGCGCACCGGGGTCGAACGCGAACAGCACCGGCCACTTCCGATCCGGCGTGTAATTCGATGGGAGATAGAGGGCGTAACTTTGCGACGAATCGTTGAGCGCTTCAATTCTTTCAACGATCTGGCCTTTGGGGATCGACTCCGTTTGTGCATGTGCGCCTGAGTGCGCCAGTAGCACCACCATCACACTCAAGCGCACGAATGAAGTAAAAATCATCATCGCACTAGAATCGCGAAACGATGAACAGACTGCCACCGATCGCAATCAGGTCTTCGAGCAAAGCAATGTTGAAATCTGGCAGGCGCAGGAACTTTACGAGCCGAGTGCGGACCTGATAGCCGCCGAAACAACCGACGATTCCACCAATCACTCCCAGCCCGGCACCAACGAAAGCCGACTGTCCACCGCCAAGAGAAACGCATGCGCCCGTTAGGCCACCTGTCACGATGCGTCCGATAAGTCCGAGAGGAGCAGTGCGGTTCGGAGTATTCGGCAGCTTATCAAAAAAGATTTCCGTGATGGCCAACACACTCAGAATTATTACTGCCGGAAGCGAGCCAATGAGAGACAGTGGCCGCGCAAGTATGAGCCAACCCAGGTAAACGGCCCACGCGACCGCCGCCGGAGGCGTAAGCGAGCGCAACCCGGCGAAGAATCCAATTAGAAATGCGAATAGCAGCGTCATCTGTTATTGCTGGGACGACATGTTCCCGAACGTGTTAAAAACCCTCTCAATTTTTAACATATCCCGGGAACGTGTTAAGAGGGTTAACATAAACTCTTGCAGCCTCCTACTCGGTTATTGCCCAACCTATAGTTCAAAGCCACTCAGCGATAGCGATTATATAGATCTTAAATCCAGTGATCGCAAAGAAGACGCTCGTGGTGAGTCAAATCAATTGGTGACAAACGAAAACTTTTGCGCTAGGTTGCTGTTCACCCACCGAATTAAAAAGAAGCGGGCCGACTTGTGCTAGAGACACAAAATCGACCCTAGATCCTCAACCTTCTAGAGAAAGGATAAGGACCATGGCAAATCATGGTAGCGCATCACCGCGCAAACAAAAATCTCGCACACTCGACGCTAATCTAAAACGACGCGCTCGAAAACTGACAACCGACAGCAGAGTCGATCCAAGAACACGCTCACTAATCCGTTACGGATTGGAGATCAAAGATCCGTACCTTGAGCAAATAGTAAATCGTGTTGAGGCCGGCGAAACGCGGATCGACCACATCCACTTGGAGTGATTAAGAATTCCGCGCCGCTCCGTGTCTCTGCGGGCATAACCGCCGAGGCGCGGAGCGCCCCGCCTCCTCTGCGATCATTCAACTCAGGAGCGGATTCGTCGGAGATGGACATCAAACAATGACATTGCCGATTGCGATTTGAATCGAACCGCGTTCAAGACCAATTACCGACAAACGAGCAAGAAACCTCAGGCAGGCGTGCGATTTGCGAACCTCGATTAGCACGAATTTGAAGTCCGTATAAGGCATGAAGAATCAAGCTTGAGCCCAATCTCCGAGTTAACTCCTTGGTTCCTCCCCCACCGTCGGGAGCGGTGCTAACAAAAATAGCAGTTGACATCTCAGTTTTGTTAGTTATACTAACGACTTTGCTAGAAGACCACAGGGAGGAGCGGAGGCAATTATGGCCAAATTAAGGGGCGTGTCACGAGTCGAACTCATTGCAGTTCAAACAAAGAATCTAGATACGGTGTGCTTTAGAGGAGAATCTTTACTGGCGCACTTGGCGCTGATCTCTCAAGCGGACGTTTTCGATCAAGTTACCAATCCGGACGGACTCCAGCGGGATCTGTCACCGAAGCACGCAAGCGAAGTCTATGATTATGTTGCGCAGGAACCCGAGTCAGACAGGCCTCGCGCTTTCCCAGAAGTGGTGTTGAACGTGCGCGACAAAAAGGTGTTGCGGATCGAACAAATCAAGACAGGCAGTTCAGAGAAAATACAAGCAGTCCGACTTCTATTCAACATCGATAAGTTGGCCGATGGCAAAGTCAAAGTAAGCAGGGTGGATGGAAACCATCGCCTCTTCTATGCAGCGGGTGACGAACGCAGGGAACCACTTCTCGTGCCCGCACCTTTTCAGCTTCATGTAGGCTTGTCGCGTGAACAGGAGAGGGCGCTCTTCGTTGACATTAATGCCAATCAAAAGGGGTTGAATACTTCCCACTTGGCGATCATGCAGCATCGGTTGACACCTGAAGAATTAGAAATGAGGGATCATCTTGATCGCTGGATAACTTCGAGACTGACAAGTGATCCCGAGTCTCCGTGGCATGGCGTCGTCGGCGGCGGATCAAAGAAGGGCGCACGCGCGCAGAACTTAACCCGACTCGTTAACTTCGTCGCCTTGCAAACAGGCGTTCATAAGACGCTATCGAAGAGTCAGTATATCCGTGACTTCACGAACCCAGAAGTTCAATACGTAATCATTAGAAACTACTGGAGAGCGGTGAAGAATGTTTTTGCGACTGAGTGGGCAAATCCGAAGGATTATTTGCTGCTGAAGAATGTCGGCGTTTTGAGCTTCTCTCTTCTTGGAGGAACGATAATCGATCGATGCATTCCGAGGGGGAAACATACAGTAGCCGACATGACCGCTTATCTACGTCAAGTGAAAACACGATTTGACTGGAGCACCACCGCCAATCCAGGTGAGAACACCGTAGTCGGTATGTCTGGAAACAAAGCTGCTCTCATTCTTGCAGGGGAGATGGCCGCGGAACTTACGGAGCCGTCAGGCGAGAACCCGGTAAAGGATCTACAGGATCAGTTGCTCGCGCAAATGACGGTTAGCACGAACTAATTCTTGAAAGGAAGAGTTTAAGACCAATGGCAAAATTCAAAATTCGATTAAAACTTCAAGGCCTCGAGCTTGAAGTCGAGGGCAACAGGGATGACGTTCCGTTGATAACAGAAAACGTGGCTCAGCAGGTGGCGGGCTTATTGCATCCTGCTGCTAACATTGTCGAAGGCGAAATTGTCTCGAATGGTGATGGCCGATCTCCTGAAACCGCATCAACGGATCTTAAACCGAAAAAGCCGCGAAAGAAGCGGACGCAGAGTCCAGCGACGGGCAGCGGTACTAAAGAAGAGGCTGTTGATTGGATAAATGATCCTTTGAAATTTGGCACGCCGAAGCAGGGATGGAGTACCGCGGACAAATCGCTTTGGGTTCTTTATGTTGTGCTTAAGGACAAGAACATCAAGGAGCTGAGTTCAGCTCGGATCGCTGCAACCTTCAACAAGCATTTTCCGCAGGCGGGAGTTGTGCATCGACCGAACGTGTCACGTGACCTAGGGAAACTAAAACTGACGTCACCTGCCCAAGTTTCAGAAGATCGGTCAAAGAGTCCCGCGGCTTGGTTCTTGACAGACGCCGGCATTCACCGAGCGGAGAAACTGATTGAGGAATCTAAGGTCGTCTAAGATGGGTCGAGGACTCAAGAGTGGGACTAGTCGAGAATCAGTTCATAGTTCGTAACATCTCACCGCCCGTTGATCGACTCTTGGCCGTTCAACTGACGGATGAGTTTGTGTCGATGGAGCGACGGTTCATCCAACGTGACTGGGAGCCCGCTGAACTCGATGGCGGGCAATTTTGCGAAGTTCTCGCTAGAATTCTTTATCATCAAGATTCGGGAAATCTGAACCAAAGTAAGCAATTTGACGACTGCTTGCGGTACATTGAGGATCGTACAAATTCAAACTCTCACTCGATTCTTCCGCGCCAGAATTCTCTTCATATTTGTCGCGTTCTGAGAGCCATCTATGGGTTTAGAAGTCAAAGAGGTGCAGTGCACATCTCACCGACCTATGGCCCAAACCAGATGGATTCAAAGCTCATGATCGAGTCTGTGAGATGGTGTTTCAACGAAACGCTGAGAATTTTTTGGCAAGGCGACAGAGAGGCGGTTGCAAAATCGATTCGCGAGATCCTGCAATTTGATGTTCCCTGCATCGGTAAATTTGAGGATGTGCTACTTGTGCAGCGTACGGATCTTTCTGCTGAAGAAGAGGTGCTTATCTTGTTACATTATGCCGGTGAGCAAGGGTTCTCCCGTTCTGAGCTCGGTAGGCACAGCAAATTCTCGCCAGCGTCCATAACTACGGCCTTACAAAAACTGACCTCTTCTAGACTTCGCGAGACTGTCCTTCTGACAACGGGCAGATACACGTTGACAGATCTGGGCTCTAAACGCATTAGAGAGAATCTCGCCGACAAGCTTCTGATTCATTGATGGGGAAAGAATTGGATTGCGACCGGAGAATCGCAGGTCCAACCGCCTCTTGATCGGTAGGCAGGAGTAATCAATGCCATTTAATCAAGGTGTTAAGAGATTAATTGTGATAGACAAAACCACGGGAGCACATCGGCCGTGTGTGATGTGCGGAAAAACATATCCGTTGCCGGATGCAGTTCATATCATTGATCAAAAGGAATGGAAGAAGGCGTCTGAGAAAGGACACGATAGCAAGGACAATGGAATTCCGTTATGCCCTAACTGTCATCGAGTCTTTGATGAAGTCCTGAAGCCTTTCTTGTATAGAGCCCTAACCAAGTACGGCTGCAAGAACCTTCCTGCCGGCTGGTCGAAGAGTAATAAGATTAGAATTATTAGTGAAAGAGATCTGGGTTTGAAGGAATAACGCGCCTGAAAAACCTAGAGCGGACTTGCGATTGTGAGATTTTCGAGCGCGCTATCCAATCTCCCCGCGACGCCACATCTCACGGGCCTGAAGGCCCGCGAGGAATATCAAACACATTTTCATTAATTGAGGAATCGATTTTGACCTCACTAAATCTGCGGACCACCGTGTCGTAAGAGGAGACGTCGGATGTACGGATGAGGAAGGGTAGCTTGATGCCGCTTACGTCCCGATAGTCGCTGAAATCCCATTGCACGTTGAGTGGGCCCAGCATCGTGTTGGTCACATTAACTCTCCGCAGGAGAAGTCCGCTCTCTACATCGAAAAACAATTGAATCGGTTGTGTCGAACTGTCTTCAATGATGACCTGGTAGGATTCGCGATCGTTAATTCTGGCGACGCCAATCAGTGTAGCGCGACTCGCAGAATCCGGAATCTTAATCGGGCTAAAGAGGCCATCCGAAGCAATGGTCGTGGTGGGCGTCGCCTTTATTGCTTTGAGATTTTCTCCCGTCACTTGGTTTATGCCCTTGCTCGATTGCACCCATGCCGTCGTGCCGTTCCATCCTCGTGTAACGACTCCCGATGTTAGCGTTTCAACTATCCGCACCTTGTTTGGTTGTTTGAAAACAATTTCGGTTGGACCAGAAGCCTTTGCTCTTTCAACTCTTTCGACTGTTCCGCGCATCACGATCGCCTGCGACAAAACGTCCTGGTGGTTTGCGCCGACGACCGAGAGATACTTCGCGATAACTTCCTGCGCGGTTGGCAACACGCGCTTCGGTTGAGGTTTAAGCGCCTCGGCAAAATAGTCACGCGGCGGGAGTGGCGCCATACGTTCCGGACGCGTGCTGCCTCTATGACAGGTATAACAGGTCACGACACCTTCCCGGTTGAACCTGGTGCGATTCAACTCGAGCACCATTCGCATCATGTCACGCGCCACTGACTTTTCCTTCTTGTCATCTCGTTCCCAAAGCCAGGTTTCCTCTCCAGTCTGCTGGTTCTTCTCGCCTTTCACGTGGCAATGATCACAATTAACACCCAGTGAATCACCAACGAAGTTCATTAGGAGGAACAACTGGGAATCAGGCAGTCCTTTGAGAACCTGAATGTTCTTTCTAATTTGTTCGACTGGTTTGCCGGCTGTAGATTGGGTATGAGCGGTTTTCGCTTTCCAGCCGATCATCAGAAAAATAAACAGGAGCACGACGCAGAGCCTGCTTGTGATTTTGAAATTAGACATAGCGAGGATCTTTACATAACGAAGAGAGAGTTAGCTACGGCTTCCGCTGGCCCACCCCATGCCCGCTGATGGGGTGGCCACGGAGGGCCACCCCTACAACTGACGCCGGCGAACCTGTGTTGTGGTCCAGTCGACCATCGTTTCGAAGAGACCGGGTGGGAATCGTTTGAGGCGGACCCACTCGTTGGGATTGTCGGGTGGAACCTCCATCAGGTTGTGCGATCCGTTTGGGTAAACCTTGACGGTGTAATCCCGGCGTCCCGCCTGATCCATAATTTGCCTGATCGCGCTCACATTCGCTTTGACACCCTCAGGCGTATCAAGCTCGCCGAATATCGCCAGCAGCGGCGCCTTTGAAGCGCGCAACGTTGGTGCGGGATCGTAAAAATAAAAGCTGCGCATGTAAGCCCAAAAAGGATGATCGGGTTTCTCCGGTCCAAAGATATCTATGCCCGGCTGGCGAAACCATTTTTTGTCTTTGGCTATCGCTCTTGCTTTGGCGTACTCGTCCCATCTGTCCTGTGAAACAATGATCTCGTTCTTCAGTCTTTGCCACGCCAGCGCTTCCTTCACTTCATCCGCGGTATAGCCCGCTTTTGTTAACTCGAACTCGCTATCAAACAACTCCGTGTCCGCGGGTGTCAGGCCGCCGCCTGACAAAGCGACTGCGAAAGCGGACTCGGGAAAACGTGAAGCGGCGAGGGGAGCAATCCAGCCGCCCTGACTTTGACCCCAGAAGCCGATCTGATTTGCTGCAATGTCTGTTCGTGCCTGTAGAAATTTGGCTCCCGCGACCGCGTCGTCCGCCACGTCTTGAAAGCTCGCCTCGCGCCAGTTACCAGTCGATTTGCCGACGCCTCGCTTGTCATAAGCGAGGACGGCAAACCCGCGGGCGGCGTAGAGGTATCCGAGGCCCCAATACATTTCGCGCGATTGCGCGCCACTGCCATGAACAAACACGAGGGCGGGGCGCTTTACTTTTGATGAAGGCGGCGCAGCGGGGAGCAGCAGCGTGCCCGCGAGCGTGACATCACCGTTTTTGAAAGTGACTTCTTCCTGGCGGATGTTACTTCGCGTCGCGAATGCTCCGGACTGTCGACTCTTATGGTCCAAGTCGATTACGTGAACTCCGTCGCCGCGAAATGTAAGTGTTTGTCGCGTTGGAGATGCTACATACAGTGCGGGTCCGCCGGTGAATTGAGTCTCTGATCGTGGAAAGATCGTGCGAGCCTGGCCGGATTTCACGTCGGTCACCCACAGTGTGTCTTGAGTGTTGGGAAATCTATCAATCACAATGTAGTCGCCGTTGCGAAAGCGATACGCGCCGACATAGCGCGCCAAAGTTTCCGGCGCGACTTTCACGATGCGCATTAGACGAAAGCGAGCTTTGGTTCCCGGGACCTCAGCCTCTCCTTCGATCACATCGCCCGCGAGAGTTCCGGTCATGACGAGTTTGAGCGAGCTGAACTCGATCCGGACGCGAGAACCTTCGAGCTGGACCAATGTCACTTTTGCTTTAAGCGGTTCGCGCAACTCGCCTGCATTTTCGGTAAGGCTCAGACGCAAAAACTCGGACCTGCCGGACGGCTCGCTGTTACCCACCCACTCGCCAGTCAAGGCAACGGTGGAACGCTGAGCGTGACTGACACTCGACACTCCGGCCGCGACAGAAATGGTCATCAACAGGAAAGCTCTGAGAATTGTTCTGATCATGATTCGCTACACCCGCTGGCGTGGGATGATACATCCTGGGTACATCATGCGGTCAAACTTTCGGGCTGCCTGGACTGCTTCATGACGGGTGGAGTGAACCCTCGGTGAGACAATGCGCGAGAAGGATTTGTCAGTCGTAACTTTGATCTTATTGGTCGGGGCGCCAATCACAGTCTCGACAAAATCGCCCGCAGTCTCTCAACTGCGGGCGATCCAAAGCAGCGCGTTTGTCGGCAACTTACGGCTCCGTGAAAAACACGTCCCAAGCCCATCGTGTCCCGTTAACCTTTGCTCGATAGCGAAACTGATTGCCATACTGATCTGTTCGCCTCGACTCTTTGAAATCCAGTGATATTGAGTCCACATGCAGATCGGATAGTGAGTGCAGTTCCGACGGCTCAGAAATCCCGTTGTGGTTTGTGTCTTGCCACAACCGTAGGAAAGAGTAAATCGGATCATTTTGGTCAATGACTCCATCGCCATTCCCGCCATTTTGCGGCTTATCGTGTTCCGCGAGCGCAAGAAATCCGTTGCGAGAGATGCCCGTTGGCGGCGTTGGTTGCGCTGTGAAATTGCCGAACAACTCACCACCGTTATCGATCGACCCGTTGCCGTTTCGATCCAGCACAAGGAAGCTCTCATCTGACCCCAACGCTGTCCACGCAGTGGTCTCGGGTACTCCGTCGTTGTCCAGATCAAAACTGACACCGGAGGCTCTATCTGTAAGGTTGAAGCCGTTGCCTAAAGTGTCAATTAGGATTGGACTGTCGCCGACAACCGTACCGCCTCCGTCGTATTCGCACTGACAGTCTGGATATGGATGTTGAAACCAACCCATCTTCTGAGGGCATTCCTGCAAAAACCATTGCCAGCAGTATTCTCTGGAGTTGGTGTCGGAGTGGGCGTCGGAGTTGGCACCGCTGTGCAATTGACATTCACGGTGGTGGTTCCGGTGACATTAGGACTTGCAGTATCGCACCACGCAACAGTCTCACTGCAGCCTCCCGGGGTTGAGGAACCTGGCGTCGCATCTATCGGCTTGGCCGTACAATTAGTTTTTTCGACCACACGTTTTGTGGAATTTGTGGGAAAAAATCCCGCGATCACTGCTCCGCAATCGGCTGGGTTTGGCACGGTGCCCTGAGGGCAGTTAGCTATACACGAATAGTCCTGTGCCGCACCGCAGGAGGACTGTACTGGTTGTGGGATGCCCGGTCGACTAACCGGTGCCGGCGCCCCAAACTTAGCTATTGCTACGAGTGGATTGGCCCACGCACCCCAACTTGGCAATACGGTTTTTGAAGTCTTCGTGGGAACCTTCCAAAGCGTCGGCGATCAGAACATCGCTGAGCTTAAAGCCGTACGTACCACCCGTGGTTAGAATGGACAACGAGTTGCCGCTAACCACTATATCCTTTATATGGGTGACGTTCTGTCGTTTGTTGTTCGAGTTAAGCAGGAAAGCAAACTCGCGGACTTTGGTTCCGGTTTGATCGTACTCATAAACCGTTCCCTGGGTCGATAGGCTATTCATGCCTAACCAAAGATGTCCGGTCTCTGGATCAACAATAGCGGAAGTTATAATTGTAACGCCTCCGTTGCAGAACCCTCTTCGATTAAGGAATTCCTTTGTGAAGCCAGTTTGAAGATCAACGGCTTCGCCTTCGATCTGAAACTCACCCAACAATTGGCCTTCAGAGCTGAATCTCAAAACAAATGGCTGAGGGGCATACGTCGACACATAATAGATTTGGTCACCCGGACCGACGACCACTCGTCCCTCGTTTAGAAACTCGTTTTCCGTCTGACTGGGGTCAAAGGGTCTTATGTCGCCGAAGCTGGCAAGCAAGAGGCCCTGACCGTTGTATAGATGCAAGTTCTTTCCGTTGAATGGTGAAGCAACGACTACATTTCCATTGCCAAGCACCGCAATTGATTTCGGGTAGACAGTGTGAAATGAGTTAAGGCGACGTCCGTCCGAACTTACTATTCGCACCGTCGAATCCTTTTGGGCGAGGTAAAGTTCATTTTTGGGACCCACCGCAAAAGTCTCTACATTCAAAAACGAATGGCCAATCTTCTTTGCCGGCTTGCCATTCTTTGGGTAAACCGTTAAGTCCCCTATTAAGGCATCCAGCGAATATAAGCTCTGACCATCTTTAGAAGGCGCGAGCAAGGTTTTCTTGCCGGCGTCGCTGATGATCACTGGCTCAGACGATTGCAACACAGTGAGGGGAACCCGTCTGCCTTGTTCCCTATTCTGTGTCGTACTATTTGCACTGGTTCTATATACCAGCGTGGCTGAGACGACTCCCGTGACAAGGAACAGGATTGATAATACTGCACGTCTTTTTGACTTGAGAGTAGATGGCATGGCGGTTGACTCCTTGAGGAACCATTCAAGTGCCGAGGCTGAGATACAAGCACCAATGATGCAAGTAAGGGAGCCAGTGAGATGCCCTAAACATATTTTCTTTCGAGACGCTGTGTCAAGTTTCTGGCCCGAATCACCCGACCGCATTTTAAGTTACGCGAGCCATCGAACTTGATAAGACAAGGGCCGAACAGTCTGGGCCAAAAATGAGATACGGCCGCCGGTGACGGCAGCCGGAATTTTTAACTCTATGGTCGGAGGGAGAGGATTCGAACCTCCGACCTCTCGGTCCCAATCACCGGTTCGGCGTCCACTTGGACGAACAGATAGATGTGCGCTAATCGTGGACACCAACGCGAACGCCGGTGTCCCAGTAAGTGCTCGGCTCTTGATTCTTTGGCCAACCAAACTTGAGTGACTGCCTGCCAACACCAACGCTCTCGATGACGTTGGCGTCGAGACGTTGATTCGACGTTAATTCAGTACGCTCTGCATCGTCTATGGGAATGATTGTCCGGTAAATTGGATCTTCACCATTTTCCCAATCTACCGTTTCGGTCGTTACTTGCAGATAGTGCTGAGAGCAAGACGGGCACAAGCGAATACTTACAATATAATGTGATTCGTCGATTAGGTACGCTTTGATAGGTATGCTTGTGACAGCCCTCCACGCTTCCGAAGCCTCGGAAGACCAGCATTCTTTACAACCGTACTCACTCATCGGTCCCAACCTTGCGCACGTCTAACGTGCTGTTGAGCGACGCCGGAGCCGTCCTCTCCGGCCCTCCAGTCCTCGCCGAAGCAAAAGACGCTTGGAGGTCATTGCGTCACGCCCCTTCATTTCATCCTTGCTTTTTCAACCCTGCAAAGTTTCCACGCACCTTAAGCGGTTGGTAGGGCCACGCAGCAGTTTTTCCTGAGACAGCATTCTTGCAGATAGCGACTTCCAGTTGGAAACTGCCTTCGAGTTCATCCGAGCCCGTGCGCGCTGTGGTGTGAAGATAGCCAACGGTCGGATCTGCGGGTCGACAGTTGAATTTTAACGGCCTGCCCCCGAGTTTTACTGGAAATCCGACGTGTGTTCCTTGAGCGAGTCGTCCTTCGTGGTCGATCGCGATCAAAAGGTCCCAGCCCTCATCAGCGCTAAGCTCGATATGATCCGGTGCTATCTTGCCGACCTGGGCGCCAGGGCTTGCCTGATCGAACCGCGGTCCACGATCGTAACCCAGGATGACGCCAGGGATCTCCCAAGGTGCGCGGCCTGAATTGAAGGCAGGCATCTCGACCTGAACCTCGAAGGCCGGGCCTCCCGTTAATCGCGAAGCTTCCGACACGCTCGGGCCATCCGGCTTGTCCCTTCGCAGTCTCAGCGCGACGATACAGCCAAGCAGAAACACCAGCGCGATGATGATGATCACCAATATCTTCTTGCCACGCATTATTCCCGCATTCCCAGTACTGTTGTAGAAACGATGCATGGGCCGTATTCGATTGCCATGTTCTCTTCCTTGTTATGCCTCACCCGCTAGTAATCGAAATGGTAGGCTACCATGTAGTTTGGATCTGCGGCACAGAGATGGTTGCTAATCGCGATCATAGCGACCATTGCCGGTGTAATTACAGCTTGGATTTATTACGCCAATTAAAGGCTATGACAAAAGCCCGACAGCTTGAGGCTGTTTCAGTTTGTCCACAAACTGGCCACAAATGGAATACGGCCGCCGGTGACGGCGGCCGTAATTAGTAACTCTATTGGTCGGGGCGAGAGGATTCGAACCTCCGACCTCTCGGTCCCAAACCGAGCGCACTACCAGGCTGTGCTACGCCCCGAAGAAGTTAGGCATTCTAAGAGGAGGGTGCGGGATGGTCAAGTTTGGGCGCGGATTTACGCGGATGAATGCGGATTGGATCTGCAATTATCAGCGTAGATCTGTGGCCAGAAACTGTTTTGTTTGGACCAATGCAAGGGCGCGGTGGCTGATGCGGTTTTTGAGGGTTTCGGGGAGTTCGGCGAAGGTTTCAGTGTAGCCGTTGGGGGTGAATAAGGGATCGTAGCCGAAGCCGCCGTCGCCGCGAGGGGTGAAGGTGATTGTTCCGTGACAGATGCCTTCCGAGAGGTTAAGGACTGATCCAGTGGGATCGGCGATTGCGACGACACAGACGAAACGAGCGCGTCGGTCGGTGTTACTCGTCTTAGAGAGTTCTGACAGAAGTAGTTGTCGTCGATCGGCATCCGAAGCGTTCTCACCAGCGTAGCGCGCAGAGTAAACGCCGGGCGCGCCGTCGAGGGCCGCGACTTCGAGTCCGGAGTCGTCGGCTAAAGCCACCAATCCTGTTGCAGCAGCGTAGAACTGAGCCTTTGCGATCGCGTTCTCGGAATACGTGACGCCATTCTCTTCTGCTGATCCAACGTGGTCGAATTCCTGAAGTGAACTAAACGACCAACCCGAGCCTTCGAGGATGCTCGTGATTTCTCGTAGCTTGCCAGGATTTCGCGTGCCGAGAAGAAGAAGGCGCATGAGGTTAGCGAGCCGACTGGAGCAGGGAAATGACGGTACTGAATTGCCCAAACGCAGAGCGTGTCGTGCGCTCGATGCCGAAAGCGTTCAAGCGAGTCTCAGTGGAAGAGAAACCGAAACGCCGCAAAGTGTCCTGCAGCTTTACGATTTCCTCGTTCGAAAGTTGACGTCCTTGAAGCTGCAACAGCGTCGAGATGAAATTGTTTACTCGCGCCTCGTCGTTGGCGAACGTGACGATCGGTGCCGAGCTCTGCTGGGCCGACTGTCTTAATTGCTTGTCCTGAGCCTCAGCCTTGTTTCGCAACGCAACCAGACTTGCGCGCATGCTCTCGGTCTTACCCAAGAGCACGTACCCTGAAGCAAAGACCGCCGTGAACTCTTTCGCCGGATTCGGATTCGACTCCAGTCCTTCGAGAATCTCACCCTTGTCATCCTTAAAGACTTCCTGCGTCAGCGATTGCCTCAGCTTCGCTTCGTCACTCACGCGCGCCACCAGAATCGAACCCTCCGCGCCCTGCGAAGGTTTCAAGGTCAACAGCGGCGGGCTCAACGTCGCCAACGCCTCTTTCGGATTGCTGATTCCATAAATCGAAAGACTCGAGCGCAAGATCGAACCAAAGAGAACGGCGGGCAACGCGTCGAGCTTGAACGCAACTGCTGAATCGAGTGAGGTCCAGGCCGCGGCCGGCGCCTTGTTGCGATAGATCGTGAGCGACTGAAATCCTTCCGGCACGAGCTTCCAGAAGTTCTCGTCTCGTTCCGCTACTTCAAACGCAGGCTGCAAACGCGAGACAACGCCCGGTTCGAGTGAAAACAGAAACCGATCTTCAATTCCGCCCGCCGACGAATTCGCGGTCCACGCAACACCACGCAGCACCTTGCCTGCGCTTACCGCAAGCAGTTGCTCTAGCTGCTGATCGCCCGGCGACTGGCCCATCACCAAAGGAGCCGCCCACGAGAAAAGTTTTGCGGAATTCGCCGGCGAGATGTAGCCAAAGCCGAGCGTGTTTTGTGACGTAACACTCGCGCGCACTTTCAGCAACTCCGAATCGGTACGCATGCTCGGGCGCGTGCCACGACGAACTTCCAAACAACTGCGAACGGCATTTTCTGAGTTGCCGATTATGGCCAGGGTGCCGTCGACCACGCCCACAATCTTGCGCTCGCCTCCAGCCGTAGAGCATTCGATGTATTCCGCATTCTCAGTGCGTTCAATGCACATCGACGCTCCAAACGCGAAGTTCGCCAGATGCTTTACGGCTTCGACTGCCGTCGCCTTTGTGCGCCACTTCGATGTGTGAGTCTCCGCGATGATGGCGACCTCGGGCCTGACCTTGAGAGTGTCTTGCTCCTCTGAGGTGTTCATGCCGACGACAACGAGGGCGACCTGCGAGCGCGCGAACAGAACGGCCGGCAACGGTCCGAGTCCGGCGCGCGCAGCTGTGGCCAGCAATCGATTGCGAGAAGCTGGTTTGCTTTGCGTGATCGGGGCCGCAGCTTGCCAGACGTCGCTGTGCTGAATTGCATCGGCCACGCCAGCCAGGTTGTTGAATTCGACGTAAACGAGTGAGTCGGCGGGCGCGTAATCGGCCATGTCGACCGCGGAGGGAATGCTCCACCACAGAAATGCGGCGCCGATTAGAATTACAAGCACCGTTAACGCGACAAGGGGGCGGAGAAACTTCATTGCGGGAATCCTAGCTTGTGTCCCGCAAAGGCGCAAAGGCGCAAAGGAAGTAGTTAAAAATCTACTCACTTCCTTTGCGCCTTTGCGCCTTTGCGGGAGAATGCTATTTGTAATTGCTGCCACTTCGAGCCTGTGTTAAGTTTGCGCGCTTGGTACCAACCTATGACCTATCGTGAATTGTCGGCCCAGGCCCTGGCAGAACAGGACTACGACGGTTTTCTAACCGAGTTACAAACGTCACTCACAAACGGGAAAAGAGATCCGAACGAAGTCGTTCGCGACACTCTGTTTGAGATCTACTACGGCGCCGCGCAACCGGATCGAGAAAGCCTGAGTCTTCCGGCGCGCGCCGCGTTACACACTTTGGACCCGCGCAATATCGCCACCGAGCCGGAGTATTACACCGACATCGATCAGAAACTTTACGCCGAGCGCAAGCCGATGATCTGGCTGTGGCAGATGTTTGATCGCTCACCACTCGGACAAAACGCACTCTTCGGACTTCATTTCCGCAGAATGCTGGCGCCAATGATCTTTCGCAGTGTCGGCGACAATTTTAAGTGCTGGCACTTCGTCGAGTGGTCGTTTGGCTACAACCTAAGCTTCGGTAACAACGTCGTGGTCCATCGCTACGTCCTGCTCGACGATCGTGGCGGGATCGATATCGGCGATAACGTCTCGATCTCCGATTACGCAAACATCTATTCCCACAACCACGACATCTACGACATCCATCGCGTTTACACACCTCAAACACGCATCGGAAACGGCGTGCGTATCACTTATCACGCCACTGTCCTGGCCGGCACAACCGTTGGCGACAACGCCCTGATCGGCACGAATGCGGTAGTCACCCGTGACGTGGAACCCAATCACATCGTGGTCGGAATTCCGGCCAAGAGTGTGAAAGTCAAAGAAAAAACTTTGTAGGGGCGGCCCTCCGTGGCCGCCCCAGCGTGTGAAGTCTACGAGTGGGGCGGCCACGGAGGGCTGCCCCTACAAACTGGAACTTGTGCCTTCTTGTTCCAGAAAAGATCGCTTGGTCCAACGCTATTTCCCATGCTAACCTCTGCAAACGAACGAGTTAAACGAAGAAAAATAGCGATTGACATTGTTTAGCCCGTTAATGTACTCTCACTCAGGTTGGCGGCAATAGTTTTGCCGTTCGCCGGGTACCCACCTGGTTTTCAACAGCGGTCAGTCCCGCGAAATCTTTTGGAGCACGATAAAGGCACACTCCGCGTGAGCGGAGGTCGCAAAGCCTACAGAAGTTGGCAACTCCAACTTGGCTGGGTTTCCGAATGAGCTTCATTCCTGCCGCAGCAGACTTCTCCAACAGCACTCTGTTGACACCCGCCGGGACCCTGCCTGTTCGCCCAGCTGTCATGTCCAACAATCTTCTAAAGAAACGGACCGCTACCTTGAAGCAAACTGCTGACTCCCTGACCGCAAAGTTTCTTCGACGCCAACTACCCCGAGCGCGAAAAGCGCGTGCTCGGCTTCGCCTGCAACACAAGTTGCGGATCGCTGAGGTGAGGACTAACTAACATGTTCAAAAAAAGCTCCGGAAAGAAGAACCTCGTTGGTCTCGACATCGGCTCGAGTGCGGTGAAGGCCGTTGAGCTCGGCAAAAAGGGAACTGCTCTGCAGCTTCTCAACCTGGGATTTGAAAACCTCCAGACCGACACCATCGTCGACGGCCAGATCATGGAGCTCAACAACGTCTCCAACGTGATCTCTCACATCTTCAGCGAACACCAGATTCGCACCACGCGAGTTGCCGCCGGCGTCAGTGGTCACTCAGTGATCGTCAAAAACATCGTGCTGCCGCAAATGAGCCAGGAGGAGCTGCAGGAGTCGTTCAGTTGGCATGCCGAGGAACACATTCCGTTCGACATAGGTGACGTGAATCTCGACTACGAGCTCACCAGCAAGTCGTCTGAGTCGTTGCACGTTCTCATGGCGGCGTGCAAGAGCGACAAGATCGCCAACGTGAAGCAGGCGATTCAACTCGCGGGCAAGCAACCGGTGATTATCGATGTCGACGCCTTCGCACTACAGAATTGCTACGAGATCAACTATCAGCCTCGAGCCGGCGAGATTGTGGTGCTACTGAACATCGGCGCCGCGACGATGAATATCAACATCCTCAACGGCACGCGTTCGATCTTCGCCAGGGATGCGTCAATCGGTGGCAGCCAGTACACCAGTCTCCTGCAGCGCGAGCTCGGTTTGAGTTTCGAGCAGGCAGAAGCTGTTAAGCGTGGTATGGCGTTGCCGGACGGCGTGGAACCGAAACCAATCCAGCCGATCATCGAAACTGTTTCCGAGAACCTCGCGCTCGAAGTGAAGAAGACTTTCGACTTCTATCGAGCGACCGCGCAGGAAAGTGAAGCGGCGATTCAGAAGATCCTACTGGCCGGCGGGGGCTCGAAGCTGCCCGGCCTGCCTGACTTTTTAGCGAGACGTTTTGAGATACCTGTGGAAGTCTTCGATCCTTTCCGGCAGATTGAAGTTGATGCACGGAAGTTTGATCCGGACTACATGCGAGAGATAGTGCCGGAGATGGCAGTTGCGGTTGGTCTCGCCCTGAGAGGAGTTGAGGCATGATTAAGATAAATCTGCTCGAGTCAGTTACGGATCGGCCCCAGGGAGTCGCGGCGGTTGAAGACAAAGTCGCCAGCCCGCGAATCCAGACGTTGCTGCTCGCGTTGACCGTGTTTGGCTTAATGTTGCTGGGAATGGGTTACGACTATGTGAGTTCAGGCATGGCGTTCTCGGCCGCCCAGAAAGAACTCGATAATCAAAGGCGCCTCAACCAGCAGATGCTCGCGATTCAGAAGGAACAGATGGAGCTGGAGAAGAAGTCGAAAGAGGTCCAGGCACGCATCGACGCCATCAAGAAGTTGCGCGAATCACAGCAGGGTCCGAGCGCGGTGCTACAGGAGATCAAAGCACGCTTTGACTCCGTTCCCGGTCTCTACCTGACGAGCATCGAGAACAAGGATGGAGAAGTAACGATCAAGGGTGAGTCGCCAAACGAGTACGCCGTAACGAAGTTTGGACAGAGTCTCGAATTCTCCAATGGCTTGTTCAGCAACCTGAATATCGAAACGGCGCGGGAAGTCACCAAGCAAACATCGACCACTAGCACGAGTAAGGACAAAACAGCTGCCAACGATCCCAACGCGATTAAGCCTGAAGTGATTGTTTTCACCGTGAAGGCAAACTTCGGTTCTTCTCCGAAGAAGGATTCACAACCAGTGCCTGCTCCTGCGAACCAGGTCGCAAAGAAGTAGTTAATGATGCCACGGGCTTGTCCCGTGGAGATTCACGTTAGAGGCTAAAAAAATGAAACTCGGTAAGCTCCCAACACTTCCATGGTACCTGCGGCTGGTCGCTTTCTTAGCGATCGGCGGTCTCATGTATTTCGGCTTCCGGTACTTCGTAACCAACGGCACGCGCACTCAAACAAAAACTATGGAGGACGAGATCGCCCAGTTGCGTCCAAAGAACGCGCAGTCAGCAATCGTTCAACAGAACCTCAACAACTTCAAAGCCGCGCACAAAGCGCGCGAGGAAGAGTACGCCGAGTTGAAAGCACTGCTGCCCGAACAACGTGAGCTGACGATGGTGCTGCAGGGAATTCAGGATCGCGCGCGTGGCAATGGCCTCATCCTGACGAAGTTCAATCCTAAGGAAGAGGTGCTGCAGGACAACTACAGCGGCAAGAAGATCGAAGTAAGTGTAGTCAGCGGCTATGCCGGACTGCGAGCTTTCTTCGAACAGTTGGCCCACTACCAGCGCATAGTTTCCATCACCAATTTTGAGTTGAAGCAGTTGGCGGAACAGTCGCCCACCAGGACGGTTGATGCGCGTTTCGATTTGACAGCTTATTACGTTTCGTCCGAGCGCTTGCACGCGCCTGTGCCGGCGCCAAAAGACAAGCCTGCATCCGGCGGAGCGGTGCCTGCTCCAGCCGCGCAACCCGCAAAGTAACTGAAGAAAGCGAAGATGATGATGCAAGTCAAACAGACAGCGAGAATCCGGTTCACAAGTTTTCTGTCGAGTACGGCGTTGCTGGTTGCGAGTGGTTTCGCGATCGGCGTGATGGCCCAGGAAACTCAGCCGCAGAAGCCGGTAGTGACGAAGCGATCTGTTGGCGGTGGTCGCGATCCTTTCAGAAAGTACGAACCACCGTTACCTAAAGTTAAGGCGGTTGCGGGGCAGGCGACCATCCCTTCGATTCAGGAGCGAATTGCCCAGTACAAGGCGCAGAAAACCGCCGCGATGAACGCGCGCATGCCGGCGCCCAAACCCACCACTGCTCTGTTGCTGAGCGAGATTCAAGTGATTGGTATCTCGCGCTCGCCGAGAGGCTATGCCGCCATCGTCGAAGCAACGCCCATCAAACTCTCATATGTCATCTATCCTGGCGAACCGTTCTTTGACGGCCAGTTGGTGGCAATTGAAGACAACCGTCTGGTGTTTCGTCACGAGACGGTTTTTACCGACGGCCGTCGCGAACGAAAGGTCGAGTACAAACCCCTGAGACAACCAACCCCGGTTAACTCGATGACCGCGCCCGCCAACAATCAGTCCGTTGCGACTGCCAAGCCTTAACAACTTTGGTTTGGTTGCTAACCAGACCGCTGACCTGCGCTGGTGTTTTCAGTTTCAAAACACCAGCGCCCTTTTGACAAAAACCGAAACGTTGCCGTGTTAGTGCGGCGCGCGCTTTAGTTGCCCCGGCAATCGAGCGTAGTGCGTGGCGGCACGTTTGGAAATTTCCCTAAGGAGGGAACGATGTCTTTTCAGTCTCGAGTCAGATCAGCCATCAACAGGATCGCGCTCGTCCTGTCGCTTGCATGCCTTTCGGCGGCAGGCGTTTTGGCTCAGCAAACTTCGACGCCACCGGCGGGCATGTCGCGGTCGACCGACAAACAGTCGGAACAGGGCCGCCAGTATGGACAACCCGGATTTGTCGGCGAGCCGATAAACCTGAATGTTGTCAACGCTGACATCCGCGACATCCTGAACTACATCACCGAACAGTATGGCGTGAACTTCGTTATCGACGCTTCAGTTGGACCAATTCCGGTGACAGTGAATGTGCAGGACGTGCCCTGGAACGTCGCTCTTGATGCAGTGCTCAAAGCCAATCGCCTGGGCATTGAAGTCAACGGCAACATCCTGCGCGTAGCGACAACCGAGGTACTGGCGAAGGAAGCAGAAACTCAGAAGGTGATTAACGACTCGCGTCTGGATGCTTCACCACTCGTCACCGAATTCATCAGGCTTAATTACGCGCGTGCCTCGGGCACGTTGGCCCAGGCAGCCGGCTCAACCGGCGCGTTCTCCGGTGGTTCCACCAATCTCAGTTTTAGTGGTGGCGCCGGCGGCGATGCGACTGGCGGCGGCGGCGATCAAGGTTTGCTTCCGATCATTTCACGCAGGCTCTCGCGACGTGGTTCGATCGAAGTCGACGGTCGCAGCAATACGCTGATCATCACCGACGTCAAAGAAAACATCGACGCGATTCGCCAGTTGGTTGCAATCCTGGACCAGCCTGAGCCGCAGGTTGAAATCGAAACACGCATCGTGATCGCGCAGCGCAACTTCAGTCGCGATCTCGGCGCGCAGCTCTCGCTCGGCGTTGCGAACTTTACGCGCGGTGGTTTGGCGAATGTATCGACTCTTCCGACTGCCAGTGCAGGCACCGGCACCGGTGGTTCCGGCGGTGGTTCCGGAAGCGGGAGCGGCGGTTCCGGCACGGGCTCTAACGGCACGCCATCCGGGCCGAACCCGTTTGGTGTTTTCGGCGGTCTGACAAATACGACTCAACCCGCGCCGTCACTCGCCGCGGCAGCCGCAAGCACCGTGATTGGTCTGACGACAGGATTGATTGGCAGTGCTCAGATCAGCGCGCTGATCACGTTGGCCGAATCGCGAGGACAGGCGAAGACAGTCGCTACTCCACGCGTGACAGCTCTGAACAATCGTCCGGCGCAGATTGAAAGTGGTTCGCAGATACCGGTGCAAACAACACAGGCTGCAAGTGGTACCGCGGTGGTCACGACGACTTTCGTTTCCGTGCCGCTGCGTCTTTCCATCACGCCGCAGATCACTGACGCGGGCACCGTTGTACTGCGAGTCACGATTGAGAACAACACTCTCAACGCTGGCATCGCCGTCGGCGGCGTTCCTGGTATCGACACACAGCGCATGCAGTCGGAAGTGCTGGTTCCGGATGGTGGCACGACCGTCATGGGCGGAGTGCTTGCCGACACTGAAGGCGAAGCGCAGCAACGTACGCCCGGACTCGCTTCGATTCCGGTCGTAGGCAATCTCTTCAAACGAAAACTGACGACACGTCAGAACAGCGAAATTCTTTTCTTCATCACCCCGCACATCTATCGTCCTGATTTCCAGGGACGGCCGACGGCGGGAACAGTTAGCAATGGCCAGCGCTCGATCACGATTCCGCAGCCGGTTCCACTCGGAAATCCGCCGAGCAACACGCCGACTCCGACTCAGTTGCAACAACAGCCTCAGTCGCAACCGATGACCACACCTTCGACTCAGCCGCAGTTGTTGAGTGCTCCGCTGCCCAACAGTCCGACTGGAACGACGACGGCGCGGCCGGGAACTCTTAGCGGTCAACGTCCTTAATTGGAGGGCCACATGTTCAAGGAAATGCTTGAGGACATTATTGGACGCACCGAGGGAAGCCTCGGTGCGCTCATAATGGGAACAGATGGTATCGCCGTCGAGAAGGTGCTGGGCGAAGCCGGCGTAGATGCGAATCTCGACGTTGCGGCGGCGGAGTTTACTTCGCTGGTCCGCAGTGCACAGCGTGCCGGAACCGACACGGGCCTTGGCGGACTGCGCGAGCTCGTCGTTTCGCTTGAGGGCGCGGTGATGTTGATGCGACTTCTGAGTCGCGACTACTTCGTCGTGCTGGCGCTGAACGCGCAGGGCAACATTGGTCGCGGCCGATTCGAGTTGCGCAAAGCCGAGTTGAAACTTGCGAAAGAGTTCGCGGTCTAGAACGGTAATCTCCCGCAAAGGCGCAAAGACGCAAAGGTTGACCTATTGGACTACTTTGCGTCTTTGCGCCTTTGCGGGAGATTTTCTTTGAAGGATGAAAATATGAAGCATTACTTTCTGGCCCTTGCAATCATCATTTCCGGTTTTCTTTCCGCTGATGTGCAAGCCGCGTCGCTGTTTGGGAAAGTGATTGAGGTCAATAGCGGCGATGTGCTCACGATCTCCAATCTGAATCGCCCGGTTCGCGTTAAGCTGCTCGGCGTCGATGCGCCGGAGATGAACCAGGCGTTCGGCGACGTGGCAAAGAAGCACCTCGCGGATTTGATCCTGGATAAGTCTGTGTTGGTCGAATACTCCGGGATTGCTTCGGACAGCAGTTTGACAGGCCGTGTCTTGTTGAATGACGCCGATGTCGGCGCGCAGATGATTCGCGATGGCGCAGCCTGGTTCGATACAAACACGAATCGATTGAGCCGGACGGATCGCGACGTCTACCAGCAGTCAGAACAGGCAGCGCGAAACGAGCGTCGCGGCTTGTGGCAGCAAGAGAATCCCGTTGCACCGTGGGAGTTTGTTAGGGAAGAGGCGCTCCGGAGAAATCCGGTGGCGAGTTTGAAGTCGATTGCGCCTGAAGCACAGCCGGCTCCTAAGCGGCCGGTCGCGGAGCTCACCAATTTTACGTTAATGACTGCCGGCATCGCGGCTGCCCCACCTGCGCCTGTGGCTGGTCCGGAGATGGTGTTGCCTGCCGCTGGTGCAAGTCGCGGTAACTGGCGATGGCTCCGAACCGCCGGCGCAAATTTTTCGGCACTCGTACCCGAAAACGGTAAGTTGACGGAAGCTCCCATGCCTGAGGGGGAGAGTCACTTCTTCATAGGCCGCGACGGTTCGTCGGTGTATGTGGTTTCGTGGGTTACTGCTCCGAGTATGGGTGAAACGGATAAAGACGCTATTCCCACGACTTTGGAAGTTTTTCTAAGAGCGGTTGGGATTTTCCACCTCGGCACCAAGAGCGTTGGTCCGCCAATGACTTTCGTATGTGAACTACAGAATGAAACGAGTATCTCGCAGGGCGGGTACACTGGCAGCGAATACGATTTGAGGTCCTGCACGGTCCCAGCCCGCGCGCGTGTTTTCACCAGGATGGCCGGCGATCAACGACAGATGTACATCGCCGTCGTTTTCTACGTGGAAGAAGATGAGAACGTATCGCGTTTCATAAAATCATTCACCATCAGCACCGCTCAAAAATCCAAATCGCGAGCACGCTAAGATGCCACGGGCTTGCCCCGTGGAGCTTCACGCTCGCCGCTACCCGAAGCTCAAAAAACTAAGGACCAGATGCCACGGGCTTGTCCCGTGGAGCTTCACGCTCACCGCTATATAGCTCCAAACGTGAACCCTCCACGGGACAAGCCCGTGGCATCCAAGCTCTGTTTTTTGTACTTATAGCAGCAAGCGTGACACTCCACGGGGCAAGCCCGTGGCATCTCTTCGGCTTCGACGTTAACTCCACCACGGGGCAAGCCCGTGGCATCTCTTCGGCTTTGACGTTAACTCCACCACGGGGCAAGCCCGTGGCATCTTAAGGAATCAAAGCACGTGGCATCTAAGGCAGCTTTACGTAGGGCATGCCGCGGAGGATGATGCGCTGGCGGCGAGCGACGCGGCGCGGGTTTATTTGGGGGTTGAAGACGGTGCGTGGGTTGGGGATCATGGCGGATAAGTATGCGGCTTCGCTGGCGGTCAGCGCGGCGGCGGGCTTGCGAAAGTAATGCTGCGATGCGGCTTCAGCACCGTAAACACCATCGCCCCACTCAATCACATTCAAATAGATCTCCAGTATGCGACGCTTAGTCAACATACGTTCCAGCATGACTGTCAAAGCCGCCTCCTGACCCTTCCTCAGAAACGAACGTTGCGACGACAAATAGAGATTCTTCGCAAGTTGCTGGCTGATCGTTGAGCCACCACGCTTGAATTCCGGCAGACTCGGAAGCCAGTCGTCATCCTCGCCCTCAGCTTTTGCCTGGCGAGCAGTCTCGCGCTGTGCCTGTTCAAATGCTTTCTGGATCGCTTCGTAATCGAAACCGCGATGGATCGTGAAATTGGTGTCTTCGCCTGCCAGCACCGCGCGCTGAAGGTTGGGCGAGATCTTCTCCAGCGGCACCCAAGCCTGTTCGCGTCTGGGTTGTTGGCCTTTGGCTTCCGCTTCTCTTATCCGCGTGTCAATCAACGACGTCGACGACGGGTTACTCTTCCGCAGGAACGACACGCGCACGAACATAATCGCTTCGTAACCGATAAGGCCGACTACGAGGCCCAACACCACCAGAAAGATCAATCGGAAAAGTCTGCGCATCTTGGTTTCAGGCAAGCCGCCGCGTGGCCACTCTTCGTTCAAATATCTCTTTAACCATGCGAATCGTGTTGCAATGAATCTCGATCGTGTCGTTGATGTCCTTGCCGTAACCACCAGACATTACCGTGACGATCGGCACTTCGTGTGCATAACATTCACGCAAGACGTAAGCGTCGCGTTCGCGTAGACCATCGATCGAGAGTGCAAGACGGCCCAATTTGTCTCCTTTGTAAGGATCTGCTCCGGCAAGATAGAAAACGATTTCCGGATCGGCGGCGAACACGGCGGGTAAATGCTTTGCTAACGTGTCCAGGTATTCTGTATCCGAAATGCCGTCGGCGAGCTCGACGTCCAAGGTCGACTGTGCTTTGAAGAGCGGGTAGTTGTTGGCTCCATGAATCGAGAACGTAAACGTGTCCGTATCGCCGGCAAAGATCGTCGCGGTGCCGTTGCCCTGATGCACGTCGCAGTCGACGATCGCGGCACGTTGTACTAGCTTCCGCGCCCGCATAGCGCGAATCGCGACGGCCACGTCGTTCAAGACGCAAAAACCCTCGCCCCTGTCGGAGAAGGAATGATGCGTTCCGCCGGCGAGGTTCGAGCTATAGCCCTCCGCCAGCGAAGCTCGCGTGGCGGCCAGTGTCCCGCCGACAGCATAGAACGAACGTTGCACCAGTGACTCTGACCATGGCAATCCGAGGCGCCTGGTCTCTTTAGTCGTTAAATTGCCGCTGCACAGACGCGAGATGTAGTCAGTGGTGTGGACCAGCAGCACGTCCTCGAGCGGCGCCGGAGAAGGTTCGACAATCTCAGACGGTTCAATAGTCCCTTCCGCGAGAAGCTTGTCGCGCACCAGTTGAAACTTGCGTATGGGAAAGACGTGGCCTGGGCCAATATCGGCGTAGTAGCGGGGTGTGTAGAAAACTTGCATGCCAGTGACGCAGTGATATTAACCACGAAGGCACAAAGGCACAAAGCGGTTAAGTTTGTGTTTTAGAGTCTTGGTGGTGAAAAAACTTACTTCCGGCTGGATTTCCGGGTGATGCCGCGATAGTTAACATTCCCGGGAAGCTTGCGGGGCAGTTCGAAGTCGTCGTCGACGATATCTTCGAGATGAACGCTGGCAGCGCGGGCGTAGGCGAGAAGTGTCATGAGAGTGGGTTCACGCTTGTCCTGCTCGTACTCTGAAATACGGCCGTAGTGCATCGTGTCTCCAAGGCCGAGACGTTCCAGCATCTGAGTTTGAGATAAGCCCAGACCAACACGTATTTGCAGGAGTTTTTCAGCCAGTCGCATGGGTCGGGGACGCGGATTTCCCATCAGAAAGTGCCTCCTGATGAGAATTTCCGGGCGCTACTCGCAGTTGGGAGTCGCCTGCGTTCGCTTTTATTTTTCGCCGTGAGTATGAACTTTCCATGCTCAACGGCGATGCTCATCACTCTTTAATGTCGGAGGTTGAGCCGCGCATTTGGCCGTTGTTGATTGTCAAAGACGTGCCATCCTAAAACGACAAGGCACCTGTCGTAAACAGAAAAATGCAATTGGGCCACAGAATTATGAAAATCTGTGGCCCAATCGTTTACCGGGCGATGAATTCGTCAGTCAGCACCACGGTCACAGGAATACCTTCGATCGAGTCCGGCAGGATGGGTTTCTGTCCCGCGTCCTTATTTACATATATGACGATGGAGGCTTCTCCATCAGTCCGGCCCGAGGCTCCGACGCCGACGCCCATGACGCCAGGTTGGAACATCAGGTTGGCACGATGATTCTCGAGAATCGCCGAGGCGCGGTCCGCTGCTTGTTGTGGAAGTTGCGGCAATAGACCCTCGATTCCGGGGATGAAAGGTCGTCTTCCACCACCCTGGCTTCCGTCGCTCGGAGTTGAGGCGGCTCCACCACCGCCGCCGCCGCCACCGAAGCTTAACGTCCGGCCCAGCGCGCTTCCGAGTCTGGTCAGCACCAGGCCGATCGGATTAGCAATCGTGCTAGTGCTACTACCTGCAAAAAGGAGACCCACAGGATTGTGTGAAGCATTGTTAGTGACGATCAAGGAACCAGAATCGCCACCAGCACTGAACGTGCTGCTGTTGATCACAATCTGCCCGGTGTACGAGACGGTAAACTTCTTGCCCTGGTTGCACCCTCTCTGATACTGAACGTTCACGCTGGTGTTGATCGACGAGATCGATCCGGTGGTAAAGCCGGTCGTGCGTCCGCTCTTCGCAACACCGAGACCGACAGTCGGAATTGCTATAGTGTTGCCAGGTACTCCGATGTCTTCGATAAACCCTGACCCATCCATTTGACCCGACCGCAACTGCGCGACTGCGGCGTCGACGTTCGATCCGAGCGGTGCTGCGCCGGTAAAGTCTGCGACGATCGTTGTGATAGCGCAGTTGGCATCGATCATGCCCGGTTGCGAGACGTCTTCGCCGGCGGCTGCCTGGTCGCTACGCCCGAGCACGTGATTGTTGCTAAGAATGTATTGGGTAGTTCCGTCTGATACCAGGGCGCCCAGAGTGCCGCTGCAACAGAACGAACTGCTACGATCGAGGACGTTTCCACCGGAAACGCCGAAATGAAGATTTCTAACGCGGTGGTTCGCTCCACCGTCTGCGAGGCCGGCTGTCAGCAGTGAACTGAACAGCAGGAGCGCTGCGACGAGGGCGAAGACCAAGAGGGTCTTGACTCTAAACATGAAGAGGGTCTCCTTTTTTAAAACGTTAATGCAGAGAAACGCCGCAGCTTCAGGAACGCCGTTCAATTGTGCAAGTAAGGCGCCTGGTTGGCGGACGGGGAAGTAATTCTTACGCCTCACATTTTCAAATGTCAATGTTTTAACAGAGGAGAATTACGCGTGGCGGTAGTAGTCAGGCGGCAGTGTGGCGAAATACCGGCTTGAATCTTACTCTCAATTGAGAGTAAAATGCAATCCTAAATGGGAGCAAAATCGCAAAACCGACCGAAAAACCTCGCGGGAAAGCTGCTTCAGATCAGAAATGCTCTGGGGTTATCGCAATCAGAAATGTTGCGACGTTTGGGTGCACAGGATTCATTTTCCGCAGCCCGAATCTCTGAATATGAGACCGGCGCCCGTGAGCCATCGTTTTGGATGTTGCTGAATTACGGCCGCGTGGCACGGGTCCACGTTGAAAGCCTCATCGACGACACCGCGACCCTGCCTCATAAACTACCCGGTAATTTCAACTTCAGGCGTTCCCAACAAAAGCGTGGCCAGAGATCGGCGCGATCGCAGGCTTCCGTGGCCAATTCTTCTGACAATCAAAAATAGGCTTGACAGCGCCTCGCAACTGCGAGTAGTATCGGTACTCGCAGTTGCGAGGCATGGATGCTGTTATCCCGCTGAAGATGAGCAGCGTGAGATTTCAGGTTGCCATTATCTTAATTAACCTCACGTGTAAAGGAGCGTCATATGACGTATGAATTGGTATGCATCTCGGACCAGTCCGGCGATAATTCGATCCTGGTGATTCGTGGCAAGAAAGTGATTCTTGATCACGTCTTAGCCAAGCGCTTCGGTGTCGCCATTAAAATGCTCCATCAAACAGTCAAGCGGGACCCGGAGCTGTTTCCCTCAGACTTTATGTTCCAGCTCACTATGGATGAAGTCAAAGCGCTGGAAGCAAAAAAATGCCGGGGAAAACACGTCAAGTGTCGTCCTTTGGCATTCACTGAACAAGGTATCTCGGTGCTGTCGAGCGTTTTGAGGAGCGAGCGCGCCATACAGGCGAACATTGAAATCATGCGCACTTTTGTTCGCCTTCGAGAAATGCTCGCTTAGCAGTCTGTGTGGTTTAGACAGCAGAAGGCTAGACTGCGAGTCGCCGTTGCTCTATGCTTTCGCACGCACTACAGCGGCACCCCCGACCAAAAAAGTTTTATCACATCTCACAGACCAGGAAGGGGATACTATGCAAACTACGAAGAAATCTTACCTCAATGCCTTTCGCTTAGCTCTTTCAATCGCAATCATCAGCGTGTTCGTATCCACTGGCGCCGCTCAGTCGGTAACGCGTGGACCTTACCTGCAAATCGGAACTCCAAACAGCACCATCGTTCGCTGGCGCACCAACATTGCTACAGACAGCCGTGTAACTTATGGAACCACGCAGGGCAGTCTCACGCTCAGCGCCGTCAGCGCCACGCTAACTACAGAACACGAAGTCCCTCTCTCCGGTCTGTCTCCAGCAACGAAATACTTTTACTCGGTAGGCTCGACGACCCAGGTGCTGGCCGGCAACGACTCAACGCACTTCTTTGTCACCTCGCCCGTGGCAGGCACCGCCAGTCCAACGCGCATCTGGATCCTGGGCGACTCCGGTACTGCGGACACGAATGCTCAGGCAGTGCGCAATGCTTACTTAACCTTTACCGGCAACACGCACACAAACCTCTGGTTGATGCTGGGCGACAACGCGTACGAGAGCGGCCTCGATAGCGAGTACCAGACGGCTGTCTTTAACATGTATCCAACGACGTTGCGACAGTCTGTGCTTTGGCCGACGATCGGCAATCACGACACGGCGCAGTCGTCCAATCCGCCCGCCAGTCTTCCTTACTTTGCGATGTTTACGCTACCCGCAAATGCTGAGGCCGGCGGCATGGCGTCAGGCACGGAAAGATACTATTCGTTTGACTACGGCAATATTCATTTTATCTGTCTCGATTCGATGACTTCCGATCGTTCTACGAATGGTCCCATGGCGACCTGGTTGAGAGCCGATCTGGCTTCTTCAACGCGACAGTGGACCATTGCTTTCTGGCACCACCCTCCGTACAGCAAGGGATCTCACAATTCAGATACCGAGGCGAACCTGGTTGAGATGCGGCAGGTTTTTCTTCCTATTCTCGAAGAGGCTGGAGTGGATCTGGTGTTGGCAGGTCATAGCCACTCTTACGAGCGGTCTTTCCTGATCGACGGACATTATGGAGTGTCGTCGACGTTCACGAATGCGATGAAGAAAGATGGCGGCAGCGGGCGACCCGACGGTAGCGGAGCTTACAACAAACCGACTCTTGGTCCGGGTGTTCACGAGGGAGCTGTTTACGCGGTGGCCGGGAGCTCAGGACAGATTTCCGGCGGACTACTGAACCATCCAGCGATGTTTATCTCGCTGAACAACCTCGGCTCAATGGTGCTGGATATCAACGGCGATACGCTCGACGCGAAGTTCCTGCGCGAAAACGGAGTGATCGCGGATTACTTCAGGATTGTTAAAGGCGGGGTCGTGCCAGTGCTACCGGCGGCGCCAACGAATTTGGCCGCGACCGCGATTTCCAGAACCCAGATCAATCTGTCATGGACTGACAATTCGGATAACGAGACGGGTTTCAGGATTGAACGTTGTCGTAACGCAGGTTGTACAAACTTTGCGCAGATTGCTCAGATAGGAAGCAACACTACGACGTTTGCGGACACGGGCGTTAATAAGAACACCACGTACAACTACCGGGTTCGCGCCTTTAATGCGGTGGGCAATTCAGCGTACTCAAACACTGCGAGCGCCAGGACACCCAAGTGAGGGAAGGCCAATGTTAGTTAAATGCTTTTCGAGAAGACTGATTTGGCTGCTCGGCATCGCCGTCTGTCTGACTCTGCTACCGTCGTTCGCGCACGCTCACGAAGGTTTGCACGAACAGATTGCAGCGATTACGGCGAAGATCAAACGCGATCCGAAGAATGCCTCACTGTACCTGCAACGCGGAGAACTACATCGACTACACCGCGATTGGAGTCGTGCGGCGGCTGACTACGATCGAGCAGCACGTTTACAACCAGGCCTGGAGATCGTTGATGTGGCACGCGGCAAGATGTTGTTTGACTCGGGTAGATTCCAGCGTGCGAAGTTGGTGCTCGATCGTTTTCTCACTCAGCAACCTAATCACTTTGACGCTGTGATGACACGAGCACGCGTGCTTGCCAAACTCGGATGGACTGCCGCTGCGGTTAACGACTTTACTCGCGCTATCGGACAATCGCCTGACCCTGAGCTCTACCTGGAACGCGCAGAGACGATAAACCGAGACGGAAAGCACATCGATGAAGCGTTGAGTGGACTTAACGACGGCATCAAGCGGCTCGGGCCAATAGTCACTTTGCAACTACCGGCCATCGAGCTCGAGCTGCGCCGTCAGAATTACGACGGCGCCTTGAGTCGACTAGACCTCATTGCCGCTCAATCAGAGCGAAAGGAAGCATGGCTGGTTCGACGTGGTGAGATTCTAAAGCTTGCGGGCAGAGATGAAGAGGCGCGTGCTGCTTTCAATGCGGCCCTGGTCGCGATCGAATCGCTTCCTCCTGTGCGTCGCCAAAACAAAGCCGTGACAGCGCTTCAAGTTCGCGCCCGTTCAGCATATTGAGCCACAAAAAGGCACAAAAAGTACAAAAGGAAATCTAATTCACTTTTTGTGTTTTTTGTGCCTTTTTGTGGCTGTTTCAGTGCACGAGTGGATCGCTGAGTGATTCGGATTCGTCGTTGCCGATGCTGAGCGCGAGAGCGCGGATGGCGGCGCGGGCGTCGCGTTGTTGTTCTTCAGTGAGCAGCGACCAGGCGAGGGAGATCGGACATTCAGAGTCGTGAGCGAAAGCTTTGTGACAGACAGGGCAGTTGTCGACTGAAAGCTCGAGCACCACGTAGAGCTTCGCCAGCAACGTGATGATTAACTCAGCGCGTTTCTTCTGCTCGTCTGACTCGAACATGCCGGCACCCAGATTAGCAGATTAGTACTGCAGCGTGTTCTCCCACTTCACTCGCTTCAGCAGCGCGAAATCCGAAAGCATCTTGCCCGCGCCAAGCACGACTGAAGTCAGCGGATCGTCGGCGACAAAGACGGGCAGTCCGGTCTCGGTTCTCAAACGTTTGTCGAGATTCGCGAGCAACGCGCCACCGCCGGTCAGCACCACGCCGCGGTCAATGATGTCAGCCGAAAGCTCGGGTGGAGTGCGCTCGAGCGCCACGCGCACCGCATCGACGATCTGGCTCACAGACGGATCCAGCGCCTGTCGCACTTCTTCATCCGTGACGGTAATTGTTTGGGGGATGCCTTCGACGAGATTGCGTCCACGCACTTCCATCGCCAACGGCTCATCCAGCGGAAACGCGCTGCCGAGTTTAATCTTGATCTCTTCCGCCGTGCGCTCACCGATCAAAAGGTTGTACCTGCGCTTCACGTATTCGGCCACGGCGTTGTCCATCGCGTCGCCGGCAACACGCACCGCGCGTGCGTAGACGATACCGCCGAGACTGATGACGGCGATGTCGGTCGTGCCGCCGCCGATGTCGACGACGATGTTCCCGTGCGGCTCGGTGATTGGGAGTCCGGCGCCGATCGCTGCCGCCACTGCTTCCTCGACGAGGTAAACTTCCGACGCCTTCGCGCGATACGCTGAATCCTCGACCGCGCGGCGCTCGACCTGGGTAATCTCACTCGGAATTCCGATCACGACTCGCGGGCTCACCCACGTGCGACCGTTATGTGCCTTCCGGATGAAGTGCTGCAGCATCTTCTCAGTCACTTCAAAGTTGGCGATCACGCCGTCTCGCATCGGCCGGATGGCGACGATGTTGCCGGGCGTGCGTGCAAGCATC
>Ga0207670_10000241_pt1 | contig 34491 bp, 30 predicted proteins | sample KBSS23HmetaG_FD_184339 | JGI IMG/M metagenome (GOLD analysis project Ga0207670, IMG submission 184339) | Switchgrass rhizosphere microbial communities from Kellogg Biological Station, Michigan, USA - KBS S2-3H metaG (SPAdes) (version 2) | ecosystem: Host-associated > Plants > Roots >... | reverse complement strand
GAGCCACGGCCCGCGCGATCGCATCTGCCAGGTCCTCGACCGCCACGCACGGAATGGCGTTCGTTCCGTCCCCCGCCATCAGCAGCACGGGCTGCGAGAGCCTCCGGAGCAGCCAGGGCGTCGTCCAGCGGTCTCCGGGCCCGAGCACCACGCCTGGTCGGATCACGACCGTCGCGATCCGTCCCGTGGTGGCGACGCGATGAACGATGCGCTCCGCATGGAGCTTGCTCCGCGCGTAGTGGTTCCAGCTCGCCACGTGCTGCAGCACGCGCGAGATCTCCCGAACCACCGCTCCGCGCGCGGGTCTAGCGTGGACGACGAGGGAACTCACGTGAACCAGGCGGGGCACCCCGGAGGCGATGGCGGCGCGAATCAGCAGGCGCGTCCCGGTCACGTTGACGCGGCGGTAGTCCGCCCACATCCCTCCCGCCCCGACGAGGCCTGCCGCATGAACCACGGCGTCCTGGGACGCGCAAGCCGCCCGAAGCGACGCGGAATCGGCGAGATCTCCAACGCGGATCCCGACGCTTCGAGGAAGTCCGTCCGGTAACGATCGGCCTCGGCTCAGGATCGTGACGTCATGCCCGCCCGCGGACAAGCGCCCGGCGACATGCCCGCCGATGAATCCCGTGCCGCCCGTCACCAGGATCCTCATCGTCATCCTTTCGACGCGGCGCGCCTCCGCGCTCCCGTCACGCCGAGTCTGCTTTCTAATGAGGGCGCGCCGCAACAAAGGGCGTCGCGCGAGCGCGGCGCCTGTGACATGGCGGCCCCACCCACCCCCTTCTCCAGCTCCATTCCTGCGCGTAGGCTCACCTCGTTCGACGCGGATGAACGGCGTGGCGCCCGGCAGCCCTACCGGCGCCAAGTCATTGGCGAGACGAAGGGGGTCGCCAACGCGCGCGGCGAGGAGACCGAGGAGTTGCTCCTGGTTCTGTCATAGTCACCTCCCTCGTCACGCCCGTTAACCCTCAAGGAGCCCGTTCGCTCGATGCCATTGCTGAGCCTCAACGACGTCCGCCTCACTTTCGCCGGCACGGCGCTCCTCGACTCGGTGAGTCTTCAGATCGACGACGGCGAGCGTCTCGGGCTCCTCGGCCGCAACGGTGCGGGCAAGTCGACGCTGCTCAGGATCCTCGAAGGCACGTTCGCTCCCGATGCGGGCAATGTGGTCCGCCAGGCGGGGCTGCGCGTGGCGAGACTGCAGCAGGAAGTGCCTCCCGATCTCGCCGGCTCGGTGCGGGCCTACCTGCACGTGGCCTGCGGCGCATCGACCAGCGACAAGGCCTGGGAGATCGAGACGCACATCGATCAGGCGGCGAACGACCTGACGCTCGACCTGGACGCGGCGATCGAGTCGCTTTCGGCCGGATCCAAGCGCCGCGTGCTGCTGGCGGCGGCGCTGGTGCGTGATGCCGATCTGCTGATCCTCGACGAGCCGACCAACCACCTCGACATCGACGCGATCCGTCACTTGGAGGACGCCCTGCAGCGGCGCCGCGGCGCGCTGGTGTTCGTCACTCACGATCGCAGCTTCCTGCGTTCGCTCGCCACGCGCATCCTCGACCTCGACCGCGGGGTGCTGCGCAGCTACCGCACCGCCTACGACGCCTACTTGAGCCAGCGCGAGGAAGAGCTCCGGGTGGAAGCGGAGCAGGCCAAGCTCTTCGACAAGAAGCTGGCGCAGGAAGAGGCGTGGGTTCGCGGGGGCATCAAGGCGCGCCGCACGCGCAACGAGGGTCGCGTCCGCGCACTCGAGGCGCTGCGCCTGGAACGCGGCGCCCGCCGCGACGGAGTGGCGCGCGTCAAGGCGCAGCTGCAGGAATCGGAGCGCTCGGGGCGCATGGTGCTGCGCTGCCAGGGGGTGACGTACGGATATCGCGACGCCCCGATCGTGCGCGATCTCACGACGACGATCCTGCGAGGAGACCGCATCGGCATCATGGGCCCGAACGGCTGCGGCAAGACGACGCTGATCGGCCTGCTCCTCGGCGAGATCGCCCCGCAGGCCGGCACGGTGACCGCGGGCACCAAACTCGAGGTCGCTCACTTCGAGCAGCTCCACGACGTGCTCGACGAAACGAAGTCGGTGATCGACAACGTCGCCGGCGGCCGGGACATGATCGAGGTCGGCGCCGGCGAGCGCCACGTGGTCGGCTACCTGCGCGACTTCCTGTTCACGCCCGAGCAGATGCAGGGGGCGGTGACGCGCCTCTCGGGCGGCGAGCGCCGGCGGCTGCAGCTCGCCATGGTCCTCTCCCGCCCATGCAACCTGCTGGTGCTGGACGAGCCGACCAACGACCTGGACCTGGAGACGCTGGAGCTGATCGAGGAGATGCTGCTCGAGTTCCAGGGCACGTTGCTCGTGGTCTCGCACGATCGCGCCTTTCTCGACAATGTGGTCACCTCGACGCTGGTGTGCGAGGGCCCGGGCGAGTGGAACGAGTACGTCGGGGGCTACGCGGACTGGCTGCGGCAGCGGAAGCCGGAGGTGGTGGCGGCGGCGGTCGCGCGGGTGTCAGCCGATCGCGCGGCGGGCGCTCGACCGCGGCGGATGGGCTTCAAGGAGAAGCGGGAGCTGGGCGATCTGCCGGGGCGGATCGGGGCGCTCGAGGAGGAGAAGCAGCGCCTGTACGAGCTCATGGCGTTGCCGAGCTTCTACGCGACGCGCGGGGACGAGATCGCCGGCGTCAAGAGTCAGCTCGCGGCGATCGAGGCAGAGCTGCAGGCGGCTTATTCGCGGTGGGTGGAGTTGGAGACGCTCGCGACCGGCGGTGAGTAGGTCCGCGCGCGGTCGCGGTTTCCACTACCTACGGTAGCGGGCGACAGAGGTAGAATCCCGCTCGTCCCGCTTTTCAGCCGCCTAACTTCTAGTGTCCAAGTACGTCATCCCGATATCCCTGCGCTCCCTGCAGCGTCCTTCTCGTTGGGGAACCGTGTGGCAGTGGATGCCAAAGCGTCGCCCCCGCTCCGTCAGGCCTTCGCCGGCAGAACGTCGTCGTATGTGAGGGATGCCGACAGGTCGCGGTGGGCGTCGATCTGCGCGAGAAGGTCCCGGACCTTCTGCTCGGCGGTCGGAAGTGCGTCGGCACCAGCGACCCACCGGAGCGGTGGCTGGCCTGAATCAACCAGCTTGACCAGCGCCTTCGCCAGCTTCGCGGGATCATTCGACTGCCGACCGCTCATGGCCTGCCATGCCGGCCTGGTCTGCGCGGTGCGTTCGGCGTAATCGTCGATCGACAGCTCGGCCCAGATGGTGGAGGCCGCTTCGAGCAGGTCGGTCCGGAAGAATCCCGGCTCGACGATGGTGGTGCGGATGCCGAAGGGCTCGATCTCGAAGCGGATGGACTCCATCCAGCCTTCCACGCCGAACTTGGATGCGGCATAGGCGGAGCAGAACGCCTGCCCAACCAGACCGGCCATCGAGCTGAGTGTCACCACGTGACCGGATCGCTGCTTGCGCATCACGGGGAGCACGGCACGGGTGACGTTCATCGGACCGAACAGGTTCGTGCGCACCTGGCGTTCGACCTGCTCCTGGCTGAGCTCCTCGAAGAAGCCCGCGTAGAAGTTGCCGGCGTTGTTGACGAGCACATCGATCCGCCCGAAACGCTTCATCGCCGCCTCGACCGCGTCCTTCGCGCTGGCAGGGTCGGTGATGTCGAGCTTCACCACGAGAAGCTCGTCGTGAGCGCCGACCGCTTTGCGGACCGTGTCGATGCTGCGGCCAGTGGCCACGACCGAGTGCCCCGCGGCGAGGGCAGCCTTGGCGAACTCCACACCCATGCCGCGTCCGGCACCGGTGATGAACCACACCTTGTTGCTGGTCATGTTCGTAGGTCTCCTGTGTAGGTGCCCGAGAAGTCATGGCCTGGTTTCCCTGTCCTCGCGCGGCCTGAGCCGAACGCCCCATTCTGATGCTCGCGACCTCGTCGGGGGGTAGGACGATCGCGCGAAGACTGTCGCATCCTCGAGGGGACCATTCGCGACGTCGAGCGGCCCATGGCGGCGCCGCCGTCCCCGACGGCCAGGGCGGGGCGATCATCGCGTGGTACGACCAGGCGGATGGCGAGATGGTCCAGCGCGTGGACGCGTCCCGCGTGATAAAGCTGCCGCAGCGTTCAAGAACAACCACTCTGCTCATCCCTGAGCAGAGCGATCGCCGGTGGGCACTCGATCGCCGTGATCATCCCGGCGGATCCCGACTCTGCTCCCGCCAGCGGGGCGTCTTCCTGGCTCGATCGGAGTCCACCGCGCTGGCCTCTCTCTTGCTCGAGGCGGGTCGCAAGGCACAGTCCAACGCCTGAATCGCACGAACTCTCGAGGAAGAGGGGTCGATCGCCCGCACGCCCAACAATCCCGCGGCGTGGAAAGGATGCCAATGAACCAACTGCAGGCAGCTCGTTTGATCTCGCGCGGAGTGCTCCCGCGAGCGATGTCGCTCGCAATGCTCTCCAGTGCCCTTCTCACCTGCCCCCCCGCCGCCCGCGCCGCGCGAACATTCGCCCCGGACTTTCTCTCGTTCGATGTCGGGAGCAACCCCCAGTCGGTGGCTATCGGGGATCTGAACGGGGACCGCCGGCTTGACCTGGCCGTGGCGAATGCCAACTCGAACACGATCTCGGTGCTGTTCGGCGACGGCGACGGCGCGTTCGGAACCCGGCTCGATCTCGTGGCCGTGGGCCGTCCCGTCGCGGTGGCGCTCGCGGACCTGAACGGGGACGGTCGGCTCGACCTCGCGGTGGCGAACGACACCACGAACACGGTCTCGGTGCTCCTCGGCAGGGGCAACGGGACATTCGGGGCGAGGGCCGATTTCGCGACCGGAAACGGTCCCCAGTCGCTGGCCATCGGGGACCTGAACGGCGACGGCCGGCCGGACGTGACCGTGGCCGACATCAATGCGGCCACTGTCTCGGTGTTGCTCGGCAACGGCGACGGAACGTTCCGTGTGGAAACCGATTTCACGACCGGGCGCAGTCCCGCCTCGGTGGCGATCGCGGACCTGAACGGAGATGGCCGACTCGACCTGGTGGTGGCGAACTCCGGCTCGAACACGGTCTCGGTCCTGCTCGGCCTCGGCAACGGATCGTTCGGAACGAAGGCCGACTTCGCGACCGCGGGCCTTCCCGAGTCGGTGGCGATCGGCGACGTGAACGGAGACGGCCGGCCCGACCTAGCGGTGGCGGACTTGTTCTCGAATTCGGTCTCGGTGCTGCTCGGCAACGGCAACGGCACGTTCGGAGCGAAGACCGATATCGCGCTCGGGATCGGGGCCAATCCCCTCTCCGTCGTGATCGGCGACCTCAACGCGGACGGTCGGCCCGACCTGGCGGTCGCGAGCTCCGGCGCGAACTCGGTGTCGGTGCTGCTCGGCAACGGCGACGGCACGTTCCGGGCGAAGACCGATTTCGCGACCGGTCCCAATCCGAACTCGGTGGCGGTCGCGGATCTGAATGGCGATGGCCGGCTCGAGCTGGCGCTGGCGAACGCCGGCGCGAACTCGGTCTCGGTTCTGCTCGGCAACGGCAATGGGACGTTCGGGTCGGGGAACGACTTCCGAGTGGGGAGCGGTCCCGTCTCGGTGGCGATCGGGGATCTGAGCGGGGACCGTCGGCCGGATCTGGCGGTGGCGAACCTCGGATCGAACACGGTCTCGCTGCTGTTCGGCAATGGCACCGGGACGTTCGGGACGAAGATCGATGTCGCGGCCGGGAGCAATCCCCAGGCGGTGGCGATCGGAGATCTCAACGGCGACGGCGCGTCCGACCTGGTGGTGGCGAATGTCTTCTCGAACACGGTTTCGATACTCCTCGGCAACGGCAACGGAACATTCCGTGCGAGGACCGAATTTGGAACCGGGGCTGGTCCGGAGTTCGTGGCCATCGGGGACCTGAACGGCGACGGCCGGCCGGACGTGACCGTGGCGAATATCAATGCGGCCACCGTCTCGGTCCTGCTCGGCAACGGCGACGGAACATTCCGCGTGAAGACCGATTCTGCGACCGGGGGCGGTCCGGCCTCGGTGGCGATCGCGGACCTGAACGGGGACGGCCGGGCGGACCTAGCGGTGGCGAACTCGTTCTCGAGCACCGTCTCGGTGCTGTTCGGCAGGGGCGATGGAGCGTTCGCGTTGAAGGTCGACTTCACGGTCGGCGACGGTCCCGAATCGGTGGCCATCGGGGACCTGAACGGGGACGGCCGGCGCGATCTGGCCGTGGCGAACACCAACTCGAACACGGTCTCGGTGCTCTTCGGCCACGGCGACGGGACGTTCGAGCCGCGCGCCGACTTCGCTGCCGGGAAACAACCCGTTTCGGTGGCGATCGGGGATCTGAGCGGCGAGGGCGTGCCCGACGTTGCGGTCGCGAACGCCGGTTCGAACACGGTCTCCGTGCTCCTCGGCAACGGCAACGGGACGTTCAGGCCGAAGACTGATCTCGGGACCGGGAGCGGTCCGGTCGCGGTAGCGATCGGCGACCTGAACGGGGACGGCCGGTCCGATCTGGCGGTGGCGAACTTCAACTCGAATACGGCATCGGCGTTGCTCCAAGACGTGGCACTCGCCGGGGTCCCGCCCGCGCCACCGGCTTCCGGGATCGATCTGTCGATTGCTCCCAACCCCGTGTCGCGCGAGCTGACACTCCGGTTCACCGCGCCCTCGGCCGGGGCTGCCCGCGTCGAGTTGTTCGACGTCAGTGGCCGCCGGATGGCGACGCTCTTCGACGGTGCGCTGCCTGCCGGCCCGAGCACGCTTCGCCTCGCGATCGGTACTGGTGTGACCCAGACGATCAGGTCCGGGCTCTACATGGTACGTGCAACGGCACCGGGCTATAGCGCGATGCGACGTGTGGTGATCGTGCGATGAAGGTCGATTCTGCCGCGGCCGATTCGGCGTGTGAGCGCGACTGGCCTGCGCCTTGCCAGATCAGGGTGACATGAGCCAGAGGAGCGTTGAGATCGTAATCGGGCGGCTCGCCAGCGACGAGTCCCTGCGCAACCGTTTTCTCTCGGACCCGAGCGGGACGCTGCGTTCGCTGCGCGAGGCAGGCCTCGACCTCAACCCTGTCGAGCTCGAGGCGCTGATCCAGATGCCGTCCGAGTCCTGGGCGCTGATGGCGGGTTGGGTCCATCCCCGGCTGCAGAAGATCGAGCTCAATGGGGATCGCGGTGTCTCGTGAGGTCTTGCCGCTCGCGACCGCCCCGGGGCCGCCGGCAACTGCCCGAGGCTCGGTCTCGCCAACCGCATACCCCTCGCCTAGACTCGGCGGCATGCCGGATTCCCTGCAGGGGGCTCCGCGCCAAGGCCCGCTCGAGGCGCTCGGGGAGGTCGCCCGGGCGCTCGGCGAGACACTGGACATGCGGCAGGTGTTCGCGCGGGTCGCAAGCGCCGCCCGCGGAGCCCTCCCGTTCGAGCGCATGCGGGTCGTGCTGATCGAGGGCGGCGACGCCTTCCGCATGTACGCGACGGAGCTGGATGGCGCGCCGGGCCAGGAAGACGGGCGACTCGTTCCCATGTCCGATCTGTCGCCCCAGTTCTGGCACGAGTTCGTGGTCGAGCGCATTGACGTGCGCCACCAGCTCGATCCCTCCTTCCCTTGGGACCGCGAGACGATCGAGTCCGGCCAGCGCTCGATCGTCCGCGCCATGCTGCGCATGGGAGACCGGACGATCGGCGTTCTGCACTTCGCCTCGCGCCAACCGGACGCATTCACCGTGGAGCACGAGCGGATCGTGCTGGCGCTCGCGGACCTGGTCGCTGCGGCGCTCGAGCACGAGCGGCTGTGGACCGAGGAGCGCCGCCGGCACGAGCGCGTCGGGGCCCTGGAGCGTCTTCTGCCGACGCTCGCAAGATCAATGGACATCCGCGAGATCTTCCAGCAGATCTCGGAAGTCTCACAGGACGTGATTTGCCACGACATCGTGGGCTTGAGCTTCCTGAGCCCGGATGGCAAGACCATGCCGGTCTATGCCCTGTCCGAGGGCCGGGTCGACGACCTTCCCGCTCCGCCGGTACCTCCCGATCGGATGCGCGCTCTCGAACGCGGCTTCTTCATCGTGCGCGACATCTCGATCGTGGACAGGGCGAGCCGCCGTGTCCGGCAGTCGTCGCTGTCGCCCGGTGAGGCGCCCACGCCGCCGCAAGAGGCTGAGATCGACCCGGCCCGCTTCTGGCTGGTCGCCGAGAAGGGCATCCGCTCGTGGGTATCGGTGCCCCTGCGCGCGCAGGGTGAGGTTTCGGGCGCGATGTTATTCGGCTCGACGCGGTCCCATGCCTACGCGCCTGAGGATGCCGAGCTCGCCCGTCGTGTCGCCGACCACGTGGCGTTGACGTTGGCCTACCAGCGGATGACCGAGGAGGCGCGTCGAGCCGCCGAGGCACGCGAGCGCGCGGCGACACTCGAGTCTCGCGTGCAATCCCTGACGCAAGAGATCGACGCGATCAGCGGCTACGGCCGTGTCGTGGGCGAGTCCCCGGCTTGGAAAGCCGCGCTCAAGCTTGCAACGCAGGTGGCTTCGTCCGAGACGACCGTGCTCCTTCTCGGCGAGTCCGGGACCGGCAAGGAGGTCGTCGCGCGCTACATCCACCGGGCGTCCCCACGCGCAGGCAAACCGTTCGTGGCGTTGAACTGCGCGGCGCTCCCGGAGAACCTGCTGGAGTCCGAGCTGTTCGGATTCGAGCGCGGCGCGTTCACCGGCGCCGCTCAGGCGAAGCCCGGCCAGATCGAGATGGCTGCCGGTGGCATCCTGTTTCTCGACGAGGTCGCGGAGATGAGCCTCTCCTCACAAGCCAAGTTCCTGCGCGTGCTCCAGGAGCGGGAGTTCCAACGCCTTGGGGGTACTCGGACCATCACAGCGGATGTGCGGGTGATCGCGGCGACCAACCGTGACCTCCGCAACGCCATCGAGCGCGGAACGTTTCGGGAGGATCTCTACTATCGGCTCCAGGTGTTCGAAATCCGCTTGCCGCCGCTGCGCGAGCGACCGGAGGACATCCTGCCGCTGAGTCAGGCGTTCCTCGCCGACCTGAGCCGTGGCTTCGCGCGTCCGCCGGCGGGCGTCTCACGCGAGGCGCGCGAGCGCCTCCTCAGGTACCACTGGCCGGGCAACGTCCGCGAGCTGCGCAACATCCTCGAGCGGGCCGCGATCCTCAGCGAGGGCGGTCTCATCACCGCCGAGCACGTGACCCTTCCTCCGCCGCGCGCCGCTGCCACGCCGCGGGTCACGGAAGTCGCTGCCGATCCCGCGCCCATGGCTGCCGGCGGGCCGCTCGAGGGCGGCCTCATGGGCGCCGAGCGGGCGATAATCGAGAAGGCGCTCAAGGACGCGCGCAACAACAAGTCGAAGGCAGCCCGTGCGCTCGGGCTCTCGCGAACGCAGCTCTACGTGCGCCTCCGACGGCACGGCATCAGCTGAATCTCGACTTATCGCAGATCAACGCTGCGCACTGTGCTCATCCCCGAGCAGACGACGCCCCCGTCACTAGCAGGTTGTTGACCGCTCCGTCCGGGTTCGGGTTCCAGGCGGTCAGGTTCCCGGCGGCGTCCACCTGCGCGATGCCGCGGCGCGACTGCCCGCACACCGATGTGAACTCACCGCCGAGAAACCAGCCGCCCTTCCATCCGGTGCGACCGCACGGACCCCATCCACGACTGTCGGGAACGACTGTTGCGCTACGGCCGTGTTCGAGTCAATCGCAACCCCGCTCCCGCCACCCGGGCCTACCCGTGTGAACGCACCGATAATCCGCCGCGCGTCCGGATCAGGTTGCGCTCATCAATTCGCAATGGTGAACCTCTCGGTTTCGACGTTGGAGATCGGCTTCTCCGAGCCATCGACGACGGCAGGGGCGGTGCCGTTGACCACGAACACAGTCAGCGTTGCCTCAGTGCCCCCCCGGCCGAAGAATCCCGGAACGCCGACGAGCCAGCTGTTGAATGTGCTCTTGCGCCCGTGTCGAAACGCCGTGTCATTGATCTGGAAGACGCCGGCGAGATTCGTGTTTGGGCCCTGGAGCGGGGTCCCGGCAATGGTCGGAGTCGTCGAAAGCAGAACAACGAGACCCGGCGCGAAGGCGTCCGGACCCGGATGGAACGCGGGCGAGTTCGGATCGATGAAGCCAGGCTGGTAAGCCGCGAGCAGGTCGTTCGCGCCGGCGCTCCGGGCCGAGATCGTGAGGTCGACGCTGAACGTCCCGCCGGCGCCGGCGCGCGCGTGATCCTCGGGCGAGATCACTTTCACCTCGAGCGGCGCGTGATGAGACTCATCGTGGGCGAGATTCGCCGATCGACCCTCAGGAGCGGGACTGGTCGGATTGGTACTCCCTTCGCGGTCCGCGGAGCACGACGTCATTGCCAACAGCGCCAGCGCGAGCAGAATGCAGAGCGACCAGACATTCATCCAACGATTCATCACAGACTCCCCTTCCTCGCGTGCACGTGAGGGACGCCAGAGCGAGGGTCGAGCGTCTCTTGGCGCGCATGTGCGCGGCCTTGACGGCTGGCACCGCAAGAGAGAGGCCAGTTACCCGTTCCGGCGTAAGTGGCGCGACTGCGGAGGAATCGAGCAGGTGCCCTAGGGGAGCGAGCGCGGCTCGCTCTCACTCATCGTGTGTCGGGGCTGATCAACCTGCTCGGGAACTACACCAACGGCGTATCGCGGGCGCCGCTCCACGTCCCTTGGGCGAAGTGTACCGAGCGCGCGGCGAAGTTCGGCCGATCGTCGAGGAAGGACAGGGACCGCGGTTGTGAAGTTGAATGCTCGCTCAATGGCGAGACCACAGGTCTCGAACGGGCACCATGTGTTGCGATCGGCCAACATCTCCGCGGTGCCGCCTGCCGTTAGCGACCGATGATTGCGGATGATTGCCGATGGTGCTGGCGTGGGCGGGGCGTGACGAGCGAGGACGTCCGGTCGCGGGCGGGCTCTACTTCGCACTCGTGGAGGCCGGCGGCGCGCGCGTGGTGACGCGCGTCGTGATGCTGCAGTGATGCGATTCCGGGCGGCCGTCACCGCGCGCGGTCGCGGTTTTCCAGTACCGACTGTCGCATCCTGGAGGGGACCAAGGAGCGGCCCTACCTTGCCGTGCGCAGCGGCCTCGATCCCGCCCTTGTTTCTCGCGAGCGCCTCAGCTCGCGCAAGTCATGTCACGCCTCGGGGATCGGCCGGCCGTAGTTCTCGAGGGTGATGGTGTCAGGGTCTGGCCCCCCGCGCACTCCCGTGTCGAGCGCGTCGATCGCGGCGACCTGCTCGCGGGTGAGCTCGAAGTCGAAGATGTCGAAGTTCTCGGCGATGCGGGCGGGTCTCGTCGACTTCGGGATCGCGGCACGGCCTTGCTGCAGGTGCCACCGGAGCATCACCTGAGCGGTCGACTTGCCGTGCTGGAGTGCGATCTCACGCAGGGTCGGGTCGTCGAACGTGCGCCTCTCCCCGCCGCGGTATGCGGTGATGCCCCCAATGGGCGACCAGGCTTGGGTCGCGATTCCGTGCGCGGCGTGTATGCGCTGCAGGGCCGTCTGCTGAAAGTACGGATGAACCTCGATCTGGTTCACCGCGGGCACGACCGAGGCTTTGCCCAGCAGCCGGTCGAGGTGCTCGCGCATGAAGTTGCTGACGCCGATGGCGCGCACCCTGCCGTCGGCGAGTAGCGACTCGAGCGCCCGGTAGGCGTCGAGGGTTCGGTCGAATGCCGAGGGCAGTGGTTGATGCAGGAGCAACAAGTCGAGCCGGTCGACCCCGAGCTTTCTCGCGCTCTTGTCGAAGGCATGCCGCGTGGCATCGTACCCATAGTCGCTGATCCATACCTTCGTCTCGAGGAACACCTCATCGCGGACGATTCCGGAACGACGAAGGCCCTCGCCGACCTCGCGCTCATTGGCGTACGCGGCTGCGGTATCAATCAGCCGGTAACCGACCGCCATGGCAGAATCGACGGCGGCGGCTGTCTCGGCCGGCGGGCTTTGGAACACGCCGAACCCGAGGGCGGGCAACTCGACACCGTTGTTCAACGTCACGTGAGGATAGCGAATGGTCTTGGGCATGGCTTCGCGTCTCCGTGTGTGTCCTGGTTTCCGCCTTCCACCGCGTCCTAGCCGCGCGAGGTGTCGATCGGTTCGCGGCGACTCGGATCAGCAAGGCGGCCGGCCGGGCGCGATTCACGCGCTTCATTGTACTGCCTGAAGAAGGTCGCGTAGTCCTCACGCCCCATCTCGGCCGCGAAGCGATGCCGGTGAACCTGGCTGACCAGCACCTCTTCGATGTACGGCCCTTTCCGGAGGATCCCCATTACCTCCGCGACAAACGTCCCGAGAGGCATTGCGTTCGGGTCGCTGGCCTGGTGAGGTCCTCCCAGCTGAGTCTGCACATACGGCGGAACGATCTCGAGCACCTTCACCGACGTGTTCCTCAGCTGAAAGCGTAGGCTCTGCGTGTAGGAATGAAGGGCCGCTTTGGTGGCGCTGTACGTCGGAAAGAATGCCGAGGGCACGAACGCGAGCCCGGACGTCACAACCATGACGACCGCCTCCTTCTGTTGAAGCAGTCGGGGCAGGAGAGCGTCGGTCAGCCGCATCGGCCCCAGGAGGTTCGTCGCAATGGTCTCCTCGCGAGCCGTCGCGTAGTCACCATGCACGAACTCCTCGCGCCTGCAGACCGCGGCGTTGTGAATGACGACGTTGAGCCTGGGGAACTCCTCTCCCGCTCGCTCGGCCAACGCGCGAATGCTCGCGGCATCGGACACATCCGCCCTGATCGTCAGCAGCCCCTTGTTCTTGGCGACCTCCAATTTGTGGGTCGAGCGGGCCGCCACGATGACTTCGTTGCCCAGCTTCGCAAACTCTTCGGCGAGTGCGAGGCCGATTCCCGAGCCGCCACCCGTGATCAGGATCGTATTGCCGTGCAGGTTCATGTCATGTCTCCTGGGCCGTTAGGCCGCGTCGTAGGCGGGTTGGGCGATGTCCTCGATGAGTCCCGGCTGAGTGGGTCGCCACCCCAACGCCTCTTGGGTGCGCTTGCTCGAGGCGAGAACGTCCATTGCGGCGAAGTGGGCGAACCAACCGAAGTGACCGCTGGCGTCCTCGGGTGCAATGCGCGCGACGGGCAAGTCCAGCCGGTGCCCGATGGCCTCCGCGATGTCCCGGAACGGCACGCCCTCTTCAGCGACGCCGTGGTATGTCGCCGGGACGCCCTTCTCGAAGGCGAGTCTGAACAGACGAGCGGCATCAAGCCGATGCACGGCTGGCCATCGGTTGAGTCCGTCCCCAAGGTAGGCAGAGGTCCCCTTCTCGCGGGCCACCTTGATCAGGATTGGTACGAAACCGTGGTCCCCCTCGCCGTGGACGGATGGCGAGAGACGTACGATTGCGACGCGCGCCCCACGAGCCGCTACCGCGCGGGCCGCTTCCTCGGATGCCACGCGCGGGTTCGGGCTCGGTGAGGGTGGCATGCTCGCTTCGGTTGCGAGCTCGCGGGATGGGAGTAGGCCGATCCCTGAGGTGATGACCAGCAGCCGGTCTGACCCCGCGAGCGCGGAGCCGAGCGCAGCGATGGCGTGCCGATCCGCCTCACAGACCGCCTTGAAGTTCGCGAAGTCGTGGGTGAATCCCGTGTGAATCACGCCGTCTGAGGCGGTGGCACCTCTCCGCAGACCGTCCAGGTCGCTGAGATCACCTCGATGGACCCGAGCCCCGGCGGTCGCGAGGGACGCCGCCGCCGCGTCCGAGCGGGCGAGACCAAGAACCTCATGTCCGGCGGTGATCAGTTCTTGGACGATGGCCGACCCGATGAAGCCGGTTGCTCCCGTGACGAAGACTTTCATCGCACTCCTCCTTCAGAAGACGTGGATCTGCTGCGCCTTCCCCGGCGCCACAGGATTTCGACGCTTGATTGAGCCTTCCGCACGTGCATACTTAGAACTGTAAGCATGCATGGAGATCATGCTCATGGGATTCGACAGGCGCACGCTGGACGGGCTTGGGGTACTGCAGGCGGTCGTCGCTGCGGGGAGCTTCGTGCGCGCCGGCGAGGCGCTCGGTCTGACGCAATCCGCCGTTAGTCGGGCGGTCGCGCGGCTCGAGGAACGGGTGGGCGTCCGCATCTTCCGTCGCACCGCACGTTCGATCTCACTGACGGACGAGGGGCGCCGCTTCTACGAGGCGGTCGGGCCTCACCTGGCAGCGATCGAGGACGCGACGGTCGATGCGGGGCGGTCATCGACGAAGGCCCGCGGTCGACTACGGGTGAACGTAGACGCCGGTATCGGGCAGTTCGTGCTGACACCTCACATTCAGCCATTCCTGGCGCAACACCCCGATCTGGAGCTCGAGATCGTGGTGCGCGATCGAATGGGAGATCTGGTTGCTGAAGGCTTCGACGCCGCCGTCCGCTTCGGTCAGCCGCAGCCGTCTACCCTGCGCGCTCGCCAGTTGATGCGCGCTCACGTGCTCACCTGCGCCTCGCCGGCATACGTCGCTCGACACGGGATGCCGCGCCATCCTCGCGACATCGAGAAAGACCATCAATCCGTTCACATGCGCGACCCCGCGACCGGGAGCCATTTCGCTTGGGAGTTCGTTCGCGGAAAGCAGACGGTCCCCGTGAACGCTGCCGGACAACTGATGGTCAACGAGGTGGGGCCTCTTCTCGCGGCATGCCTCGCGGGCCAGGGAATCGCCCAGATCCTCGACCTCTACGCCCGCGAGTTCCTGGCGGACGGTAGACTCGTTCAAGTGCTGCCGAACTGGGCCGAAGAGACCTACCCCCTCTATGCCTACCATCATTCCCCGCAACTCATGTCAGCCAAGGTGCGCGTCTTCCTGGACTTCGTCGTTGGTCTGACCACGGCTCAGTGAATATGCGGGGAATTCGTCGTTGGGTTTTGGGTCACACCCCGGCGAAGGTGCCCCATGAGGATCGATTCATGACTGACGCCTCTACGCGGACAACTGGTCGAGCCCTCCGGCACTTCAAGACTTGGTTCTGGCGGCCGCCACGTCCGCACGGCGACACGATCGTCGACCGCCGCGTCAGTCCGCTCGAACTCCTCTACGACCTGGTCTATGTGGCGGTCATATCTCAAGCCGGGCTTGACGTGGCCGAGCAGGTATCGCTGATCCGCCTGGCCAATTTCGCGGTCGTCTTCTCGCTGACCTGGATCGCTTGGACGAATGGCTCTCTGTATCTCGAGCTACACGGGCGCTCGGATGGCCGGACCCGCACCTACGTGTTCCTGCAGATGGGTATCCTCACCATCCTTGCTGTGTTTGCCCGAGGCGCGGGCGACAGAACGGGTCCAGCTTTCGCGCTCACCTACTCGGCATTCCTCGTCGTGATGAGTTGGCTCTGGTACAGCGTGCGGCGCCAGGACGCAACCGAGCGCCCCGAGCTGGTCGACGAAACCGGGCGCTACGTGGTGGCCATGGCGGTGTCGGCGGCGCTCATGTTTGCGAGCGCCTACCTTCCCGCGGAGCCACGACTGATCGTCTGGGCGGTTCTGGTTGCGGGATGGGTCGTGGTGCTACTGCTAATGGGGAGGTCCCGCATCGGCTTGAGCCGCAGCATGACCCCGACCGATTCCCTGGTCGAACGGTTCGGGACATTTGCGATCATCGTTTTGGGTGAGGTCGTCTTTGGCGTGGTCGAGGGACTCTCGCTCGCCAATCGCGACCTCGAGACGATCATCACAGGCATGGTCGCGCTGGTGGTCGGCTTCGGCTTCTGGTGGATCTACTTCGACGTTGTCGGAGGTAGACTTCCGAAAGGCGATGGTCGTGCCTTGGCGAACTGGATCCTCGGTCACCACCCGGTTGCCCTGTCGATAGCGGCGGCGGGGGTGGGAATGGTCAGCCTGATCGCGCATGCCCACGATCCAAGCACGCCTGCGCCCACTGCGTGGCTGCTATCCGGGGCTGTCGCGCTGGGTCTGATCGGCCTGGTCCTCATCTCACGATCGCTCTCTGACGCGGCTCGACTGGCCACCGTCTACCAACCGCTCGAGATCGCGATGGCAGCCGGGGCAGTTGTGTGCCCGCTGATCGGCGTGACGCAACCAGCGCCGTGGCTCCTCGCCCTGTTGCTTGTCGTGGTCCTATCGCTGGTCTGGGCGGTCGCCATTCGGGGTTTTCTGCTCGCCGGCGCCTCGGCTGCCCGGCAGGTTGAACAGGAATAGTGCGCGATGCGCAAGCCAACATCGCGGCGCCGACGATGACCGCGCGCTTCATCGCGGTCACGACAGAAGGCGCTCCTCAATCCAGTCGACGTAGAGGCGGCGCTCTGCATACAGCCACACCCCGTCCTGCTTTACGTATCTGTCCGCGTAGCGAAGGGCCGCGATCATCAGGCTTCGCTTCGTGCCGTCGATGGTGAGATGGTGGGGCATGCAGTAGACCTCGCCGGTGGCGCGATCGTTTGACAGCGTCAGGATCGTGCTCTGTCCCAGCAAGTGCATCGTCGCAGCGTACTTGTTCAGATCGGCAAACACCGGAGCGAGCGATTCGCGGCCGTGCAGCTCCTGTGTCGGCTTCGGATCCTTCGCGTCCATGTGCACGACAAAGTGCGCGTCTTCGGTGAACAGAGCCATCTGACCCTTCGCATCGCGCCGGTCCGCGCAGTGTGTGTACGCCTCGACGAGTTCTCGGATGGCGAGGCGATCGGCGGCTTCCGTAGGAGAAATGGTGACGTGCTTGCTCATGAAAGGCGCTCCTTAGGACTCAAGAATGGCGCGCGTTTCGCGACATGCCTCGATCCAGTATCGAGCGCCGCGTGTCTTCCCGCCACCGTCCCGCTCGACCAACTCCACTGGAAGTTGAACCCGCCCAGCCTCCCCTCCACGTCCAGCATCTCGCCGCACAGGAACACGCCGGGCGCGAGCCGCGATTCGAGCGTCGACGCATCCACCTCCGACAACGGCACGCCGCCGGCCGTCACCTCGGCCTTCTCGTAACCGAGCGTCCCCGTGACGCCGACGTCGCGCTCGGTGAGGCCGTGCAGCAGTGCGGTCCGTCGCTCACGCGGGATCTGCGACATCGCTGCGCCGCCCACGCCACTCTCGGTCGTGAGCACGTCGGCGAGCCGCTCGGGCAGCCGCTCGCCGAGCCAGGCGCGGACGCCGCGGCGCGCGTGGTCGGCCGCGTAGCCGACCCATTCGTGCTCGAACGCTTCGAACGAGCGTCCGGGCGCGAACGACAACGTCACGCGCCGCGCCTGGCCCTCTGCCCGGTGCCAGTGGCGCGACAGGTCCAGGGCAGCGGGCCCCGTCAGCCCGAAGTGCGCGAACAGGAGCGAGCCCGCGACGCGCGACTCGATGCGGCCATCGACCCAGAGCGCCAGCTCGGCGTCGATCGTCACTCCCTGGCACGACCTGCATATGAGATCGACCGCGACGAGCGGCGTGAGGGCGGGCACGGTCGCCACGAGCGTGTGGCCGAGCGACTCCGCGAGCGCATAGCCGGTGCCATCGCTGCCGGTACGAGGGAACGAGAGACCGCCGCACGCGAGCACGACGGCGTCGGCTTCGAGCCATTCGGCGGGCTCGGCAACGGGAAGCGTGAACGACGTCTCCCCCGCGCGCGCCGTGCCCTCACCGAACTCGGCACTTCCGGTGACGTGCTGGATCCCGGCGCGCCAGCCACCAACGCTTCGTTCGAGCCGGACCAGCCGTGCTCCGGTCCGCAGCTCGACGCCGGCCTTGCGAGCGGCCTCGAGCAGCGCATCGAGAACCGTCTCTGCGTCATCGCTGGCCGGGAAGTACTTGCCGGTCTCCTCCAGCTTGAGCGGCACGCCCAACTGGTTCTGGAACCAGTCGACGGTCTCCGCCGGCGTGAATGCGCGCAGCACTCGCCGCACCACGTTCGGCGAGCCGCCGTGGTAGTCGCGCTCGGTGACCTCGCGGTGAGTCACGTTGCACCGAGTGCCGCCGCTCATGAGAATCTTGAGCCCGACGCGCGGGTGCGCGTTCAGGAGCGTCACGCGCGCGCCGGCCTGGCCCGCGCGGATCGCCGCGGTCAGGCCAGCGGCGCCGGCGCCGACGACGAGCACGGCACGAGGGGGCATCCGGGCAAACTAGCTCGCCTGCGGCGTCGTCTCCAAGCCACGCGGGGGCCCCCGCGGCGGGCGTCGTTCTGGTCCTCACCTCGGTGTTGGTGAGCCTGCCCTCGCCGCGCCAGGCAGCCCCGCGCTCGTCAGATCTCCTCGCCGCGCGCCTTCGGCGCCGTCGCCACCGGCCCCCTGATCTTCACCGGGCCATTCACGGTCGAGAGCCGTACCCGCACCGGGTCGTGGCCGATCCGGTAGGTTCGGGAGCCGTCGCCCGAGCGCCACGAGCCGTGCCATGGGGCCCACCGCGGGCTCGTCACCTCGACGCCGCTCTCCATGTCGTCGGGCACGCTCAGCTTGAGCGGCCCGTTCTGCGTGCTCGCCTCGAGCCGCTTCCCGGTCCACTCCTTCGCATCGAGCTCCACACTGATAGGGCCGTTCTGCGCGATCAGCGACACATCGCCCGAGTGACCCAGGAACTTGATGGGGCCGTTCTGGGCCTGGGCGTCCACCACGCCGCCCACGTTCACCACCTTGATGGGGCCGTTCGTCGAGCGCAGCGTGAAACTCCCGTTCACGTCGCCGACCCGGAGCTGACCGTTCGTGGCACTCGCAGCCAGCGTCAAACCGTTCGGCACCGAGAGCACGACCAGCGCCGCCCAATCGTCGTCCTCCGGCCCATCGACGCGCAGGACGCCGCCCTCGTTCACGATGCTCAGGTTGTCGAGGATCGCCTCTGCGGACTTGTCCGAGGTGGCGCCCGCCGCCATGCAGATGAGCGCGGAGACCTTTCCGTCCGTCGACGGCTGGATACGCACGCCCCCCGAGTTGCTTCCTTCTATTCTGAGCGGCTTCGAAGCGTTCGTGCTGAGCGAGAGCGTCTTCGACCGGTGCGCCGTCACGATGTCGTCCCCGCTCCAGCCGTTCCTCGAGAACCTCATCTCGACGTCCGAGCAGGACTCGATGCGCTGGTCCCCATCGGTGTAGTTCATGGTGAAGCTGAGGCTGCGGGCGTGCGAGGGCGTGACGCCCACCGACGCGAGCGTGACCGCCAGGATCCAGTGGATGGGGCGCGTGGACACGGCAACCCTCCCGAGGGTTTGGGGTGCAGGGAGCGGCCTTCCCGAGAGGCGACGCGACCGCTTCACTGAGCTTGGACGGGAGGGATGGCCCTGGGGTTGGACTCGCTCCGAAGTGGCCTATTCACCGCGCCAGCACGAACCTCACCGCGCGCCGCTCGGTCCCGACCGACAGGTTCGCGACGTAGACGCCTGGCGCGAGCAGGGTTCCCGAGGCATCGCGACCCTCCCAGCGCGAGCGGTGCGGACCGGCGGACCGCTCGCCGGACTCGAGCGTCGCGACCAAGCGCCCGGCGAGGTCGTGGATCGTCAACCGCACGGTGCCGCGCGCGGGCAGCGACCACGCGAACTCCGCCGCGCCGCGCATCGGGTTCGGGCTCGGCACCGCGAGCCTCACGCCGGACGCGACATCGGGCGGGACCCCGGCCGTGGGCGGATCCCACGCCACGCGATGCACCGCGCCGTTCGTGTACTGGCCATCCACGCCCTGGAGCAGGTACCAGAGCGCGCCGTCGGCGCCGACCGCAGCGTCCACGAACTCCGGCGCACCGGTCGCCCAATCGTCGGCCGTGGGCTGGCCGGGCGCGGGCTTCGGCGCCCAGAGGCTCCCGTTCCATCCGATCCGTCGCACGACGCCCGTGAAGTAATCGGTGAAGAAGTAGTCGCCCTCGTACTCTGCGGGGAACGGTTTCGTCGCCCCGGAGGGCGCGCGATACACGCCCATCGACATGATCGACTGGTTGGGCGGGTTCGGGAGCGTGGCGATGGGAAGCGTGAGGCCCGTGGGCGCGGTGGGGCCGCAGGTGATGACCGGCGTCGAGCCCTCGTACCAGGGCCAGCCCATGTTCGCGGCTCCCGTGATCCTGTTGATCTCCTCGATGCCGATCTGGCCGACGTCGGCGATGAACAACGCGCCGTTCGCGGGGTCGATGTGCATGCGGAACGGATTGCGCAGGCCCATCGCGTAGACCAGGCGGTAGTGCTCGTCCGGGCTCGCCGCGTGCGGGTTGTCGGCGGGGGTGATGAGCGCGTGCGGGAACGGCCCCCGCCCGATCGCGGGCAGCGTGGTGATGTCCATGCGCAGCACCTTCCCGCCGAGCGACGTGGTGTCCTGCGAGTTGCAGGCGTTCTGGTCGTCGCCCGTGGTCATGTAGAGCATGCCGTCGGGACCAAAGCGGAGCGTGCCGCCGTTGTGGTTCTCGTTGACGTCGGGGATGTCGGTGAGCACGTACATCTTGGTCGTGGTGTCCATGCTCACGAGGCCGTTGCCCGCGAACGTCAGGTCGCCGGTCATGCGATAGCGGACGAGGTGGATCGCGCCGAACGAGGTGTAGTGCAGATAGATGTACGGCTGCGCGGGCCAGCGCGGGTCCACGGCGAGGCTCAGGCAGCCGCGCTCGCCGGCGACCCAGTCCACCTCGCTCACCTGTTGGAACGGCGGCGTCGGGCCGGGCACTCCGTTCACCAGTTCGGAGACCCGCTGGCCCTTCTGCTCGGTGATGAGCAGCCGCCAGCCCTTCTCGGGCGGCCCGGGAAGGAAGGCCATGGCGACGGGCAGGCCGATCCCCGAATAGATGGTCGAGTCGCGGAATCCCGTGGGCAGCGTGAGGTTCGCGCGCGCGGGAGCGACCGAGAGGAGCGTCGGCAGTGCGAGGCCGAGCGCAAGGGTGCGGGCGAGGATGCGGAGCATGGTGGCGAGCTCCCGGGGGTGAGCGTGTCGACCGCGAAAGTATGCTGGACGGACCGGGACCCGTCGAGGTATCCCCCTTGACCTCGCGCCTCGCGCGTCGCGATACTGTCCGCAAGGGGTTCCCACGCGAGTCCCTCGTGAGGCGACAGCCAAAACTTCGCGTCCTCTGAGTTTCCTTTCACTCTCCAGGAGGACGTATGCCGTCTCCAACCGAGATCACCGTTTCGCAGCTCGCCCGCCTCGTGGGTACACCCGAGGCGCCCGCCATCGTCGACGTGCGCAGCAGCGAGCATTTCGACGCCGACCCGCGGTTCATCCCCTGCGCACTGCGTCGGGATGCCGCCCAGGTGGATGCGTGGGCGCAGGAGTACCGCGGCCAGAAGGTCGTCGTCACCTGCCAGCACGGCGGCAAGCTCAGCCAGGGTGTCGCCGCGTGGCTCAGGAACGAGGGCATCGAGAGCGAATCGCTGGAGGGCGGCCACGATGCCTGGGCCACCGAGCGAGGGCTGCTCGTCGACTCGCGCAAGCTCCTGCCGCGTGACGCGCGGCAGCGCACGGCGTGGGTCACGCGCTCGCGGCCCAAGGTGGACCGCATCGCCTGCCCGTGGCTGATCCGCCGCTTCGTCGACCGAGACGCGGTGCTGCTGTTCGTCAATCCCACCGAGGTCGCGGGCGTCGCCGAGCGGTTCCACGCGGCGCCCTACGACGTCGAGGGCGTGTTCTGGAGCCACCGCGCCGAGCGCTGCTCGTTCGACACGTTCATCGCCGAGCTGGGTCTCGTCTCGCCGGCGCTCGACCGGCTGGCGCTGATCGTGCGCGGCGCCGACACCGCGCGACAGGATCTGGCGCCGGAGGCGGCGGGCCTGCTCGCGGCGTCGTTCGGCTACTCGCGGATGTACAAGGACGACTTGGAGCAGCTCGAGCACGCGATGGAGCTTTACGACGCGCTCTATCGCTGGGCCCGAGACGCCGTGGAGGAGACGCACAACTGGCCGGCGACCAAGGCGAAGCCGGCGAAGGCGCCCGAACCGTCCCGCGCGTGAGCCACGAAGCAAGTACTCCCGCGACCGCTCCCGAAGGGGCGGTCGCGGGTTCCAACGTCGCGGCCGCGGGTTCCAGTATCGTCACGCTTGCCGAGGCGAACCGTGTCTGGGCGAGCGTGGGCCTGCGATCGTTCGGCGGGCCCACCGCGCAGATCGCGCTCATGCACCGCGTCCTCGTGGACGAGCGCCGCTGGCTCGGCGAACGCGAGTTCCTGGACGCCCTCGGCTTCTGCATGCTGCTGCCGGGGCCCGAGGCGATGCAGCTCGCGACGTACGCGGGCTGGAAGCAACACGGGCTCGCGGGCGGACTCCTGGCGGGGCTGTGGTTCGTGCTCCCGGGCGCCCTCGTCGTCGGCACGCTCGCCGCCATCTATGCGGTCTTCGGTCACGTGTCGTGGATCGTGGCGGCGTTCGCGGGCATCAAGGCCACGGTGCTGGTGTTGGTGATCGAGGCGATGCTTCGCATCGGCCGGCGCGCGCTCACCGAGCGGCGACAGGTCGCGGTGGCGGCAGCCTCACTGGTCTCGCTCGGCATGCTCTCGGTCCCCTACCCCCTGGTCGTGTTCGCGGCGGGCGCGTTGGGCTGGAGCTGGACGTGGAAGACCGCTCCCGAAGCGCTGCCGGCGCACGCGAACACGTCCGTGCTCGGGACGCTCAGGACCATCGCCGTCTGGCTCGCGATCTGGGTGCTGCCGCTCGCCGCCATCGCCGTGGTCGTGGGCCCCGCGCACATCCTCTCCCAGCTGAGCCTGTTCTTCTCGAAGCTCGCCGTCGTCACGTTCGGAGGGGCGTACGCGGCGCTCGGCTACATGAGCCAGGACGTGGTCACGAAACACGGCTGGCTCACGGCGGGCCAGATGCTGGATGGCCTCGGGCTCGCCGAGACCACGCCGGGACCGCTCATCCTCGTCACCGAGTTCGTGGGCTTCGTCGCGGCGTGGCAGTCGCCGCCGCAGCTCTCGCTCCTCAGGGGCGTGCTCGGTGCGGCGGTGGCGGTGCACGCCACGTTCGCGCCCTGCTTCCTGTGGATCTTCGCCGGCGCGCCGCATATCGCGCGCATCCGCAGCCTGCCGCGGCTGCAGGGGGCGCTCGCGGCGATCACCTCGGCGGTGCTGGGCGTGATCTTGAGCCTGGCGCTCTGGTTCGCGGTCCACGTGCTGTTCGCGCGTTCGCAGACGCTCCAATGGGGTGCGGTGCACCTGCTCGTGCCGGAGATCGCGAGCGTGGACCCGCGCCTGCTGGCGCTGTCGCTCGTCAGCGCGTTCCTGCTCCTGCGACTCCGCTGGAGCGTGCACGCCGTGATCGGCGCGGCGGCGGCGCTCTCGCTGCTCCTCACCTGGGCAGCGTGACCCCCATCCACCTCAGGTACTCGCGATCCCACGCCGCCGGGATGCTCTCGCGCGCCGAGTACGGTCCCGGCTCGTAACGGCTCGACGAGATCCCGAGCTGGCTCCGCTCGACGATGTCCCAGTCCTGGCGGTTGGTGAGGTCCCAGAACTCGATCGCGTCGCGGATGTTCGTCGAGCCATCGCGCACAGTATCGGGATGGAAGAGCCACTCGGACTCGATCCGCGTCCGTCCAGGCGAGATCGGGTGCACGAGGTAGTAGTTCACGTAGTCGGGGTGCAGGCTCAGGAACAGGTTCGGCATGAGCGTGTAGTAGAACGCGCGATGGCGGTCGGCCTCGGGCAGCGTGGGGCTGACCAACGCGCCGGCCGGTGCGCCGCTCATCGTCGCGCTCTGGTTCGGCGGGGTGATCTCCATGTAGCCGCCGAGGAAGGGCCCTTCGGTCAAGTCATTCGCGCCGCTCTGATATGGCAGAACGCTGGCGAGTTTGGGGTGGATCGTGGGGCAGTGAAGGCACTCGGAATAGTTCTGGAAGGCGAGCTTCCAGTTGGCCATCACGTCGTAGACAACGCGATGTCCGACCACGAGGTCACGCAGTCCGTAGCGCGACAGCCGGCCGATCATCGGGCGCCACGCGGTGTCGAACGGCTGCGGTTCGTGGGCGACCGACACGAACAGGAACCCCTCCCACTCGGTGATCGCGGCGGCGTGGAGCGGAAAGTCCTTCTTGTCGAATCCGGAAACGTCCTGCATGTGGGGGGCGCCGATGAGCTGACCGTCGGTGCGATAGGTCCAGGCGTGATAGGGACACTGGAGCGTCTCGCCGAGACGCCCGGCCTCCTCGCTGCAGATCCGCGTGCCTCGATGACGGCAGACATTGAAGAACGCGCGAAGCACGCCCTTGCGATCGCGGAGCACGATGATCGATTCGCCGGCGATCGTGCCGAGGAAGTACTGCCCGGGCTCGGACACGCGGGCGGAGCGGCCGACGCAGTGCCACGCCTGCATGAAGATCTTCACGCGCTCTTCGGCGAGGATCGCCTCCGAGGTGTAGTAGTCGCCCGGCAGGGTGCGCGAGCCGGGCCTGAAGGTCGTGGAGGTGGGTTGGAACTCGCTCATGGCGTCCTCGACCCGGCGGTGCGGCGATCACGGACCAGACGTTGCGCGGCGAGATGACCGGCGCCGCCGAGGATACCCGGACCGGGATGGGTGCCGACTCCTCCGAGGTAGAGACCAGCGATCGGCGTGGCGTGACGGCCGTAGCCGGCGACCGGCCGCATGAACAGGATCTGATCGAGCGCGAGCTCGCCCTGAGAGGCCGCCCCCTCGTGAAGCCCGAAGCGCTGCTCGAGGTCGGGCGGCGACCAGACGACGCGGTGCATCACCCGTGACCCGAACCCGGGCGCGTAGCGCTCGATCGCCGCGCTCACCGCGTCCGCGAGGGCCTCGCGGCCAGCGGCGGTCCAGCCGTCGCTCGCGCGCAGACGATACGGCGCGTACTGGGCGCGCGCCACGACCACGTGGCGACCCTCGGGTGCGAGCCCGCGCTGGGACAGGGTCGGCACGCTCAGCTCGACGTGGGGAGCGCCCGAGACCTCGCCGTACTTGGCGGCATCGGCCGCGCGCTCCATCGTGACGAGGTCCGCCGTCAGCGACACGATCCCTCCGAGTGCCTCCTGCCCGAGTCCGCGGAGGTCGGGCGGACCCTCGAGCGCGTAGAGCACGAACGCGGTGCAGCCGCGATGACGGACGTTTCGCACCGCGTGCAGGAAGTCAGGATCGAGCCACACCGGGTCGACCCAGTCGAGGAGCGTGCGGGCGGGGTCGGCGGTGGATACCACCGCTCTCGATGCGAGCTCCTCGCCGTTGGCGAGCGTCACGCCCGCGACGGCGTCGTTGGCCACACGGATGCGCGCGACCTCGGCGCCGGTGCGGATCGTGACGCCCGCGGCTCGCGCGGCGCGCACGGCGGCTTCGGTGAACGCCTCGGGCCCGTCGCGCCACGGCAGCCGGCCGCGAACCGAGCCCGTCGGGGCGCCCACCAGGTGGTGCAGCAGCACGAATCCGGTGCCTCCCGAGCGCGGGCCCTGCTGGTGATCCAGGATGCCGCCGGCCGCCACCGCGGCCTTGAGCGGGCCGCTCTCGAACCAGTCGTCGAGCAGCTCCCACACCGACATCGGCAGCGTGCGCAGGAGCTCGACCATGTGCGTGCGGCCGAGGGCGCGGAACTTGCGCCCAATGTCGAGGAGCCCCAGCAGCTCGCCCGGCGCCTGCGCATCCACGTCGGGCGCGGGGACCTGGTAGAGAGCGCCGAGGAAGCCCGCGATCGCGGCGAGACGCGCGGTGAAGGCGGGCCATTTCGCGGCATCGGCGGCGGAGTGGGCGCGGATCGCCTCGGCCGCCCGGCCGGCATCGCGCGCCAGTGTGAGGAAGCGTCCGGGCTCCACCCCCACGCTCAGGGCGCCGTCGCTGTTCGCGCGCTCGAGCCGTTCGAGCCCTGCGACGCGCGCCACCGACGGCGGCAGCCAGCCGGGATCGAGGCCCAGCGGTGCTACGCGGAATCCGGGCGCGAACTCGACCGCCCGGCCCTGGCCGCCCGGGACCTCCGCGCGTTCGAGCAGCGCCACCTCGAGCCCGGATCTCGCCAGCACGGTGGCGGCGACGAGGCCGTTGGCGCCGGCGCCGATCACGATCGCGTCGAAGCGCGCGCTCACCGGCCGCTCCCGCCGTTTCCCAAGATCTCGAGCGCGGCGAGCCGGCCCGAGGCGCCCATGATGCCGCCGCCGGGATGCGTGCCCGCGCCGCACTGCCAGTAGCCATGGATCGGGGTGCGATACTTGGCCCACGCCGGCACCGGGCGCAGGAAGAACAGCTGCTGCAGCGCCAGCTCGCCCTGGAAGATGTTGCCCTCCGACAGGCCGGTGACGCGCTCGATGTCCGCGGGGGTCAGCACCTGGCGGTGGAGGATGAGCGACTCGATGTTGGGCGCGTAGCGGGCGAGCGTCTTCACCACCGTGTCGCCGAACGCCTCGCGCCGGGCGTCCGACCATCCGCTGTTCAGGGCGTAGGGCGCGTACTGGACGAAGATGCTCATCACGTGCTTGCCCGGCGGCGCCATGCCGGGATCGATCATCGAGGGAATGACGATGTCCATGTAGGGATGGCGCGAGAACTCACCGTACTTGGCGTCGTCATACGCACGTTCGAGGTAGTCGAGAGTGGGGCTGATGGAGACCGCGCCGCGCAGGTGCGGGCCCCTGCCGGGCAGACAGGTGAAGTCGGGCAGTCCGTCGAGCGCCAGGTTCACCTTGCCGGACGAGCCACGGAACTTGTAGCGGCGCACCCCCTCGACCAGGTCCGACGGCAACTCCGAGGCGGAGACCAGGCGGGTGAACGTGAGCCGGGGGTCGAGACCGGAAACCACCACGTCGGCAGCGATCTCCTCGCCGCTCGCGAGCACCACCCCGGTGGCGCGGCCGTTCGCCACCCGTACGCGCTCGACCGCGGCGTTGGTCCGGATCTCGACGCCGGAGGCGCGCGCCGCACCGGCGATGGCCTCGCTGATGGCGCCCGTGCCTCCCTTCTGGAATCCCCAGGCGCGGAAGGCGCCGTCGATCTCCCCCATGTAATGGTGGAGCAGCACGTACGCGGAGCCCGGCGATCGGGGCCCGAGGAAGGTGCCGATGATGCCGCTCGCCGACTTCGTGGCCTTGAGGGTGTCGAACTCGAACCACTCGTCCAGGTAGTCGGCGCTGCTCATGGTCATGAGCTTGTGGAGCGCGTGGAAGTGCTCGCCCCCGAGCGAGCGGAAATGCCCGCCGAGCCTGAGCAGCCCCTTGAGGTCGGATGGCGAGAGCGAAGCCGGATCGGGCGGCACCATGCCGAGGATCGGCTTCACCGCCATCGCCATGTGGTGCATCAGCCGGCCGAACAGCACCATGGCGTCGGCATCGCGCGGCGAGTGCCGGCACAGCTCGCGACGCGACTCGTCGGGATCGGCCCACGAGCCGAGGTAGTCCCCGTTCTCCATCGGTGTGATCGTGCTCTCGAGCGGCAGGATCTGCAGACCGTGTCGCGGCAGCTCGAGGTCGCGGATGATCTCGGGGCGCAGCAGGCTCACCACGTAGGAGAACACCGAGAACTTGAAGCCGGGGAACACTTCCTCGGTGACCGCCGCGCCGCCGATCAGCGGGCGGCGCTCGAGCACCAGCGTCCGCCTCCGGGCGCGCGCGAGGTAGGCGGCCGCCACCAGCCCGTTGTGCCCGCCGCCGACCACGATCGCGTCGTAGCGGGTCATGACTTCTTGCGCTCTGGATCGTAGAAGGGAAGCTTGCGCACCACGGCATCGGCGCGGCGGCGTTGGTGCTCCACCGTGATCTCGATCTCGACCGGGGTGCCGGGCTCGAAGTGCGGCGTCTTCAAGTGCGCGAGGGCGAGCGACTTCTTGAGGAGCGGCGACCAGCAGCCGCTCGAGGCGTACCCCACTTGCGCCCCGTCGCGATAGACCGGTGCGCTCGTGCGCCAGGCGATGTTCGGCACGTGGGGGGGCAGGCGGTGCGCGGCGAACAGGCGCTCGAACGACACCCAGTCGATCTCGAGCCCGACGAAGCTCCATCGCGGGCCCCGCGCCCGCTCGGCGGCGAGCGCGCGCCGTCCGTTGAACGGGCCCTTGGCCGGGCTCACCGCCCATCCGAGGTTGATCTCGAAAGGCGACGACTTCTGCTCCTCGATCAGCGCGTGGTGCGCGGAGTGATAGTCGACGTCGAGCATGATGAGCCCGGCCTCGATGCGCGCCACGTCGAGTGCCCAGACCCCGGCGGGAGTGAGCCCGTAGGGTGTGCCCGCGGCCATCAGGGCATCCCACAGGGCCAGCGCGTCGTCGGCTTCGACCCAGATCTCATAGCCCAGGTCGCCGGTGTACCCGGTGCGCGAGATCGCGACCGGGATCCGGTCCACCGTCGTCTCGGCGAGGCGGAAGTACTTGAGCGTGGCGATCTCCGCCGGCGCCACCGCTTCGAGGATGGCGCGAGACAGCGGCCCCTGGAGTGCGAGCGTGGCCACGCGCTCCGAGATGTCCTCGATCGCCACCTCGAGACCGACGGCGTTCAAGTGCAGCCAGCGCAGTGACGAATCCGCACTCGTGAGCCGGAACGCGCCCTCGTCGAGTCGACTCACCGTGCCGTCGTCGATCACCTTGCCGTGAATGTCGCACCACGGCGTGTAGTAGACCTGGCCGACCTGCAACTTGGTCATGTCGCGCGTGATCATGCGATCGAGCAGGCGCGCGGCATCGCGCCCGGTGAGCCGATATTTGTAGAGCGGCGAGACGTCGATCAGCGCCGCGGCGTTGCGGATCGCGGCATACTCGCGGTCCGGATGGGGATCGTAGGCGCTCGCCATCTGGTACCCGGCCCATCGACGCCAGGTCTGCGCACGCACCAGCGGTGCGGTCCGCGGATGGAACGGAGTGGTCTTGAGCATGAGCGGCGTAGTGTAGGAGCCACGCCGTCGCCCGGACAATGCGGCGCCTGCGGGGCGGCTCAGTGCGATGACGGCGCGCCTGGTCTCAGTCCTTGCCGCCCGACATCTCCCGTACCTTGCGCCTCGCCCCGGCTGCGATGCAGCGGTAGTGCGGCTCGCCGCTGAAGTTCATCGAGAAGTCCTCGGTCTGGATGAGCTTGGCGTGCGAGAGCACTGCCAGCGCCGCGGCGGCGCGCTTCACCGGGAAGGTGAGACGCGCAGCCAGCCGCCGCGGCGTCCACGCGCGCGTGGGTTCATCGTGCATGAGTCGCGCGCAGTGGAGGACATCGGGATAGAGCGGCTTCGCCGGCTCGCCGGCGAGCACGCCGTTCATGACCTCGGCCGCGATCCACGCGGCCAGCGCGGCGTCGTCCTGGTCCCGGCACTCGACGAACACGTCGTTCCGCTCCGGCGGGTCGGTGTAGGCGCAGGTCACGCCCGAGAGCCGGCTCGACGCCTCGTCGATGGCGCCCAGCAGCTCCAGCGTGACGTGCTCGTACACGTGCGCCTGGTTGGCGGCGGAATCGCCGGCGATGAGCAGGATGCGTGTGCCCTTCGCAGGCACGGCGCCCTGGTCCGCGCCGGCGCGGCACTGGTGCCTCGCGAGGCCGGGGAACGCGCCCACCAACTCGCTCATGACCGCGGTCTCGGCCAGCCGCGGCACGCGCTCGGTGTCCACGGTCACGCGCAGCTTCTGCTGGCGTGCGTGGAACGCGGGATTCAGGGGCTCGATCTCGGCGAACGTGCCGAAGCTCATGGACCGGATGTGGATCACTGCGCGCTCCACCGGACCCACGCCTCAGGGCGTGGGTTCCCCGGCCGGGTCTCAAGCAGCGGATGGGGTTGCGTCGTGAATCAACCGGCGGAAGGGAGCCCCGAACCCCTCCCGCCGAGGGCTTCACTGATCAGGGTATCTGTTTGCTCGTCTCGTCCAGGTCCAGCGTTCCCTGGAGGACGACCCGGTATTCACCGGTTTCGACGTTGAATCCTTCCACCTTGGCCCGGGTCGAGATGGAGTGGCTCACGACGTCCCAAATGCCCGTGGACAGGGCCTTCGGAGACATCTGGGCGCGCTCGATCGCGCTGAGGGCGTTGGGGTCCATTCTGGGCATACGCCACCTCCCAGTTAAGAGTGGAGGCCTAGCCCTCGTCGAACTTGGTCTCCTCCTTGTCGAGTGTGCCCTGAAGAACGATGCGGTACTCCCCGGTCTCGGGGTTGATCACCTCGACCTTCGCTCGCGCGTTGACCGAGCTCAGGATCATGTCGCTGAGCTTGTTCTTCAGCGACGCGGGTGAGGTGGGCGTACGCTCGATCGCGTTCAGGTCGTGAATGCGGAAGCGTGCCATGTAAGAGTCACCTCCTTCCGTAGGGGACGACCGATCCTGGTCGTGAGTGCCTCGGGGCGTGCCTGCCCGACCCGGACCGAACCTCCCGTGTTGTCCCCGACCGCTCAGACGATCACTTCGTCGGGGTGTCCGTCGCCTCCATGCAGCAGGCGAAAACCGCTCTGTATTTCATGCTCTCCATCCCTGGCGATGCGCGCGGCGCTCGCCGCGCAGAGGGTCGTGGAGCCGTGGGCTCGTATCGTGCACCGGGGCGGTCCGCAAACTTCGGTGGCGCCGGTGGCGCCAGCGCGGGGTCGGGACCGCTCACGGCCAGGACGTGTGCGACGCTCTCCGCCTCGGGCGCCGCGCTCACCTGCGGCGCCGGGGCGGGGATCGCCGCCTCGCCAACTTCGGCACCCGCGTGGGCGACCGCAGCCCCTGCGGGCGTCGGCCTCTCGATCATGCTCGAGGCCTCCCTCGTACCCGTCGCGGCTCGGGCCGCGACGTCAGCTGAAGTCCGTCGTCGGAGCAGTTGCTCTCGCAGCCAGCGCTGCTCCGTGGCGCTCAGGGGTCGCGGCGCACCATCCGTGCGAACCCGTCGCGTGCTCACGGTACGCTGGCTCCGATCAGTTCCGGCGCGTGCTCCCTGCCCGCTCGACAACGCTTGTCGTTCCACCCCAACCGCCGCCAACGAAAACGCCCGCGGCGAAAACATCGCGGCGGGCGATATCAGTGGATCGATTGGAGTCGCGCAGGGCTATCACGCTGGCCTCCGTGGCCGACGAACTTCTCCGTACCCCAACGTAAGACTCCGCCTCGACGGGCGTCAACGGCAATTCCTCTACGCGCGGGTAAGAAGCGTGTCGTGCGACGGATTTTTCAGAGGTCGAACCTCGGGTCCTTCAGAAGTCCGACTCCTGCACGTGGCGCTCGGGCGGATGCTTCACCCGGAGTGCACCCGGCTCTGACGCGGTGAGGAGCACGGCACCGCAGGCGAGGCACACGCGCGCGCCGACCGGGCTCGAGTGCGTCTCGTCCACGACCAGCCGCAGCCCCACGCTGCCCGCGAACGTCGCGTCCGCCAGGTCGTTGGCTTTGCAGCGGATGCATGCCGTGGGTTGGGACATGGCGCCTCCTCTTCAGTGGAACACCCGACTTGAAAGCTGCCGGCGCTCCGGACCCGTCTCCCGTGGGGGATCAGATCGCGTCGCTCGGCTTCCCCCGGAGCTTGTTCCAGATCAGCCTCAGGAAATCGTAATGCCGGTCCACGACGCGCTCTTTCAACGGGATGATGGCGTTGTCGGTGATGTGGATGCCCTCGGGGCAGACCTCGGTGCAGCACTTGGTGATGTTGCAGAGGCCGAGCCCGGCGGTCTCCTTGAGGAACTTGGTGCGGTCCTCGCCGTCGATCGGGTGCATCTCCAGCGCCGCGACGCGCACGAAGAAGCGCGGCCCGGCGAAGCGGTGCTTGAGCTCGTGCGCTCGCAGCACGTGGCAGACGTCCTGGCACAGGAAGCACTCGATGCACTTGCGGAACTCCTGCACCCGGTCGATGTCGGACTGCTGCCACTTCCACTCCGCACCCTCGCGCGGCTTGAACGGCGCGATGCGCTTGTTGACCTCGAAGTTCCACGACACGTCGGTGACCAGGTCGCGGATCAGCGGGAACGTCTTCATCGGCCGCACGCTCACCGCCTCGCCCGCGGCGAAATGGTCCATGCGCGTCTTGCACATGAGCGATGGTCTACCGTTCACCTCGGCGCTGCACGAGCCACACTTCGCGGCCTTGCAGTTCCACCGCACCGCGAGATCGGGAGCGCGGTGGGACTGGATCCAATGGATGGCGTCCAGGACCACCATGCCCGGCTCGATGGGGACGCGGTACTCGACCTCCTGCCCGCCGCTGGCGTCGCCGCGGAACACGCGGACCACCGCCTCGCGACCGCCGGACTCGCCGCTCATCGCGCCACCTCCTGCTTCGCGGCCGGCTTCGCCGCTTCGAACATCGCCTTGAGCTCGGGCGGCATCTGGGGCAGCGGCGTCGCGGCGACCTGCATGCCCGAGGCGCCGCGCGTGACGCAATGGTTGACCTGTCCGAGCGCCGGATCGGGCGCGGGGAAATCGAGACGCGAGTGGGCGCCACGGCTCTCCTTGCGGAGCAGCGCCGAGCGCGCGATGGCCTCGGACACGACGATCATGTTCTTGAGGTCGCGCGCCAGGTGCCAGCCCGGATTGAACATGCGCGTGCCTTCCACGCGAACGTCCGCGGCGCGGGCCTCGAGCTCCCGCAGCTGCTCGATCGCGGCTTCGAGATCGCCGGCCACGCGGAAGATGCCGACCAGGCGGTCCATCACGTCCTGGAGCGCGCGGTGCACCTCGTACGGGCTCTCGCCGGCCGTGCGGTCGAACGGCGCCAGCAGCGCGCGCGTCTCGGCCTCGACCTCGGCGTCGTTCACCCGCGGGGCAGCGCTCTGCTTCTTCGCGTAAGCCGACGCGCCCGCGCCGGCGCGCCGGCCGAACACGAGCAGGTCCGAGAGCGAATTGCCGCCGAGGCGGTTGGCGCCGTGCATGCCGGCCGCCGCCTCGCCCGCCGCGAACAGCCCGGGCACGGTGGCCGCGGCGGTGTCGGGATCCACGCGCAGGCCGCCCATCATGTAGTGGGTGGTCGGTCCCACCTCCATGGGCGTCTTCGTGATGTCCACGTCGGCCAGCTCCATGAACTGGTGGTACATCGAGGGGAGCTTGCGCTTCACGCGGTCGGCGGGCAGGTAGCTGATGTCGAGGAAGGCGCCGCCGTGCGGGGAGCCGCGCCCCTCCTTCACCTCGGTGTAGATGGCGCGCGCCACGTTGTCGCGCGTGGAGAGCTCGGGCGGGCGGCGCGACTTGCCCTGCCGGCCGGCGACCGCGTCCTCCACCCACTCGCGCGCCTCGGCGTCGTTCTCCGCGTACTCGTGGCGCCGCGCATCCGGGAGATACTTCCACATGAAGCGCTCGCCCTTGCTGTTGCGAAGGATGCCACCCTCGCCGCGCACGCCCTCGGTGACGAGCAGGCCCATCACGCCCGGCGGCCACACCATGCCGGTGGGGTGGAACTGCACGAACTCCATGTCGATCAGCTCCGCGCCGGCGTCGTAGGCGAGCGCCTGGCCGTCGCCCGTGTACTCCCACGAGTTGCTGGTGACGCGGTAGCTCTTGCCGATGCCGCCGGTGGCGATCACCACCGCCTTGGCGCGGAACACCACGAACCGTCCCGACTCGCGCCAGTAGGCGAGAGCACCCGCGATGCGGTCGCCGTCCTTCAGCAGCCGCGTCACCGTGCACTCCATGTAGACGTCGAGCCCGGAATGCACGCCGCGGTCCTGGAGCGTGCGGATCATCTCCAGTCCGGTGCGGTCGCCCACGTGCGCGAGCCGCTTCCAGGTGTGGCCGCCGAACGCGCGCTGGAGGATGCGGCCGTCGGGGGTGCGGTCGAAGAGCGCTCCCCACTGTTCCAGCTCGCGCACCCGGTCGGGCGCTTCCTGCGCGTGGAGCTGCGCCATGCGCCAGTGGTTCAGGAACGAGCCGCCCTTCATCGTGTCCATGAAGTGCGTCTGCCAGTTGTCCTGCGGGTCGACGTGCGACAGCGCCGCCGCGACGCCGCCCTCGGCCATCACCGTGTGCGCCTTCCCGAGCAGCGACTTGCACACCAGCCCCACCGACACACCGGCCGCGGAGGCCTCGATGGCCGCGCGCAGTCCCGCGCCGCCGGCGCCGATCACGATCACATCATGGTCATGCGTCTCGAAGTGCTCGCTCACATCAGCCTCATGTCCTGGATGAGCCCCATGGAACAGGCGCGCACGTAGGCGTCCGCCGCGCAGACGAAGAACAGGCTCCACCACGCCCAGCCCATGTGGTGCTCGTTCAGCCAGCTCTGCCCCTGCCACACCTTGTGGCGCGGGCCGCCGGCGACGACGCAGGAGAAGCAGTCCACGCGGCCGCCGACCAGGTGGCGGATGGAATGGCACGAGAACGTGTACATGGTGAGCAGCGTGTTGCTCGCGAGCAGCATCAGCGAGCCCAGGCCGATGCCGAAGTGGCCGTCGAAGATGAAGCCGCGGACGATGTCGATCCACAGGAACAACAGGATCGGGATGGCGAGGTAGATCAGGTAGCGGTGGATGTTCTGGAGCACGAACGGGAAGCTCGCTTCCCCCGCGTAGCCGCTGCCGCGCGGCTCACCCACGGCGCACGCGGCCGGGTCGGCGAAGAACGCGCGGTAGTAGGCCTTGCGGTAGTAGTAACAGGTGCCGCGGAAGCCGAGCGGCGCGCCGAGCACGAGCAAGGCCGGTGAGAGCGGCCACCACTTGGGCTTCAAGAGCGGCGAGTAGAACGGCGACAGGTAGTTGCCGAACTCGTAGTGCTTGCCCTGGAACGCCGCCCAGGTGGCGTAGGCGCCGAGCAGCAGGAGTGCGGC
>Ga0207670_10000238_pt1 | contig 34801 bp, 27 predicted proteins | sample KBSS23HmetaG_FD_184339 | JGI IMG/M metagenome (GOLD analysis project Ga0207670, IMG submission 184339) | Switchgrass rhizosphere microbial communities from Kellogg Biological Station, Michigan, USA - KBS S2-3H metaG (SPAdes) (version 2) | ecosystem: Host-associated > Plants > Roots >... | reverse complement strand
GGCCACGGTGAGAGTGAGCCTCGTCGAATCGAAGAACATCGGCCGGATCGGCGTTGGTGAGGCGACCGTCTCATCGCTCCGCTGGACGATGAAGTTCCTCGGACTCGCTGAGGAGGATTGGATGCCTCACGCGGGCGCGACCTACAAGACGGCAGTTCGCTTCGAACAGTGGACCCGCCCGGAATCCGCCGGCGCCGAGCATTTTTATCATCCGTTCTTCGAGCGCCAGGAGCCCATGGTGAGCCCGATACCGACCTTCTTCCCCGAGGTCGGCGACGGCATCTCGCTGATGCACTACTGGCACCGACGGCACCTCGCTGGCGACCCGACGCCGTATGCCTACGCCGTCTTCCCCGGCCCAGCAATCTGCGACGCGCGAAAGTCGCCACGATTCGAGGCGGCGGCGGAGCACGAGATCCCGACGGCGTACCACCTCGACGCCCATCGTTTTCAGACGTTCCTCGCCAGGAAGTCGATCGAGCGCGGCGTCGAGCACCTCCTCGATGACATCACCGACGTGCTGCTCGCGGAGGACGGCAGCATCGCCGGGCTCAGGACTGCGGAGCACGGTATCATAGCCGCTGACCTCTACATCGACTGCTCCGGATTTCGGAGCGTGCTCCTCGGCGGCGCGCTGAAGGAACCATTCCTTTCGTCTGCAAACCATCTCTGGTGCGACTCCGCCGTCGCGATGCGCCCGGCCAACGCGCCCGGCGACATCGAACCCTACACCCTCGCGAGGGCGTCCGACGCCGGCTGGATCTGGAACATCCCCCTCTATCATCGCGCGGGGGCCGGGTATGTTTACTCGAGCCGATACAAGACGAAGGAAGAAGCCGAGCTCGAGCTCCGGACGTACCTCGGCCCGCGCGCCGATGTGGATACATTCACCGCCCACCTCAAGTTCACACCTGGACGCCGCGCGCGCGCGTGGGTCAAGAACTGCGTGGGGATCGGGCTGGCCGCGAACTTCATCGAGCCCCTCGAGTCGACGACGATCTTCCTTATCGAGTATGCCCTCGCGAACCTCGTCGCCCTCTTTCCGGATCGCGCCTTCGCCCCAGCGCGCGCCGACCGCTACAATCGTACCGTCGGGCAGATCTACGACGAGATCCGCGATTTCATTATCCTCCATTTCCTCGGATCGCCGCGACGCGACACGCCCTTCTGGCGCGATCTCAAGGACATCGACGTCCCGCCCGCGCTCGCGCAAGAGCTCGAATTCTATCGAATCAACCTGCCGATGGGAGAGCGCTTCCGGAACTTCATCTTCCGAGAGCGGAGCTACGCCTGTCTGCTCTCCGGGCTCGGCGTGCTCCCGAAGGAACCGTATCCCCTTTTGTCCCATGCCCCTGTCGGCGAGGAGACAGCGCGGCGGGCGTTCGAGGCGATTGCGGCGCGCTCGGACGATCTCGCGCGGCGGCTCCCCGGGCAACGCGAGTTCCTCGAGCACCTCTACAGGAAGGGGGGCGTGGAGTTCGCTTGATTCAGACGGATCAGGCCGGCGAGGTCGCGAGCTATGCCTCGCCCGATCACGCCGGCAAGTAGGGCCGGCGTCCGAAACTCCGCCGGCGGGATCGCCCGCGCCAGGAAGAGCATGAATCGCCGCTGGTACTCCGGATCCTCGAGCGCCCAGCGCAGCAGCGTTCGGATCGCCAGCGGCGAGGGAGTGGAGTACAGATCGCGCACCAGGCGCTTCATCGTCTGCTGGTACATCGCATAGGTGATCTCGTGCACCGCACGCTGGTAGCGGTCGAGCATGGCGTCCCAGCGGAGTCGACCCTCGTGCACCGCGACGAGCAGCTCGGCGAGGGCGCGGGCGCCCGCCAGCGCGTCGTGGATGCCTTGACCGTCGATGGGATCCTTGTGCGTGACGGCGTCGCCGACCAGTACCCAGCCCGGTCCGCCGTGATCGCGATACCGGTTGGCGATCCGGCGGACGCCGCGCAGCGGCCCGCACTGCCGCGCTCCCTGGAGCCGCCGCCATGCCGTCGGCAGCGAACGGAGCTGCCCGAGATAGTGCTTCGCGGCGTCGCCGTTGGAGGGGAGATCGGCGCGCGCGTGCGTCCCCACCGAGACCTTGCCGTCGCACGAGGGAAAGAACAGGACGTTGCGCCCGCGCCCGGTGGAGACGATATGGATCACCGGCTCGCCGTCGGGCGCTGCCGGCGCGAGCCCCTCCCACTCGGCAAAGTGGACGGTGCTCGTGTGCGTGGCTTGCTCCTCGACGACGCGCGCGCCACATCGGCGCGCGATCGTGGAGTGCCGGCCGTCGGCGCCGACCACCGCGAGCCGCGCCTCGAAGCGCTCGGGCGGGCCCCCCTTGGGGGCGCCCACGATCCCGCGAACGCACCCGCTCGGGTCCCGAAGGAGGTGGCTCACGGCGAGCCCCGACCGGCGCGTGATCGACGGAAAGCGCCCGAGGTGATCCCACAGCGCGCTGTCGAAGCGCCCGCGATCGAACCCGTAGAGGTAGTCCCGACCGTGCGCCATGCGCACCGGGATCGTCGCCTGGAAGTACCCCTCGAACGCCACCAGGCTCTTGCGGATCCGCGTCGTCGCGGCGGCGTAGTCCGCCTCGTGGAAGCCGATCTCGTCGAGCAGGCGGACCGCGCTCGAGTACATGATCGGGCACGACGGGACCTCGGGGTGGGAGGGGAAGTCCGCCTTGTCAGCGACGAGGACCGACAACCCACGCGAGGCGAGGCGCGCGGCGAGCGACGCGCCCGCCGGACGCCCGCCCACCACGATGACATCGAATGCCGGTGCGGTGACGATCGGATCGGCGCCGCGGCGCCGGCGTGGTTCGGTGTGGTCGGGTACTTCGCGCTCCACGGCGTTTGCCGTGGCCACGAGTGGGACGGAGGTCTTCTTCACAGAGGCGATATCGAGCAACCGCTACGCCATCATTCGATGTCATCATCCAGTTCGTTTTTCACGCCGCTCGGCGCCGCACTGCCACCGCGTTGCAGTTGCATGCAACGCCGAGCGGCCGGCGGAACATCGGCGGTCCCCTTGACCCGAGCGCCAGCCGCTGAGATTCCACACTTCCGCTGAGATTCCATATGACCACACGTCGTCTCGATGGAGGCCGCACGAGCCGTCGTGAATGCGGCGCTCGAAATCGGGTACCGCGCTTGAGCCATCCGGCGATCACCGCCGCCAGGCAGCCTCGATCCGGAGCAGCGCGCCTGGATCGCACGTCTCGCGACCGGATGACCGGCGCGGTGGCGCCGCTGTTGGCCGGGCTGGACGACCCTCGACCCAAGCATGGGGCGACGCCCCGATGGAGGCCCTCTCCACCGCACAGGACACGCCTATCCCGTCGTTAGGGCGTCATCATCGGTGCCATTTGCCTGGGCTAATCCGACCGTCGGAAGCGGCGATATGGCGCGCATCGATGCATCCAAGTATTCATGAGTACATCCATGAATTACACGGTGCGCCGCATCGCGTGCGTCATTGGCTTCACGTTGGCTTTCACGGCTGCGCTGTTGCAACCCGCTGTCGCCCAGCCCATTACGCTGCCACCCATGCCGGATAATATTCGAGTGCCGCCGGGGTACAGGCCGTTCCTCAAGGGGCACGCCGTCGGCACCCAGAACTATGTCTGCCTGCCGTCAGGCCCCAGCTTCGCGTGGACGTTCTTTGGGCCGCAGGCCACCCTCTTCACGGACAACAACGAGCAGGTGTTTACTCACTTTCTCAGCGCGAACCAGTTCGAGAACGGCACGGCCCGCGCCACGTGGGAGCACTCCCGGGACACGAGCACCGTATGGGCGATGCCCGTCGCCTCCTCCACGGACCCTATCTTCGTGGCTCCGGGTGCCATTCCCTGGCTTTTGCTCCGGGTGGTCGGGGCTCAAGAGGGGCCAACCCATGGCCGCACGCTGATGGCGGCGGTCTTCGTCCAGAGGTTGAGCACCGTGGGCGGCGTGACGCCGACCACCGGCTGCGCCCAGGCGGAGGATTTGGGCAAGAAAGCACTCGTGCCGTACAGGGCCGACTACGTCTTCTACAAGAATCGCTACAGCCATGACGAAGGGGACGACAACTAGTTAGTTTCCGGAGAAAAAAAGGCATTTCTGAATTACTGGGATGTCCACGTGTGGAACGATGGGACTCGGCGCTTGCGGAACGTCAACACCCTCAAGTGCCTGTACGCATCCGACCAGTACGTATGGCTTACCGACACCTGCGACTCGCGCACCAACGAGAGCTGGTGGGTCAAGAGATGGAACGACGGTACCATCAGGTTCCAGAACCAGGCAACGGGGCTGTGTATGAGAGGGACGCCAGATTACGGCGTCGACATGGCCCCGTGCGACTCCAGTCAGGCGCAGAGCTGGTACTGACGTCCCCGCCGTACCCGTGCGGCAATATGTGCTTTCGCTCGCCCCTCAAGGGCAAATGGGGCAACGGCCAGCTCGGCAGAAATCGCCGCCGCAGCAGGGTTGCGTGCCGGGCGGGCATCCGCACTCGCCGTTGCGGCACTGGTAGGCGAGACCCTCCTCCCGGCAACGGTGACCGCAGCTTCCGCAATTGTTCCGATCGGTCAGCGTGTCCGTGCAGACGCCGCCGCACCGCTGCCCGACGGCGCACCAGGACAGGGTGACGTCGCTGGGGTCGCTGCTGCTCGCACCGAAAGAGCAGGACGGCGTAGGATTGTCGTAAAAGACCGGGGACCAGTTGAACGACCTCGTGCCACCGCTCGCGGCGACGGTGGTCAATCCGCTGAACTGGATCGAGTTACTGGCCGGGAGCTGCGCGCACTGATCCACCGCGTAGACCTCGAGCACGCCGCCGAATAACCAGTCCATCGCCTGTCCGTTCGAGGTCGTATGGAGCGTCGACGACATGCCGTTGGAGTTGTCCGCGGAGGTGATCTCCCAATCGGCGCACACACCTCGGGCGTCGCAATTGATGGCGGTCATGGTCCCGCTCACCGAGTCGCCGGCATTGACGGGAATGATCTGGCTATGAAAGTCGTTGCCCCGGAGACAGCAGTCCCAGCTCGCCATCGTCCACCGCTGATGGCCATCGCCGCGCTGGTTCCAGCCGAGGACCGGCTGAAAGATGTTGCTGCCGGTCGCGAGCGATTGGAGGCCGGGAAAGAGATAGATCTGCTGCCCCGCGTGGACCGGAGGCGCGGCCGGCACGGTCCAGTTCGCCCACAGCCCGGCCACCGGTCCTTGCCCCGTGTTCTGCTCCGAGGAGACCCAGCCGTCGATCCGCGGCGGCGACTTCGCTGGATCGGTTACCACCTGCCCAGCCCGATCGAATCGTGGAAACGCGCAGCTCGTGACCGAGCGCACGCTCCCGTCCGCCCTCGCGATCTCTCCCGACGGATGCACTCGCTCTCCGGCGCCGAGCTCGATCACGCACGAAGGGTGGAAATAACCGTGCGGCGTGACCACGAAGTCCGCCGGCACCGACGCCGGCCGCGCGGACGATGCGGTCAGCTCCGCTCCTTGGGTATTCGCCATTGGGTCGCTCTCCGGTGCCGCGCAGCTCGAGGCCAACGGCCACCACGCCATAGCGCTCACCCCAATCCAGCCGAGGCATCTCTTCGCGCTCATCTTTCGCTCCCGTATACTAATTCGATGAACCCGCTCGTTGCGGGTTTCGAAAATAGATAACGAGTTATCTAGTTAGTCGCCCTTCGGTCCTCCGGCCGTCGAGTACGATCCACGACGACGGCATTCCGAACGGCGGCCGCTGATGCGCTCAGCGCGCGTCCGCGAGCGCCGCGGCGAGCCCGAGCCGCGCGAGCTCGTCGCGGCCGCGCGCCGTGATCCGCACGGCGCGCGACCCCGCGGTCCTCGCCACCCAGCGCGCCTCGACGAGCCGATCGAGCACCGCCGCGCCGAGCGCACCGGCGAGGTGCGGGCGGCGCTCCGTCCAGTCGAGGCACCGCCGTGCGAGCGCGCGGCGCCGCGCTGCGAGCGGCGCGACGTCGACGCCGAGCGCCGTCGCGAGCCAGCGCGCGCCACCCGCGGTGACGGCATACGTCCGATCGTCGACGACGCGCACGTGCCGCTCGCGCTCGAGCATCTCCGCGAGCGAGACGGCCACCGCGCCGGCGAGGTGGTCGTAGCAGCTCCGCGCCGCGCGGAGCGCGCGCTGCGCCGGCGTGAACGCAGGCGCCCGCGGCGGCGCGCGCGTCGCGAGCACGCCGAGCGCCTCGAGCGCGTGCGCAACGTCGGTGCTCGCGAGGCGGTAGTATCGATGGCGGCCCTCCTGCCGCGCCGCGAGGAGCCCGCCGTGCACGAGCTTGGCGAGGTGGAGGCTGGTCGCCGGCGCAGACAAATCCGCCGCGCGCGCGAGCTCCCCCGCAGGGAGGGCGCGCCCGTCGAGGAGCGCGAGGAGAATGGCGGCGCGCGTCGGCTCGCCGACCAGCGCGGCGACGTCGGCGATCGCGAAGCGACTGCTCATCTCGACCAGGATAGCGCCAGCGCGTGCGCCACAGTTTTGCGGGCGCAAAAGCGTCGCGCGGCGCGACGGCGCTACGGTGCACGCATGACCATCGCCTGCTTCATCCGCTATCAGATCGATCCGTTCCAGCGCGACGCGTTCCTCACGTACGCCGAGGCGTGGGGGCGCATCATCCCGCGCTGCGGCGGCCGCCTCCTCGGCTATTTCCTCCCGCACGAGGGGACGAACGACGTCGCGTGGGGCGTCATCGCGTTCGACGGGCTCGCCGCGTACGAGGCGTACCGGGCCCGCCTGAAGGAGGACCCCGAGGGGCGCGCGAACTTCGCCGCGGCCCAGGAGAAGCGCTTCATCGTGCGCGAGGAGCGCACGTTCGTCGAAGGGGTTGCCGGCACGCTGTTCCTGCCGCCGCGCGCCGAGGCGCTGCGGTGAGCGTTCGCGCGAAGGCACTGGTCACCGTCGTGTCCACGGAACATCGCGATCCGGGCGACGAACTTTCTATTTCGTGAGGGAGAGAATGCGCACGGCCTCACGTACTAACCGCTACTCCCGCAGCCAAGAGCCCGCACCCTGCGGTGCCGGAGTCTGGCGAAAGCGGCGCGCTCCCCCCATCACCACGAGGTCCCCACGATGCTGAACATGAAGCCGGTAACTTTTTCGTCGCTCGCGATCCTCGCCGTCCTCGCTGGCTGCAGCTCGGGGGACGCCGCCACCGACCAGGCCGCGACGGATGAGGGCGCCATCTCTACCCAGGGCCAGCGCGAAGTCGAAACACCGGGAACCGGCGTGTCGGGCATCCACTGGACCCGCGAGGAGAGCGCGGCGCGTGAGGCGAAGGCCGCAGCAGGCGGCAAACGTACGGCAAACATGGTTTACCATAACGGGAAAATCATGCCGACCGCCGTGACCAAGGCGATCTTCTGGGGTCCGAGCTGGGCGAACTCGAGCTTCGTGGGCGACAAGATCACCGGCCTCGACGCGTTTTACACCGGCCACTCGGGCAGCAACTACGCCAAGACGGTCGACGAGTACACGGGCCTCGGGGTGCAGGTCGGAGCGACGACGACCCACCAAGGCCACGTCATCGACACCTCCACCGCGTCGGGCGGCGGGAGCACCTCGGCGATCCTCGCAGAGGTTTGCAAGATGATCACGAGCCCCGATCCGGCGGGCAACGGCTACTACCCGGTCTACACCGACGTGCCGCGCGGCAACGCGGGCTACTGCGCGTACCACGCGTCGGGCACGTGCCCGGCGAGCGGGAGCACGGTCCTGCAGTTCGCCTTCTTCTGGAAACTCGACGGCGACGCCGGGTGCGATCCGCAGGACACGACGACGGGCCACTCCCAGGGCCTCGCCGCGCTCGCGAACGTCTCGGCGCACGAGCTGAGCGAGGCGCGCAGCGATCCGTCGACGACGACGGCAACGGGCCCGGGCGCCTGGTGGGACGGCTCGGGGGCGGAGAACGGTGACAAGTGCGCGTGGACGTTCAACGTGCCGAGCGTCAGGTTCTCGGACGGCAACTCGTGGAAGCTCCGGGTGAGTGGTCGAACGCCGCGTTCACCGCGAGCACCGGCTACCCGAACTCGAGCGGCCAGTTGGGCTGCCTCGACGGGCACTGATCGGCGGGGGGTGCCCCGCAGCGTACGCCATTCCCCGCGCGCGTTGGTGACGCGCGCGGGGCGGCGGCCCTCCGTTTGTCGGCGATCGACCGCGTTCAGCGCGTGACGTCGACGTTGTACGTGTACGGGCCCGCGCTCGCCGTCCCGGTGATGTGCGTGGTTCCGGGCTTGCGCTCGACCTTGGTCGCGTCGGCCGAGGTCGGCTGGAGCTGCCCGGTGAAGGTGAGATCGAGCGTGACGCTCCCGACCAGCGCGCCCGCGTCTTGCGAAACGATGCCGCCGTCTTCGAGCTTCGCGCCGGACATCTGGAACGATCCCTTGAGGGAGCCGGTCAACGTCCCGTCCGGGATCTTGTTGAGCGTCATATCGAGCTCCGCGGGCGTGCCGCCCGCCGTGTCGTAGGCGATGATCCCGTCGTCCGAATATGCGGTCAGCGTATCGGTGAGCCGCATCGTCTTGTTGTTCGATTGTCCTTGATCGACCTGGCCGCCGACAGCCATCTTCCCCGTTTTATCGCCGGTCGCCTCCTGCGTGGGGATGTTCGCGTTGCTCGCCGCGTTGTACCCCTGGAAGCCGAGCGCGATCGCCTTGTCCACGGACTTGTCGAGGCCGAGATATGCGCGCCTCGCGTCTTCGGTCGAATGGACTCCCGGCGAGTCCGGCCCCGCGTCCTGGGGAGCATCGTTCACGTTGGAGCTGCTCCCGCCGCAAGCCGCTGCGCCCTCGAGCGCGCCGATCGCGGCCACCATCACCGTGATACCAAGGAGGTTTCGCATGAGGGCAGTCTAGCCACTCGCCTCGCCCCCGAGCGGCCGCTGCACCACGCGAAGGTCCGTTTGCTGACACCGTTCATCAGAGCGTCCCCGCGCACACGACCGGGGCACCCTCGCACTGGTCGATTGAGCGACCACATCCCACCGAGATCACCAGAGCTCGTCGATCACGAGCGAATGGTCGGGGACGTCGCCGGTGGCCCTCGACGTCGGCGCATAGCCGAAGCATCCGCGGCTCTGGATATGCTGCGCCTTGTTGTCCTCCAACGATCTCGATAACGTCGAACATCGAACAGGGAGGGACGGGGGCCATGCTTGATCTCACGTTCGATTATGCGTCCTGCGTGCGAGGCTCGGAGAAGGTGTCGTGGAGGCTCGACGACGTCATGCCGGCCGACACGAATCTCGATTTCAGTCGCCCGTTCCTCCCCGAGGCGCTGGCGGGCGCGACGCGCGTTCCCGGCCTCGATCCGCAGGAGAGGAAGACCCTGAATCAGATTTCGGGAAACGCGTATCTGAACCTGTTTCAATTCGTCGAAGAGTACATCCTCGCCGCGGCGGTCCAGCAGACGCACGCCGAGCTGTTCGGCGATCACGAAGCCGTCCGCGCTCTCCTACGGTTCGCCGAGGAAGAGGCGAAACACCAACAGCTCTTCTGGCGTTATCGAGAGGCGTTCGATCGGGGCGTCGGCAAGCCGTGCGAGGTCCTCGGCTCGGCGACCGAGGTCGCGCGGGTCATCTTGAGCAAGGGCCCCCTCGCCGTGACGATGGTGACGTGCCACCTCGAGCTCATGACGCTTCAGCACTACACGGAGTGCGTGCGCGACGACACCGGCGTCGATCCGTTGTTCTCCAGGCTCCTCAAGTTTCATTGGCTCGAAGAGTCGCAGCACGCGAAGATCGACGCCCTCGAGCTCGACAAGCTCGCGTCGCGGGCGACGCCGTCGCAGATCGACGCCGCCTTCGACGACTATCTCGGCATTTGCGGCGCGTTCGACGAGCTCCTCGCGAAGCAAGCCGATCTCGACGTGGCGAGCCTCGCCACGCTCACCGGCCGGACGTTCTCCGACGCCGAGGCAAAGGAGATCCGAGCCTCGCAGCACGCCAGTTATCGCAAGACGTTCCTCTGGTACGGCATGACCAACGGCACGTTCCAGCAATATCTCGCGAAGCTCTCCACCCACGGCGCGAAGCGCGTAGCCGAGCGAGCCGCGACCCTCGCCTGAGTGTGGGCTCAGCGCAGCGCCGGGTCACGGCAGAGTAGCCGACCACGATAGGATAACTACCTGGTCAAGGTCGTGGTGCGCTCGCCGGCCTTCAAGCCAATGTTCACCGACATGAGTCGCACGGTGTCACGCGAGAGCTTCAGCCGCTCTGCGGATCTGGTCGGGGTCTGATCGTTCTCGTTGTGTGTCACTGCGTTACCGAGCTTGGTCGTCATATTTGAGCCTCGTTTTTTTTGCATCGATTGTCGTGGCCGCACGCCAAAAAGACGCGGGTCTTGTTCCCGGCGAAGTCGATCCGCCTGTCCGAGCTATAGAGACCACGCACGCGGAGCCATCGTGGATGGCGCGCAACACTGCAGGACGCGTTCCGATTCACTGGATCTCCGACGGCTCAGGGGGTGCTCGTAACCGGAAATCGAAGGCATGTCCTCCCTTTGGGCGGCGCGCGAGTTGCGGGCCCCTTCGCTGCGCCCGTCCCGCACGCATCCACTGAAAGGAAATGTGCAACGCGATCGGACGGGGGCTGAAAGGTGCAGCGACCGTTGGCTGGACGAGCGACCGGATCGAGGCCGCGACGAGCTTCGCGCTGCCACCGTCGTAGGACTTGCACGACGGGCAAGCTCGCGCGCACACTGTCGCACCAATTTGCTCGCGCCCCGCAAATATTCGCAGATCGCTGTCTGCTGAGACGAGTCTTGGGACACAACTCTCGACGATGCTTGGACCATCGAGCGACGAGGATGCGACAGATGGCAGCTCCACATTCATGCGCGCAGAGCCAGCTGCGCATTTCTGATCGAAGCGACGTGCAACCATGAAGACGACGAACAAACGTGCACGTGACTCGATAGAGTCAACTCCGCTCGTCGTGCGCAAACCGTCAGGGACTGAACCCACCACGAACAAGGACAGCGGAATCGAGCTGCGTGGATGCGTTCGCTCATCGCTCGAAGTCGAGGTTTCGCTCGGGAGCGAATCCCAATTCTTCAATGGCATGGCGAAGAACATGTCCAGCGGCGGCGTCTTCGTCGCGACCTATCGCTCACTGCCGGCGGGCAGCCGCCTCGATCTTCAGATCTCGCTGCCGGACGGCCCGCTGCGCGTCGCAGGGGTCGTGCGGTGGAGGCGCGAAGCGAGCAACGACGTGAGCCCCGGGCTCGGTATCGCCTTCGAAGATCTCGACGCGGACGCGCTTGCGCGTGTCGAACAATTTTGCCACTGGCGGGAGCCACTCTATTACGATGACGAGTAGCCGGAGCCGGGCGACTTGCCGCTCACGGTCCGAGCGCACGACGCGGCGAGGCCGACGACTAGCGCGCAGATTCGGGCGAGAAGTGGGAGAAACGCTCGAGCCTAGCTGACGCACCACGCTAGTGGGACGAGCGCCCACGAAAATGAATCGAGGCGGCCTGCCCCCTCGCTGTCGGCTGGAGTTTTTGCCGTACACTCACGATTGCGGATCTTCGAATCGGTGCCGCGCGACCGGCCTCTGTCGGCGCGAACCGGGCGAAGGGAACACCCCGCAAGAGAGAGAGGTTCCCATGCGCGTCACCCTGGGTTCGATCGCCGTCATCGCTCTCGCCTCCGTCACGCAGGTCGCCGTCGCAGAAGATGCGAATACGCTCAAGAAGGACACCAAGGAAGCGCCGGCACAAACACCTGCCGCCCCGGCGAAGACCGTCACGCCGGCGCCCAAGCGCGCGCCGCAGCGGGCCGACGTCGCCGTCGGCGCGGCGCTTGCTCGGCTCGACAACGTGAACCTTCAGAACAGTCCGTTGCCTTCGTCCGGCGCGCCCGCCGCCGCGCCCGCGCCCATGAGCGGCGGTGCGCGCACCGTGACGACCACGTCCGACTCGGGTGGGCTCGCCGACATCCGCATCGCGCGCGTGGACACGTCGGACAGTGCGGGCAGGCCGCGCGAGGTCACGCTCGTCGCCGTCGCGCCGGGAACGAAGACGCCGAAGCCTGTCGCCAATGTGCGCATGCAGCGTAAGATGGGCGTCGATCGCACCCTGGCGTCGCTCGCGCCTGCATTCGAGGCGTGCCGCGCTCACGCTCCGGCGGGTACGAACGGCACGATCGCAATCCAGCTCGAGGTCGCGCCGACCGGGCAGGTCGAGCACGCCGAGGTGACGACCGTGAGGGGTTCGCTGGGACAGCCCGTCGCTGCGTGCGTCGTCGCCGCGTTCTCCGCCGTGACGTTCGCCGCGCCCGGAGGTCTCGGCGCCACGCTCACGGTGCCCGTAACGCTCGGTCAGGACCGCGGCGACGTGACGCGGCTCGCGGCCTCCGAGTAGAGCCAGAGCGGCTTTCAGCCGTTTGCCGAACATGGCGATATCCGACGAGCGCCGCTGCGCGTCGATCGTGGGCAGTTGCGTGACCGTGCGCGAGTGTGCGTCACAACGTCCCGTCCTTTATTTTCGAAAAAGCCCGCGCCAGGCATCGATCGCCGAAGACACCGTCGTGGTCGCGAATCCATCGCGTCGCCGGCGGGGCGTCGGGATTCACATTGGCGCGCGCTGCCCCGGCGCGAGCGTCACTCCCCTGGCCTCTTCACTGACCAGCGCATCAACATGGATGAGGTTCGCCTCCACCGGCCGCCGATCAAGAATGTCGCGCGCCGAATCCCGAATCCTGGTCCCCGGACCGGCCTGCGCTCGCGTGGGCGGCGGGATGACAAACACAAAATCTGCAACGGATGCTTGGTCGAGAGCCCATCCTGCAGCATGATCCGGAGGTCGTCGCGGAGCGCGAATCGAACTCCTGCGCAGTCCAACGAAACGACAGCGCATCACTCCGTTTAGAGGAGCTCCTATGAAGAAATTTCCTTCGGCCGCTCTCGCGCTCTTCGCGACGACGGCAATGCTCGTGAGCGCGTGGGCCGGTTGCGGCAGCGACAGGACCGATGACCAGCCGACGGACGGCGGCAACGAGGCTGCGCTGGACGCCACGAACCCGCTCGACGACGGCGCGGCGCCGGACGACGCGTCCGCGGACGCGATCGACGAGTCGAGCTTCATCGACGCGATCATCGACGGCAGCCGGGCCGACGCGGGGTCGTGCGTGGCCAACGGGACGAGCTGCACGAACAGCACCGACTGCTGCTCCGCGAACTGCACGGCGATCGGCGCCGACGCCGGGAAGGTCTGCGGCAACCCGATCAACTGCAAAGTCGCGGGGACCGCGTGCACCACGGGCAACGAGTGCTGTCTCGGATCGTGCGTCAACAAGGTCTGCGGGGCGAAGGCGTGCGTGGCGGACAACGGCTCGTGCGGAGTGGCGAGCGACTGCTGCAGCGGGCAGTGCGTCCCGAACGGCACGGGCGGCGGCATCTGCGCGCCGCTCAACTGCGCGCCGCCGCCGTGCACGCCCGCGTGCCGGACGGCGGGGAACCCGTGCGCCAAGGACGCGGACTGCTGTGGCGGGTTCTGCAACGGCGGCCTCTGCAGCAGCCGAGGCTCGTTCTGCACGCAGACAGGCGACGTCTGCTCCACGGACTTCGAGTGCTGCGGCGGCGCGTGCACGAAGGCCGCGGGCGCGACGCTCGGCATCTGCGGCCTCACGTCGGCGCCAGGCGTGCCGGGCTGCTCGCCCTCGGGAGCGCTCTGCGGCGCCTCCGCCGGCGGTTCCGACGCCGGCACGCTGTGCGATCAGAACTGCTGCTCGCGCTCCTGCGGTCCGTTCGGCGCGAACGGCGGCCTCGAGGTGTGCGAGCCGCCGTCGGGCTGCAAGCCGACCGGCGAGGTGTGCCGCACCGACAGCGACTGCTGCGGGTGGTCCGGCGCGCCGCCGCCCGTGAACGGCGCCGTGACGTGCGCGAAATCGTCGCCCTCGCAGGAGCTCGGCCGCTGCGACAACGGCGGCGCGTGCCGCGAGCCCGGCAGCATCTGCAAGGCGGGCGGCTTCGCGTCGTGCAGCGCCGAGAACAACTGCTGCGAGCCGCACTTCGTCGACGGCGGCACGGTCGGCAGCAGCTACTGCAACAGCGATCCGGCGAACTGCTGCCGGCAGGACGCGCTCGGCATCCCGCGGTGCCTCATGGTCGCCTCCAACTGCGCCACCAACCCGCCGCCCGCAGGCACGACGTGCGCGACGAGCGCCGACTGCTGCGGCAAACCGTGCGTCAACAACAAGTGCGACGGCGCGTGCGTCCAGAAGGGCGGCGCGTGCACGACCACCGCCGACTGCTGCACGGGCATCACGTGCACCCTCCCGCCGGGAGGATCGCTCGGCATCTGCGGCGGCACCGTGCTCTCCGACGGCGGCGTCACCGACGCCGGCGCGGACACGGGGACCGGCGGCGGCACCGACGGCGGCAACCTCCCCGACGGCGGCACGTGCGCGCTCTACGGCCAGGTGTGCAGCGGCAGCGGCAGCGGCAACTGCTGCAACGCCGTACCGTGCATCAGCGGTACTTGCCACTTCCCCTGACTCCTCCGAAAGGTCCGAAACATGAGAGTCCTTGCAGCTTGCATATCCGTCCCGCTGGCGCTCGTGATCGTCACTGCGCCAGGCTGCGGGAGCGACAACGGCAACGGCGGGTCGACGGCCGACGGGGGCGACGGCGACGGCTCCGGCGGGTTCCAAGACGGCGCGACGGCGAGCGGCTGCAAGGGCCTCGAGTGCCAGCAGGCGTCCTGCGACGGCGGGGCGAAGACGACGCTGACGGGCACCGTCTTCGACCCCGCGGGGAAGGTGCCGATCTACAACGCGGTCGTCTACGTGCCACGCGACGCCGACCCGCAGCTCGCCGACATCGCGGACGGCGCGTCGTGCGACCGGTGCGACGCGAAGGTCACGGGCAACCCCGTCGTCATCACGGCGACGGACACGTCGGGCAAGTTCACGCTGCCGGACGTCCCCGTGGTGAACGACCTGCCGCTCGTCATCCAAATCGGCAAATGGCGGCGGGTCGTGCGCGTGCCGACGGTCGCGAGCTGCACCACCGCGGCCGTCGATCCGGCGCTCACGCGCCTCCCGCGGAACCGGAACGAGGGGCACATTCCTCGAATCGCGCTCACCACGGGCGGAGCCGACCCGCTCCAATGCCTGCTCCGGAAGATCGGCATCGACGACGCCGAGTTCGGCGTCGCAGGGAGCGATGCGCGCATCCACCTCTACGCGGGCGGAGGGTTCGACCTGAGCGGCCCCAAGCTCGCGTCATCGCGGTTCGCGAGTGGCCCAGCTTTCCCGACGGCGAAGAGCCTATGGGAGGACGGCGCGAGCCTCGCGAAGTACGACGTCCTCCTCCTCGCGTGCGAAGGAGGCGAGGACGAGGTCGACTCGACGTCTTGCCCGACGTGCACGGCAGGCGCGACGAAGAGCGACGCCGCGAAGGCCGCCCTCTACGGCTATGCCAAGATCGGCGGGCGCGTCTTCGCGTCGCACTACCACGAGGTGTGGATCCGCAAGAACCCGGACGCCGCCGTCTCCGGGATCGCGTCCTTCGCCGTCGACTCCCCGCCACCGGCGCTCCCGTCCCAGCCCGCGACGACGGCCGTGAGCACCGATATCTCGACCGCGTTCCCGAAGGCGGCGGCGATGAGGGACTGGCTCGACAAGCAGGGCGCGCTCGTCGGCGGCAAGCTCCCGATCTACGACGCGCGCGACGACGTCGGGGGCGTGACGTCGAACGGGCTGAGCTGGATCTCGACCCTGAATTCGAACAACGCGGGCAAGACGGCGATCGAGTACCTGTCGTTCAACACCCCCGTCGGCGCCGCCGACGCGGACGTGTGCGGCCGGGTCGTCCTGAGCGACATCCACGTCGCCGCGGGGCAGCAGGGGGGCGTCAGCGACGACGCGCAGGCCCCCTTCCCGGCGGGATGCAAGACAACTGATTTGAGCGCGCAGCAGAAGGCGCTCGAGTTCATGCTCTTCGACCTCTCGTCGTGTGTGCAGAAAGACGACTCTTCGGTCGTCCCACCGATCAAGTAGCGTCGAGCCACGGGACGTGTGCTGGTGAATAACTCATCGCTTCTGCTGTACGGGCCTTCCTTGGTTCGAGGTAACGACATCGATACAGCAAGGGCGACACCGCCTCTCGTCGGTCGCAAAAAATCGCACTTCTGACGAATCGACGCGCTCTGGGCACGGGTGAAACGTCGCGCGTCCAGCCCTCCGTCGGGATACAGGCCGATCGAAGGGACCTGGCGCTTGCAGAGGCGTTCGGAGTGGGTGCATGCTCCTCCAGGAAACGAGCGCCATGGACGAGCGTAGGGGGCTCTTGAGCCACATCGATGGCGAGGTACGGGCCCTCTGCGAGAGCGGCCGGTTCGACGACGCGACCACGCTCACCATCCGCGGGTACGGCCCGGCCGTGCTCGGCTACCTCCGCGTCCTGCACGACGACGACGACGCCGCGGACGTCTTTTCAGCATTCGCCGAGCGATTGTGGCGCGCTTTTCCATCGTTCCAATGGCGCTGCGCGCTCCAGACGTGGGTCTACCTCATTGCTCGCCGCGAGTCGCTCCGCTTTCGCAAGCGCGGCGCTCACCAGCTGCGCCGTGAGCCGAACGTGGAGCTCGAGAAGCTTCCCGCCCACCTGCGCACCGAGACAGCATCCATCCTCCACACCGAGAAGCGCAAGCGCCTCCTCGCATTGCGGGATGAGCTAGCACGCGAGGACCAGGAGCTCCTCGTGCTGCGCCTCGATCGTCGGATGTCGTGGGCGGACGTCGCCATGACACTCCTCGACGATCCCGATGCCGATACCGAAACGCTTCGCCGCGAGTCCGCGCGGTTGCGAAAGCGTTTTCAGGCACTAAAAGAGCGCCTCGTGACCCTCGGGCGCGAAAAAGGATTCCTCCCGTCTCCGGACGACGAATAACTCCGAACGATGGCAACTCGTCGTACCGCCAAGCGCGCTGCATGTAGATACGTGCCCGGCGGGGCCGCGACACCTGCCTTCGGCTCGTGCTGCGCGATTGGTCAGTAGATATTCGTCACGACCACACACGCGACGGAACTCAGCCGCAAAAGATCGACGCACGACGAGTTCACATTTCGCCGTGCCCCTGGTCTACGACGTCGTATCCCGCAGACCATGCCGGGGCCATTTCGTGTCGCCCCCCCCCATCGGAATCCTAGGCCATGCTCGATCCAAATACCCGTCACAAACATGCGGCGGATGGAGACGCGCTCGCACTCGACGATGACGACGGCGGCGCCAATAGCCCGCTGGACGACGATCCCGACGTCGACGCGTTCCTACGAGAGGTGGCCGCCGCGCCAGCCATCGATCCCTCGGGCACGCTGGTCGGCGTGACCCTCGGACGCTATCGCGTCCAATCGCTCCTCGGGCACGGAGCGATGGGCGTCGTCTATTTGGCCGAAGACGAGTCGCTCCGGCGGCGCGTCGCCGTAAAGGTGTTGCGCGCGCAGTCACTCGAGGCGCGGGTACGCATCCAGCGTGAAGCCCGCTGCGCCGCCGCGATCTCCCACCCGGGGGTGGCGCGCGTCTACGAGGTCGGCGAGGTCGACGACCGCGTGTACATCGTCATCGAATACATCGATGGCGTATCGCTCCGCTGCCTAATGGGCGATGGCATTCCGGCGGAGCGCGCGCAACGGATCTTCGACCGCATTCTCGACGCACTTGCGGCCGCGCACGCCGTTGGCGTGGTCCACCGCGACGTCAAGCCGGAGAACATCATGGTGACCGCGGGGGACCAGGTGAAGGTGCTCGACTTCGGCCTCGCGACGTGGATCGCCACGGAGTGGTCGGCCGAAGCGCTCCCGCACACCCTCACGCAGTCCATAGAGGGGAGGATCGCGGGGACTCCGGGGTACATGGCGCCCGAGCAAGCGCTCGGACTCCGAGTCGACGCGCGCGCAGACGTGTTCTCGCTGGGCGTCATCGCGTACGAGCTCTTCGTGGGGCGGAGGCCGTTCACGGGGGAGACGGCGATGGCGGTGCTCGTATCCGCTCTTCATGACGAGGTCGCCATGCCGGCCGACCATCCTCTCCGGACGCTCATCGCGCGCTGCCTGGCGAAGGACTCCGCTCAGCGCTTCGTCAATGCGGGCGAGGTCCTGAGAGCGCTCCGCGCAGGAACGTCGATGTCCATGCGGAGCCCGAGCCCGTCCCGCGGACGCAACGACGACCCCGCGCCGACCCGCGCTACCTCCGAAGGCGCGCGGTACCGCAAAGCCAAGGGCGTTGTCGCAGCGCTCGTCGCCACATCGGCGGTCGCGACCGCCGGTTGGCGGTATGAACATCATGCCGCCGCGCCGCCACCCCCCACCCTGGCATTCGCCGACATGATCTGGGTACCCGGCGGGGCATTCGATTACGGGCGTACGCGAGAAGAGCTCGATCGCGAGTGTACGGCTCTCGGCGCCAATTGCCTCCGCCGGCCGTTGGACTGGGAGCAGCCCCGTCAGCGCGCACACGTATCGTCCTTCTACATGGATATCTATGAGGTCACGAACGAGCAGTTCGCCTCTTTCCTTGGTTCGCTCGGAAGCGAAGGCGAGGTGGTCCGCGACGACACGTCTCCCCAACGCCGGTTCGTACGCTATCGGGCTACTCGACAGAACCTCATCGAGCTCTACGAGACGAGCGGGGTGATCGACGGCCAGGGCTTCGCTGCGCGGCCCGGGTATGCCAAAAAGCCCGTCATGTGGGTGACGTGGGACGGCGCCCGGCTCTACTGCGAAAGACTGGGCAGGCGCCTTCCTCGGGAGATCGAATGGGAGTACGCGGCGAGAGGCGTGGACAATAGGCGCTTCCCGTGGGGCAACGACGAGCCATCGTGCGATGGCGTCGTCTTCGGAAGGGAGCTCGGTTTCCAGTGCGACCGCCTCCCGCGCGAACCGGAGGACGTGGGCAACGCCCCGCATGACGTCACACCGCTGGGACTGCACGATCTCGGCGGCAACGTAGCGGAGTGGGTAGAAGACGCGTTCACGGTTCCCTACCACCCGCCATGCGGCGATTGCGTGGACTCTACGACGCGCGCTGCGCCGGGCGACGCGAACGACCTGCGTGTGGTCCGCGGCGGCTCGTGGTCCTCCGTCCTGTTCGTCCGCGCTACCGCGCGATTCAAATGGAAGCAAACAGTCGGCGCCAACGACACTGGATTCCGCTGCGCTATGAGCGCGCACGCCAAAAATTTACCTCGATAGCAGTATCCATTGGGCAAAACGCCATCTTACTTCGCACAGCCAATCACGGCAGCGAAGAAAAGGAATATGTCATGTCGACACTCACCCTGACGAAGGAACGAATTCGAACTCTTGGCCCGATTACGCTGAACCAGCAAACCCAGGGCTGCCAGCAAAGCCAGGGCTGCCAAGAAGTAGCGCTGACGCTCGACCGCGCACCTCGAGCCCTCGAGGAACGGGGTGCGCTGCGATCGCCGTCGCCGGCGTGACGCATAACACCGGCGCCGCCTTCGGAGGGGCGCGCGTGTTTCCGGCCAAACACATAACCGCGCGTGGGCCTGCACGATCTCGGCGGTAACGCAGCGGAGTGGGTAGAAGACGCGTTCACGAAACCCTATGGTCCGCCATGCGGCGATTGCGTGGACTCTACGGCGCGCGCTGCGCCGGGCGACGCGAACGACCCACGTGTGGTCCGCGGCGGCTCGTGGTCCTCAGTCCTGTTCGTCCACGCCACCGCGCGATTCAAATGGAAGCAAACAGTCGGGCGCTAACGATACTGGATTTCGCTGCGCCATGAGCGCGCACGTCAAAAAAGGGAATACACCATGTCGACACTCATCCTGACGAAGGAACGAATTCGAACTTTTGGCTCGATTGCACTGGACCAGCAAAGCGATGGCTGCCCGCCCCGCGCGCCTTCTCCCTCAGGCCAGGACTGCAACACACCATCGGAGCAGCACAACGGGGATGGCCAAAAGCGAAACGAGACTTCGAAGCCCAAGGAGAAGCGCTGATGCTCGACCGCGCACCTCGAGCCCTCGAGGGACGGGGTGCGCTGCGATCGCCGTCGCCGGCGTGAGGCACAAACACCGGCGCCGCCTTCGGAGGAGGCGCGCGCGATCGAGCGCTCGGGCAAACGCCAACCGTTTCCGAAGCGCCTACTTGCCTCACGCTGATTTCATGACCGTCCTGCTGCTCGGTCACCTCTGATGGGACAACCGCGCATCACGACGTCCGAGCTCCTCTCGTATCGCTCTCTCGCTCTCGGCGAGTACCTCAAAAAAACGTAGTACCATGCCGCCCGCCGGTCGCTTCGGGTCGGATCGGAGCACTGCGCTCGCGTCGCTCAGCATCCCATCGGCGGCGGGAATGAAGGTTGCCTCTCGATTATTTTTGTAAATGATAGTACGGAGCGAGCAAGCACTACCGGAAATCGCCCAGGATGCGCTTGATCGCATCAGGGGCATACTCGCCACACTCTTCGAGGCGGCCGAAGATGCCATCTTGGTGATGGACGGCGATCGCTTCGTGGACTGCAATCCCGCAACGCTAAAGATGTTCCGGTGCCACTCCAGGGGCGAGATTGTCGGACGAACACCACTCCAGTTCTCTCCGGCCCACCAACCCGACGGCGCTGAGTCGGCCGAGAAGGTCCGCCGCTTCATCGCTGCTGCCATCGATGGTAATCCACAACAGTTCGAGTGGCAGCATTGCCGACTGGACGGCGCACCATTCGAGGTCGACGTCAGGCTCAACCGCTTTATCGCGAGTGGCGCGCCCTTCTTGCTCTCCGTGGTGCGCGACATCACCGCGCGCAAGCGGGCCGAAGCGGCGCTGCTGCAAGAGAAACAATTCTCCGAGCGGCTCATCGACAGCTTGCCCGGTGCGTTCTATCTGTTCGACTCGGACTTGCGGTTGCGCCGGTGGAGGAGGCCCCGCGAGGCACAGGAGGGTTACACCGATGACGAGCTCTGGGGCAAGAGCGCTGAGAGCTGGTGCCCCACCGAAGAGAGCCGACGCCGAATGACTGCATTGATGCGGAGTGCCCTCCAGCACGGCGGAGCGACGGATTTCTCCGAGATCGAGATATCGCGCAAGGACGGCGCGGTCGTTCCCTATCTCCTCTCGGCGGTGGGCGTCGATTCGCCGACTGGCCCCATGGTGATGGGCGTCGGCATAGACATCGCCGCGCGTGTGCAGGCCGAGAAGGCGCTGGCGGCGAGCGAGCGCAACTACCGAGCGCTCTTCGACGCCACGAACGACGCGCTGCTGATCCATGACGAGGACGGGCGGGTATTGGAGGTCAACCAGCGCGCATGCTCCATGTTCGCCGTCGACGCGACGCAGGCCCGTCACCTGACCATCGAGGACCTGAGCCAGGGTGAGCCACCGTACTCCTTGCGTGACGCCATCGAGAAGATTCACCGCGCCATGCACGAGGGGCCTCAGATCTTTGATTGGTGCAGCAAGCGCAGCGACGGGACGTTGTTTTGGTCCGAAATTGCTCTGCGCGCCTTTCATCTGGAAGGCGCGGACCGTGTCATCGCGTCGATGCGCGATATTACCGAACGCAAACTCGCCGCAATGGATCGCGAGCGTCTCGTGATAGAGTTGGAGGCCGCGAATAGCGCAAAGGATAAGTTCTTGGCCATGGTCTCGCACGAGTTCCGTAATCCGCTCGCGGCGATCCAAGCGGGCGCCGATCTATTGACCCATGTAGCAAATCTCGAGGAGTCGCAAGTGGCGCGTGCCGCGACCATCATCGACCGCAACGTCAAGCTGCAAGCACGACTCGTGGGCGACCTCCTCGACTCGTCGCGTCTCATGCAAGGCAGACTGACTGTACAGCGAGCTCCGACGCAGCTGGACGACATCGTGCTTTTGGCCACCGAAGCATGTCGCGCTGACGCCGCTCTCGCTGACGTCGTTCTCGAGGCGCACGCCGAGTCAGGCATCTGGGTCGACGCCGACGACGATCGCATCCAACAGGCCCTCATCAATCTAATCGGCAACGCGATCAAATTCACGCCGAGCGGCGGGCGGGTGACGGTCTCCGTAATGCAACATGAGTCGTGTGGCCGCATCATCGTCGAAGATACGGGCATTGGCATCGAGGCCGACCGGCTCGGTGGGCTCTTCGAGATGTTCCGCCAAGGACCGGCAGAAGTGCGGAAGACGCCGGGGCTCGGCATCGGTCTGGCGATTGTGAAGTCGATTGTCGATCAACACGGGGGCCGGGTATGGGTCGAGAGCCACGGTCGGGGGCGCGGCACCCGGTTCACGATAGAGCTGCCCCTCTGCGAACCGCCACATGCTTGGAGCAGACGACAGACGTCGGATGCAGCCCGGTCGGACAGTGCACGCCCGCAAATCAAGATACTCGTCGTCGAGGACAATGACGATACACGGACCATTCTCGTCGAGACGTTCGTCGAACTCGCCTACCAGGTGACGTCGGCAGACAGCGCGGAGACGGCACTCGACATTCTAACGCGCGAATCCGTGGACGTGATCCTCGCCGACATTGGCTTACCAGGCATGAATGGCTATGAGTTTCTCCGGCGCGCGCGCCGGTTGCCCTCTGCTGCTCGGTGCCCGGCTTTCGCCATGACGGGTTATGGCCAGGATAATGACGTACAAAGATCACTCGATGCAGGCTACGTTGAGCACTTCGTCAAACCCATTACGGCAGAGCAAATCGATCGGCGCATCCAGTCGCTAGTACGGTCGAATCAACCGGATCCAGGCCACACGACGTCGAAACCACATTGACACAGTGTCACCCATCGAATCAGCGGCGGAAGACGTGGCAGCCGCTGCACATCGCCGCCTGCGGCTGGTGCGTACGGCGATCGGTGTGGCAGCTCCCGGTGCACGCGGCGCGGTCGGATCGCGGCGGTCCGTGCGACGCGTGGCACTGCGTGCAGTTCGCATGATTCGACTCGGCATGCAGTCCGGGCAGCGTGGGGCGCGCGTGGCAGGTGGTGCACGCCGGCGGGGTCGGCGTGCCGGTCGGGCCGTGGGGGCGGTGGCAGGTCGCGCAGCCGCCCGTCACCGCGGCGTGCGGCGTGTGCGCCTCCTTCGCGTGGCACGACGAGCACGCCGCTTCGGGCTTTCGCCCTCCGCTGTGCGACTGGTGGCAATTCGCGCAGGCCGCGTGGCCTTTCGGCGCGGTCGCCGCCTCTTGCGTGTGGCACGTCGCGCAGGCAGGCGCCACCGACGGCGCGTGCGCCGACGCACCGTGACACGACGCGCAGCGGGCGTGCCCTCGGTTCGGTGCGGCGAGCTTCGCCTCGGACGCGTGGCATGTCGCGCAGGGGGCCGCGGTCGCACCCGCGTGGAGCGGCGTCGCGATCGACGCCGCGGCGGCTGACGAGGATGGGTGGACGGCGTGGCAGCTCGTGCACGGTGCACGCGACGCGTGCGCCCCTCGATCGCTCGTCGCGATGTTCGCGTGGCACGACGTGCAAGCGCGCGCGACCGCGCCGGGATCATCGCCGTGCGGCGTGTGACACCCGACGCACGAGCGATCGTCGCCCGGGTGGGCGACGCGGATGCCCTCGTGACACGACCGGCACGATGAAGCCGCGGACGACTTCGGTGCGTGCGGCGCGTGGCAGCTCGAGCAGACCATGTGCGCCGGCGCGCGCGACGCGGCGAGGGTCGGCTTTTGCGCGTGGCAGCCGATGCACGTCTTCGCGCCGTCCGCACCGAAACCGTGCGGCTTGTGACACGTGAGGCACGAGTCGTGATCCGCCGGCCGGGGGCCGCTCGGCCCGGGCCGAGCGACGACGCCGGCCATCCATTCGTGAATGGCGCCAGGCGCGCCGGCGTCGCCGCTGCGGCTCGCGTGGCAGGTGGCGCAGGCGGAGGCTGCCTCGCGCGCCGGCGCGTGCGCCTTGTGACAGCCGAGGCACGCGGCCGCGCCGCCGCTGCCGGCGGGGATCGCCCCCTCGGCGTGATGCGTCGCTTCGGCCTCGTGGCACGTCGTGCACGCCTTCGGCGCGATCGCCGGTGAGCCGTGGGCCACGTGGCAGTCGGAGCACGCCACGCTCGCGTGCGCGCGGACCGCGCCGAGCGCCCCCTGGTCTGGACGCTTTTCGTGGCAGTCGATGCACGCCGGCGATCTCCGGCCGGGGGCGAACGCGTGGCACGTCACGCAGTCGATCGCCTTCTCCCCTCCCCCCTTCGGGTGCGCGTGGGCCTTCTCGGCGTCGTGGCAGCGCGCGCATGGTGTAGCGCCGGGGCTCGTGAAGCCGTCGCGCTCGACGTCGTGGCAGTCATTGCAAACTACACCTTTCTTGCCGACGTGGGCTCGATGCCCATCGCTCGCGCGCGCCTCGGTCCACGACGTCGGGACGAGGCGCGCCGCGACGCCGGGGGCGCCGCCTCCGCGGCGCGCGACGAGCGCCGCGATCGCCGCTCCGACGACGGCGATGACGAGGAGCGCCGTGAGCGCCCCCTTGCGCACGCGCGTCACGGCCCACCCCCGTGGCAGAGGCGGCACGGGAGGTCGCGGAGCTTGTCCTTCGTGCTCGAGAACGTACGCCCATGCGGATTGCCACCCGGGCCCCCCACGCGGTGGCAGCCGACGCAGAGCTGCTCCCCTGCGCCGCCGTGGCACCCGGCGCACGCCGCGGGATCGATCCGCGCCTCGACGCCGTGAGCGCCGCCACCGCGCGCGGTCGAAACGAAACCGGGCGGGTGCGGGCTCCGCGCGCCCGCGCCGGGCGCGACGCGCGTGCGCTGGTGGCACTCGATGCACGTGCTCTCGCCGTGACACGTCGTGCACACGCCGGGATCGGCGCGCGCTTCGTCGGCGTGCCGCGATCGGAACCCCGCGCGGTGGAGCCCGGAGAGGCGCACCTCGTCGAAGCGGAGATGGGACGGGAGCGCCGGGGCGAGACCGGCGGCGTGGCACGCCGCGCACGACCGCTCGGAGTGGCACGACGCGCAGAGATCGCGCGCGCTCGCGGCGCGGACGCCGTGCTCGCGGACGAAGTCGCCGTCGTGGACGAGGTGGCTCGCGGGCGGCGTGTCTTCGGCGGCGAGATCGACGTGGCACGCATCGCAGTCGCGCGTCCGCCACTCGTCCTGGTGCTCGTGGCAGGTGAAGCACGTCGCCATCGCCGGGCGGATCGCCGCCGGGTCGCGCTCGCCGGCGCCGACGTGGCACCGCACGCAGTCGCCCTTCACGGCGCGCGTGTGCGGGCCATGCTCGAAGCGCAGGTGGCGCCGCGCGATCTCGGCGCCTCCGCGGACGTGTGCCTCGCCGTGACAGCCGGCGCAATCGCGACGGTCGTGCGGCTCCTGATGGCAGCGCACACAGTCGGCGGCCTTCGGTAAATGGAGCGGGCCCGCCGCGCTCTCCGTCGAGATCCCGGCGTGGCACGCGACGCAGCTCACCCCCTTGTCGACGTGCGCGCGGTGCTCGAACGGGTGCGACGGCGACGTCCGCCCGAGACCGAGCACGCCGGCGCACGCCGCGAGGCCGAGCGACGCCACCATGACGAACGTCAGCGCGTACCTCATGGAATCCCCAGCGAACGCGAGAGGCGCGCGAGCGCGTTGACCTCGTAGCGGTGCTCGGGGGTCGACGCGGCCTCGATCGCCCCCGCCGCCTCCCAGCCCGACGCCGAGCGCCACGCGAGCGCCGCGAGGCCCCACGGCCAGACCCAGCCGCGCCCGCGCGGCTCGTCGGGGATGACAATCTCGATCTCCGACGTGAAGCGGAGGCCATGCCCGAGCGGGTGCGCGCCGATCAGGCGGAGGCCGGTCCAGCGCGCGGTCGATACGTGCTGGCGGCGCGCCTCGGCGCCGAGCGAACCGTCGCCGCGATCATCGAGGCGGAGGTCGGCGCGGATCCACCCGTTCCCGCCGACCTCACCGCCCACCATCTGCCCCGCGCCCGACGCGAGGACGTCGAGGCGCGGCGCCGCCACCCAGCGCACGGTGCTCCCGATCGTCTCCGACGGGAAGTCGCCGAGCACGGAGAAGAGCGACGTCGCCGGGAGGAGGCGCCCGGGCGATCTGTGCGACGCGAACAGCTCGACGCGCAAAGGCCCGGAGCGCGCCGCCGCCGAGACGAGCGCGTCGGCGATCCCCGGCGACGTCACGTCGTACGCGCTCCGCGCCGCGACGTCGAGCCATCGAACCGGCGCGAGGGCGAGGTCGGCGCCGAGCTCTTCATCGGCGATCTCGGCGCGTGAGCGCCGCTCGACGTACGACACGCCGATCGCACCGCGCGACGCGATCGATTGCGCCACGCGCCCCCCGGCGAGAACGTCGTACGATCGATCGCCGAGGCGCGGCGCGGCCGGCGTCCCGCCGAACACCTCGACGGTCGATCCCCACCGCGCGCGCGCGAGCGCCGACACGCCGTCGAGCGACACGGGACGCACGGCCCCCGTCGCGAGCACGAAGCGCCCGGCGCGGAGCTCGCCGAGACCATGCGGCTCACGGAGGCGCACGTGGAGCGTGAGGACGTCGGCGTCGGATCCGGAATGCGCGCCGGCCCACACGAGCCCCTCGACGCCGAGCCAGGGGCGGACCTTGTCCTCACCCTGGAGCACGACGAGCCCCGCCGGTGCCGGCGATCGCGTCTCCGCGATCGCGTCCGCGCGCAGGCGCAAACTCTGCGCGTCTGCGCGCAAAACCGCGGTGAGCGCGGCCGCCGCGGCGAGCAGCGCGACGCGGAGGCCGTGGATGCGCGTGGCCATGGTCTTGCACACGTTCCTGTCCGCAGCGTATTGCAAGACCCACGCGCACGGACCGGACGCTCTCGAGCCCGGCGCCGCGCCGCACACGCTCATCAGGTGAGATCGCCGTGACCGCGCATGGATCGCCACTGGCCTGGTTCGCCATCGTCTGCGCGGCGGCAGCGGCGGCGATCCTGATCACGTACCTCGTGCGCCGTCCGCCGGCCTTCGATCGTGCGACGAAGGTGTGGCTCCTCCTCGGCCTCGGCGTCTTTCCGATCGGCGTCGCGCTCGGCGGGAACATCGAGGGATATCGGGCGACGCAGACGCGCGCGTTCTGCGGCTCGTGTCACGTGATGGGGGCCCACGCGGCCGACGCAAACGACGCCGAGAGCCGGTCGCTCGCGTCGCGCCACTCCCGCAACCGCTTCTTCGGCGGAGAGAGCTGCTACGCCTGTCACGCCGACTACGGGATGTACGGCACGATCGTGACGAAGATCGGCGGGCTCCGCCACGTGTGGCTCTATTACACGCAATACAAGGACGTCCCGCTCGAAGAGGCGAAGAAGACGATTCACGTCATCAAGCCGTATTCGAACGCGACCTGCATGGAGTGCCACTCGACGCGGCTCGACGTGTGGCAAAGCGTCCCCGATCACGCGTCGTCGCTCGACGACGTGCGCGCCGGCCGCGTGAGCTGCGCGAGCGGCGGCTGTCACGGGTTCGCGCACCCCTTCACCAAGCCGGCGTCCGGAGAGAAGCGATGAAGATCCCGTCCAGAGAGCGCGTCCTCCGCGCCGCGTGCGTCGTCGCCCTCGCCGCGATCGCGCTCATGGTCTGGTCCCTCTTCGACCCGCGCCCCGCGCCGGTCGTCCTGGCGATGTCGGTGGGGCAAATGCTCGGCACGCTCGCGCTCGCCGCGTTCCTCACGGTCGTCATCGCCGACCTCCGCCGCGCCCGGTTCTAGGCGGCGCGCCGGTTGCGCGACCGCGCAATTGGTGCGCGGTCGCGAGACGTCCTCGACGCGGGCGCCTTCGGCGCCGCTGGGCGCGGCGAGTCGTCTACCGACCCGATTCGGGCTTCGGCCGGACGACGAGGACGGAGCGATCCGCGTGGTTGACCACCTTCGCGGCCGTCGTCCCGAGCAATCGATCGAGCCCTCCGTATCCGTGGGAGCCGATGACGACGAGATCGACGTCGTGCGCGCGAGCCACCGTGCATATGGCGTCCCACGGCGAGCCGATGTGCGTGAAGACCCCTTCGATGACGCCAGCCGGGACGTCGCGGCCTAGCGCCGCGAGCTCATTCTTCGCTTCTTCGAGCAGGAGACTCGGCACTTCGTTCGGTGACATCGAGACGATCGGCGGCGAGAGCTCGGGCTGGATCGTCACGGCGCGAAATAGCTGTAGCTTCGCTCCGGAGTGGTGCGCGAGGCGGACGGCCGCGTCGAGGACGTGAGGAGCTCGCTGCGAACCATCGAGACAGACGAGGATGCGTTTCATCCCCCGATGTCATCCACGTTCCGTACCACGATCGGCCTCGGCACCCGTCATGGACACCGATCGGGCGGTCATTTAGCGTGACCTCATGTCCGCATTCAGCCCCCGGATCCGCGATTTTCTTGCCGCTCCCGACGACGCGCGACGCCTCGGACCGTATCGGTGCAAGACGCTCCTCGACGAGGGCGGCTCCGCGCCGGTGTATCGGGCCGTCGAGGAGCACGCGGGGCTCAGCCTGCGCGAGGTCGCGGTCAAGGTCTTCGACATCGGCCGGCCGCAGACCGGGGCCGCGGCGGACGGCTGGCAGGCGCGCGTCATGGACGAGGCACGAGCACTCTGCCGCGTCCAGCACCCGAACGTCATTCGCTTCCACACGCTCTCGACCGATCCGAAGCGCGGACTCATGGGCCTCGTCATGGAGTTCGCCGAGGGGATCAGCGTCGACCGTCAGCTCGAGGAGGTCCCTCCCGGCGACGCGCGGCGCGTTGCGCTCGCGGTGGAGATCGGGATCAACATCGCGTCTGCGCTCGCCGCCGCGCACGAGGCCGGCGTCGTCCACTGCAACGTGAAGCCGTCCAACATCGTATTTTCGGCCGGCACTCACAAACTCATCAACTTCGGAATCGCCGCGTCGGTGCGCGCCGAAGGCGAGAAGAGCGCGGCGTCACGGCGCGAGCCCCTCGCGCTCGACCAGGTCGCACCCGACTCCATCGGCAAGAAGGCGTCGACGCTCGACACCGCGGGCGAAGGCACGGCGACCCCGATCATCGGCACGATCGGCTACGTCGATCCGGTCTGCCTCAAGACGACGTCGCCGCCCACGTCGTCGAGCGATCTGTACTCGCTCGGGGCGACGCTCTATCAATGCCTCGCGGGAGACGTCCCGGCCCTCGCCACGGCGAAGAGCGCCGGCCGCGCAGGCGTCGATCACGACGTGCTCGTCGGCGACGCGCCCGCCGCGCCCCTCACCGCCGTCGCGCCCGCGACGCCGCCGGATCTCGCGAAGCTCGTGGACTCGCTCGTGGCACCGACGCGCGAGGCGCGACCTCGCTCGGCGGAGGTCGTGCTTCGCGCGCTCGAACTGGCTCGCAGCGCGATCGCCGGTCGAGACCGCGGACTCCCCCCCGAAGAGCGCGGCCCGTTCCCCGGGCTCGAGCGGTACGAGGAGTCGGATCGCGACGTGTTCTTCGGCCGATCGGCGGAGATCGCCGGCGTCATCGAGCTCGCGCGCACGCGCGGCCTCGTGGGGATCGTGGGCCTCTCGGGGAGCGGGAAGAGCAGCATCACACGCGCCGGGCTCCTCCCCGCGATCGAGGAGGGGGCGCTCGGCGGGTGGCCGAGGAAGTACAGGAGCGTCCTCGTCACCCCAGGGAACGATCTGATGGCCGCCCTCGACGCGGCGCTCGAGAAGGTGCTCGGGTCACCGCTCGCGAAGGAGCCGGAGGCGATCGCCGAGCAGCTCGCGGCCGACGTCGACGCGAAGGGCGAAGGGGTCGTGATCCTCGTCGATCAGCTCGAGGAGATCGTCACCAAATTCGATGCGAAGCGCGAGGACGGGCGCGCCGCAGCGCTCGATCTCCTCTCGCGACTCGCCGACGCGCACATGGGACTCCGCGTGATCGTCGCCGTGCGCAGCGACCTCCTCGACGGGGTCCTCGCGATCGATCCGCGCTTTTCGCGCGCGCTCTCACGGGGGATCCAGCTCCTCGGCCCGCTGTCGGGCGGCGGCTGGGAGGAGGTGCTCGATCGATCGCTCGAAGCCTACGGCTATCGCTTCGAAGACGCCGACCTCCGCAAAGAGGTCCTGACCGATCTCAAAAGCCGCGACGCCGCGATGACGCTCGCGCAGTTCGGGCTGGTGCGCCTCTGGGCGGCGCGCGACGAGGGGAAGAAGACCATCCGCCGCGCGGCGTTCAGCGCGAAGGGAGGGATGCGAAGCGCGCTCGAGGAGCACGCCGACGCGGCGATCGACACGAAGAGCGTCCCGCGCGAGACACTCCGCCAGGTGCTGCTCGCGATGACGACGCCCGAGGGGACGCGCTCCCACGTGGAGCTCGACACGCTCGTCGAGCGCTACGGCGCGCTGGCGAAGGACGTGATCTTCGCGCTGACGAAGGCCCGCCTCGTCGTCGCGGAGAAAGACGGATTCACCTTCGTGCACGACTCGATCCTCCGCGAGTGGGGCCTCCTCCGCGGCTGGCTCGCGGACGCGCGCGACGACCGCCTCCTCGTGGCGCACGTGGAGCGCGACGCCGCGCGGTGGGTGGAATCGAAAGACGCGGCGGAGTTGTGGCGCAAGGGGCGCCTCGGCGCCGCCCTCGAGCTCTGGAGGCGGGGGGGCGCAACGCTCAGCGAAGGCGCGAAAAAATTCCTCACGGCAGCCGCGAAGGAAGAGCAGAAGGCGCAACGTGCGCGCTTCGGCGTCTTCCTCCTCGTCGTGAGCCTCATCGTGGGAGGCGCGCTCTTTTATGCCAAATTGAGCCGCGACAGCGCGGAGCAGGCGCGGAAGGACGCCGCCGCCCTCGCGGCCGCACTCGCGGAGGTGAAGACGCTCAAGCAGCAGGCGGAGGAGAACGCGGCCGAGGCCGCCGCCACCGCGGCGCTCCTCCACGACCTGCAGCGGAAGATGGCGGCGGAGCGGGTGGCTTACGGCGCGAACGTCGACGCGGCGATGAAGAAGGTCGCGACGGCGAAGAGCCTCGACGGCGCGCAGAAGGCGACGGCGGATCTGAAGGCGCTGAGCGCCCCCGCGCAGAACCAGGTGGTGCCGCTGATGGATCTCTCGCACCTGACCGGAGGACCGCGGCCGGGCGACAGCGGACCGTCTGGCGGGGGCAGCTTCGATCAAGCCGCGATCGAACGCGTCGTCAATTCACGCAAAGCGGGAGTCAAGCGCTCGTGCCTCGAGCGGAGCTCGAGCGCCGCGTCGACCACGAAGATCACCGCGACGATCACGATCGCGCCGAACGGTTCGGTGCAGAACGTGAGCGCCGAAGGCGACGACCCCCCGGTGGCGAAGTGCATCGAGCAGCAGCTCCGGACATGGTCGTTCCCTGCCCCCGGCGACGTGAAGCAGGTGCAGATCCCGTTCGTGTTCATTCGCCAGTAGGCGAGCGCACCCCGCGCTCATCGCGCGGAGTCGTCGGGGGGCAGGTCTTCGCGGAGCGGTGCGCCGTTCGCGGGCGCGCCGGCGCCCGCGTCGGGGGCCGGCTTCTGCGAGCAGACGACGTCGTCGGCGGTGCGGTAGCATTGGGCGCAGTCGTCGGTGCCGTAGAACTCGCCGTTCACGCATTCGTACCGCCTGTTCGCGTTGGCGGGCGCGGCGCCGAGCTCGTAGCCGCAATACAGATCGGCGCCCTGCTTGCTCGCGCAAAGGCGATCGCCGTCGACCGGCGCGGTGGGCTTCGCGGCGACCGCGCGCACCGGCGTGATGGCGCCGGTCCGCCCGTCGGCGACGAGGTCGCTCACGCCGGGGCCGCACGATGCGCAGGCGGTGGTGCTCGACGGCACGTCGTACGCCGTGGGCGAGTAGTCGTCGTTCTCCGCGCCCATGCACGTCTGGCCGGCGGGGCACGGCAGCTCGCAGATGCACCCGTTGGCCGCGTCGTTCCAGAAGCACTCCTTTCCGGGCTGTTGCACGCAGCACGCGCGGAGCGGATCGGTGCTCGGTGGCGGATCGTTCGACGCGCACGCCGCCGCGATCTGCCCGGCGGCGGAGCTGATCGTCCCCGGCGCGTCGGTGCACGACGGGAGGAAGTCGAATACGGCGTCCGACATGAGGAAGCCGGCGACGCCGCCGATCACTCCGCCGGCGATGCACCCGACACCGAACAGCCACACCATCGACGCGCACCCGGCCGCGGCCCCTTCGCCCGCTGCGAGACCGTCCGATGTGCACTGCACCGCGGTGCCGGCGGCGTTCTTCAATCCGTCGAGGCGCGCATCGGTGCACGCTTGACCATCGCGCAGGCGGACCGGCGTGACGTGCGCGCCGGCGGTGGTCGTCTTCACGAGACCGAGCGACGCGTCGGCCGCGAGGTCGTGGCGCACCTCCACGGCGAGGAGCACCTGGTCGGTCGTCATCCGCCGCTCACGCTTCGCGCCGCTCGGAAATACGTAAAGGTGCGATCGCGAACCGTCGAGGAACGACACTTCGAGATAGCTCGCGAGCCCGCCGCTCGCCGCGTGCGGCTCGACGCGGATCCCACGACGCGGCGCGCCGTCGGCGCCATAACCGACGATCAGCGTCGCGGTCCGCGCGGCGAACATCCGCCACTCCGCCACATCGAAAATCTGACGCGCGCGATCGCCGGCCGCGACGGTGCGGAGCGGCGTGACCTCGCTCGCCGCCGACGCCATCGTGGACGGTTCGTCCGGTGTGGCATCCACGGCGTCGCCGCCCCGTCCACATGCAACCAGCCCGAGCGCCCCGACGGGGGCGAAGAGGAGCGCGAGACGACCGATTCGCGACATGATGGCAAACTCTCCCGCCGCGGTTTTCACGGCAAATACAGAGAAGCCGACGCGGTGCGGAGGGCGGATGCCACGCGCAGTCCTCCGATCACGAGCCAGCGGCCGGCGCAAACCGACCGTGCCTCGCGCGAAAGACCCCCACCGACCGTGCCGTCGCACAGTGTGTATGAAAATTTCAGTCCATGCTGGACGGATGCGAGCGACCGATGCGACGGCCGGCGATCCCGTCACCTCCGCGGCGTGGGTTTGTGAACCAACTCCGCGGAGAGACAGTGCGTCATCGCATCTTTGTATTTCGTCTGTGCGAGCGTCACCATCGCGAGGAGGCTCGCGACCGGCGTGAAGAGGCCGATCAGCGCCTGCCACGCGGCGCTCTTGATCAGCTCGACGTGTTCTTCGCCGAGTGACGCGGTGCGGAGAAAGAAGAGCGCGACCACGGCGAGCGCGAAGGCGAGGATGAGGCTCAAGGCGATCCCCATGCCGAGGGCTTCGCGTAGTCGGGTGACGAGAGCGCGCGTCGTGACGAGCTCCTCGACGAGGTCCCGCTCGGTGTCGCGCAGCTCCGCGTCGTCACCGTCGCGCTCGCGCCGGAGGGAGAGCGCGACGTCCAGGTACTTCGCGAGGACGGCGGCCCGTTCGGCGCGGCGCTCCTCCGAGCGGAACGTGCCGATGAAGATGCCGAGCACGACGACCGGGATCAGGACGATGACCGAGATCGTGACGATCGCGAACCACGCGCTGTGCGCCGCGAGCTGCTCCTCGTCCTTGTTCAGCGCGAGCTGCTTGTCCTTCACGGCGGCTTCGGCCTTCGTCTGCGCTTCGGCCGCCGCGTCGAGCTCGTCCTTCAATTTCTCTTTGGCCTCCGTCGATTCCTTGAGCTTGCTCTCCGTCTGCGCGAGCGCCTCGTTCTTCTCCTCCAGCGCATGTTCCAGCGACGTCTGTTGCTGCTGGAGCTCGGCGCGATCCTTCGCCGAGATCGAGGTGGCGGTGACGAGGCGATCGCGGACGGCATTGAGCTGCGCCCGCGTCGCGTCGGCCCCCACCCGCTGCTGCACGAGCTGCGTCGAGAGGCGCGCGCGTTCCTGATCGATCGCGACGAAGCGCTTCAGAAGCTCGTCGTTCTTCGACTTCGACGCATCGAGCTCCTTTTGGAGATCCGCCAGCTTTTGGTCTTTGTTCGCGTTATCGCTCTGGAGCGATTTGATGACCGAGTCTTTCTGCTCGATGATCTCGCCGAGCCTCTTCACCTCGGACTCCAACGGCGCGACGAGCGCCTTCGGATCGGGGCAGGCGACCTGTGGGCCGGCGTCGGCGCCCGCGTCGGCGCGATCTTGCGCGCGGAGATCTCGCGCGAGCCCGAGCCCCGCGATCGCGAGGGCAACGGCTACCATCGAGCGACGTGCCGGCACGGCGGGGGAGCGTCGACGGGAGGTCATTGTGCGATGATACTTCGAACGATATGAGCCGATCCTCCTTCGTGTTCGGGACGCCAGAAGGCGCGGCGCGCGTACGCGCGAGCTTCGCGCGGCAGGGTGCGATGGTGACCATCGGCGCGTCGCTCGACGTGGTCGAGCCCGGCTATTGCGCGATCTCGCTCGTGCCCCGCCCCGAAGTGTCGCAGCAGCACGGCTACGTGCACGCGGGCGTCGTGTCGGCGATCGTCGACAGCGCCGGCGGCTACGCGGGCTTCTCGCTCTTCCCGGCGAACGCGTCGGTGCTGACGGTCGAGTTCAAAGTGAACCTCCTCGCGCCCGCGCAGGGTGAGCGGATCGTCGCCGAGGGCTTCGTCGTGAAGCCGGGGCGCACGCTCTGCGTGACGCGCGGCGAAGTCCACGCGGAGCGCGATGGGCAGCGGACGCTCGTCGCGCTGATGCAGCAGACGCTGATCGTGATGCACGGCAAAGACGACGCGTGATCCCGTTCATGTGATCCCGTTCATCGATGCGGTGCGCTTGTCGATGTCGGCGCCCCCGAGGATCAGCATGTATTTAGCCATGGGTTTGTCTCCTTTGCGCCCGAGGACGATCGGAGCGGGCGGGGATCGACATGGGGACGGACGAGGGGTGTCTTTTTTTTCCGTTCACACTTTTGACGACGGTGGGTAAGAGCCGCCGTGCGCGCGGACCGCGGCGACGAGCGCGGCGAGGTCGTCGTCGGTCGTGAGCGGGTTCATGAGCGCGGTGCGGAGGT
>Ga0207670_10000237_pt1 | contig 34846 bp, 49 predicted proteins | sample KBSS23HmetaG_FD_184339 | JGI IMG/M metagenome (GOLD analysis project Ga0207670, IMG submission 184339) | Switchgrass rhizosphere microbial communities from Kellogg Biological Station, Michigan, USA - KBS S2-3H metaG (SPAdes) (version 2) | ecosystem: Host-associated > Plants > Roots >... | reverse complement strand
GCGCTTTCTGTCGATTTGGTCCCAAAATCGGGCCTTCCCAAAAATCGCCACTTGCGGTATTCCCGTAAAACGGTAAAATGAACCCATGCTTAGGCTTGGCGATCTCACTGGGCAACGCTTCGGGCGCCGCAAGTGGTATATCCACTCGCGCGCAGCATAAATGCCAGCCGCCAAGCCAGGTCCGATGCCCGATCCGGCTCCCGAACGCGGGAATCTTGAGCCTCCGGAGAGCCTGACCGCGAGCCAGCGGGCGCTGTGGCTCGAGCTGGTGCTGAGCCCCTGGGTCACGTCGAAAGACCGGGAACTGCTAAACGACGCCATGGATGCGGTAGAAATCCGTGAAAAGGCACGCGAAAAGGGCGATTCCACCGTTCTTTTCCGCGCGCAGGACCAAATTCTGAAGATCCGCCGGGCACTCAGGGCCTCTCCGCAGGCCCGCGCGAACTCCGGAACGTCGGCAGGGAAGCCGGCAATAGATGCAAGCGCTGAAGAAGACGACCTCCCCATCGACGATTAGGACCGATATCGGCCTGCATTTCTCGCCGTCGAGAGTCCGGCGCGCGCTCGCTTTCGTCACCAGGTGCTACAAAGCTGATGGCGTCGAGGTCCCCAGGTTCCAGCGACGCCTCATCGCGCGGCTTTACGGCAACGTGAACCCGAAAACAGGGTACCGGCGCTACCGGCGCGTGTACTATTCGACGCCTCGGAAGAATGCCAAGTCGACGCTGGCCGCGGCGCTGGCCCTGTTCCACCTTTTCGCGGATGGAGAGCGGAGCCCGCGCATCTTTCTCGCGGCGACGACACTTGAGCAGGCCGCGGAGACCTTCGAAATCATCACGCGGATGTGCGCGGCGATCCCGGCGCTCGACAGACAGACCCGAGTTCTCGACAGCTCCAACCGGAAGGTCGTGTACCGCATCGTCGACGGTCGCGTGCGCGGATACATCAAGGCTCTGACCTCCCGCGGCTCGAAAGAGGGCAAGAACCCTTCGCTGGTGATCTCTGATGAGTTCTGCGACTGGCGCGAGCTGCACCGGCCGCTCTACAAGTCCATGACCATGGGCTCATTCGCCAGAAAGCAGCCGATTTTCCTCTACACGACCACCGCCGGGGACGATGAATCGGTGCTTTGCAAGGAAATGTACGCCTATGCAAAGCGCGTTCTGTCCGGAGAAAAGTCCGATCTGTCGTTCCTGCCCTACATTTTCGAGGTGGATCCGCAGCTCTGGATGGACAAAGCGGAGCAGATTCGCGCTAATCCTCTGGTCTCCGAGGGCTTTATTGACGAGGCCGCGATCGATGCGGAGTTCGCGGACGCCGAAATCTCGCCGGCGGAGCTGGCGAAGTTCCAAAACAAGCGGCTCAACATGTGGGTCGGGTCCTCGGTGGGCTTCCTGCCGATGGACAAGTGGCGAGAACAGGGCCGCCGCGTCGAAGATGTGGACCTGATCGGGCTGCCCTGCATGGCTGGACTGGATTTGGCGCGCTCCAACGATTTCAACGCACTCGTTCTGCTGTTTGAGCATCCGGACTGCTATTTCGTGAAGGCTTTCTTCTGGCTGCCCGAGTTCAACCTGAAGACTCGCATCAAAACAGATGGCAAACCCTACGATCTCTGGGAGAAGCGCGGACTACTGGAACTTTGCCGGAAAGGTCCGGCGAAATTGCGCGACGGAACCGAGTACGAGCGCACCGGCGCAGTCGTCGACCATCACTTGATCCTGGAAAAACTGCGGGAGCTCCGGGAGACGTACAGCATCCGCGAGATCGCATTCGACCGCTGGGGGGCTGAGTATCTGGTGGCCGATTTGGAGCGCGAAGGCTTCACTGTTGCGCCCCACGGCCAGGGCTACAAAGACATGTCCTCGCCCATGAATGAATTGCTCTCTTTGGTGTTACAGGGTAAGTTGGTACACGGGGGCAACGAGATTTTGGACTGGATGGCCGGGAATCTGAGCGCGAAGGAAGACGAAACGGGCAACCGCAAACCCCACAAGGCCACGCGCGCGACGAAGATCGACGGCATGGCCGCGCTGCTGATGGCGCTGGGCGTGACGCTGCGAAATAGAACCGGGCGCTACGAGTCCGCCCTCGCGAAGATGTTCCCGACGACTGGAGAGGCTGCATGATCCTTGAGACGATCCAGAAATATCTGAGCAGCGGCCAGTCATTCGCGGGACTCTTCAACGGCGAGAAGCCGCAGCGCAGTTTTAACTCCGACCTCTCCGCGCTGTTCGGTTTCCAGGGCAACGCGGCCATGCACCAAGCGATGCGACGCCGCGGACCCGTCAACGCGCTGCGGAATCCCACCGTGTACCGCTGCATCAAGGGGACGGTCGATGTTCTCTCTACGCTGCCGATTCACACGGCGGAACGGGACACCAAGAAACCACTTCGCACTCAGCAGAGCGAAATGCTGGCGTTCCCGAACGACGAACAGACCGCGCCCGAGTTCTGGTCCATGATGTACGCGAATCTCCTGACGCACGGAAACGCCTTTGCGGAGAAAGTGTATGTCCGGGGCCGCGTCGAAATGCTGCTGCCGATGTGCGCGGCGAAGGTCACTATAGAGCGGCGCAAGGGCGAGAAGGTTTACCTGTACTCAGACCTGCCCGGCTCCTATTTTGCGGCTCACGAGATCATGCACCTGCGGCTTTTCGGTCCCGATGACCTCGCTGGCCTGAGTCCCATCGCGGTCGCCGAATCCATCATCTGCCTGGACGCCCTGCAAGAGGACATGCTCACCGGCAACGCTGGCGACGGCGGGCGACCTGACCTGATTATTCAGCTACCGCCAGAAAAGGCGCTGGAGCGCATCAATTCCCTGACCCCGGCTGCCATGAAGGCCGACCGGAACACGATTCAGTCGCAAATCGAGGGTGCCCGGAGCCGCCTGGCGCTCTATCTGCCCGCTGGTTACGAGGGCACGCCGCTTTCGGCAAACTTCCGCGATCAGCAGGTCAGCGAGACTCGAGATGCGAATGTCGCCGCGTTGGCTCGCGTTTGGGGCTTTCCGCTCTCGAAATTGGGCGTTCTGTCGAAGGCAGACAACGCGAGCACGGTCGGTCAGGCCGATCTGGCGTGGTACAAGGACGTATTGCGGCCGCAAATCGTCCAAGTGGAGGAACGCCTGCGCCTCGAGCTGATGACGCCGGCCGAACGCGCGCGGCTTCAGCTGAAGATCAACGCCGATGCTGTCCTACGCGGCGACACGACCGCCCGGACGCAGTATTACCGCAACCAGTGGCAAATCGGAGCCATGACCACGAACGAGATCCGCGAATTCGAGGATATGCCGCGCTTCGAGGATCCGCAGGCCGATAAACCGCACTGGCCCGTCAACATGACGACCGAGCAAATCGCAGACGGCACCCAGCCCGACAATCCAGCGGCCGGCGGAGTGCCGCCCGCCCGCCTCCTGCCGATCTTCGAGGATGTCATGGGCCGGATTGCGCGGAAAGAACTCGCCGAAATCGGGAAAGCGGCCCGCTCACTTGGCGCGAACTCCATGGAAGTGAACTTTCAGGACCGTATTCGGGAGCTTTACTCGGGCGAACTCCTGACCTTCATCGAGCGACAACTCCAACCCCTGGCGCGTGTTTCCGGGGCAAGCTCCGAAGCATGTAAGGCCTGGGCTAGAAGCTATGCGCAGGCCAATGAAGTCGCGCATCTCGGCTTGTACGAGCAGCCAGTCGCGCCTGCCGAAGCGGCGCTGATGGCTCGCGTTCCCGCCCACGCCGCTGACCTTCTCGCGGCCCTTTCGCCGCAATAGCCACTTGCGTTAAAACCGTTTTGCGGCGTATACTCCTGGTTTAGAGCCCGGAACATTCGGCGGTCGAAATGTTTGAACTCGACTGAGGCGTGTTGTTGGCTCTGGGGCCAATGATTCAACGCCGCAGCATTCACGCCACGCAGTTCCGGTTCGAGCAAAACTCGGACGGGGAACACCACATCATCGGGCACGCCGCCGTCTATGGCGTTCTGTCCAATGTCCTTTGGCGCGACTGGGAAACCGGGAAGCCTGTTCGGGAGCGGCTACTAGCCGGTGCTTTCGACGGCGCTGACCTCTCCGACGTAACCCTGAACGTCAACCACGACGATTCTTTCCTACTCGCTCGCACGCTCAGCGGAACTCTGCTGCTGACGCCCGATGGCGTCGGCCTGGGCTATCGCGGGACTGTTCCCGATACCCAACTGGGCCGAGATGTCGGCGTGCAGATGACGCGCGGCGACCTGCGCGAGAATTCTTTCGCGTTCACAGTCAGCCAGGACGATATCGAAACCGAGGAAGCCGAAGACGGCCTGATTGAAAACATCCGGCACATCAAAAAAGTGTTCGATGTTTCGGTCGTTACTCGCGCGGCCTATCCGCAAGCCTCTTCTATTTTCCGCAGTGACGCCATGGAGCTTCGCAGTCTAACCTCTGGCCCTGTCACGCGGGAGCACCTACGACTTTTGATGGATCGAATCAGCCCGGTCCATCCGCCTGAGCCCGGCACCGGGGAAGGCGAGCGCCAGCGACAGCTGGCCTTGGCGCGGCTGGACCTCGAAGCAAAGTACTTGGAGATTTCATGCTGACCCAAAAGCTCACAGAGTATCGCGCCCACGTCGCGGAGAACCGCGATTTTATTGACAAAATCGTTCCCGAGCGCCAGAAAACGGAACCCAACTTCGAGTGGATGAAGGATGAGGCGTATCTGGCCCGCTGCGCGAAAATCGACGGCCTGGCCAAGGAAATCGAAGCGCTGCGAACCGAGGATAATCGCCAGCGTCAGTTCGACAACCAGCCGCTGAGCCGGATCCTGGACCAGCGCGGAAACCGCAACAATCCCGACGATGGCCTGAAGCAATACCGCGAAATGGCAGCGCGTATGGGCCGCACGGCGGAAACCGTGGAAGCCGACGCCGTGGAGCTTCGCAACTGGCACAACTATTTGATGACCGGCGATCAGATGCTGCTCCGCACCAACCTGATTACGACCGGCACCACAACGGGCGGGTATGGCGTCCCGGCGTTCTTCGCGGAGCAGATCATCCGCGATCTGGACGCCATGGAATCGGTTCGCAAGGCTGGCCCGATCGTTATTCCCGTCAAGGGCACAACGCACTTGACCAGCATGGCGAAGGTCACGGCGGCGTATGTGGCGGAAGGTGCGTCCATCAGCGCAACCGATCCGACCGTTGGCCGCGTGACGCTGGCACCCGCCAAGCTCGTGGCTGCGACGACCGGCTCGTGGGAAATCTTCAACCGCTTCGTGACCGACCTGGGCGCGGAGATCCGGCGCGCGTTCGCGGAAGGCATCTCGGAAGTCGAGGGCGGCAAGTTCCTGACCGGTAGCGGCTCCGGCGAACCGCAAGGCTTGACCGTTGGCGGCACTCAGGGCGGCGTGACCACGGCCAGCACAACGGCCATCATCGCGACCGAGATGATCTCGCTGCATTATTCGATCAATCCCATGTATCTGGGCGGCGCGAAGTACTTCCTGAACGGCACAGTCGCCGCGCAGCTTCGCGCGCTCAGCCTCGGAACCACCAGCGTACCGATTCCGATCTGGATGGATGGCCCGGACGGCACCCCGCGCATCCTGGGAACTCCGGTAGTCATCGAGCCCCTGATGCCTGCTCCCACGGCTGGCCTCAAGCCTGTTGTTCTGGCAAACATTCCGTCCGGCTACATCATCGGCGAGGAAGTCGGCATCACGATGCTGGTCAATCCGTACTCAGCCGATTCGACCGGCGAAGTCAAAATCACCATGTACAAGATGGGCGACGGTCGCGTGCGCATTGCGGCTGCCGTCAAGTACTTGCTCATGCACGCCTAAAGGTTTTGGCTGGCGGTTTCTCGGGGGAGAGCCGCCAGCCAGCCCCTTTTTTATGAAACAAGAACCGCTTTATCGCGAGGCCGTTGTGAAGCGGAAGACCCGCAAGGCAGTCATCACCAAGCCCAATGCTCAGAATCAAGACACCCGCGACCGTCGAGCCGGTAACGCTGACCGAGGCGAAGCAATACGCGAGCGTCCATCCGGACACGACCGACGACGATGACATGCTCGCCGGGATGATCTCGGCAGCCCGCCTCAAGTTCGAGGAGGAGTCGGGCTATCTCCTGACCGAACGCACGTACGAGCTGGAAGTCAATTCCTGCGATGTGCAAACAAACCGCGAAGGCAACAGCGTTCTGTACCTGCCCATTCGCCCCGCGCTCGCAATCAATTCCATCGGCGATCTGACGGCCCCTGACCCGGACGCAGACCCGGATCCCATCGCGGGCGATTGGACGCTCGACGTTGACGAAAAGGGCATCGGGCGAATTCGCCTGGCTGAGGGCGTCACGATCTCCGAAGAAACGGTCCTGGAGTTCACCGCTGGCTTTCCAATTGAGATCGGCGAAGAACAAGAGGCCGAGCCTTCGGTAGTCGGCGTTCCGCCTCTGGCAAAGCTCGCCCTTAAGACTCTCATCTCACATTGGTACCGAAACCGCGAAGCCTACGATGAGCGCAACATCCGGGCCGTCGCTGCCACGTTTGAATCCGTCGTGCGCAATTTTCGCTTGGCGTAGAGGTGCTTATGAAGAAATACCTGATTCTTTTGATTCTCCTGGCCTCCGCGTGGGGCCAGCAGTTCCCCGGCGCAATTGTCGAATACGACGACTTGCTGGTGCGCTCTCCCGCGCAGGGCATCCTCTCGCAAGCCATCACGTCCAGCCAAACCACGCTGACGCTGCGAGCGGCGGGCATCTTCCAGTCCGGCATGTCGATGACGATCGGCACCGAGGAAATCTACTGCACTACTCTGACGGGTCGGGTCTTTAGCGTCTGCACCAGGGGCTTCGCTGGCACGACCCCTGCCGTGCATGTTGGCGGTGCGCCCATCAGCGGCTCGCTCGTTCAGCGGAACTTCGCCAGGGAGCTTATCGCGGTCGAGACGGCGCTCGGCGTTAACCTTGGGAACGTCGAAGGCGGGGGCGGGGGCGATGGCTGCACGCCAGGGAGCGGAACAGCCGGCCAGATTCTCGTGAGGGCTGCTGATGGCGACTGCACGGCCGCCACGCCTTCCATCTCCGGCTCGACCATCACCGGGAACCTCACCGGCGACGTTGCGGGCAACGCGGACACGGCGACGGCGCTGGCTTCGAACCCCACCGACTGCACTTCCAATCAGTTCGCCACGGCGATCGCAGCATCCGGAAATCTCACTTGTGCCCAACCAGTATTTTCCGATCTCTCGGGAGCGGCGACTGATGCGCAAGTGCCCGACACGATTACGGCGTCGAATTACTTGCCGCTGGCTGGCGGAACGCTGACCGGCCCGTTACTCGGTACGCGCATAACTTCGACGCTGACGACTGTTTCTTTCTCGGCCACCCCGACCTTCAACGCCTCGCTGGGTAATTCCTTCCTGCTGACGCTGACGGGCAACGTCACTTCGTCCACGCTGTCCAATCCCGCGACCGGCCAAATCATCACCCTGCGGCTTTGTCAGGACGGCTCCGGCGCCCACACCTTTGTCCCGCCGACCAACGTGCTCGGGATGGGCACCATCAACGCGACGGCTTCGGCGTGCTCCAATCAGACTTTCATTTACGACGGTTCGAACGCGCAAGCCATCGGCGTGATGCTCTCGGATGGGCCGCCCGCACTGATTCTGCCGGGCTCCACGAGCGGATCGGTCACCATTCAGGCCGAAGCCGCTGCGGCGGGAACGGTAAATCTCGCCGATAACAGCACGACAGTGATTGCGGATGCGGGCACGGCGAATAATTTCCTGACGGCCATCAGTTCGGCGGGTGCAATCAGCAAGGCTCGCCCGGCCTGCGCCACGCTTTCGGATTCGGCGGCGAGCTGCGCCACGGACGCCACGAACGCCAGCAACATCAACAGCGGCACGCTGAACGACGGGCGGCTGCCGGGGACGATGGACAGCAAGACGTTCACGACCTACCTGATCGCACCACAGGGCACTGGTCCAACTGTGGACGCGGCGGGAAAGATCGCGGTCGACACAACCAGCGATCAGTTCAAGCTCTACGGCAGCGCGGCTCGCGTCATTCCAACCCTCCAGTACATGTCGTTCGTTATTCCCGCGCCCGCGACGACCGACGACATCAACCTGATGAAGGCACCTTACGGGATGGCGATCGTGGGGATCGATGCCATCGTCCAGGGAACCACATCGGCGACTGGCCAGATTCAGGAATGCGCTTCGGACGGAACCTCCTGCGCGGATCTGGACAGCGATATCGTCGCGGATGCCGACGGCGCGGCTGATGACGGCTCACTGACCGATTCGACCATCGCATCGGGCGCGTGGCTACGCTGGAAAACAACTTCAGTCAGCGGCACGCCAACGTCCCTGGCGGTGACCGTTCGTTACTGGGTGATCGGAGACTAGTCTTGAAAGCAGCTTTACGAGTAATCCTCGCGGTCCTTCTGCTGTGCCAGTCTGCAACGCCGCAGATTATCACTATTGCGAAGAAGAAGGCGGGCGGTACTCCCCCGTCTAGTTTTTCCGGGGCTGGTGGATCTGTTTCTTTCGGTGGTGGAAGTACCTTCACACTAAGCACCTTGAGCATCAGTGCTGGCGAGGCCGTGACTCTTGCCTTTGCAGCTCAGGGTACCTCGGATCTCTGCTCCACGATAACAGGCGTCACTGCTGCTGGAGGCTCAGACACGTTTGTCCAAGGTCCAGCCGTTGTCAATGGTGGTGTGTTCAAAGTATGCCTATCTTTTTGGACTATTTTCAACCCGACGCCGAGCGGCACGTACACAATCGTCTTGCAAGGGGGTGGCGGGAGCCCCGCTGCATTTGCTTATACCATCGAGCACTTCACAAAGGGGACGGTTGCAGGAACAGCAGATGGGACCTGCACCAACACCAGCAATGGTGCAACATCACTTCAATGCTCAGCGGCCATTAGCCCATCAGGAACGATCGAAGCCTGTATTGGAGCCTCTGGAGCCTACGACAACCTGAGCGGTTCCGAGGCGGATAATTCCTCGCCTGCGATGACGATCCCATCAGGAGGCGCGAATCAAGGTTCTGGAGTTGCCAGCGTTGTAATGACTTACTACATCGGAAATCCTCCTGCGGGTTCGGTGACACCAGGGATTCAGAATGCCGGGATTGGGGACCCGCTGACTGTGATCGGAGCATGTTTCAAGTGAAGAGGCTGCTGCTCTTTCTGATGGCCGCCAGCGCTTTCGGTGGATGGCTCGATCTCGGCTCTAGCACGCGGCTTGTCTCACAGTGCCCGGTGAACGATTTCGGCGGAATCGACTACGACTTCGGAGGCACCTCGCCATCGGGACATTGTGCGCAATCGCTCATGCGGGCATGGTGTGGCGCTGGCCTTGATGCCATGCGGAACCGCCTCATTTTCTGGTGCGGCGGGCACAACGATTACAGCGGGAACGAAGTCTATGCGATTAGCTTTACATCTCCGGTGGGCGTGGCGAGACTGACGGACCCGAGCGACTTCACGCAAAACCCCGGCGGCTGCCCGGACACAAATACAGTCGACGGCACGCCGGTTTCGCGCCACACTTATGCAGGACTGATCGTCGAGCCTGACCTAGACGTGATGCTGGCCATCGGGGGCGCTCCGGCTCCGTGCGGCGGGCCGCTTTCAACCGGCACGTACTCCTTCAATTTGGCAACTCCGGGGTGGACAACAAAAGACCCTGTGACGGGCTACACAATCGGGCCATCCAGTATCCCGCCGATCTGTGCGCGCAATCCCGCAAATCATCTCATCTACTGCGTGGACACAAACACTTTGACGGTTCTGAACGCATCTACCAACACTCGGGCGAGGCTCGGCACGGAAGGGTCGATAGCCACTTACAACGCCACGAACGGAGTCATCGATCCGACCACCGGGCGCATGTGGTTTTTCGGAAATCAGAGCGGCACTGGCGTGCTGCGAGTTTTATATATTGACATTGCGGGAGCCGCCTACAGCGCGGTCGATGTCACCGCCATGACGACGGGCTGCTCACCGCTGGCCGTGGATTACCCCGGCCTTACTTGGGACTCACGCAGGCATCGGATCGTCGGCTATCCGAACAATGGCGCGTCTGTTTACGCCTTTAATCCTTCGACGCTGGCATGCGGTACGCTGACATTCCCCGATGGGCCGCCGACCGTCACAACCTCCGGCACTTTCAGCCGCTTTCAATACGTCGAGTCGCTTGATCTTTTCGTTCTGGCTCTCGACACAATCGAGAATGTTTTCACGCTCACGCTTCCACCGAGTGGGCCCGCAGTATCGGGGCCGGTGACGTTCAGCGGCAAGGTGAGCCAATGAGCTGCAAGCGCCACTGTCGCTGCGAATCATGCAAGGCGAAGAACCTGGAGGCGTGTCGCCGCTGGCGTGCGACCCACGTGGAATTAAGGCGTAAGGTACAGCAACGGTATCAAGAGAAGCTAAGATCTCGGGCGGAATCCGAGGACGCTTTTGTGGGCACGTTCCAGAAAATCAGGCTGAGGTTGCAGCCGGAGGACATTTTTGCATGGCGACCAAGTTTCGTAGAATAACCCTGCTCCTGATGGCCTCGCTGCCGGCCTTCGCGCAAGGCACCATCACGCGGACCGCGGCGACCGTTACAGCCACTTCGGGGCCGCTTGTGTGCAAATTCACCCACCCGAAAAACCTCCACGTCTTGGTCTCGTGCGCGGTCGCTGGAACTGTGCGGCGCAAGGACGATTTAACACCCAGTCCGGCCAGCCTCACGGGAGCAGTCGGGAGCGTTGGCGAGGGGAATCTGTACGTTTCCTGGATCGTGCGGCAGTCCGCGCCCAAGGTGTTCACCTTCGAGATCACAACCAACGGGGCCAATTCCTCGGGGACGTTTTAAACGTTTTGCTGTAATAATGTTTTAAGGGAGCCACCACATGCCGACCGCCGCAGTAGTTTCGAAGGCCAAAATCAGCGAGAACTTTGCCCGCGCCACCTTCCTTTTTACCGGCGTCTTCACGGACACCGACGAATCGGGCGTGCTGAAGATCGACGTGTCGGAAGATTTCAGCGATGAGAACCCACTGGCGGCGGCGCAGGAAATCGTCATCGAGGCCGTGCGCTGGTGGATGAACGGCAGCGGCACCGCGAAGCTCATCCAGACTCCGACCGGGGGCTCGCCTACCGATATCGTCGTGATGCCCGCGGGCAATGGCGAGTTGGGCCGCGCCGGGGAGACCGCTCTGGGAGCAGCGGGCGGCGACGTTACGCTGACCACGACCGGGCTCACCAGCGCGGGCGAGTCTTACATGATCGAGGTCACGGTTCGCAAGGAATCCGGCTTCTCGAATGTGCCGGTTCCGGTCGAGGCGGAGATCCTGGACGATACGGTTTTCGTGACGGGCGCCGTCATCACCGCCAAGGTCACCTTTGACCGCTCCGTCGATATCCAGGCAACCCCGCAGCTCGAACTGGTCATCGGCGAAAACACCCGCATGATGGACTGCCAGGGCTACGGCGACGATCACACCGAGTTGCTTTTCACTTACACGGTCGTGGCGGCTGACGCTGCGGAACTCACAGAGGTGGAATTCGGCGACCTCTCGCAGGCTGGCGGCGGGAACATTACGGGCGGCTCGCCTTGGGGCCAGGCCATCCTGGAAGGCTTCGATAGCGACCTGGATGCGGTAACGGTCAACGCCGCGGCCGTGGTATCCACAGTGGCGCTCAGCGGGGCGGATTCGAGCCCCTACGCGACGGGGGAGGTCATCGAGATCACGGTGACCTTCGACAAGGAAGTCACGGTAACGGGCGTTCCCCAGGTTCTCATGACCATCACCAGCGGCGACAAGAACGCCTTGTATGTCGGCTACGGAACGACTCACAAGAAGCTTCTGTTCCGGTATACGGTTCTGGCCGAAGACATCGCGGCCAGTTCGGGCTTCGACATCACCGGCGACATCGATCTCAACGCCGGGACGATTGTAAACGAAGATGCTCCGGCCGTTGATGCGATTCTGACTCTGGCGGCCAGCAACACGGCGGCGGTAACGATCAACTAAATGGACCAGATTCGAGCGGGAGAGCTTCCGCACCGGATAGACATCGAGGCGCGCACTGGGGCCACTGCTGACCGGCTGGGCGCTTGGGCGCCGGTCTATACGAGCGTGCCCTCCAACGTCAGGCCCCGCAGCAGTAAGGAGCGAGTGGTGGCGGATCGGCCGAACGCTCTCACGAGCCACGAAGTCACGCTGCGGTACCTCCCCGGAATCACCACGGCCCACCGGGTGAAATTCGGCAGCCGGATCCTGCCGATCGCAGGCTTTAGGAACGTGGACGAACGCAACCGCGTTCTGGAGTTGGACTGCACGGAGGGTGCCTGATGGCTAACTTTGGAAGGTCGCGCAGCTTCGCCGGGCGCAGCGTTCCGATTCCCAAGTTCGGAGTCTCCGTGCTGGGCGACCTGAAAGAATTCACGGAGAGCGTCAACGCCAAGGTGAAAGAGGCGGCTTACGATGCGGCGCTCGAGAACGGGCCCCTGGTTGCCGCGACCGCCCGCGAACTCGCGCCGTATGACCCCAACCGGAAATCTGGCGACCACTTGCGGGATACCATCCGGGTTCGGCGCAGCAAATCCAAGGGCATCGTTACGGTTTCAACCGACCACGGCAAGGCCCCGCATGATTTCCTGGTGCACAACGGGACGATCAAGCAAGCCGCTAACCCGTTTCTATTTAAGGCCAAGGACCGGCACGAGGCAGAATTCAAGGCGGGCATCGAGGAGAATCTGAAAAAGTGAGCCTTGAAAACGAACTGGTAGGCGCGATCTATGACCTGCTGAGCGCCGATACGACGCTGACGGCGGGCTCCGGCATCAACCCGGACGATGAGAGCGCCCGCGCCATACCGGTTTATAAGCACGTTCTGCCGAACGCCCCAACCCCCTATGTCCGCATCAGCCTAACTGATGGGCTGGCCCTTGAGGAACAGCCCTTTGACTTCAGTCAGGCGACCTCTCGCGTCGTCAATCTGACCGTCAATGTATTCTCGGACTGGGAGCCGGAGGTGCGGAACGTGGCGGCCCGGGTGCTTGCCCTGCTCCAGAATTACGAGATCACGACCGACAATTTCCGGGGCTGGTCCTGGTGGGTCGCGACCGACTTTTACGACGACAATCAGAGCGACCCCGACCGCATCATCCGGGCTGCCGCCCTGCGCCTTCGCTGCACCATGGAAGCCACCGCCTAACACGGCTTGCCGTTTTGCCGTTTTGCGGTATACTTTCTCTCAGGTAGAGTCTGGAACATTTCGCGCTTCGAATGTTTTACGAAGTGAGGCGTGTTTTTGGCTCTGTGCGAAATGAGCCTATCAAAAGGGATTCAGTTCAAGATCGGTGACGGGGGCGACCCCACCGAAGTTTTCACCGCCGTAACCGCCCGCGTAGAATTCAACCCGCCCAATTACGACTGGGGCACCGAAGACCTTACCAACCACGACAGCGAAACGCCTGTCACTCGTCGCGGCCCCACCCTGAAGACCGTCACCGGGTTCCCGATGACCATCAAGCCGTTTGACAGCGGCAACGCTCAGCACGTCCTTCTGCGGAGCCGCAACCAGGACGGCGCGCCCTGGAACTTCAAGATCATCTACCCGCATTCGACGCTCGGGGAATTCGCCGTTCGGGCATTCATCCAGAACCTGCAGCCGCTGAGCGAAGTAGACGCCAGCCTCGGGGCCAGCTTCACGCTGATGCCCACAGGAAACATCACCGACAAAGCGCCGGCGCTTCTCTCCGTGACCGTGATCGACACGCAGGCGGGCGCTTACGTTACCGCCGAGAAAATGATTCTGCGGGCCACCTTCGACGAAATGGTGAAGGTCACCGGGACGCCGCGCATCGCTGTGACACTGCAAACCGGGACCGTCTATTGCACCTACGTCTCGGGCAGCGGCACGAACCGGCTGCAGTTCGAAAAGACTTTCGGCGGCGGCGATCAGGCTGACGCCACGGAAGTCGCGATTGTTTCGCCGCTGCAGCTGAACGGCGGAACGATCAAGGACACCACGCTTCAAGCTCCAGCGGCCCTCACTTTCACGCCGCCCACCACAACGGCTTTCACGGTCAATCCATAGGAGAAAATGAATGGCACTCGCTAAGACAGTTTGCACCCTTTCGGTCGGGGCCAATGAGGTCGCTCCGCTGGTTTCTCTCCAGTGGGCCGGGCGCGAATGGGCCAATGAGGACCTGACGCCGTTCGACTCGAACCTGTACACTGTTCGCGCCCCCACGCTTCGAACGGATGGGCCGATCACGATTCGCGTCTCCCCGCTCAATGAGGCGGACACCGCAACCGCCGCGCTCATAACCGCTGCGACGGGCGACGACCCGCTCGAAGATATCGTTCTCGAACTGGGCGGACTCGGGACGTATTCCGGCGAGGTCATCGTCACGATGCAGCCGCAGACCGACGTGGCCCTGAATCTGGCGGCGACTTTCGTTCTGACGCCGACCAGCCAGTTAGCCCTCTCGTAATGGCGCAGCAGATCAAACTCGGCGGCAAGACCTATCTACTCCGGATGACAATGGCGGGGGCGCGCTTGGCCCAAGAGCTTTCCAAGAAGGGCCTCGGCTCTCTGGTCCACGGCACGTTTCAGATGGACCTCGATGTGATGCCCGTTATGTTCTACTGCTGCACGCGGGCCGAGCATCCAGAGCTAACGTTCGATGAGGTCAAGCAGATGTTTGAGGCTCGGCCAGTGCTGAATATTGACGTGGCGGCAGCCGTGAGTGGAGCACTCGGGGAATTTCTGGACCCTGAAGCGGCCGCTGCCACCGCATCAAAAAAAAGTCCCCGTGGCTCGAAGGGGAATGGTTCCACTTCAGCAAGCTCCGCGCCTACTGCCATCAACACTTAAGCCTCTCCTTTTCCGAGTTCGATCAATGCACCTTCCTCGACATCGCGGCGCTGCAAGAGGAATGGCTCAAGGCAGAGGACAGAATCGAGCAGCGTTTCTTGCGGCTCGGGATTCTTACACTCCAGCCGCACATCGAACTGAAGGGCAGAACGCCGCTCGCCAAACTATTTCCCCGTCTCAGCCAGCCAGAGCCGGAGCCGGAACTCGTAGACGAAGAGGCGGAAGCCAAGAACGCAGCATTCTGGCTGGACCTGAAGCGGGTTTCTTTCAAGACGCAAACGCGGGCGAGGCTCAACTAAATGGCTAGAGGCGGCGGGGCAGACGTACTCGTAAAGATCGGCGGCGACGTTACCGAGTTCCAGAACTCGCTGGGCGGCCTGCTGAGCGATGTACAAAGCTCCGTTGCGAAGATGAACCCCATCGTCGCCCTGGCCAGCGCGGCGGTCCTGGGGATCGGCACAAGCGCGGCCAAGGTAGCCCTGGAGTTCGACGACGCGCTGGACACCATCCAGGCGAAGACCGGCGCGACGACTACCGAGATGGACGGCCTTGGGGCCAGCTTCCGTAGCGTGTTCGGGAACGTCCTGCAAGATGCTCCCGAAGTCGCCGAAGCTATCGCGGCGCTGAATCAGCGACTGGAATTGACCGGCCCAGCCCTGGAGGGCGCGGCCACTGGATTCCTCAACCTCTCCAGGTTGCTTGGCGAGGATACCGCTGGCCTCATCACCGCCACCACGCAAGCCATGAATGCCTGGGGTGTCGCCGCCGGGGACGTGGGCGATGTCCAGGACAAACTGCTCATCATCTCGCAGAACACTGGGGCGAGCATAACGGAACTCGCGGCTGGTATCACTGCCGCCCAGCCGGTTCTTTCGCAGTGGGGTCTGTCGTGGGAAGAGTCCGCGACCCTGATGGGTAAGTTCGAAGAGGCGGGCGTTCCCGCTGGCGATGTTGTCAATGGCCTCAAGCGCGGGCTAAAGGAGATGACCGATGAGGGCACGACGCCCTCGAAGGAAGCATTCCTTGAACTGATTGACGGCATCGAATCCGGCACTATTTCTACTGACCTTTTCGGAAAGGCCGGGGTCGCACTGGGTCAGATTATCCGCGACGGGAAGATCGACATCGACAGCTTCGCAGAGGCGCTGGCAAATTCCGAGGGCGCGCTCGCGGGCACCATCCTTGCTACCGATGGCCTGACGGAATCCTGGGGTAAGCTATGGCACCGCATCCAAGAACTGATTGAGCCGCTGGGTAAGCTCCTCCTGATGATCGGCGAAACGCTGGTCAAGAGCTTTGAGTCTGCCATTGCGGGCGCTGGGCACCTGGCCACCATTTTTAAGAAGCTGATCGACCTCGATTTCAAGGGCATCGGCGAATACAAAAAGCAGGTAGATGATGCGAAGGCCGCGTCCGAGGCGGCGGAATTAAAAGCGAAAGCCTACGCGGAGACCCTTGCCGAGCAGAACACCACCACTAAGGCTCTAACGAAATCCCACAAGGACCACAAGACCGAACTGGATAAACTTCCGAGCGCCTTCCGGCTCTCGACTGCCGAAGCAAAAAAGCTGAAGGACGAACAGAAGGAGCTGGAAAAGCAGCACGACAAAACGGAAGCCGCGACAGCGAAATTCAAGCGAGCGGTCGAAAAGATCGAAGCCGAATCCGCCGCGAAGAATGCGGCATTCTTCCTGAAGATTGAGCACGAAAACCTGGAGCGCCAGCTTAAGAACACCGAGCAGGGCCTCAAGGATTTCAACGCGGAGTTGCTGGACAGCATCAGGGCATCCGACGATTTCACGCGCTCCCTGCCGCAGATCGGCTCTGCGCTTGACAAGATCGTTCCGATTCTGACCGACGTCGAGCTCGCGGCCTTCGATGCCGAAACGGCTATGAAGGCGATGGGTATTACGCCCAAGGCGGAACTGGACGCGCTGGCCCGCAACGCCGAAGACAACTTCCTGAAGATCAAGAACGGCGGCATTGCGACCCCGCAGGAAATCGACAAGGCGTGGGTCCTCATGGAGACCGCTCGCAAGACGGCGCTCCAGGCGGCCGGGACGGACCTACCGCTCGAAGAACAGAAGGTGCTCGACGCGATACTCGCGAAGCAGAAGACCCACAAGACAGACTCCGAGGGCGTGTTCTCAGACTGGGCAACGAGCGTCAAGGGCATCACGGGTACGCTCGGCACGGACTCACTTAAGGCGCTATTCAGCGGCGACGGCTTCGGCGGGATCACCGATAAGCTGACCGCCATCAAGGATTCCTTCCAGGACATGTTCATCACGAAAATCGGCGGCATCCTGGACACGTTCATCACCAACAATCTAGGGAAGCTGATGGGCAAGTTCGATGACCTACTGGCGAAGATCCCAGGCCTGGGCAAGCTCGGAGACATCTTCGGAACCGGGGCGAGCGCAGCAACGGGCGCAGCAGGACAAGCGGCCGGGGCCGCCACAAGTGCAGCCGGCACGGCTGCTTCGACCGCCGCTTCGGCAGGTGGCTCTGCGGCCAGCACGGCGACGGGCGTTGCCAGCACGGCGCTCAGCACAACACTCTCCGCAATCACGGCCGTATCGGGAGTCGTTTCAGCGGTCAGTGGCGTTCTTGGACTGTTTGGTATCGGCGAAGAAGGCCAGAAGGACCGACTGAATATCATCGCGAACAACACATCATACGATGCCTGGCGTGGCTCTGTGGGCGGCGAGCATGAGGCGGTCCTGGACACGCGCAACGTGCTGAACGTCATCTTCCCGACTCTGATGGAGGCCCGCGACGACATCAAGGCTATCCGCTGGCCCGTCGAGCAGATGCGCGATTTCACGCTCAACAGTCTCCCGCTGTGGCTGGACCGCATTGTGCAGATGGTTCCCACGGTCAACGTCCGCGTGGAGTTGGACGGCGCGGCGATCGCGGCGAATGTCGAGACCCGCATCGAATACGGCACGAGGCTTGCCACGTCGTGAGGCTGCGCATCGAGCACGCGGGGGAACCGGTCAGCGCCCGGCTGATCAGCCTGAGCTTTACCAAGGGATTTAATGGGCGCATTTCAGACGGCTCCTATCAACTCCTGAACGCGGCGGACCCGATTCAGAAAACGCAGGTCATCGTATACAACGATGAGGATGGCTCGAAGGTCATTCGCGGGGAAATTGTAAACGTCCAGCGGGAGAACAAAGCGCCCGGAATTGACTGGACTACCGTGAAGCTCGCCGGGCCGGAATACCTGCTGCCGCGCGCGAAGATCACGCGCACCTGGACGGCGACCAAGCCCCGCGTCATTCTGCAGGACGCCTTCGGCGACAAGCTGCCAGCGATTTCTACCGAGGACAGCACCGTCGAAGACCTCGGCTCCGCCATTGATCTCATAGCCGAGAACATGCCGCTCGATTCCCTGGTGAAGCAACTCGCGGAAATCACCGGGGCGGAGTGGCGGCTCTCTGAAGAACTGGAACTGATTTTCCGGGCCGTCAAGAGCCACGCGGCGGCTTTTGAAATCGACCAAGCCAACCCGAACGGGACGACGAAGTTCCGCTGCCGGGGCCTTAAGTCCGGCAGTGACTCGGTGCAGTTTGCCAATCGCATCACGGTCATCGGCGGGTACCTCACAGATGGAACTACGCCGCTCGTGGGGCTTGCGGAAGACGCCGCCAGCATCGCTGATCTGGGCCAGCCCTACGAAGACGTTATACCGATGCAGAACCTGACCACGCAGGCGGCGGTCGATGAAGCCGCAGCGGTCATTCTGGAGAACCGGCTGCAGTACCTGAAGACCATCGAATGCATCTTTGACCATGGCCGCCCGGCCATCGACTATGCGCCCATCAACGAAGTTCCGCAGCCCGGCGATGTTTTGACCGTCAGCGCCCCGAACCAGGCCAACCTGCTCGGGGACTTTCAGATTCAGACCATCACGATTCGGCAGGTCACGCCGCCCAACCCGGAGAACTCGGACCACGCCTGGACAGAGGTCAGGGTCGCCGCCGGAGAATTCCCTGGCTCCATCGTGGAACGGCTGCGGAGCCTGACGACGAAGGCGAAGGACGGAATCGACGGCAAGAGCGCCGGCACGACCACACCGCCATTCTTCCCGCCTCCCGTCACGACGACACCCGAAGACGAGCACCCAGACGGGATTTGCGGCAAATACAAAATGACGTTCGACCCCTGCACGGGGCTGGTCATCCGGGACATGTCGGCCCCGATGGCGATCTTCTGCGCGAGCCCCGCCGGTAATCGCATTAACTGGTACCGATCCTTCTACCGCAATGGGGAATGGACGGAGCGGACGCCCTTCTATGATTATTCGCTGGCCGGGGCGGGCTTCAATTCAGGCAGCTTGCTCCAGCAGTTCGCTGGCACGGGCCAGGCCGAGTATGAGGGCTTCGTCGCGAAGATCAACACATCCGGCCATAACAACCGCTTCATCGGCGCCGGACTCCCTGATTTCCCAACCCCTGACCTGATAGACGGCGGGCTCAGCGGAAACGACTTCGACCTGAACAATGATTTCTGTAGCGGCCGGAACACCTTCTTTGCCTTCGACGCCTGGTGGCTGATCGCGAAGTATGTAGACCGGGCTCCCTCGCCAGATGTCTTCTACGAGGTCGCGATCTGGAAAAGCACTGGCGTTGATGCCGACAACAGGCCGACCGGCTGGGCGCTCCAGGACCTTGCGGGAACGCCGAACAACGCGGACGCCGGATTCGAATGCCACATGGTGGGCTGGAACGGCTCGGATAAGATTCGAGTATTCGGCTCGTTCAACGGGACAGACTTCAACCTCTGGGACTTCGACCTAGAGACCGCCGAATGGAGCAGCCCGTATGCCGCCCTGACTCCGACGCTGCCGTCTTCGCCCAGCTGGCAGGGCAGGAACCGGAATGGCATCGTTGAACGCGCCAATGGCGACATCGTTGTTTTCTATCACGATCAGGAATCCCTTTTCGCTCGCGTCTGGAACGGCTCGAGCTGGAGTGCGCAGATTGCTTTCAGCGACACGGACAGCCCCGAGTGGCGGGAGTTTGGGAACTGCGTCCTGGACCCGAACGGCGACACGGTACACGTTTTCTGGGTTCCGAACGGTGGCAGCGACACCGCCGATGAGGATCTGGTTTACAGGCCGCTGGTTGGCACGACTCCCGGATCCATCCACAACTTCAACCATAACGACGGCATCCGCAACGGGACGCCCGCCTGCGCGATTGTGCCGGTTCAGTTGGAAGACGGCAGTTATGAAGATCAGCTTGCCGTCATGTACGATGACGTCGACGGCGAGGATGCGATCGGGGCGGCCGGATGGGGCAACCGCGTTTACTTCGGAACGCCGCTCGATGCTCCGGTCTGGTCGCCCAGCATGGTTTACGACGGCCCTGACGATGGCAACGGCGAGCCGCTGGGCACTTACATCACGGTTGGCGTCGATGTGGACGGCGAAGGGCGCCTGATCGTCAAGGCTGACGGCGAAGGCATCACGGCCAAGGATGTCATCAAAACGGAGACCGGCGAGCACGCGCTGTGGGTCGAGGATGCCGATAAGAAGCTAGTCTTCCGGCGCGCTCAACTTTCATCCGGAACCGTGGCGGTTGACTTCAGCGCCGAATTGTCCGCGATTGATTCCGTTCAGGTGACGCTCGAAGACAGCGGCGCGCCGACCGAATACGTCAGCGGTTCCTATTCCGGGACGACCGCGACCGCCAAGAGCAGCAGCGGCGGGTCATCGAAGTGGGTCCACGTTTGGGCGATTGGGGACATTTGAGGGAGGAACTATGGCTGACGAATTGAAAATCCAGGCGATGATGAGCTTCGCGAAAGGGACCATCCCCCGTCAGAAGTTCGACTCGGGGCAGGTCTCGGTCACGGTCGCGGGCTCGAATTACCACCGCACCGTCCAGGCCGTCGGGACTTCGAAAGAGGCGCTCAGCTTGGGCGACGTGGCCACGCCGGGCTACGTGATACTGCACAATCTCGACGACACAAACTTCGTTCTGCTGTATCCGAATGCCACGCACGACCCGCTGGTACAGCTGAAGGCTGGAGAGTGGTCCGGCCCCCTTCGGTTCGCTCCGGGCGCGACACCAAACGTGAAGGCGGACACCGGGGCCTGCAATCTCGAAATTTTCCTAGTCCCGAACTGACGGCTGTGCGGTTTTACGGTATTGCCGCGTTTGGTCTATTATGGTTGGAATGAAGCGCGCCTTTCTTTTCGCTGCCTTCGCCCTACCGCTGGCGTGGTGCGGCCGCGATGGGACAAGGCTCAGCGCGCAGGCCCCGCCGTCGCAGCAGTTCGCCTTCCAGTACCTCGAACTGTGCGACGGCACGGTGCCGCTCAATCCGCCGCGTCCGATGTTCTCGTGGTCCGAGAATCACGAACTGCAGTACCTCTCGTGCATCCGCCTCGGCTCCGCCCGCCCTGAGTATATGGGGCAGGAGGACCCGCCGGTCGAGTGGCGCGCATATCTGACGCAGGAGACGGTCAGAGCCGAGGCGCTGGCGGAATGGCTCACGCATCACCCGGACGCGCGGGATTGGATTGCCGCCCAATGAACCGATCTTGCCTCAGCGTCGATCAGCTCGTGTTCGATGCGCAGCAGCGTTCCCGGCCTGGTAAACCGGGCAACGGCGGGACGTTACGCCGCCACCCTTCCAAGGAGAACCGATGAAACTCGCATTGCTTAGCATCTTTCTGGCTCTGCCAATTCTGGCGCAGGACGATCTGCCCGCTCACTTCACCGGCGCCTATCTTGGGTTCCAGGGCAGCGCCAGTCCGCAAGCCAGCGGCGGGTTCTTCGTCTGCGCCAGGGCACAAGAGCGCACCATGGCATGCATCACGACCACGCAGGCGGGAGCCGTGAACGACACCGAGGGTTCGGCCTGGGTCCGGGTGGCCAAGTGGCGTGGCGCGTCCCTATTCGGCACGGCGGGGGCTGGGGTAGCGACGGGGCCGGTAGGGGTCGGCGGCGCGTTCAGCGGCGGCGGGGCGCTTGCGGTCCCTATCTCGCGGCTGCTCAAGGTGCCGGGGCTCACGGCGGTCTTCGTCGGGCAGTGGCAGCACATGAATGTCAATCAGGCCACGGTCGGGACGGCGCTCCGTAGCTTCGGGAATCAGGCCAGTTTCAAGTTCGGCGTAGGTAAGACCTTTTGAATGGGGCGCGTAACCGTCTCCGCTGAACTTGTCCCGCAGCCCGACGTGCTAGGCATCGCGGAGCGGCTACTGAAGCGCGAGTACAGACCGAACTTCATCGCCCGGGAGTTCATGAAGGATCTGCGGCGGTTGGTTGCGAGGGCCAAACGAAAGGAACGAAAATGACACCTAACAAAGCTGGCAGCGAAACGCGGCTGCGAATCCGACGCAGGGGAGACGCGCTTGTAAAGAAGTTCGCCTGCACGTGTGGATGCAAGGCTGCGGCCAGCTTCTGGAGCAACCTGCGAGCGGCCATCTTAGACATGGACGAAGCGCAGGACAAGCGCCCCGGCGGCCTGGGGCGCAAAAAGGCGAAGTGAAGCCCACCCGCGCCCAGCTCGTCGAGGCGATGGCGAAAGCCATGGCGAAGATGGAGGGGTTCTTCCTCGACAAGCCAGCCCCGACCGTCGCGCAGCGGAACCGGAACCCAGGAAATCTCAGGACGTGGCCTGGCTGCGCCGTCGTGGACGGTTACGCGAGCTTCAAGACGCTCGAGGACGGATGGGCCGCCCTGCGCAAGCAGATCACGAATAACATCTGGGGCATGGGCGCGAAGGATACCTACCCGCTCCGCACTTCGGAGCCGATGAACTTCCTGCAATTCTTCGCGGGGCAGCGGCAACCGGACGGCGTTGTGCGGCGCGGCGGGTATCCCGGCTATGCGCCGGCCGCGGACAAGAACCACCCGGCCGGGTACGCCAAGTTTGTTTACGTCGAGGTTTCAATGGTCCTGAAGCTGCCGGCTGAAATCACGGTCGAGACGCCGATTCGGGAGATTTGCGAGGTTTAAGTCACGTGCACGCGGGAGCCTGGGATGACAGCCGAAGAACTGCAGGGCATCGAGAGCCGCTTCAAGGGGATGAACAGGCGGCTTGATGAAATGACGGAGTCGATCAAGGGCGGTCCCAGCTTCAACACCAAGCAGGTCATCGCCATTTTGGTCCTTTTTTTCATCACGGTATTCTCAGCAGGCGCATGGGCGAGCTCGATGCAGGCTGGACTCAAGACCAACACCGAAACGCTGATCGAGATTCGTGGCGACCTGAAGCAACTCGGAGAGGTGGCGGTCCTGAAGGCGCAGGTGGAGTACCTGAAATCGCAGATCAACACTATGCAGATTCGGCTGGATTCGGGAGGGCGTTAAAAAAACATGGGAACCTTTAGAGACTGGCTCGGTGGTTTGATCTCGGCAATTGCGGGGGCTCTTTCGTCTTCGACCGGGGCCGCGATGGCCGACCCCAACGACTTCAATTGGTCAACAGAAGAGGGCCGCTCGAAGATGCTGATCGTTTGCGTGATGGCCGCCTGGCCTGCGATTCTGGCGTACCTAACGCGGCGCCCGCTGCCCGGAGTTGTGGAGAGTACTGAAACGCGCAGGGTTACCGAGATTCCTGGGAGCCTGCCTATCGTGCAGACCACGACGACCGAGAAGTCAACGAGGCCCGCAGATCCACCGGCGACCGATCCAACACCGAAGCCCTAGCGGATCACGTCCACGAGTTTGTCCGCGCCTCGCAGTAGGAACGCCAGCACGCCGCAGAGCATCAGGATCTCACCGATGCGCTTCGGGTCTGGGTTCTTACTGATGAGGAACATCACAAAGCCGATCAGTGCGACAAGCAGCGGGAAGTAGATAATCATGCCTTCAGCGTAGCAAGACCGCGAAGCCGCCTAGCGAATAGCGGCCTTTTTCTGGGACTTATATACATGAGTACAGTTAGCCTTTCTTTGCATCGCGTTTCGCCTTTCGTTTCGCGCGGCGTTTCGTCGCCTTCACCTTTTCGGGCGGTACCGCAGAACTACGTCGGTTATCGTGTCTAGGTCGCGTGGAGTTTTCATCGGCATTCCTCAATCCACCACTTTGTAGAAAAGACAGCAGCCTGCACGCTGGACCACTCTTCGGAATAGAGCCGCGCTTCTCGGTCGTCTTCGCTCAGTTCCCATCCCCAGTCAAGCAGCAACATCCGATCCTCGGCGGTCAACGGCGCGTCGTAGTCGATGACTGGGGTACTCATCTAGGCGATCAACCTCGCGTAAGTCAGCCGCTTGCCAACGATGGCATCCACGAAACTGTTCAACCGCTCCAGCGTGTGCCGCTTCACGTCGCCTTCGTTCAGCCGAAAGGTGAACTCGTTGACGTAGCGGACAAGGTGCTTAGCGGAAACCTGATGGTAAACGCCGTGGATACCGCGTTTCATGACCGCCCACATTGCTTATCGACAAACTCAGCAACCAGGGACTCCCTTTTGGCCTCAGACTTTTTACGTCGAATCACAGCCAAGAACGCCTCTTCTTGAGTTGGCGTCAGAACAAAAAACCCATCGTAAGCGGCCCGCTTCACCCAACCGCTTTCCCATCCGACCTCAAAGCCGATGCGGATTAGATCCTTGTCATGCTGGGGCAGATTATCGTATTCCTGCGTTGCTGCGCTCATTCTGCGGGCCTCTGTCGATTCGCCAACTTCAGATTAATCTCAGCCTCGGCTTTCCCGTGGACGGGACACGTCAAGGAGTCTTCGATGATGTAGCCCTTGGCGTTCATCGCATAAGCCGAACTGCTCGGCATCAGGGTACATGTGCACGGCGAGTCTGGGAGCGGCTCCCACTCGCGACCGAAACAATGCGGGCAAACGGTGTGGGCATGAAGGCTGAATTCTGTACCGCAATCGGCGCAGCGGCAACGCAGGGTCGGTTCAAGTCGGGGCATTTTACAGATTCTCCAATCGAACGAATGAAATTCCAAACTGATCCGCTAGTGGCTTCGCGTCGTAGCCGCACTCATTGCACTCCCAGCCTGTATCTAACTCACCAAGGCAGACCGGGCAATGATCTTCCGAGATTAGAATCTTTACGGCGGAGTCAGACAGATTACGCGGGTTCGTTTCACGACTCATGCCGTCAACCTCGCATAAGTCAGCCGCTTCCCAGCCACGCGATCCACGAAACTAATCTCGCGGTGAGGAGTGCATGATCCGAGCCGCACTGGATTGGATAACCGACCGCGTGCTGGCCCATAAACCAAAGCCGAAGACAAGGGCCGCCAAGCGGCGGATTCGAAAGGCGAAACGAAATGCTCAACGCGAAGGCGGGTAGTCATGTATATAATTCCCATTCAATTCACTCTCGAAAAGGCTCAACTGCCGACGCCGCAGCCACTCTTTCACGCGGCTGCGAACACTGGGGGGGGGCAGTCCTGAAGCGCGGAGACTCACGCCGTGGGCCGCGCACTTCGGCGGACATTGGGGCTTGCTGCTGCGAGGCGCACGCGCACCGCTCGGCTCCACTGTATCCGCCGCGCTCGACGATGCGCCAGCCGGAATCATCGCAGTCGGGGCAGGATGGCTTGGCGCGCTTCCAACTCTCCGGGGTTTTGTAATATCCGGACTCGACCGGCTCGATCGCGGAGTTGTGCTGGCTGACGAGCTCCGCGATCTCGGCCAACGTCGGGCGCTCTTTGTGCTTCAGCAGCCACTCCCGGACGATCATCGCGACGACGATCTCAGAGGAGGCTTGCATCAGGACGTCGACGATCAGCGTGAGGTAGGCCCCGCCATCATTGCGTGGAAAGTAGTCCGTGTTCTGCAACTTCTCCGCGTGTGCCTGGACCTCCTTTCGCGCCAGCATTACGCCACCAACCCCATCCTCCGCGCATAATGCGGGTTCTTTCGGATGATTTCTTCAGCCTGGGAGCGCAGCTTTTCCGCCAATTCCAGGCTTCCGTGGGCCGCACTGCGCACCCATTCGGGGAATGCAGCCAGTTTTTCGGCGCACGCATCCCCCTTCCCTCTCGAAGAGTTAATATAAGAGGACAGTTTTTGAATCGGGGCAACAATCGGGGCAACCGCCGCCGCAAGTGCTTTCATCACAGCGCCCCGCGGGCCGTGATGCTCAACCTTCAGAAGCCCCTGATCCTTCAATTTCCGCAGCCAGCCCTTGATCGTCCGGACGCAGACGCCGAACTTACCCGCGAAGTACTTCACCCGCGCGAAGCAGCCGGCGGGACGGTCGGCCATCCGCTTGATCTCCGCGAAGAGATCCATGTGCGTGTTCCGCTGCTGGGCCTGTGTCGGCTTCCAGGTGAAAAGATCGCGTTGGTAAGTTTTCATGACCGCAAATACTCCTCTGCTGCTTCGTCGGCGTCCCGCATCGCGAGACCCATCAAATCTGAAAAGAGGCCCTGGCTGGGCTTCTGGCAGTGCGGCGAGAACCAAATCCGCTCCCGGCCAGCGTTTTCCCGCCCGGTTCCATTTCCCTGCGATCCGTACCCGCCTCGGGCCTTCCACTCCAGGCACTCCCAGGAATCCGGCATTGCGTGCTCACCGTCGTACCCACAGAGCGCGATTCGCATGTCTGGATGGTTGCCCCACTCCCGCGCCCACGACGCCACAGCGTGCGCCACAGAGCCGCTGTCGGTACTGTAGAGATCATCAGTCCGGCCATCGGAGTAAGGTGGATCGAGGAAGACACCCGTAATGCCATGCTTGATGGTCACCGAAGGGCCGCACAGCCTTGACCAATCCCCGCAGCATACCCTTACCCGGCGCAGGCGTTCGGCCAGCGCTCGCATATAGGCCACGATTTGGCTCCGCGAAAGCGTTCCCGAGGTGAGGTCGCTTTCTATGCACGGTTCCGTCCCGGCGTTCCCGAGGTGAGGTAGCTGACGATTCAGCCCTTTCCCGGCGTCCCCGAGGTGAGGTAGCTTTCTATGCACGCCCGTCCCGGCGTCCCCGAGGTGAGGTAGCTGACGCGCGCACCACCCCGCCCCGATCCAAATACACTGGCCCCATACCCACCACCCCGCGATCTTGGAATCATAGAAATCAGGCTCCACCTTCATGCGCTCGCGAAACTCTTCCTGCGAAACCAGCCACAAATGCCGAGCGTGCTGGTCGGCTTCGTTCACCGGATTGTCGGCGAAAGCGGCAACCGCGTCCGGGTCCGCCTGGAGCGCCCGCCAGAAGTTCGCCACCATGCAATCCATGTCGTTTACGGACTCGGTTCCGGCTGGCCAGGGGCGGCCCAATAGCACGGCCCCGCTCCCGAAGAACGGCTCGACGTAGTTCGCCACATTGCCGAAGCGGTCCCAGATCAGATCAGCCACTCGAGATTTCCCACCGAACCAGGGGAACGGGGCCTTCATCGGTGCGCACCTCCGGCCAAGCGCGTGCTGTATTTAGATGTACCGGAGGCTGGAAGTTGTTGAGGAATTGGTAGCGCTAACGGGAATCGAAGAGGTTTGCAGTCGCTCTCCGTTGTGCGGTCTCGTTTACTTTCATCAACTTTCGTTCGGTTTGGTGCGGTCTGATTCACTGAATAACCCCCACGGTTTCGAATGGTGCTGTCTCCGTGCTGTCTTTCCCGGCCCGCTGAAACCGCTCCCACATCTCCGCCGCCTTCGCATCCCGGCCCTTCAGCGTGTGGGCGTATATTTTCAAGGTCGTCGCCGGGCTCGCATGACCCAGGCGCGCGCTCACGGTCGGAATGTCAACCCCCGCCGCGAGCAACTGTGAGCCGTGGGAGTGCCGCAGCGCGTGCAGGTTCGCACCCTTGGGCAGCCCCAGGCGTTTACGAAGGGCAGACACCGACGATGAAATGCTGTCGGGTCGAAGCGGCTCCCCGTTCGTCTCGCAGAAGATCAGATCCAGGTCGGTGCGGTAGTCAGCGCCGTACTCGAGCCGGTACACATCCTGCTTCTGGCGGATCCCAGCCAAAATCTCGAGGGCGGATGCCGGCAGCGCCACGATCCGCCGGCCGCTCCGCGTCTTCGGTTCCTTGATGAAAACCCGCCCGCGAACCTGCGACATTGACCGGCAGATTGCCGCCTCCCCGTTGACAATATCCTGCCAACGCAGCGCCAGAACTTCGCCGCGGCGTGCTCCGGTGGCCGCCGCGATCTCCAGGACGTCGGGTACCACGCGATGCACCGAAGCTGCGATAAACGTCCGCATCTGGTCCGGCGCGAACGCTACCGATTCCCTGCCCTGCTGGCCCTTCGGCTTGGCGCTGGCCGTGACTGGGTTCGTCAGTACGATGCCCCACTCCATCGCCTTCGCGTAAACGCTCGACAGGAAGCCAGCTATATTCCGCACGCTCTTGGCCGACAACGGCCGCACGGCCTTGGTCCTTCGATGGTGGCCGCCCTCACGAGCCAGGCGCGCCCATTCCTGGGTGAGTCGAAGGGTCGTGACGTCGGAAATTGCCAAATTGCGCAATTCCGCACTAAGCGCCTCGGCGTGATCCCGGTACCGCTCGGCAGTCTTCGGAGCCAGTCCAGTGTGCTCCTCAAAGAACCGCGCAATCAGTTCGCGGAGCGTCGCGGGGACCTCACCCGTAACGCCCCGCTGCCGAGCGGAGGACTCGGCTTGCAGCTCCAGACGCCGAGCGGCCTCGGCATCTACAGCTGCTTTCTTGGTGGCAAACCCCCACGCGGTGATCTGCTGGCGGCATGCTCGCGTCGAGCCGGGGCGGTTCAGGTAGTAGCCCCAGGAGACGCCGGATTTGGTGATGCGTTTGCGAATTGGCATGGAGGTCATTTTATTCCATCCAACTGTGGCAGCCCTTCGTCGTGCAGCGCGCGTGCATGTGCCCGTTCACGGAAGCCACCGAGTACTTGAGTGTTCCATCAGGACAAGTAGGGCACTTCAGAGAACTAACGCCGCCTTGGCCCCTCTTAAAGCCCTTGGCTTTCGCGTCATCGTGCGCCGCCTTCACTGCAACTCCGTTCGCTTCCATACGGGCCATCCACAGATCCACATCGGCCTCAGCTTCTTCCCTCGTCATCAATTGGATTTTGTCGCACGCGACCGAGGGGTTCGGATCGCAGGTGCATGGCATGCGAGCAAAGCAGCCCACGCCGTTGCCTAGCAGTTCGTGGTAATTCACACCCGCCCTGCAGGTCTTGTTCTGAATTCCATTGAAGTGAACACACTTCGTCATGATCCAATCGATGTGCTGCTCCCTGATGTCGGTGCTCATGACGCAAGCCGCTCCCTTCGCCCAGCCGATTCCTTCCAGGCCTTGTAAGCCTGCCGCGTCACCAGCCAGCTGCGGCCCATCCGAATCGACGGGATCGTTCGATCTCGCAGCAGGCCGCGCACGGTCTCGGGATGCAGGTCGAGGTCTGCGGCGATCTCAGCCACGGTGAGCCGGGAGCCGTTGCGGTCGGGCGTGATGGCTAGCGCCATTAAGCCGTCGCTCCTCCAAACATTTCAATCTGCCCCGGCAAGCGGCCATCGTGCAGATAGCTGAACTCGCCGTAGTACCGCTGGTGGAAGGTATCGAAGTCCTCCACCACCCAGACCTCAGCGCCGCGCTTCTGCTCCCGCCCGATCCACTCAACCTGCTTCTCGCGGAGCTTGCCGCCGGGCCGCTTGAGTTCGACCCACAGGCACGCCGCGATCCCGCGCTTGATGTACCAGAGGAAAACAAAATCAGGGATGCCCGGCTCGCCCGTTTGAAACTGGCCCGGCATGACCGTCCGCTGCATCCGCACAGGCCGCCAGCCCTTAAGCTTCATAAACTCGCGGATTTGTCCTGTAACCTCACGCTCCAGCAACTTCGGCGGCTTGTGGGATGGCACCAGCATTGCTATTCTGCGGACTCCGCAACCGGCTCCGTGCCCGGCAGGTTCTCTTGCTTCTCGTAAGACACGCGCATCTGAGCGGCCTCGCGCCCGAGCGTTTGAACGTACCGCTCGATTTTCTTGGCCGCGTCCAACTGCGCAGTCTTGATGGTGAATCGCAACTCGCGCCCAGTAACCTCGCCCTCTTTGTCGAGCTGCGGGATCAGCGCAAAGCCGCCGACCTCGCTGGCCTCGAATTCCAGCGCGTGCTGCTTCAGGTCATTCTTCGAAGGCGTCAGCGTGACGACGTTCGCCGCGAGCCTCCCGGTGAGATCGCAAGCCCCGACGCCGTGGCTGATCTCTTCCCACTCCATGTGCTCGCGAACCTTGTCCGTCCAGTCCGCCGTGACCTCGACGCGAATGCCGCGCCCATCGGTCCCGTTCTTCATCGTGAAACTGCGGATGTAAGCCCCGCGAAATACGACTGCGTTAGCCATTGACCTTTTCCCCTTTCAAAATCCCGACCTTAACGGCCCGATAGTACGTCTCACGGAAACGCTTGATCAGCCCGGCGTTGACCACTCCATTAGCCCGCACCACAATTTCACCGGCGCGATTCTTCCCGACGATCCCCGCCTCAACGCACTCGACCATCACGAGCGGGCAGGACTTCTGCAGGTCCTGAATGGGCTCCAGGAATCGGTTGCGCCAGTTGCTCAAGCGTGGACCTCCGCCGGCTGAAATCTCTCCCAGGCGCTACGATGCAGATTCGGCGTGTACGTCTCTCCGCCCACATTGACCACGTCGCCGACGTTGAACTCCATCGGGTCCGGGAAATCGTCGAACTCGGGCGCCTTCGCATCGGCACGCGGAGCCGGGAAGCGCGCGGCAATGATGGCATCCACGTCCGCATCGGTGATGCCCAGCGGGTCCTCAACGTACTGCGGGACCTCGGGCGGGTTCAGCCAGCCACGCTCGCGGATTAGCTCGACAGCAGCTGCCAGCGAAGCCACAAACGCATCCAGGCCAGCCGCTAGCAATTTGATGAATGCCTCATCCCGGTAGACCCGCAGCTCGGCGCTGGGCATGCGCGGGCAGAAGCTGAAGATGTCCACCCATTCGCGTTCGCAGACCCAAAGCTGCCCCTGGAGCTGCACGTTGTACGATTTGTCGGGCTTGCCCATCATCAGGTAGCCCATGTGCTTTTCGGGCTTCGGGCACTTCACTTCCAGCAGGCCATCGTTCCCGACGATGCGATCAGGCGATGCGCCGATGGTCCCAGCGTCGTTCGTGATGAAACCCACAGCCTTCGACTCGCAATCGTGGCGGAAATCGTACAGCGCTACCGCCTCGGGCTCCAGTTCCTTGCCGCGCTCCATCCAGGGCATGGTCACGCCTTCAAGCGGCCCGCCGAGGATCATTTCGGCCAGCAGGAAATGCATGTACGATTCGGCGCTGGTTGACGCCTTACCGCCAGGCGTCACGATCTGATCGAAGGCGCTGGCGGTTGGCAGGCCCATCCGGAGCCGAAGCCACTCTTCCCCGCCCTGCTTGCAGTCGTGGAGGATCATCAGTAGATCACCCTCACGTGCCGGATCTGGTTGTCGATCAGCCGATTGACTAGATCGTCAGCGTTCCCAGATTCGTAGCTGGGCGCAAGGTCCTGAAGGATCTCCGCGCGGATTTTGGCAATGTGGGCCTTATCCGCAGCCCTCTTGGCGTCCGCCGCTTCCTTCGCTTTGCGTTCAGATTCAATCCTGTTGCGCTCCGCCTCAGCAGCATCCCGCGCTCGCTTCTCGGCGGCCTCTACGTCAGCCTTTGCTTTCGCTTCAGCAGCCAACTTCTCAGCCTCGGCCTTCTGAACGGCCCTTTCCTGCTCACGCCGCGCCCGCTCGTTTTCGATGCGGACTTTCTCGGCTGCGGCTTCGACGCGCTTCCTCTCCGCCTCTGCCTCTTGGGCGGCCTTGCGTTCAGATTCCAAGCGTTGCTTCTCGGCGGCCTCTTTCTGAAGGCGTTCGTCTCGCTCACGCTGAAGGCGCTCCGCTTCCTCCGCACGGAGCCGCGCCAACTCGGCCTGCTCTGCCTCGTGCTTCTTACGCGCCTCGATCTTCGCGACCATCGCCTCAGAGGTTTCCCGCCGCAGGTCCTTGGCTCGGCTGCTGAACTCTTCCCAGTCGCGCCCCGCATGCACCTCTCCGAAATCAGAAAGGTGCTCTTCCAAGAGAGACGCTGGGGCGGCATCGAGCCCGGTTGCTCGGAGGATAGCCAGCAGGCCCCCCAGTTCTTTCAGGGCCTCTTCGTGAGCGGCAACGCGGGCCTTCTCTTTGTTCTCGTAGTCGGTCAGCGGCTTGCGGACCTCCTCGGCGAGAGCGGTAAGGCGCTCGGTGAGCTTCTTTCGATCCTCGTTTACCTTGCCCGTGGCCTTGCGCCAGTCTTCAGTGAGAGCCTTGCCCTCGGTGTCCAGAAGCGTTTTCGTGCGAACCACCGAATAAGCGACTGAGCGGATTTGCTCTCGCCCTGCGGCGGTCGATCCATCCAAGGGAATCGCGCGAACCTTCGCCTCAATGCCGTCCAGAATGGAACCGAGGCCGCCCTTTGTGAAAATCTCGACGGCGTTCATTGCCGTGGACGGAACCAATTCAAGACTTTCCTGCGTGGCGGCCATCGGCTACCCTTTCTTCACTTTCGCCGTCAGCTCCGCGACCGCCCGCTGATAATCGCCGCGCGTCAATTCGGCGACCGTTGCAACTCTGAACACCGCCAGAAATTTCACGCGGTCAGCCTTCGTCACGTCGAGCAGCCCGACGATGCGGCGAACCTGCTCCTCGGTCAGCAGCTTGAACCGCTCGGGGTCCATGCCGTCCGTGTCCTGTCCGCCGTGACGTAGGTCGAAAGCGGCCTCATAGGCGTAACGCTTGCCGTATGCCATCGCAGAGCCAGCCGCTTGCACATTGTTCTTGAAGCCGCTCTTTTCAGAGTCAGGCAAAAACACCGACGTGGTTTCCGAGTGGCCGCGAACGTGTGAAACCTTGAGGATCGTCTCGAACTTATCAGCACCGTGCGCCCGCGTCGTGAACGATGTGCTGAATCCCTCCTCCGCCAGGAGCGGCTGTATCACAGCCTGAATGTCTTCGAAGCGAGCGTAAGGCGTCTTGGCCACAACGCGGCCTTCCTTGACGACCTCAATGATTCCGTCCTTCGAAATAGATGGGAACCTTGGGCGTAGCCGCGACATTGCCTCATCGAAAGCACACTTGGCGTCGAAGGCCAGGACCTTCATCTTCAGTTCGAACAACTGATGCATCTTCTCGACGCTGAAATTCGGATCTGTCGCGGCGCGCTCAATTAGCGAATCGACATTGACAGCTTGGCCAGCCAGCGCCCGCGATTCGTCGGCCAGCGGCACAATGGCAGAACTCACGCTGTAGCCTTGCCCGCTCGAAGGCCACGCGCCGGAAGCCCGGCAGCCACGCGCTTCGCGTTGATCTTGTCAATTTCCTTCTGAGTCTCATCGTCAATGAGTGCCTGATCGGCATCGCGAACGGCGTGAACCTGCTGAATCAGCGCAGCTGCGTCGCACTTGTATTTCTTTTGCAGCGCGCGGATCTCGCTGTCGATTGTTATCTCGCCCGGTTTTTCGTCCACGATTTCTATGTCTTTCATGCCGCAATCTCCCTTTCGTTGATCTGCTGTGCGAGGCAGGCATCGGCCTGCGCTTTCCACTCGAACGCGATCTCGTTAAACCTGACCTTGCACACCAGCCTGCAGTGGTTGATCGTGCCGCGCTTCCGGGTATTCACTTCGTCGATGTAAAGCTGGCCTGGGAATGTCAGCGCCACAGCCAGGGCTTCGCGGAACGTCGCACGCTCGGCTACTTCGTCGTAATCCTTGTCGGCCCCGCCATCGCCGCTGAGATGCCACGATTGGCGCTGCACGGTGTAGTAAACGCCGCTCGGGGTGTCGATCATGCAATTACCCGCCTGCGCACTATCGCGCTGAAGAGACGCGGGCCGACCGAGCGCCGCACCAAGCCAGCTTTGATAAGCCGCCGCCGAATGGCCATGTGGTTCACTCCGAAATGCGCGGCGATTTCCCGCAATGTCAGGCCCTTTGAATAAAGCTCCTCGGCCCCGGCGTATCGATCAATGACAACAGGAGCAGGAGCCACCGCAACGCGCCAATCCTCCGGGATTCGCTTGCGCGGCACGTCTTCCCATCCCGCCTCAATCAACTCATCAGCGGTCGCCGCGAACACTGCTGGGTGAATTCCCAGCGTTTCCGCGCATAACTCGAACTTTGTGGAGGCGATTTCAGGCATGGATTTTTCCGGTTACCAGCGGCTGATGACAAACAAAACGGCGGCGGTCGCAATGAGCGCCCAAGTCAGGAACAGCGCGTACTTGAAGGCATTCCCGCGCCGATATAGCTGGCTGCAGACGTCGAGATGGTTCGCCCGCTCAAAACGCGCCAGGGCTTCGAGCATCGACTCGCGCGGCGTCAGCGGCTTTAGTGGCAACTGCACGACCTTACGAGCGCGCCCAGCCCATTCGCGCGGCGATTCAACCGAGACGCCCATGCCCTTCAGGCTCTTAATATCCGCGGGCGAGAGAATGTAGTCGGCTCGGTTCATGCGGATTGCCTCTCAAGCGCGGTCAGGCGCGCGTCGATCTCACGCAATGCCTTTTCCTCGTCCCTAGCCTCCCACTTGCGCGCCATCGCGGCCACTGCTTCATTCGGGATAAATGCAACGTAGCGCGGCTTCCGCGGCGCTGGCCATAGTGATTGCAGGAATTCGAAAAAGCCCACGGCGGCTGCTTTGGCGCTTTGATGCGTCACCGCCGTGGAAGAAATGGATTTCACGCGGCCACCTTCTTGCCGACCGCTTCAAGCGGGATCAGTTTCGCGTCGAAGTAGCGAATGAACTGCTCGGCACGCGGCCTCAGCAAAACGGGAACGCCTTTAATGTCATGCGTTTTGAACGCCTCGGCCATTGGGCAGTTATCCCAGGAGTGGCAATTCCAAATTTTGGGCGTGACAACCTCGGCAATGGCCCGACCGCCAGCAGCGAGCAGCGCCGGTAGGACTTCAGTCAAGTAGACTGACCACGTTTCGCCGGTTTCCAAAACTGTTCCGCCTCCGAGGTTCGCGCCTCCGAGGTTCGCGCCTCCGAGGTTCGCGCCTCTGAGGTTCGCGCCTCCGAGGTTAGCGCCTGCGAGGTTCGCGCCTCC
>Ga0207670_10000236_pt1 | contig 35069 bp, 26 predicted proteins | sample KBSS23HmetaG_FD_184339 | JGI IMG/M metagenome (GOLD analysis project Ga0207670, IMG submission 184339) | Switchgrass rhizosphere microbial communities from Kellogg Biological Station, Michigan, USA - KBS S2-3H metaG (SPAdes) (version 2) | ecosystem: Host-associated > Plants > Roots >... | reverse complement strand
CACCTACAGCTCCGCCGAGAACCCACGTCTCTGGGTGGACCATCGCGGTCTTGAGAGTCTCGACTTTGGCATCTATCGCATAAACGACCCGCAGCAGTTCTTTGCGCAGCTCAGCGACCCACATCAAATGGGTGAAAACGAACAAGAGCAAATGGCGAGTAATCTCTCGAGCCATCCGTCGCTGTTGGAGCGCTTGCGCGCCGTAAAGCTCTGGGCTTACGTCGGTATCAGAAGCTATTTCCGCGAGCAGGTGAAAAGCGATACGCGCAGGTCTTTCAACCAAAAGGTCCGTGCGAACGATTCGGACAGACGTGTGCCTCTGAACGTGGCCGACTACGCCCGCGTGCCGTTGCTAAATTCAAAGCAGTTGGTTACGAGCTGGCGCGAACCGTTACCGCTGGTCGAAAACTATTTTGACCGGCGCATGGTTCCGCTGGGCAAGCGCGAGAGTGGTGTGTACCTGGTGGAAGCAGTAGGCGGCGATCTGCGCGCCTACACAGTTATGGTCGTGACAGACCTCACGATGGTCGAGAAGATGTCGCCACGTGGAGACCTGGTCGTATATGCAGCCGATCGAAAGAGCGGCGCACCGCGCGCAGATGCGCGCGTCGACATCGTAAAGGCACGTAACATCATCGCCAGCGGCAGGACCAACAGTGATGGAATCTTCAGCACGAAAATTCCGATGCCGGAGGCAGAAGTGGATGGACTTGGAACCCCTGACAACGGTTTCATGGTGCTTGCTTCAGAGCGCGAGAACTTTGCGATTTCCGATCTCGACTGGTTCTACTTCACCGACCAGAATGAAAACGTACAGGGTTATATCTACACCGATCGCCCGGTTTATCGTCCCAATCACAAAGTCTTCTTCAAGGGAATTCTTCGCGCCTTCGATGATCGTGGGCAGTACCGTCCGGTTAAAGGCGAGACTGTTGCCGTCACTGTAAAAGATCCAAATGAAGGGCGAGTCTTTGAGCAGGAGCTCAAGCTCTCGAAGTACGGCACCTTCAGTGGCGAACTAACACTCACCGAAGAAGCACCTCTTGGCAACTATACCATCGAGGCTGAAACCGACGAGGGAAGTTCGAACGGTAGTTTCGATGTCGCCGAGTACAAAAAGCCTGAATACAAAGTCAACATCACTACTCCAAAACATTTTGTCCCGGCCGGCGACACGACAAAGTTTGACGTCAGTGCACGTTACTTCTTTGGTGCCCCGGTCTCCGGCGCCGAAGTTAAGTATTACGTCTATCGCTCCCGTTATTACCCTTACCCCAGCGACGAAGAAGTTGAAGATGACTCTGACGAGGAAGCGGAGTACTCACAGTATTACGACTACAACGACATGGTGCTTGAAGGCGACGGAAAGCTCGACGCGTCCGGTCACCTCTTAATCGACTTCGAAATTCCGCTCGCTGATGAAAAAGACTATTGGGATTTTCAGTATCGCCTGGAAGCACAGGTAACTGATTCCTCGCGCCGCAGTATCAACGGCAGCGCAGACATGGTCGCAACGCGCGGCAACGTGATCGCGCATGCAAACCCCGCACGCTATGTTTACAGAAACGGCGAAACAGCAAGGGTGTTGGTCTCAACGACGAATTATCAAGGCCAACCAGTGCCGGCAAAGTTGTGGCTCAAGTTTATGTCGCGCACGTGGGTGAAAGTTGAGAAGAAGGAGAATGAATACGATCCGGATTACGAGATGAAGGAAGACGAGTTGAGCTCGGCTGAGATTACTACCGATCGGGATGGACACGGTAGTTACGACTTTCCCATCAATAGTGCTACCAGCATCGCGATCAGGACCGTGGTCCAGGAAGGCGACGAACAGTATACCTCGGTCGGCGGCTTCATCTGGGTTGCCACTTCCGGTGAGCGGTGGGCCGATTCCGATTACTACAACGAAAATTCCGGCTCGATCAAATTGGTTCCTGACAAGAAGTCTTATCGCCCGGGCGAGATCGCGCGCGTGTTGGCGGTGCTACCGAAAGAGGACGCAAAACTGCTCGTCACCACCGAGCGCAGCAATGTCTTGTCTACGCGCGTGGTCCATGCTACCGGTCGGGCACAGATCATCGAGGTGCCGATCGAGACGTACTACGCGCCGAATGTTTTTTTGAACGTGACTTTTGTTCGCGACGGCGACATGTACACGAGCGATCAACGCCTGGTGGTTCCGGCCCGTGACAAGATGCTGAATCTTGAAATCATCTCGAACAAAAAAGAGTACAAGCCACGCGAGACCGCTTCTTACACGATCCTCGCGCGCGACGCTGATGGCGCGCCCGTGCCTGACGCTGAGGTAAGTCTCGGAGTGGTTGATGAAGCGATCTACGATGTGTCACCGGATTTCTCCGGCAGCATTCGCGGGCAGTTTTACGGAATGCTGTACAACGAAGTCGAGACTCATCTTTCAATCTCTTACTACTTCACCGGGTTTGCAGGTCAAAAACCCATCGACCTCGCGAGCACGAAACCGTCGTACCAGTTGGCTGACTTCAAGAACGAAAGCGACATGGTCCAGCCGGTGCTGCGCAAGAACTTCAAAGACACGGCTTACTGGGCGCCGAGTGCTGTCACGGACAAAAGCGGCCGCGCCATTGTGCGAGTTCCCTTGCCCGACAACCTGACGACGTGGCGTGCCACTGCGCGCGGCGTTACCGCGGACACAAAGGTCGGCATGGTCAAACAGAAAGTGATTTCACGTAAAGACGTGATCATGCGTTTGGAAACGCCGCGGTTCATGACGCAGGGCGACACGGTCACGCTGTCCGGCATCGTTCACAACTATCTCAAGGAGGCCAAATCAACACAGATCTCGATCTCAGTTTCCGGCGCTCGTTTGATCGGTCCGGCACAGCAAACAGTGACGATCGAGAAGCAGGGCGAACATCGCGTGGACTGGCAGATCTCGGCGTCGCAGACTGGCGAAGTGCGACTATTGGCGAAAGCCTTGACCGATACCGAATCGGACGCGGTTGAGCTAGCTCTTGACGTGGTGCCGCGTGGCTTGCACGAAAGCAAAGCCGAAAGCTGGACCACTACCGAAGAAAACGCGCAGCAGGAGTTTTCACTCAGCCTGCCGGCAAACACCGATCTGAATTCGCGCAAGTTGCGCATCGAAGTGTCGCCTTCACTCGCGGGGACGCTCTTCGGCGCGCTCGACTATCTCACGACTTTTCCTTACGGCTGCACGGAACAAACGATGTCGAGTTTTCTGCCCAACATCATCGTTTCGCAATCGTTGAAAGAGTTCAAGACCACTTCGATTCGCGATCCTGAGGAGCTGAAGAAGAAAGTCGAGCGGGGCCGCAATCGTCTGTACGCGTTTCAACATGCCGATGGTGGTTGGGGCTGGTGGGTAAGCGACGCAAGCGATCCGTTCATGACCGCGTATGTGATCGATGGACTGACGCTGGCGAAACAGGCCGGCTACGAGATCGATGAGTCACGAATAGCGCGTGGCCGCGAAAAGCTCAACAACATGCTTGATGAGGGCAAGAGCGAAGCGAGGACGTCCATAGACGAAGATTCACAGTCGTACATGGTCTATGCGTTGACTCAGAGCGGTGGCGCAGAATCGCGACACGTCGAAAAGCTCTTCAACAATCGCAACGACCTTCAGCCTTATGGGCGTGCCTTGCTCGCTCTGACGCTGTCTTTAATAAAGGACCAGCGCGCCGGGCAAGTCGCGGCGGAGATCGAGCGCACTGCCATTATCGAGCAGACAACGGCGCACTGGGGCTCGAGACGCGTGCCCATGCTCGATTTCACCGAATACGATCAGACTGAGGGAACAGCAATGTCTCTCAAAGCACTGTCACGTATTAAGCCCGATAGTCCGGTGCTGCCACTGGCTGCTCGCTGGCTCGTCTCGTCGGATCGCAGCGAAGGCTACCGCTGGGATTCGACTAAAGACACAGCCTTCGCGATCTTCGGGCTGATCGACTACGTCAAGGTGAGTAATGATCTGAGTCCTTCTTACGATCTGGAAGTCTATCTCAATGGTGAGACTGTCCTGGCTGAACGCGTCAGTGACGCGAGTGCCGCGCAAAGTTTTACGGTGAATCGGAAAGGTGGCGCTGTTGGCGACACCAATCACATTCGCGTCGTAAAACGTGGCAAAGGCTCCGTCTACTTGTCGAGTTCTATCGATTACTACACCAACGACGAAAACGTCGCTGCTCACGGCTCCGCAGATCTGAACGTGACGCGGGAATACCTGCGGCTAAAAGTGGAATCCGAGGGCTATCAATTGAAATGGTCCACGTCGCCGCTGACTGGTGAGATCCGCTCCGGCGATTTGATCGTGGTGAAGCTGCACTTGACGGGGAAGAAAGCGCGTCACCTGATGCTGGAAGATCCGATTCCGTCCGGCGCTGAGCAAGTGGAGAGTATCGGCAATATGTACCTGAACTCTTCGTCCACGAGTTGGACCGACTGGTACAGCGCGCGTGAGTTTCGCGACCGCCGCACCGTCTTCTTCCTTGATTACTTTGACGGCGACTCGACGCTCCAGTACACGATGCGGGTGCAAATACCAGGTGAGTTTGTGGTCGCACCTGCACGCGTGGAGCTGATGTATAACCCGTCGACTTATGCAAACACGGCGATTCAACGCTTCTCGTTCCTCGAAAGGAAATAACGAATGTATTCCCAATCGATTAAGGCAATGCTTTCAGCCGCTCGCTCACTTTTGAGAAACCGTCGCGTGCTGCTGTTGATGATCGCTGCCTATGCTGGACTGCTGCTCGCGATCTATGTGTTTGTCAGCACACGTGAGGCCACGATCTCCCAGTTGCTCCTGACGCTCGTTGCAATCGTCAGCGCTCCCGCACTCTTCTTTGCTCTTCAGGCTGTTAGTGTCAGTTACCCCGACGGCCCAAGCTCACGCGGATTGATAAAGAAAAGTCTAAAGCTGATCACCGTCAGCTTGCCGGTGGTGGCTCTGACACTCCTCACGATTTACGGCCTGAACAAAATTCACTCTCACCCCACAATCGTGACCGCAATTCGTTATTTGTTACTCGCGGTCGTGATTCCCCTGCTGGCGATTCAACTCTGGATCGCCGGCAGCAACTCCGGACTTCGTGTTCTTGTAAAGAACCTGCGCAAAGTTTTGAGCAGCACATTCGCGCCACACTCAGTGTTTGTTTACGCGTGTGGCTTTCTGATCTTTGCCGTCGTTCCTTACTACCTGCTTCAAGGCAAAACCTCAATCCAACGACCGTGGCTGGAACTCTCACTCCTGTTTTTGCGACTCGGTGTCAGCGCGATTCTCATCCTAATCGGTTGGGTAACGACTGTCGGCGCAATCTCGATCCTGACCCAGAAGAATTATCTGGCAGCGAGTAAGAACTGACATGTCGAAGTTTCTCCGGTTGGCATGTCGCGTCGCCATTGCGATCAGCGTTGTTTTTTCCGGCGCGTTACTGATTTCTCGCAACCTTCAGGACGCCCCCGGAAAGCCAAAACCAGTGGAGTTGCACACCGATGACCTGGACCAACGCCTGCAATCCGCCGCCGTCTCCGCGCTCGGCGAACGTGAAGGAGCAATCGTCGTACTCGATCCGCAGACTGGACGCCTGAGAACCGTCGTCAATCCGAAGCTGGCGTTCCAACAAGCATTTCCGCCAGGTTCGACAATAAAACCCTTCACCGCTCTCGCTGCTTTGCGCAATAACATAATAAAGCCGGACACTCGCATAAGCTGCCGCGTACACAAACGCAAAGACGTTGTCGACTCCTGTGTTCACCCGCCGGACCTTCAGCCATTTGACCCGGCTGAAGCTCTGGCCTACTCCTGCAACTACTATTTCGCGACAGTCGGAGAGCAGCTTGACGAAAAAAGCGTCGCTCGTCTTCTCTCCGAATTTGGTTTTGGGCAGAAAACAAGTGTCGACGATGCTGAAGAGTCGGCTGGAGGCTTGGCACGTGCTCGCTGGCAACCAGAGAGCGCAATCGGTGAAGGCACATTTCTTCAAGTCACGCCTATCCAACTAGCGACGGCTTACGCCGCCCTCTTGAACGGCGGCAAACTGTTCAAACCCACTACGAGTTTCACCCCACAACGTCGCGCACAACTCTCGATCAGCAATGACGAGAGATCGATCCTGCTTGAAGGCATGCGTGGCGCCGTGACATTCGGCACGGCGAAGAAAGCAGACCTCGATTCCCTGCCCGCTTACGTTGTAGGTAAGACGGGAACGTCCACGCCGCTGCAAGGCTTCCGCACGCACGGCTGGTTTGCGGGCGTCGCCTTCGACTCGAAAACGCGGACCGACCCGGCGAATGCGCAACTGCTGGTTGTTGTTTACCTACGGAAAAGTCACGGCGTCGAAGCTGCCGAAGTCGCGCGCGCGATCTTTGAGGAGTTTAGCGGCGCCGGCAATTCAACTAGCGAAACCACGTACGTCTCCGTGCATCAAGTAAGAGAAAACTCGACCGAGAAGTTGCCGTTGGAAGACTATGTCGTCCAAGTGGTGTCGAGTGAAGCAAGCGTCGAAGATGAACCGGAAGCACTCAAAGCATTAGCCATCGCAGCCCGCACATACGCACTCAAAAACCTCGGCCGTCATAAAGATGAAGGTTACGACTTCTGTAGCACGACACACTGCCAGCGTTTTGAGACGATCGCGACTCGGCCCGCGTTAGTCTCGGCGGTCAAAGAAACATCTGGCATGGTGCTGCGCGACGATCAAGGTCAAATCATCGATGCATATTTCAGTGCCTCATGCGGCGGCATGACTGCAAACATTAAGACGCTGTGGGGAGTTAATGCTCCGTCATACTTGCGCGGCATGCGAGACGATTATTGCAGCTCGGGTGCTCATTATCGCTGGACCGATGTGATTCCTGCTGACACATTGATCGGAGCACTCCGCAGCGATCCACGGACAGATGTCGGCGAAAGAAGTCGCAACTTATCAATAACTAAATACGACGACACCGGACGCGCCGAATTGATATCAATCTCCGGCGATCGCACACGTGCGATAAGTGGCTGGGAATTCAAACTAATTGCTGGTCGCTCGCTTGGCTGGAACGTTTTGAAGAGTTCGCGTTTCAAGGTCTCCCGCGTTGGATCGCAATTTGTATTTCGTGGCAGCGGTTTTGGGCACGGCCTGGGTTTGTGCCAGGAGGGATCGCACGTTATGGCCCAGCGCGGACACTCGTTCCAGCAGATTTTGGCGCACTACTATCCGGGCACGAGTGTGCGCGAATATCGCAACGAGCAATCGACGCAACGCAGTTCTCACTTTCGTTTGGTCCTCCCCCAGACTGTCGAGCGCCGGGACGCGGAACACATCCTCGACCTGCTTGAAACAAACCGGACGGAGCTCTTGCAGCGCGTCGCGTCAGCGGGCATCGAGGCGCAATTTCCCAATCTCGACATAGTCTTTAACGAAACTACCGGCGACTTTGTCGGACGCACCGGCATGCCGCCGTGGGCCGCCGCGGCAACGAAAAAGAACAAGATCGAGCTCCAACCATTTAAGCTGCTAAAACAGCGCCGAATTCTCGAAACAACGCTGCGCCACGAACTCGTACATGTACTGATTGACGCAGTCGGCGGCGGTCAAACGCCGCACTGGCTAACCGAGGGAATGGCCATCTTTTTAGCTGGTGAAGGACGACTGCTCGAAAGCAATCGACAAACGAGTGCCATGTCCACGGCAATGGTCGAACAGGCGCTCACCGCTCCCAAGTCGCCCGGCGAAATGAAGTCGACCTACGCCGCCGCTTATAACCTCGTGAAAGAACTGATCCGCACTGAGGGTGAAAAGAAAGTTTGGAAAAGAATTATCGATCAACGTTATATTAGCCACGGATGACACGGATAAACACAGATTTTTATTATCCGTGTTCATCCGTGTCATCCGTGGCTAAACTAAAAAGCGAGACTCCCATGAAAGCAATCTTCCTGCTGCTCCTGACCATCCTCCCCATCACCACCCTGGCTCAGCAGAAACGCCAAACACCCGCGAAGCCGCAACCAAAAGCCACGCCCGCGCCGGCGCCGACTTTCGAGACCTTATTGCCCGCAGACAGTTACACGATCTACACCGAAGTGCGAGGCGCTGGTCAGCTAGTCCGCTCCAACGCGCTGAACGAACTGCTCGAGCCGGTGCTGAAACTCGCCGGACCACCGAAAGAGTTCAAGTCGGTTGTGAAGTGGTTGAACGCGCACGCGGACGAGGTAATGACTTCTCGCCTGCTGGTGGCCACGTGGCCCACAAACCCGAATTTTCCGCAAGCGATCATCGCCATTGAATTTGCTTCGGCTGAGGAAGCGGCCAAGTTTGTCACGCCGCTCAACGAGTTTTTGCCCACTGTGTTGCCGCCTTCGGAACCCGAAGCCTCGCCGTCCGCATCGCCTAACAAACAAAAACCGGCAGCGCCCCCAATGCCTGGCTTTCACTTGCAGCGACTTGGCTCCCTCGTCGTGATAACTCCAAAGCAATGGACCATGAAGCAACTGAGACCCGCCGGTAGCAAGCTGCTCTCAGAAGATGCCAATTTCCAAACGGCGCACAACCGCTTCAGCTCCGAGCCCGTGTTCGTTTACATCGATGTCAAGGCAATCGAACGAGAAGAAGAGGAACGCCGCAAGCGTAGCGAGGCGACGCAGCGAGAAGAAGAAGAGCGAATGAAACGTGAGATGGCCGCGGCGGCGGAAGAAAAGAAGGAACTCACCGAAGCTGAGAAACTTGTGGCGGGGGAGGAATTCACCATAACCGAAGCGGAACCGGGTGCCAGCCTTACGGCCGTCGCTGAGCCGGGAAAAGAACCACCACCGCCGGATCCGATGTCGAATGCTTTATCACAATTGGGAATGGCATTCTTTATCGGCGAGTCAGACTGGCCCGACGGTGTTGCGCTCGCTCTCTCCTTCGAAGGGGATTCAATCGATTTGCGAGGTCTGCTGCTCAACGCTGCCGGCGAAAAGAGTGACGCCGTACCGTTCTGGCCCAAGTTGATTCCGGGAGCAGCAATCGCACCTGAGTCGCCAAGTATCTTCCCGGCTGACACGGAAATATTTGTGACGATGTCACTCGATCTGCCGCAGGTCTATGCGGCGCTGTCCAAAGCTGAACCAAAACAGTTTCTTAGCATTAGTGCCAATGATCCAACGATCAATAAAGCGGGGTATGAGCCGCCCTTTGCAGTCATTGAAAAGCGGCTGAAGATCAATATCAAAGATGATCTGCTGCCGTTGCTTGGTTCGGAAGTCGCGGTTGCCTTGCCTATGCAGGGGATGGGCATAGTCGGAGTTGCCGGTGTGATGACATCCGTCCCGGAGACAAAAGAAAACTCCGGGAAAGCGCCTGTAGTGGCTATTGAGGTACGAGACAAGGAACGGATGCGTGCGTTGCTGCCGAAGCTAATCGAATCGTTTGGCTTCAAAGGCGCCAGCGCGCTTGCAAGTACTGAACGCCGCGAGGACACGGAGTTGGTATCGTATGCGAATGTGTTTGCGTACGCGTTTGTCGGCGACTTCCTTGTGCTTTCAGCAGATGCAGCATCGACGCGCAGAATCGTCGATGCTTACCTAAAACACGAAACGCTTGCGGCAGACCCTAACTTCAAAAACTACACGCGCTGGCAGCCAAGACAGTTGCACGGCCAGATCTATGTCTCTCCGGCACTGATGGAGAGTTTGAAGACCTGGAGTGCTCAGTCAAATTCACCGGTGAGCGAGAAGGCCCGGGCCCTTTTGGCGCCCGCCAGCATGTTGGCCCAACCAGTCACCTATTCACTGTCAAACGAGGGAAATGGACCATTGCACGAGTTGCACCTGCCGAGAAACCTGGTGCTGATGGCGGTCACCGGAATATCAGGAGAGGTCAATCCATCGCCGGAGCTCCAAAAGGAGCGGATGACGATTGGTGCGATGTATATGATTGCCGGTGCTGAGCAGAGGTACAAGGAGGGAACTGGTGCCGGTAGTTACGGGACCTTAGAGCAGTTGATGGCGGAGAACCTGGTTCCTAAGGATACGATTGAGAAGTCGGGATACCGGTTTGAGGTGACTGTGTCTGGGGATAAGTTTGAAGTGTCGGCGGCGCCGGTTGAGTATGGCAAAACCGGCAAGATGTCGTACTTCATAGACCACACTTACGTGGTCCGCGGCGCCGACCGCAGTGGCGCCTCTGCCACCTCCTCCGATCCACCGATACAATAAGCCACAGATTACACAGATTTCACAGATTTTCGATTTCGACTGGCTCGACGCGGTCGGGTAGCTCAAATCCAAAGACCCGCGAGTAGAAGTAGAGCTCGCCATCGAGTGCCTGCTTAATGTTCTTCGCCTGCCTGAAGCCGTGCTGCTCGCCGGCAAATGCAACGTAACACACGGGAATTCCCTTCGCTCTGATCGCATCAACCATCGTCTCCGCCTGGTCGGGCGGGACAACCTTATCTTCAAGCCCCTGAAAAAAGATCACCGGACACGACAGCCGCTCGGGAAAGTTGATCGGAGAACGCTCGTAATAAATATCCTTCCGCTCGGGATATGGCCCAAGTAGTCCAGTCAAATACTGCGACTCGTACTTGTGAGTGTCGCGTGCCATCGATTCAAGATTACTGATCCCGAAATGACTAGCGCCCGCCTTGAACGTATTGCGAAACGTCAGCGCCCCGAGCGTCGTGTAACCACCGGCACTGCCACCCGTGATAATCAGCCGCTCGCCATCCACTTCACCTCGCTCGGCAAGATAGCGCGCGCCATTCACGCAATCATCTACATCAACTATGCCCCACTTCTTATTAAGACGTTCACGATACTGCCGCCCATAACCCGAACTGCCGCCATAGTTGACATCGAGCACCGCGAATCCCCTGCTGGTCCAGTACTGGACCGACAGGCTCAGCGCCGTCGAAGCCGCAGCCGTCGGTCCGCCATGACTCTTCACGATCAGCGGCGGTTTTTCATTGTCCGGCCCACGATAATCGGGATTCTGCGGCGGATAAAAGAACCCGTGCGCCGTCAGCCCACCTTCAGTCGGAAACTCGATCGCCCGCGGCACCGAGAAATACTGCGGATACGTCTCGAGATCGTTCGAGCGGCGTAAAATTTCAAACTGCCTCGTACCAAGATCAAACTTCACGATCGACACGACATCCGTTGGCGATCCACCACGAAATACCGCCTGGCCATCCGCCGCTCTCAAAAACTGGATATCTGTATAAGGACAATCAACCGTCGTCACTTTTCCAGTGCTGACATCCACCGTCGACAAGGTGGAGACGCCCTGGTCCACGTGAGTACAAACGATCGTCTCAGCCGAAGCAAAAGCATAGGCCGACATCCCAAACAGCCACTGTGGCATACCCAGTTCAGCCTTTGATTGATACACGTTCTCGATCCCGCCATCCGGAGTAATCCGCTCCAGATTCCACCAGCCACTTCTATCCGAAGCAAAATAGAGCACGCCATCAGGTGACCATTCCGGCTGAAAAATCGACTCCGCCGAGCTCCCCGCAACCCAACGAGTCGAAGCCAGCATGCCATCCTCGCCAAACTCACCTACCCACAGTTCGCAACCATCCCAGGGCATATTTGGATGGTTCCAGGTAAGCCAGGCCAGTTGAGTTCCATCCGGACTGACCCGCGGTGACGAGTAAAAATCATTTCCCTCAACCAATACCAGGCCATGGTCATCGCCGGGCTGCAGATTAACGGCGACTATCGAGTTAACAGCTTCTGAACCTCCGCGCGTGTGGTCCTCCCGCACGCAGATGAGCCGCCCCCTCGCATGGTCCATACGGGCGTCTGCGTACCGAACGTCGCCCACGCCCGTCAGCGCTTCGGGCGCCGCTGAGCCCTCTTGCCGGTAAAGACGCTGATCGGAGAAATTTGAAAAGTAAGCAATGCCGTCGTTGACGAGATAATCTCCGCCACCGTATTCATGGACCTTGGTCCGTGCATTGAAAGGAGGTTGGTTAATATCTATACAAACTCCGGCCGGCGATCTCTTAACGATGACGTTACGACCGCCCTCCTTGGGCCGTAGTTCAATCCAGTAAATATTTTCGCCATCGAATGAAGGCTGACTAAGGCCCACCGAGCCTTCTACAATCAGGTCTGAGGTGATTGGCGACTTCCAGGAGCCATATGGCGCAATCTTCGGTGAATTTGACAACGTCCATCCTCGCTTTATTGATTCCGAATTTCGGTAGTTGTTCGTTTTTTGTGCGCGTCGAAAAACTTTTGTCACAACCTCGCAAAGGCATTACAAGACTTATGCAACCTACACCAGGTCGTGGGCAGTTACTATCAGCCCGTCGTTAATTCTCCATGGGAGAACTGAGATAAAGGCAAGGGCGCTGGTCTTGGGGGAGGTCAGCGCCCTCTCTTTTTGTCTGCCCGCCATCTTACCAGAACCTTTAACCACAAGGGCAAGCCCTTAACCACAAAGGCACTAAGTCACTAATTTTTTAACTGTACGGATCAGTTTTGTCTCACTTTGTGACTTGGTGCATTGTGGTTAGGCTATTGACTGGTATTGAAAACAGGTTGACAATTCGCGGGTTAAAAATCGAAAGAGGTGGCCCGCCGATGTTTATCCGTAAAAGTACGGTGATCGTTTTTTGTCTGGTAGCTGTATTCATCCTCGCCGGTCTTCCCGTTTCAACTTCGCACGCTGACACTTTCAGACCCGTCGTTCGCGGTAAACGCGGCGTCGTAGCTGGTGGCCAGCCACTTTCAGTCGAAGCCGGACTGCGAATTCTCCAGCGCGGCGGCAATGCCGTCGACGCGGGCGTCGCGACGATCCTTGCCGCCTCGGTGATCGAGTTTTCCCACTTTTCCTTTGGTGGTGAAGTGCCGATTCTGATCAAGTTGAAGGGTCAGAAGGTCGTGGTTATCGAAGGCATGGGCCAGGCGCCGATGAAAGCCACGCGCGAATTCTTCGTCAACCGGTCAGAGAGCGGCGCACCGTCGTTAACAACGGCAGGGCAAACAATGCCCGGCGTCAGAAAAGGCGGTCTGATACCATCGACTGGTCCGCTATCAGCCACCGTACCCGCCGTACTCGACGCCTGTATTACCGCGCTCGACCAATTCGGGACCAAAACGCTAGCCGAAGTCATGGAACCCGCAATTCAGCTCGCCGACGGTTTCCCGATTGATGAACTGAGAGTGCAGTACATCAGGACCAGATCGCCGATCTTTTCGCAATGGGCTGACGCGAAACGCATCTTCATGCCGGGCGGAGAGGTGCCGAAAGTCGGAGATATCTTCGTGCAAGCCGATCTGGCGCGGACGCTGCGCGAGATCGTGCGTGCGGAGCGCCTTGCTTCGAAGGGTCCGCGCAATAATCGTCACGTCGGTTTAATGGCCGCTCGTGACTATTTTTATCGTGGCCCAATCGCTCGCCGCATCGGCGATTACATGCAAGCCAACGGCGGTTTGCTCGCCGCGGGCGACTTTGCACGCTTTGCCGCCAAGGTGGGCCAGCCGGTGCAGACTGACTATCGCGGTTACCAGGTCTACAAAGCCGGGTTCTGGACACAAGGTCCGGCGCTCGTCGAAACCCTGAACATGCTCGAAGGCTTCGACTTGAAGAAGATGGGCCACAACTCGCCCGCTTACATTCACACCCTCGCCGAAGCACTCAAGCTCGCCCTCGCGGATCGCGATCGCTATTACGGCGATCCTGATTTCGTGAAGATTCCGATGACTGAGCTGCTATCGAAAAATTACGCGGCACTGCGACGGCCGCTGATTGACGAGAGTCGAGCGTCTCTGGCGCAACAGCCCGGCGATCCCTTAAATATGAAGGCGATACTTGCCAGCGCCGTCCAAACCATCGGTCGTGCTTCCGCACTGCCCGAGATAGAGCGTGCGAACGATACGACCTGCGTCAACGTCGTCGACAAAGACGGCAACTTGTTCAGTGCCACTCCAAGCGGCGCGTGGCTTCCGGCTGTCGTCGCAGGCGATACGGGTGTGTTGATGGGTCAGAGGTTGCAGTCGTCGTTAACTGATCCTAATAGTCCGAACGTCGTCGCGCCGGGCAAGCGTCCGCGCATCACTTTGACGCCAACGCTCGTGCTCAAAGGTGGCGAGCCATTCATGGTGTTGAGCACGCCCGGTGGTGACAATCAGGATCAGGCATTGCTGCAAGTCTTTTTGAACGTGATCGAGTTTGGCATGAATCCGCAGGAAGCCGTCGAGGCGCCGCGCTTCGATACGCAACATTACGTCAGCTCGTTTGACGATCATGAGTTTCTGCCAGGCTCACTCAGTGTCGAATCGCGAGTGGGTCTGAAAACGATCCAGGAGTTGACGCAGAAAGGGCACAAGGTCAAGGTCCAGGGAGAATGGGGCACGCTCTCGGCGCCCACGGTAATCATTTACGATCCGAGCAATGGCGTAGCGGCGGCGGGCGCTGATCCGAGGCGCAGCCGTTACGCAGTTGCCTGGTAACAACAAAAGACTTAACCATGAAGACACAAATTCTGGTGCCTTCGTGGTTAAAACTAACTTAGGAGTCCCCCAATGAAGATAGCAAAGCGAACCTCGCTGGCTTTAATCATTATGCTTCTTGTTTTCTCAACTCAAAGCTTTTCATCCGCAAAAAATCCGCGTGAATCTGTGTTACCGAACCCGGTGCTTTACTTTCTTGGCCCGGAGTTGTATGAAACCGGTGGCAAGCAGTTCATTCGTTACACCTACGACGTGGCGAATAAGGACCTCTATCCGGATGACCTCTTTGCCGCATCTCCCGATCTCCCCCCTTGCGGCCAAAACACTAAAGCGGCGCGTACATGGGTCGACATTTACGATCAGAGCGGAAAGAGATTGCAGGGATTCTGCGCGCTGGGAAAATCATCAGACCTTGGGAAGATCTGGTTTGGTCTGGAAATCGACCAGGTGCCGCCGAGTTACGTGTACATCGAAATGAACGATCGCAAGACCCCCGTCAAGTACAAATCAAATCTGGCTGACACAACGCTTTAATCATTCAACTCAGAAGGGACAATCATGGGACTGGAAGAAGGTAAACGCTTCGTAGATTTCAATCTTAAGAATCAGGACGGCGAGACGGTTAAGCTCGACGACTTCAAAGGCAAGTGGCTCGTCGTTTACGTCTACCCGAAAGACGATACGCCCGGTTGCACAATTCAGGGTAAGTCGTTCACTGCAACAAAACAGGAATTTGACGATGCAAACATTGCCGTCGTCGGTGTGAGTGAAGACGACGTCGAGTCGCACAAAAATTTCTGCAACAAGTTTAGTTTCAATATCGATCTGCTTGCGGATCCGCAGCATGAGTTTCTGCAGGCGGCGGGTGTGGGGCAGAGCGAATACAAGGGAACGATGTACTGGAATCGCACGAGTTTTGTCGTCGATCCCGAAGGCAACCTGCGCAAGACGTACCTCAAAGTTAGTCCTGAAGGTCACGAGCGCGTGCTGCTTAACGACATAAAAGCTATGCAGGGCTCATCCGCTTCAGCATAAAGATGCTCGCTTACGTCTTTTGGCATTGGCCGCAGCGGCAGATCGAAACGCGTTCGTACGTGGACCATTTGATCGAGTTTCATCGCACGCTCGCGGCCAATAAGCCTGACGGGTTTCACAAGTCAGTGGTGTTTCGTATTCGTAACGCTAACTGGCTGAAGACGGACGGCGAGGCTTATGAAGAGTGGTACCTGCTCGACGATTCAGCGGCGATGGATCGACTCAACGAAGCTGCCGTTACGGGCGTTTGCGAGGAGCCGCATAACCGTGTGGCGCGAGAGGCAGCAGACGGAACCGGTGGCCTGTACCGGCTGCGCGCCGGCGCTGAGGATCTGGCGCAGGCGAGATATGCTGTCTGGTTAAGTAAGCCGGGTGGCGTTTCCTACAAAGATTTCTACGCCTCGCAGGAGCCGCTCACGTCTCAACCAGGAGTCGCGTTATGGGGCCGTCAAATGACTCTTGGACCAACGACGGAATTCTGCATTCATAGTCCGACTCAAATTCAGACCACGGATTCACACGAACTAATACGGATTTACCCTTCCAGCTCCGCTATCAACGGACAATGATCGGAAGCTGCGCGTATCCGTTCTTCCGGTTCCGTAATCACTTCGCACTTAACTAAAAGATTCGCGAACGTTTTGGGTACGAAGACATAGTCGAGCCTCACGTGCGGATCCCACGTTGGAAATGTGTAACCCTTTACATCGGGTTGCAGTGTGCGAAAGCCATCAGCGTAACCGGCGTCAAGCATCAATTGAATCGACTCGCGTTGCAGCTTGCGACCGCTAATCCAAATCAACGCGCGAATCCACGCCGGCAACCGGTTCAACTCCAGCACCTCTCCCGGCGCGAGCGTGTTGAAGTCTCCGACTAAAACGTGAAAACCGTCCTGATGACGCTTGATCCCATCGAGCAACGAGCGGATCTCGCGCGCGCGCCTGCGCTCGTCCCACTTGGAAAATCGCGCGCTGAGATGTAAACCAAAAACCCGCACCTTACCTCCAGCCGGAACGATCTCGAGAAAAGAATGCCGCGCGGCCGCCGGGTAATGCCACTCGTAATAATCCACCTTCTGTCGACTAAGAAAACCGATCGAATGATTGCGTCGCGCGGCCCAGATTGGAAACTTTGTCGCTTCGGCGATGCGTTCGATCACGCTCGGGTCGGTGGCTTCCTGAAAAACGACGAGATCGGGAGAAGCAGCGACGATCGTTTCCGCCAGCGCCTGTTCCCGACCGTGTCCCCCAAAGCGGATGTTGTAACTCAGCAGCTTTAAGGTCACGCACCTTCACCCGACGGGACCACGACAAAATAAGGCTCTCCAAACAAGACGTCACGGCCGTAAAGAACCAGACTCGAGGTCGCATGAATATTCACCGGACGACCGATCAGCTCTTGCAACGACTCGCGCAACGGATTGATTGCCGGCGCGATGTCCGGATCCTTGTCGCTCAGTGGTTTTGTGTGTAGCCCCGGAATGTAAAAAGCGTCAGGCGACCATGCCTCCATAACCTTGCTTCCCACGAGAGTCACGTCCACGTCGCTGGTCCCTTTACCCTTCGAGTCGAAAGGTGTGCCGTCTTCGTGACGTTTGTTTGTGATCACGCTGCCGCGCAGCACGATGCCGGTTCCTTCCGGAAGCCCTTGCTGTAGTTTTCGATAGAATGCGATGAAGAGGCGCTCGTCACCTCCGAATGCAAGTGTCACGATGCGCGAGCGGATCTCGCTCTCATTCATCTCATAAGCGTCTTTAGGCATAAGAATCTGCTACGTTTGAATTTGATCAGGGGGCTGCTAACGGGAGATCTCTTTCACGACTTCATAAAACTCGCGTGTGCCTTCGCGCACGTTCCTGACTGAGATGCGCTCGTTGTTGCCGTGTACGCCTTCGTCTTCGTCGGCCGTCGTGTAAATCGGGGCCCAGCCGTACGCGGTGATACCGAGCTGCCGGTAAAGCTGGCTCTCGGTATAACCACTCAACATCTTTGTGGTGATAACTGCTCCGGGATGTTTCTCTTTCGTCTTGCGAGCGATCAGCGAGAACAGCTCGGTATTAATTGGGGAACTGTTGGGTGGCTTGAACTGGTTAACGTTTTCGATCTTGATCGAGGGATCGGCGATCACAGCGGTCAGTGCTTTAAGAAAATCTTCCGGCAATTCGCCGGGCAGGAGACGAACGTCGAGATTGCACGTCGCCGTATTGGGGATAACGTTAGTCTGCTTGCTGCCGCTGAGCATCGTGATCGAGATCGTGTTGCGCAGCAGGAAGTTGTACTCACGTTGACTGGAAAGCGATTTAGCAAACGCCGGATCTTTTAGCGACTCACGAATGTTTGCAAATTGTGAACGCCACGGGTCCGGCTGCAACGGCGCAACGTCTTTGAAGAACTGTTCGACCGCCGGCAATAAATTGATCGGCGTTTCCCAATCGAGAATGCGGTTCATCGCGCGGATTAGACGATTGCTGGCGGAGTCGGCCACCGGTCTCGAGCCGTGACCGGGTAATCCAGTAGCCGTGAGTCGCAACCAAAACGGCGCTTTCTCAGCGACGTCAACGCCGACAATCTTCACTGCACCGCGTTCGAGCAGGTTATCGCCACCTTCGGTGAGCAGGTATTCCGCATTTTTAAAGAGATCCGCCTTGTTCGCGATCATCCAGAGTGAGCCTTCGTCGTTCACCTCTTCGTCGGCGGTGCCGAGAAAGATCACATCGCGCGATAACGATGCTCCTTCCTGCTTGAGCAGGATCATCGTCATCAGGTGGAGCAGGCCCTCGCTCTTCATGTCGAGCGCGCCACGGCCCCAGATCGCGTCGTTCTTTATCACGCCCGAAAACGGATCGACTTCCCACGCGGCTGGTTCCGCAGTGACGACATCAGTGTGGCTCAGCAGGATTATGGGACGCTTCGAACCGTTACCTTTGAGGCGCGCGATGATGTTTGCGCGTCCGGGTTTGTATTCGAAGATCTCATTCTCGATGCCGTGCTGATCGAAGATCTTCTTAAAGAACCTGGCGGCTTCAATTTCATTACCCGGCGGGTTCGAAGTGTTGATGCGCAGGTATTGCTGCATCAACTCAACTGCCATGTCCTGGTAACGCGGCCAGTCGATCCCGCCATTCTGCGCCCGGGCGACGCCATTCAAGACGACGATAGTCAAAGCTGCGCTCAGTATCCGATTCATGAGTTTTTATATTAACATGCTCCCACACCAACGATGCGTCTCTTCCCCTCGCTTGTCATGTTGTGCGCCGCTTTTGCAGCGGGCGCGATCAATTCTATTGCCGGTGGAGGGACGCTCCTGACGTTCCCCGTACTGATCTGGCTCGGGCTCGATCCTAAAGTTGCAAATGGGACCAGCACGGTGGCGCTGTGGCCCGGACTCTTCGGTGGCCTGTTCGGTTATCGTAAGGAGCTCGAGCACAGTTCCACTATCCTCCTGCGTCTCGGCACAACGAGCCTGATCGGAGGCGCTTTAGGCGCCTGGTTATTAATCTGGACCCCGTCACCGATCTTTGCCTCCCTCGTTCCCTTCCTTATTCTCTTCGCCACGATCCTCTTCATGTGTCACGGCCAGATCAACAAGCGACTGCGGCTCGGTTCGCTTGAAGGAAACCCGACGGGGCTGTGGTGGACAGGCGCCATCGTCTTTCAATTTTTTTCGGCAATGTACGGCGGTTACTTCGGCGCCGGTAATGGCATCCTGATGCTCGCGGCGATGGGACTACTCGGTCTCAACGACCTCCACCGCGCCAACGGCATCAAGAACTTTCTAGGCATTTGTATCAACTGCATCGCGGTTTTCAGTTTCGCCCTGGCCGGACTGGTGGTTTGGGAAGACGCGCTCCTGATGGCTTGCGGCGCGCTCGCCGGCGGATATTTTGGCGCGAAAATGGCCGTGCGCGTTGGCCAGGGATGGGTGCGCAGAGGCATAGTGCTGATCGGTCTTGTTATCTTCGTGGTGATGATCTGGAGGTTGCGCAGCTAAACTGAATGCACTTGCCACGTGAGTTTTACCTGCGCCCGGATGTTCTCACAGTCGCTCGAGATCTGCTCGGCAAACTCCTGGTCGTACCGGGATCAAACGGCGAGCGCGTCTCGGGAAAGATCGTGGAAGTGGAAGCCTATCGCGGGCCGGAGGATCGAGCTTCACACGCTTACGGCGGACGGCGAACGAAACGAACAGAGACGATGTACCGCAGCGGCGGCGTGGCGTACGTTTATTTCGTCTACGGCATGTATTACCAGTTCAATGTCGTAAGCAATGTGGCGGACGTTCCGCACGCGATCCTGGTGCGCGCGCTGGAGCCGGTTGAGGGAATCGAGATCATGAGAGCGCGCAGGCATTCTCATCCGGACCACAATCTCACAAATGGTCCGGGCAAGCTCTGCATCGCCATGGGCATCGATCGTCAACTCAATGGCGCTGATCTTTTAGGCCGGCAAGTTTGGCTCGAAGAATTCGAAAAGGTAACACCCCGCCGCATCGCGCGCGGTCCACGCATCGGCATCGACTACGCCCAGGAGTGGATCGACAAACCCTGGCGCTTCTGGATCCGTGATAATCCGTTTGTTAGCAGGATCCGTCCAATTCGTGGTTAAAGAGCAAACTTCATTGGCGGCGCCGTGATCTTTGTCACCGTCACAGGCTGCCCTCTCAAAAATTCCATCATCCCATCCTTGATCTTCGGCGACGATAGAAACAACGGATCGCTGTGCACAGCACCTTCAATGATCATATGCGTGCTGTTAGAAAAACCCGTTCGATACTCCTCCGCATTGCTAATGGGTGTCCGCGCATCCAGGGTGCCGCTGATAAACAACACCGGCACGTCTGAGCGCAGCGGCGCGCGAAATGTATCGCCGAGATCCGGCGCCTTCCACTCCTCACAAATGTCCGGGAAAGGAAAGTTAAAGATGTCTTCCAGCAACGTGCCTTTGGCTTCTCTTTCAATGCGCTCACGGCGCGCGGCAGTTTGGCCCGACGCACAGTCCATCATGAACGACATCGCCGAACCGATTTCACTGCGCGACTGGTCGAGCCAGACTTGCGCCGGATTCGTGAAGTCGCCCTTTGACGCGCGATAAAACAGTGCGGGAAACCTTGCCGTTACCGTAGTGCCGATGTTGTTGGCGACGATGTACTGCATCACAAACTTGTTCACGATCACTTTGACCTTCAGTTTGGTTCGCGGGTCGGTTATCTCGACCGTTTCCGGTTGCGCATCCAGACGATCGAAGACCGACTTCATCAGTCCGAGAAAGTCGGGTATGTCTTTTCCGATTTGCGGATCGGCTTTGATTACTGCCGCGAAATCTTCGAGGTGCTTCTGGATGTTGCTCGGGAGTTTGTAAGTATGATCGGGACCTTCGGTGCCGGCGAGGATGGCGCGATGAATACTTTTTGGGTGTCGTCGCATGGTCGCAAACGCAAGGTGAGTCCCGTAGCTGATACTCCAAAGACTGATCTGATTTGCGCCCAAAGCTTTTCTCAAATCTTCAAGGTCGTCGGCGCTTTCGTTCGTGTTGTAGCCGGTTAGATCGACGCGTTGAATGTCGCGCCAGTAGGAAACGCAGCCACGTGCGTTTTCGCGCAGCTCTTTGATGGCAGCCTCACGTGTGGGCGCGACGTCGAGCGGCAGTGCAAGTCGCTCGAAACAGCCGAGATTGGGTTTGGAATAGCCGGTGCCACGCTGATCGAAAGCAATCACATCAGCGATCTCACGCAACGCCATGAACAAAGGAAAGCGAGAGCCCGTGGCGGTGCCGATGCCCGAGCCGCCTGGACCACCGGCAAGATAAACGATTGGAGGCCCAGGGTTCTTAGCAGTGCTTTTGAAACGCACGAAGGCGAGCTCGATCAAGTTGCTTTCCGGATTGGATCGATTTTCCGGAACGAATAGCGTGCCGAACTCCGCCTCGACCTTTTCCTTTTGGCTGTTCTCGAATGTGTAGGGCTTGAGCTTGAGACTCCCGGCTTTCTGTTGTGCATCCGCGGACGACGCAAGAAGCAGACACGTTACGAGTAACCAGACACACTTATAGATAGACATACACTATGCCTCCTTGACTAATAGCAACTATCCTTCGATTTCAGAAATCGCCCACGCGGCTTTGGTACTGACGCTCGAATCTGCGTCGTTGAGTGCTTGTTTGAGAGAGGGAATGGCGGCAGCGCTCGCGATCTCGCCGAGTGCTTCGGCGGCGCCGCGACGTACTTCAACACGCACATCCGACAACAACACGCTGCAAAGCGCCGTGACCGCGCGGTCGTCTTTCATTTCGCTCAATGCCCATACGACGACTTGTCGAACCTGCCAATTGTCGTCTCCGAGCGTGGCCACCAATCGCGTCAGCGCGCGCTCGTCACGCAGCTCGCCTAAGGCGCGCGCGGCAGCCATGCGTACCCATTCGTCTGAATCACCGAGTAAGTTAATCAGTTGCGGAGCCGCATCGGCTCTTTCGCCGGGCATCATGTTCGTCAACTCGCCTATGGCCCAGGCTGCGTTGCGGCGCACCGCTGCGTTTGAATTGTCGAGCTGTTGTGACAGTGGTCTGAATGCTTTGCGGCCCATGGACGCGAGCGCGAGTGCGGCCTGTTCTCCGGGTGATGGATGTTTGAACGTTTGCAGTGCTGGGCTCCAGCGACCTGAGTCCCAACACGTTATGAGCTGAGTTTTGCTGTCGTCACCGAGCATCGCGACGAGCGACGGTATTGCGTTCACGTTCCCTTCCCTACCGGCTCTGCAGGCCGACATGGCGCGCTCGTCCGCGGAGGTCGCATTGAGTTGAGCTTCGGGACGCGGCTGTGAAGCATTGACTGCCGGTGCGACTGGATCCTGTAACGCCACCGGAAGATTCAGTCTCTGGACTGTTTCCGTCACTGCTGCCCGCACCTGTGTTTGCAGTTCCAGCGAGAACATCGACAGCGACAGCGCCGACGCGCAAAGAACCGCAAGCGCAGCAAACATCATCACTCTCGCTGGACCGGTACCAATGCGTCTATTATTTCTCATGAGCTTCACAATCCTTTCCTCCAGAATCTTGCCGTCGAAAATGCTCAACATGAATGCTTGTGACGAATATTGCCTGGAGACGTGCGCGGCCCAGAGCAGAGAGCGTGCATAAACTTTTGGCGCGAGAACGTGCCTGGTGACGAGCTCGTCGCAGGCAAGCTCGCGCGCGCGATCGATCTGTCGCTTGATCAGGAATGTCAGTGGATGAAACCAGAGGGGCAGAGCAACCAGCTCGCAAAGCAGGTTGATGAGAAAATCTCCGCGCTTTACGTGGGCCAACTCGTGGCCGATAACAGAGAGCAGCCTGTCCTCGTCAGCGCCTGAACAAAAAGCTTGAGGCAATACAATCAACGGACGCAACGTGCCGATAGTATAGGGAACACGTGCTTCTGGCGACGAAGTAACCGGCACGTGTCTGACGTTCAGGAGATTGCGGCAGCGCTGTGCGATCAATTCGATGTCGGGAGCGATACCTGTGCGGGTGGCAGACTTCCGGAGTTTCTCTTTGCGTTGCCAGAACCGTGCCAGTGTTATTGCTCTTCCGCAGATGAGAAGACCGTAAATCAGCGAAAGAATCTGAACGTTCCGGGTCGAAGTTGTAACAGTCTTTCGGCGCGCCGGGCCGACGTGGTCAACAGTCTGACCTTCTGAACTAACGATTGCGTTAGTAACCGGAGCTGAAGGCGCAACGATTTGAAAACTCGAAACCCACGCCGGCACAAAGCGCGTTGCAGTTAAGAACGGCACGACGAGACACGCCGTCAGAGCGACAATCCACAATGCATGGCGATAACGTGCTGGACCATTTTTGAGTAGCCACGCGCCTATAGCCGCAACCGCAAAGATCACCGCGATCTGCCAGCACGAATTCAAAATAAAATTCAGGACAAACTCGCTAGTCCTTAGCATTGCGCTCTTCCTTTTCGATCAACGCGTGTAGCTCCGCCAGCTTCTCGGGCGTCAGGTGTTTCTCCTGCAGCAAGTTCATCACCAGGCCTTCAGCCGAGCCGCCGAACAGGCGATCGATAAACTCACGCACAGCATGACCGGTAAACTTCGTCCGACTTACCGCCGGCGCATAGATGTACGCCTTGTCTTTGAGCGTCCTTTTAACTCTCTTCTTGCGGTGGAGCACGGTAAGCATCGTTTGCACCGTGGTGTAAGCCAGCTCGCGTTTGAGCTGCCGTTGCACGGTCTGCACGGTGACCGGCCCCGTTTCCCAGAGCACCTGCATAATCTCCAACTCCAGCGGGGTCATCTGCTCACTCTTACGACGCGGCATGATTCATCTCCTAAGACTTTAGTTGGACAATACAGCAGCTTGTTGCGGCTGTCAACTAAAACTTTAGGCGATGTCCTAACCACTAAGGCACAAAGACACAAATAATTTTTTGTGCCTTAGAGTCTTTGTGGTTAAGTTAGTCGCTACCGTAACGGATTTCCATGTGACGGATGCGATAGGCGGCGAGGATTAGCACCACCAGAGTGACGCCCAACATGCTCGGAATCGCGATCCAGGCGGGTGTTGGTTCGGCCACTACCGCGAATGGTCCTTCCGAAACAGGCACGGGCACGAGTGAGTTGAGATAGTGAATAACACTGATCTTTTTCAACACCGGCGGCAGAAGGAAGTTGATCCACTCCCAACCATACAGCACCAACGCCGGGATGATCGGATTACGAATAAACAAACCAACCACGAGGAAGAACGCGCCGTAACCGAGGCAAGCCAGCATCGTAATACCGGCATAGGTGAGAAGCTGTCCGAGACCACGACCTTCAGTAAAGTAACGCGCGCTCTGCGAATAGAAGTGCGGGAAGTAGAGCAGCAGCATTGCAATAACTGTCGTTCCGGTGAACAGAATCATCGACGTCACGAGACCGGAGATGTACTTCCCCACCACCAGCACATCCCGTCGCACAGCACTCAAAAAGTAGTAGTGCAAACTGCGATCGACCAGTTCGCCGCGAAACAGGTTCATGAAAATCCACGCTGAGCCGAAAAACACCACCGTGCGCAGAATAAAGCCGTTGTAAAGAACGGAGTAGAACACGCTCATTTGATTGAAGTCTCTCCATTCATCGCCCGGCGGGCGAATGAACGGGCGAAGGAGCGCCAGAATCGTTAGCGGAAAGAGCGGCAAAAGCGCCAGCAGATAAATCAACAGCGAACGACGGCTCAGAAAGTTCTTCTCGATTTCCAGCCGAAAGATCGCTCCGATCTGCCGCAGCCAAAGGCTCCAACTCGATGGCTGGCTCTCCGATCTCGTTTGCACTACGTCTATCGCAGAACTCATCTCAGACTCCTATGCACTACCGCCTGACGTGCCGATCAAATACTGGTAGACCGCACTGAGATCGTCATCAACCGGAGCTACTGATTCCACGTTTACAGCACCTTCAGCAACCGCGCGATTCAACATCAGGTAAAACCGATCCGCGTCGCGCGTCCTGACAAACAGCCCGCGCCGATCGTCGTGAAGCCTGGCTTCAACCACGTGATTCTTCTCGAAAACATAAGCGGCGAGCTTAGCCGGCTGATCGCAACGAATCAGGATCTGCATCGGGTGCTCTTCCATCTCGTTGCGCACACCGTGGATATCGCCCTCGGCGACGATGTAGCCGCTGTTCAGTAGCACCACGCGATCGGACATCATGTCGACCTCGTGCAGTATGTGCGACGAGATGATGAGGTGCAGACCTTCAGAAGCAAGCCTACGAAACAGCGCGATCGTTTCGGCACGCACCATCGGATCGAGACCGTTCAGTGGTTCGTCGAGAATCAACACCGAAGGCTGATGCGCGATCGACTGCGCCAGGCGTATGCGTTGCCGCATTCCCTTGCTGTACGCCGCCACTTTTCGATCCCCGGCTTCCTGGAGACTGACGCGTTCGAGCGCAATCTGGCTCAGCTCGTTTGCACGCTTCCGATCGAAACCATGGACCAGCAGAAACGAGTTGATAAACTCGCGCCCGGTCACGCCCCTCGGAAAAGAATCGAACTGCGTGCAGTAACCGACCTTGCGAAAAAGTTGTTCCGGTTGATCGGTGGGGATTCCCAACAGTGAAATCGAACCACGCGTCGGGCGCAACAACCCGGTCATCAGATTCATCAATGTCGACTTCCCTGCTCCGTTCGGTCCCACCAGGCTGGTAATGCCCGGCGCGATCTGGAGGTTAACGCGATTCACGCCGAGTATCTCGCCGTAGAACTTGGAGACGTTATTGAAGATGATGAGTTGATCTGGTGAACTCATTGACGATCTATCTCACAACCTCGTAAGCCTTGACCTTCCAGTGCAACACAGCCAGGCAAACGACACAAATAATGAACAGCACGGTCCAGGAGGCCCAAAGCGGCGGCTCAATCAAGAGTACTTCCCGCACCACGTTGTCGTCCCAATCAGTTATCTGCATTCTTCCGGACACGCGATCGAACGTGCCAAAAAGTCCCGCGGTCACGTTATTTATCAGCCCGCCGAGGCTGACGATGTGTCCCCAGCGCGTTCGAAAGACCAGGTTAATGAACTCGCCAAACACTGAAGGAATCAACAACAGTCCCAACATCGCAGCACTCGCAATCACACGCCACTTCACCAACGCCGAGATCGTCTGCGACAACAACGCGAGCAGCAATATCCAAACAACGCTGGCGATGATGATCGCGCTTGCGATCCACAGATTCGCTCTAAACCAGGCGAACCCTTCGAGGTACGACTGCAAGAGAAAGAGCAACAATTGTGGTACCCAGGTGACCGCCGACAACAGGATCAGTATGACTGACATTTTCCCCATCACGTATTCCGTGCGTGAAAAGGGACGGCAAAGATAAAGCGGCAAAGCGTTGTTGCGCAGATCGCGAGATACGAGTGGCGGTCCAACTAATAGCGCCAGCACAAAAGCAAAGCCACCCTGGATGTATACAAACGTCTGGAAGAATGAACCATCAATCGGCACCAGATCCCGGACGTTGACATTCGTGATCGCCAGCGCGGTGAAATTATGGTGCAGGTAAATGAGAATCGCTTCGACGAGCAGCGGCACGAAGCAAATGACAAAAAACGCCGTGAACAGCTTGGAATTGAAAACACCGCGCAAGGTGTGCCGCGGAATGATCAGGAAGCGGCTCCATTCTGGAGTCAGCTTACCGGCGTAAGGCTTATACGTCTGTTCATAAACCGCCATAGCCGTTCTCCATTGCCTTCAAAAAGATGTCTTCCAGAGAATCGCGCTTGTAACTCAAACGACGGAGCTGCACCTGCTCCTGGTCCGCCAGCCGGTACAGATCTCGCACTTCCACGCCTCCCTGCAAAACTATCTTCAGTCGATGATCGCCTGAGATCGCATACTCGCAACCGAGTTTCGCAAGCGCTTTGACAAACTTCTCCTGATCGCCGCGCGTCTCGAGCATGAGAAACTTGCGATTCGACTTTCTTTCCTCTTCGAGGTTGCAGTAGACGGCAATCTGTCCGTCGCGAAGGATCAGGATCTCGTCGCAGCACTCTTCAACGTCGACCAGCAGGTGCGACGAAAGCACGATGTTAGCCTGGCCGCTGTCGCGAATCTCGCGTATCAGTTTGATCATGCGCAGGCGCGCCGGTGGATCGAGCCCGTTTGTCGGTTCGTCGAGAAAGATCAATCGTGGACCATGAACGATCGCCTGCGCGAGCTTGGCGAGTTGTTTCATGCCGAGCGAGTAGGTGTCGAGACGTCGATAGCGCGCCTCGCCGAGTCCTACGTAGAAGAGTGCTTCGTGAGCGCGCTCCAGGGCAGCCTCAGAAGGTAAACCTGAAAGTTCACCCATCAAGCGCACGAAGTGAACGGCGCTCATCTTGGCGATGAATGAATCGCGCTCGGGCATGTAGCCGATCAACGAACGGATCTGTTTGGCGTCATCGGAAATGTCGAGGCCGAAGATGTGCGCAGTGCCGGAAGAAGGTTGATGAAATCCGAGCAGCGTGTGAATGAGCGTGGTTTTGCCGGCGCCGTTGGGACCGAGCAGGCCGATGGCTTTGCCACGCAGGTCACCACGAAGGTTCTTCAAGATTTGCCTGCGACCAAAAGAGACGCTGAGGCCGTGCAGGTCAATCACTGGAGGCTCTGTAAGAGCCGTTGGAGCTTTGATCAGTTCCTCTGGAACCGAAGCGGGGAGTGCCATACTCTTTTTATAGCGCTGCGTCCTGATAATTCCAAACGAATCCGAGTCCGAAGACTGTACCCATCAGCAGAAAAGCGACAATGGATGCTAACGCATCCGAGGGCGCTAAAGTTCTGCCTATCGCAAGAATCTCGATCAGGAATACAGGTGTGTTGAGTACGACAGCGGAGGCGAGAGGAAAGAGCAGCGCTGGTCTACAACCACCCATGCGTTGGCGCAGCCACGAGAGAGAGGGTGCATAGGCCAGAGAGAACAACAGCGCTGCCATGATCATCGATGTGACTGTGGCGCTGAGAGCTTGTCCGTCGACAACAAAAAACTTCGACATGATAAGCAGCATGCCAAACAGCCACGACACGAGGGAGATTGATACGAGCTTCATTTCGTAAACCTTACTACTTGTACAGTAGTTGTGAATTCTGGAATAAACGCCGAAGGCGTTGGTTAATTTCAGTCCAAAATAACGCCGAAGGCGTTGGCTAATTTCAGCCCAAAATAACGCCGAAGGCGTTGGCTAATTTCAGCCCAAAATAACGCCGAAGGCGTTGGCTAATTTCAGCCCAAGGTTGGAGCGCAGCGACAACCTTGGGTTAACAGATTAAAAAGAGGTTCCAACCCTGAAAGGGTTGACATCGCACATGCCTAACCCTTTCAGGGTTGATTCACATTTTCAAATTTCAAATCCCAGGGTTGTCGCTACGCTCCAACCCTGGGCTGAAATTAGCCAACGCCTTCGGCGTACTAGCCAACGTTTTCGGCGTAAGAATTACTTCTTGTCGCCCATGCCTCGTTGAATGATGCTCTGCATCTCGAGTGCGTTGGGCATTCCGAGAAGCGTTGCCGGACTTAAACCGAATGGGCCACCTTCGGTGTTCGCCGCGAATGTGATGCTGTCGCCTTGCGCGTAAGCATACGCCAGCGTCGGTTTCATATCGGCGGTAATTGCTTTCACCGCCTGCTGTGGTCCACTCGGCAGATTCGCGGCCGTGCTGGCAAGTCCCGCCGGCACGAGTCCACCAATGTTGTGATAGAAGACCGCCGAGAAGTTTGCGTTACCGTCAGCCGGCAAGCCTGCCGTGAACTTCTGCGAATGCAGCAGCGACAAACCACTGTCACGCACCGTCAGCGACCTCTCGACTAGCGCCCTGCTCGGACCAACGATCATGTAGCCGTTGGCATAGGTGAAGTTCACTTCGAGGAAACCGAAGTCTTTCGATCGCAGCGTGTAGTATTTGCGGCCGCCCATTTCGCTCTGTTCCCAGGCCAGGCTGCCCTTACCAAACTTCGCTGCTTCCTTGTTCACTTCACCAACCACGCGCTCGAGCGTCTGTTGCAGGTGCGCCGGATCGTTAACTTCAAACACCAGCTTCCACGAAGGTGTCGGAAGTAGTGGTCCATCGATCGCGAAGGCAAACTCTCCGCCCAACGGCGCAGCGATATCGTCGCGAATGTTAAGACCACGCTCCGATTGCAGCTTGTCGAGGTTCTTGCGCAACTCAGGCGACACCGTTTCCATAACACCCAGCAGGTCGTCGACCAGTGACACCGGATTCTTGACTACAAAACCGGCGACGACATTCGCGTCAGGCGAGATGTACTCCAGCGAACCCATCGGTCCGGGAGCAGCCAGCCACGAAGGAATGCCACGCTGCGCGTCGTTGAATGACAGCGAAGCTTGCGTGTGCGTCTTTCCGTTGCTGTCTTTCTGATCCAGCACGAAGTACTTCACACTCAGGAGACCCAACTGGTTCAGCGCACTTTCCTGCTTTGCAGCATCCGGCCCCTTCACATGTTCCGCTTTGACTTTTGCGACAACCTTCTCGAGGTTTGCTGCCACGAGTAAACCGGCGCCTTCCTGATAAATCTGTGCGATGCGGTTGTGGAAGGGAGTCGACGTGAAACTGCTCACGTTTCCGTTGTTAATGGCCGTCGCGACACTCTGAAGCTGCTGCAACTTCGGACTGGCGGCCATCAAGTTGTCCTGAATCCAGATGTACAGCTTTTCTTTGCTGTCGGCAGACTGCGGAGTCGCGGAAGCCGGGTTTTCAATGAACTCGATTTCGGGCCGGCCTTTCTTATCGTTCGAGTACTTCGCGATCTCCTGTTCGAGAAACTGCCGGAAGCCTTGCGAGTTCTTCAGCTCGGCGAGAACGAGCGGCTCGCCCGGTTCACCTTTGGCATCCATCGAAACCGACACCGCGATCTCATCACCCAGGTAGGAACCAAACTGTCGAATCGTTTCCACAACCTGGTCCATGTTCTGCGATCTGCCTGAATGCTCTTTCTCCCACCACTGGCGCAGCGCCGGGTTCTGACTCATGCGTTCCTGAATAACGCGATGCGACTCAACAATCGAATCGGCAAGATTCGGTATGGCTGCGTAAACGACCGTGCCCTCCGGCATCAAGTCGAGCAGGTGCGTTGAATTACGAACGCCGGGCTGCTGAACTTTATTCAGCTCGTTCTTGAGCGAAGCCAGACCATTCAACACCGCTGCGTATCGTTCTGCATTGCGACTCCAGGAGACTTCATCTTTCACCGGAATCATCGCAATCGCGGGATTGGTTGTGGCCTGGTCGCCGGGCTTAAGCACACGCTCACTCGACGCGTGATTTAGTTTTACTTCGCCTTCGATCACGGAGACTCGCGAGCCCTTGGTGCCGTTGTTCACCGAGAAAACAGTGCCGGTCACGGAAACAAGCGAATCAGCAGTTTCAACAAACAACTGCCCGTCTTTCTGCTTGGCTGCTTCGACAACGATGCTGCCGCGATTGAGGTGAATGGTCGTTCCATTGCCCGACTTCGTCAGGTAAAGCTCGGAGCGATCCTTCATCTCGATCAACGAACCATCGCCCAAACGAACAACGGCGCGACCGTCTTTCGCGGTGCGCACCTTCTCGTTCTGTTGCAGCTTCGCGCCGTTGTTGACGGATGCTGTGTGTGTGTCGGCGATCTGGTAGACCGGACCTTCGGCAGCCTGCACGGTGGCCTCGAATCCGCCGTACGGCCAGAACCTTTGCACAAACGGAACGGCCAGCAGACCGACGCCGATGACGAGCGCTGCTGCAATGGCCCAGCGCATGACTGCGGGCTGCATCGAGAAACGCGACTTGCGCACGACCGGCATGACCTTAACCGCGCGTTTCGAGCGTGCTTCGTTCATCGCTCTGCGGCAGGGGATGCACTCGTGCGTGTGGTCCACCAGCAAGAGGGAACGCGCTTCAGAAAGTTTGCCTGCCAGGTGGGCAGAAATCAGTGATTGAAAGTCTTTACAACCTTCAATCTGGTCGACGGTGGGCAACTGAAATTCCGTCTCACCGGCCGCAGCGGAAACACGCGCCCAAACACGGTCTGCCGCTGCTGAAACTGCTGCCGGTTCGGCTTTCTCATTGCGAATCTCGGCAGTAACTTTGTCGAGGATTTGTTCTTCCTTATTTCTCATGATGTTTCTCCAAATAGTGCCCAATCTCTTTTTTCAGTTTCGTACGCGCGCGATGGAGGACAACACCGACCACCATCGGCGAAGTTTTCATAAGAGCCGCGATTTCCTTGTTGTCAAAACCTTCGTAATAACGCAAGACGAACATTTCCCCGGCGGTCTTTCCGAGTCGCGAGACGGCCTGGCGCACCAGTTTGCGTAACTCGCTGTCGGCTTGGACCGCTTCAGGACTGCGATACGTGCCCGCTATGGAATCGATTTCGCTTTCATCGAGCGCCACGGCTTTTGACCGCGTGCGACTGCGGAGCAAATCGAGGGAGGCATTAATGGCCGCGCGAGAAAGGTAAGCTTCGGGGTTTTGTGACCAGTCGTAATCGTCCTGGCCTTTAACCAACCGCAGGAACACCGTTTGGAGCACGTCTTCGGCGTCGGCAGCACTGCCCGTAATACGCTGTGCGGTCCGAAAAACTCGGCCGTGATGTGCCTGGAAAAGGTTTTCCAGCTCGCTGGCGGGTTGATTTTTCACTAATCGCAAGGGTTTAACTGCTGCCTGCAAGGGTATTCTCCTTCGTCTACACCCTGAAGACGAAGGGTTTAAGGGTTTATTAACACCCGTGGGCACAGATTTTTGAGAGTTTAGTGTGGAAACGCCCGGGCAGCGACAGTTATTTTGCTAAGCCATCTGTTTCAACGGCAACGCCCGAAGCCTTTTCAGCGTTTGAGTCGACGGATCAACTACTAAGCCATGTGACTCCAGAGCTATTACGCCGAGTATAGGCTCAGAATTGTCTGGCCCAAAGATAACTCGCGATATCATAGTCTCGTCCATAAAGGACAACTCAGCATAACCAATCTCATACTGTTCGAGTTCGCCATTAGCGAGCTCATAAGTCTTTTTACCGGTAGGATTGATACCAATTCTCTTCAGTTCGCACGCTGGAACCATTGAATCGGTCGCCCCTGTATCTACGAGGAAACTTGCGTTAAATTCCTCATCAGAATCGCGATTGCGTAGTTTGACGGCAACATGTGTGAGGCCCATTTTGCTTTCTCCTGGAAGTTTTCGAACTCTTAATAACATAATGCGCGCAGTTTACATCATACGCAGATGAGAGTAAAGCGGCTGCATGCGCTTTCGCGCTTCAGCAGCTTCCTTCATTTTAGGATACCGGCGGATCAGCTCGCGCCAGGCGGCGCCGTCGTAGTGAAAGCGCTTGGTTGATTTGTCGAAGATAAATCCGACGCGCTGGCGGTTGTAACGATCGAGGCTGGCGTGATTGAGGTAATAGCTGAATTCCGGAGCCTCGCCCAGTCCTTCTTTCAATCGTCGCGTCGCATCGTTGGAAAGCTTTATCGCAACTTCTTCTGCCGTGTCGCCGAGTAGCAATAGCACTTCAGGACACAGAGGCGAGTGCGGGAAGTGATCCAAAAAGATTCGTGCGCGTGCGATTCGATCGAATCCACTAGAAGCATTGATTAGACGCAGGAGCTTTTGATCATCTCCTGCGCGTGACGGTGAAGCGACTGCTTCACGTTGAATCCATCCATGCGTGCGGCTCGTGACGTTCACCAGAAAGAATACTATCCCGTCCGAGCTCGTTTTCACGGATCGCACCGCCACCAACCGTCCACGACCGAGCCGGCGCACGAGTCTTCCGTTGAGCTGCGGCGTCGTGCGCAGCGCGGCTAGCCGTTCATCGACAACAACCGCCAGACGCCCCCCAACCGGCGCCTTTCTTTTCTGCGCTACAACAATGATCTGAGGAAAGATAATAAGAAGCAGGCAAAGCGTGAGCTTGTGAGGAATCATATTGTTTCTCCAACCGTGAGGTATTTATAGGTCCTATATGACCTATCGGTCCTATTCTTACACAGCAGCTATTCTCTCGCGAAACTGCGCGTGATGAAAATGGCAGATTGCAACCGCCAACGCATCCGCAGCATCATGCGGCGACGGCACAGTCTTCAGCAACAGCAGCAAGCGCACCATCTCCTGCACCTGGTGCTTCTCCGCATTCCCATACCCAACAACGGTCTGCTTAATCAAGCGCGGTGAATACTCGTGAATCTCAAGCCCCGCACGCTCCGCCACCAGCAAGACCACGCCACGCACTTGCCCCAATTTCATGCTGACTTTGACATTGGTCGCGAGGAAAGCATCTTCAAGCGCACACACATCAGGTCGATGCTGTGCAATCACTTCTTCCAGCCCGTTACATATCCTCAGCAACCGCGCCGAAAACGCCAGGCTCGACGGTACGCGAACCGACCCGAACGCAACCAGCGAATAACGGCGTCCGTCACCTTCGACAACACCCCATCCCGTCGTCTGGCTTCCCGGATCGATTCCTAAAACGCGCATTGAGCGAAAGTATAACCTCAGCACAAAGGTCAAAACCACAACTTCGTGATATTCTGAGTTATCCCCTCAAATTCCCCCTACTTGATCGTCATGAGTGAGTTCTTAGAATCGCTGGTTTCATTCGTCCGCAAGCCCACGGGCTATATGGACGAGAAACCATTTCAGGCAGAGTTCTTCAGCGTTGAACGTCTCGAGCAGTACGCACAAACGCTCGCAGCTCAACACAAAACCGTCACCCGCAAAGGCCGCGCGCAATTACTTCCGCGTCTCGAAGACAACGGCCGCAGGCTCGAAGCTGCTTACAAGGCGCTGGTCGAAGCACTACGGCAAGGCCGCGCGATTTCTCCCGCCGCGGAATGGTTAGTCGACAACTATCACATCGTCGAAGAACAACTGCGCGAGATTCGCCAGGACCTTCCGAAGAGCTATTACCACGAACTGCCCAAACTAGCCGAAGGTGAACTGCAAGGCTATCCGCGGATCTACTCAGTCGCGCTCGAGCTGATCGCGCACACCGACTCGCGTCTCGAAACAAAAACGCTACAACGATTCATCCGCTCGTACCAAACCGTCGCGCCGCTCTCAATTGGTGAACTGTGGGCCGTCGCTATCACGTTGCGTCTCGCGCTGGTCGAAAACCTGCGCCGTCTCGCCATCACCATCGCTCGTGCGCGCGCGAAACGCGAAGAAGCCGACAAACTCGCGGACAAACTACTCGAGCTCGCCTCGCTTCAACCTGCGGGCGTCATGCCGGCCATAACCGAGCGACTCGGTAAACGAGAAGAGCTGCCGCAGACGTTCGTAGTCCAACTCGTACAACGCCTGCGCGAACAGCACCCTTCCGTGATGCCGGTGATGGACTGGATCGAAAAGCAACTGGCGAAGACAGGCACCAGCATCGAGCAGATAATTCACGCCGAACACCAACGCCAGGCAGGCGCACAGGTCACGGTCGGAAACATCATCACCAGCATGCGTCTCCTCTCCACGCTCGACTGGAACGACTTCTTCGAGAAAGTCAGTTTGATCGAGCCGCTCCTCGGAAAGGACCCCGCCGGCGTCTATTCGCGAATGGAATTTGCCACGCGCGACCGCTACCGCCACGTCATCGAACGTATCAGCAAGCGAACCCGCGCAAGCGAGCTTGAAATCGCGGAAGCAGCAGTCAATCTCGCAGCCAAAACAAAAGAAGAATCGGGTCCGAAAAAGCACGTCGGTTATTTCCTCATCGACGCCGGTTTAACTCTTCTCGAAAACAGTTTTGGTTATCAACCACGACCAAGCGAACGTTTGCGTCGCTTTCTGCTGCGACATTCCACCGGGACATACCTCGGCACACTCACATTTCTAACGCTGCTCGTCATAAGTCTGCTGCTTTACATGATGTATGCCCACGGCGCAGGTTGGCAGTTGTTGGTTGTAACTGCGCTGCTCGCGCTGATTCCAGCAAGCGATCTTGTACTCACCGTACTCAACTGGGATCTCACGCACTTTTTCCCGCCACGTCTGCTGCCGCGCATGGACACCGCGAAGGGCATCCCCGCGGAAGCGGCGACGTTCGTGGTGGTCCCAACGATATTTCTTAATGAGTCGCAAGTTCACGAACTGGTTGAACGACTC
>Ga0207670_10000235_pt1 | contig 35073 bp, 26 predicted proteins | sample KBSS23HmetaG_FD_184339 | JGI IMG/M metagenome (GOLD analysis project Ga0207670, IMG submission 184339) | Switchgrass rhizosphere microbial communities from Kellogg Biological Station, Michigan, USA - KBS S2-3H metaG (SPAdes) (version 2) | ecosystem: Host-associated > Plants > Roots >... | reverse complement strand
GGAAGTCTACGCCTGGCTGAAGAAATACCTCGACGAACCGAACGGCGCGACTTCCGACACACGTTAGAAGATGCCACGGGCTTGTCCCGTGGAGTCTCACGATTGCCGCTACACGCCAGCTTAAAATCACGCTTGGATGCCACGGGCTTGTCCCGTGGAGCTTCACGATTGCCGCTACACGCCAGCTTAAAAATCACGCTTGGATGCCACGGGCTTGTCCCGTGGAGCTTCACGTTCGCAGCTATGTAGCCTCGAGCGTGAAAACTCCACGGGACAAGCCCGTGGCATCTCGTATTTGTGTTTTTGGTTTTGGATAGCGGCAATCGTGAAAACTCCACGGGACAAGCCCGTGGCATCTCGTATTTGTGTTTTTGGTTTTGTATAGCGGCAATCGTGAAACTCCACGGGGCAAGCCCGTGGCATCTCATTTCTCATGGCGCGGCGCCGAGTGCGCCGCACCATTGTGTCGTGAACGATCCGGGGAACGATTCAAAGAATAGTTCATCGATGTAACACCAGCCCCAATCCTCACCCGGTTCGAAAGATTTGATGATGGGATGATTGGTTGAGTGGAAGTGCTTTGTCGCGTGTTTATTCTTTGAATCGTCGCAGCAGCCGACGTGACCGCATGTTACGCAGAGTCGTAAATGAAGCCACCGGTCGCCGATTTTCAAACACTCTTCACAACCGTTCGGAGTTTTTGGAACAACATTGCTGATTTCAAATAGATGTGAGCAGCATCTCATTGTAATCCTCCTGATGTTGGTGGAAGGTGTCTTCATCCGGTCCATACCACGGATCGTCGAGTGTTATCAGCACTTCCAGGTCTTCGTCGCTCATGTGAACCCCCACTCAGGCTGATTGAGAGAGTGACTGCTCTTTCTTAATGAACTCGAGCAAGTCAGCATTGATGATGTCCTTATGAGTCGAGCACATGCCGTGCGGCAACCCCGGATAGACTTTCAGTGTGGCGCCCTTCACAAGCTTGGCCGACACCATCGCGCTGATAGCAATGGGCACAACCTGATCATCGTCGCCATGCATGATGAGCGTCGGCACGTCGAACTTCTTGAGATCTTCAGTGAAGTCGGTCTGCGCGAACGCCTTGATGCAAAAGTAAGTGGCCGGGAGACTGGTTAACATCGATTGCAAAAGGAAACTATCGAGTATGCCTTGAGACACTTTGGCGCCTGGCCTGTTGAAGCCAAAGAAAGCGATTCTGAAGTCAGTCATAAACTGATTTCGATCGGTTTGTATGGCGGCGCGCCACTGATCGATCACCTCGATCGGGAATCCATTGGGATTAGCTTCAGTCTTTTGCAAGAACGGTGGGACCGCGTTGATCAGCACCGCCTTCGCTACGCGCTTTGTACCGTGACGGCCGATGTAGCGAGTTACTTCACCACCGCCGGTCGAGTGGCCAACGTGAATTGCATCCTTGAGATCGAGCGATTCGACGAGCGTGGCGAGATCGTCAGCGTAGGTGTCCATGTCGTGCCCACCCCAGGATTGGCTGGAGCGTCCGTGACCGCGACGGTCATGGGCAATGCATCGATAACCGTTCGAAGCCAGAAAGAACATCTGGTCCTCAAAGGCATCTGCTGTCAGCGGCCAGCCGTGACTGAAGACGATTGGCTGTCCCTTGCCCCAGTCGTTGTAAAAAATCTGTGTGCCGTCTTTTGTCGTGATAGTACTCATTGCAATTCTCTCCTTTCGGTTAATCTTGAAACTTAGACCACTGCGGACTGGCTAAGCCAGTCCTCGAAGCGTGTTTCGCCGAGCAGCGCACCATTGTTCGGTACGAGTGAGCGCTCGCTCAATTCGGCGCCAAAGTAGGGCGCGTGCGGATCAGCTATAACCTCGCGCGGATCCTTGCGGGCGCTGAGACCACGGCTGATGAATTCATCGAAACGGAACTGCTCAGGTCCCGCCACCTCAACGATTCCATTCAATGGCGCTCCCATAGCGACTTTAGCCACCTGACTTGCCACATCCTCCGCCGCTAACGGCTGGAAACCGACCGGCGGCAGGCGAACCGTGTTGCCTTCGGTAGCTGAGTCGGCGATGCGCGTCAGGAACTCGAAGAACTGTGTCGCTCGCACGATCGAATAAGGGATCGGGGATTCCTTGATCAGCTTCTCCTGAGCGACCTTCGCACGCATGTAGCCACTGCCGGGCAGACGTTCAGTACCGACGATGGACAATGCCACGTGATGGCCCACGCCTGCGGCCGCTTCGTAGGTGAGCAAGTTGCTGGTTGATGTTTGAAAGAACTCCATGACCGCCGCATCCTCGAACGACGGCGAGTTCGATACATCGACGACTACCGACGCGCCCTCGAGAACTTCCGCGAGTCCTTCGCCGGTCAATGTGTTTACTCCGGAGTTTGGTGATGCAGCGACAACGTCGTAACCGCGCCCGCGGAGCTTCGACACGACTTTTGATCCGATGAGACCAGTGCCGCCAATAACAACGATCTTCATATTCTTCATAATTGACCTCCTCATTTGTTGTCCGACGCCGGCACTAGCACCGGCGCGCCCTTGTCCTTGATCAGGAACACGAGGAACTTTGCCGGCTTGGTATTGCTTGCGTTGCGGCCCACGAGATGAACATCGTCGGGCGCTTCATAAAATGTCTGGCCAGGTGTCAGCGTCACTTCCTTTCCACCTTTCACCTGCATCACTATCGAGCCCTCGATGACGTAAACAAATGCCTGTGCGTTGTGCCGGTGGATCGGATCAGTGCCGCCTGGCGCATACTCCACTGTGATCATCAGGACTTCTTTGCCCGGGGTCTCCTTCAGATCTTTCGACATGAGCGATGTGACGGTGGGTTCTTGAGCCATCACCGTGCCCGACATGAGAAACAGTAGAACCAACATTAGTTTTGTGTGTTTCATGATTAGAGATTTTGCGCTGGTTGGTTTTCTGTTGAAACCCTAGATGGTGCGAGTGAAAGATCACTCAATAGAGTTATCGTCTGATCACCCTTTGCGCGGAGGGACAACAGTGACGCGAAGTCCAAACAGTCTTGCATCGACCGAGTATGCGCCTGGACCGAGAAGGACGAGCGCGGCTGCCGTTAACATTCTGAGAATGTAAACCACGTCAACGGGTTGATCCGGCAACAACAGATTTGCCATGGCAGCTACGCAAGCAACTATCGAGAGGATGGGAGTTAAGAAGCCGAGAAGAAGACTGAGCGAGATTAGTCCGATTAATGAAATCGCGAACCAATGCAGAGTATTGGAAGAAGTGAACCGGTGCGTAAGGTTCAATGCGAACATCCCGGCTGCCGCTATCCTCAAAAGGAGTAGCCCAACACCCGGACCGCCTTGAGGAAACATTGAGTAGAGTCTTTGCACGGAAGTAAGTTATCGACTTTGCCGGGAATCGCCCACCCGAATTGAGGCTATGCGTCCATAACTCTTTCGAGGGATACATTCTTACCCTGCGAAGCGTTGTGCCCGGAACCTGCGAAGCAGGTGAAAGCATAAAGCCTGGGGCGCAAGCCCCAGGAAAGCCAAAAACGAAAATGAGACGTGAAACCCGCGAAGCGGGCGGCAGCCCAAACCCACAGCGCTGTCGCCCGTTTCACGGGCTCAAACGCCTTTTTTATTTACCGATCCTGGGGCTTGCGCCCCAGGCTTTATGCTTTCACCTGCTTCGCAGGTTCCGGGCTCAATAAACTTATCGTTACCCGCTTCGCAGGCTAAGACATGCAGCGTGGCTCAGAACTGAAGCTTGAGAGCAAACTGGATTGAGCGTGGTCCACCGAGCTGATAAAGAGGATTGAAGCCGCCGTTGGCGCCGCCTGAGCCGAGACTGTTCGCCAGCGTTTGGGTAGAGCGACCGAACAATGGGCTGGTCAGGACATTTGTGGGATTACCGAAGTTCGGGTGATTGAAGATGTTGAAGAACTCAGCACGGAAGCGAAGCGCGAATCTCTCCGTCAGGTGAAATTGCCGCTGCACTCCGACGTCCGCCTGCCACGCACCAAAACCTCGCAGCACATTGCGGCCGAGATTACCCTGCGTTCCGGCGGGTGCCCCACTAAAAGCTGCGCGATTGAAAACCTTCCCTCCCGGAAATTGCGAGCCATGGATCTCAAGCGGAACGCCCGCGTTTATGTTCGGGCGAGGAGCGAGCTGCGTGCCGGCAGCGAAAAAACTTCCGCCAACAATATTCACGGGTGGAGCTGATCTGGCAAAAAAGAAACTACTGATCGACCAGCCACTCAGTAATCCCGGTAACTCATATGTGAGGCCCGCCGTGACTGCATACCGGATGTCGAAGTCTGAATTTCCGCGGTCAACGTTGGCATTCGCAATCTGCCCGGGCGTGTTGATATTCGTGGCGATTGCGTCTGTCGACGCGATATCGATCGAATGCGACCATGAGTACGACCCCAACGCCTGCAAACCGCGCGACAGACGTCTCTGAAACTTGATCTGTAAGGCGTTGTAGTCTGAGGTCGCTGAATTGTCCGTAAACGCAATGAACTCAAAATTCGGATTCACGTTGAATAGATTTGTTACTCGGAGCAACTTCCTCCCAATCGCCCCGACGTAAGTGGCCGAGATGCTCTGATTGTTTCCAATCGACTGCTCGAGCGCGACATTCCATTGATACGTTCGAGGGAGTTTCAGATGCGGATCGGCAACAAGCATTGTCGAGGCGGGTAGATTCGCATTGAGTGCCGGAGGAGAAGCGTCTTGTGGGCTAAGCGGAAACGGCGAAGCAGAAAAGTTTTTGTCGACAATGTATGGGAAAAAACTCGAAACTCCTCCGAGTGATCCCTGTCCGAGATCGTAAAAGACTCCGAAGCCTGCGCGCAGTGCCGCATCCCAATCTCGTATTCCACGGAATTGATAAGCGAGCCCGATTCTCGGTGCAAAGTTTCCGTAAGTCGTTTCATAAAGCGGCGTGCCGCGTGGCGCAAGAGTCGTCGTCGCCGGATTACTCAGGCCAATCACCGTGAATGGATCGTTCGCGCGGTTCTTGCCCCTGAGCGCTGGATTGATGTCCCACCTCAAGCCGTAAGTTACGGTTAATCGTGGTGAGACCTTCCAGGTGTCCTGTCCAAACACCGAAAAGTTTTGCGACAAAAGCGCATTTGTTTGGAACGAGCTCGACTGGGCCAACAGCGCTGTGCCCGAGAGCAGACCACTCACTCCCGAGAACGCCGCAAACTGATGGTAAGCAGCCGGACTACTAAAAGGAGCAAGCCAACGATAGTCCACGCCAAACTTCAATTGATGACTGCCCTTTGTCGCTGACAAGTTGTCAATAAGATTGATCTGGCGTTGCTCAGTCGTCCCTTGCTTGCCTTGAACATATTGCCCAACACCCAACACGATGAATAAGAAAGTGCCATTCGCGGAAGTGATACCCGATGGGAACAAGAGCGAGTCAGGAAGTGGTACCGCACCGCCAAAATCGTCCATTACGAAATCGATACCAACTCTGTGATTGCTGTAGTTCGCTCGCACTTCGTTACTGATCTCCGGGCTGATCATGTGTGTGAGACCGGCTGTTCCCGTGTGTACGGACGACGACATCGAATTTGTCGTGCTGAGCACGCGACCGGATGAGAAGAATGGCCCGCGCTGGTCGAGGTTAGACGGTGAATAGTTGTACCTGCCAAAGATGTTCAGCTTTGATCGGAGTGAATGATCGATGCGGGCGCTGTACGCATCAAGCGACGAAGGATTCGAAAATCCGGCGTTGAATTGCGCTAAGCCCGGCGCGAGTCCAGCGCCGTTCGCAATTGGAAACGCATTTAAATAAGGACGCATCGCGGCTGGAGCCTGTTGCCGCGATTGGTTATTCGGCACGACAGTTTGCAGGCTCGACGGCTGGCGCAACCGTTGACCCTCGTATGAGAAGAAAAAGAACGACCTGTCCTTGACGACTGGCCCCCCAAGCACACCGCCAAAATCGTTCAGTCGCTCTTTAGGCTTCGGCAGGCCATTGAAGTTCACAAACCAGTCTCGCGCATCCAGTACGTCATTCCTGAAATATTCGAACAACGTACCGTGAAAAGCATTCGTTCCGGACCGAGTCGCAATCGAGATCTGGCCACCCGGAGTGCGTCCGAACTCAGGCGCAAACGATGACGTCTGAATGCGGAATTCCTGCATCGCATCCACAGACACCAGGCTGTTTGTTCCACCGGAAGCACTGAGCGCAGGTAAAGCGCCGGAAGCACTCTGCATCATGGCGATGAAACCAGTGACGCCGAAATTCGCGCTCACGCCATCCACCGTAAAATAGTTTGCGTCCGCACGTTGTCCATTCACACTAAACTGTCCCTGATCGTTGAAGGTGGATGCAGTAATCACTACGCCAAGTGTCAGGTTTATTAACGTCTGGAAACTGCGACCATTCAGAGGAATGTTCTCAACAAAAGTGCGGTTGATCACGGTGCTAACGTTGCCTGACTCGGTATTCACGAGCGGCGCTCCACTCTCCACCGTAACAGTTTCGGATACATCGCCGAGCGTCATCTGGAGGTCGAGTCGAAGTGCATCCTGTACATGAAGGACCACGCCAGGCTTGATCAACTTCTTAAATCCCGGCTTTTGTATTTCGAGACGATAGGAGGCGGGCGGAAGATTCCCCAGGTGATATTCGCCTGAGCCATTCGTTGTGACTTCATAACGAATATTAGTGCCTGCGCTAATGGCTACGACTCTGGCATCGACGAGCAGTGCGTTCGCCGGGTCGGTAATACGTCCCGCAAGCGAGGCATTCGTGGATTGGGCCTGGCCCAACGTGAAAAAAGTGAGGAGGATGAATACTAATGCAGCAACCGGGCGCACAAGTCCAAACCTCACAATCGAAAGTGGAATTTTGCGAGGCTACTGGCCCGATTGCATTTGTGTCAATAAAAAAAGAGTAGTTCGCCAATTCCCCAAAAGAGTGATGCGCGTGCTTCAGTTGGCGAAGTACATCAGCATCTGAGAGATGCTACGGCTTGCAAACAGATACGCCGAAGGCGTTGGCTAATTCAGCCCAGGGTTGGAGCTTGCGACAACCCTGGGTATCAAATATCAAAATAACGATCCAACCCTGAAAGGGTTAAAACCTCGCGAGAATTTGAACGCGGAGAAACCCTTTCAGGGTTAAGCAATTATCTTGTAATTGTGACCCAGGGTTGGAGCTTGCGACAACCCTGGGTATCAAATATCAAAATAACGATCCAACCCTGAAAGGGTTAAAACCTCGCGAGAAATTGAACGCGGAGAAACCCTTTCAGGGTTAAGCAATTATTTTGTAATTGTGACCCAGGGTTGTCGCAAGCTCCAACCCTGGGCTGAAATTAGCCAACGCCTTCGGCATATTTATTCCAAATCAAACTGACGCACTACTAGCCCGTGGCATCCGGTCGCTGCGATCGTGAAGTACCACGGGACAAGCCCGTGGCATCTCTTTGTTGCATACTGAGATAAGATATGCGGACCATGGAGAAACCGCGCGGACGACGATTTGTCATCCCGCTTGGCCCCGTATGCGCCTTCCTGCTGCTGGCGTGTTGCCCTGCCGCGTTTGCGTTGAATCCCGCACTGGACGTCACCCAGTATTCCCACACGTCGTGGAAGATCCGCGATGGTTTCCCGAAAGGCCAGGTCTCCTCAATCGCTCAAACTCCCGATGGTTATCTCTGGTTAGGTACGGAATTCGGTTTGTTTCGTTTCGATGGCGTCAGACATGTTCAATGGCATCCGCCGGCGAATCAAGAGCTGCTCTCCAACTGGATCTTCAGCTTGCTGGCTGCGCGTGACGGAACTTTGTGGATCGGCACCGAGAAGGGCCTTGCGAGTTGGAAAGACGGCAAGCTCACGCAGTACGCGGATCTCGCTGGACGTTATATTTTCAAGATCCTCGAGGATCGTGAAGGAACGGTTTGGGTTAGCGCAGCGGCCGTGCCAACTGGAAAACTCTGTGCGATTCGGAACAGCAACGTTCACTGCTTTGGAGACGACGGCAGTCTCGGTCGCGCAGCATTCAACTTATACGAAGACAGCAAGGGCAATCTCTGGGTAGGAGTGAAGGACGGATTGTGGCGATGGAAACCTGGACCACCAAAGTTTTATCCACTCCCCGGCGAGCCTGACGGCATCCAGTGCTTCGGCGAGGACAGTGACGGCACGCTGCTGGTTGGCTGGAACGGCGGAATTCACCGGTTCATCGATGGCAAGACCGAGGCGTACTCAATCCCAGGAGTGGGCCAACTCCGCAGCCGAAGGATCCTTCGTGACCGCGATGGCAGTCTGTGGATTGGAACTTACAATGAGGGACTCGTACACGTACACCAGGGAAAGTCCGATGTATTTGGACTATCACAGGGTCTCTCGGGCGAAGCCGCTATCGCACTTTTTGAGGATTGCGAAGGCAACATTTGGGTGGCAAGCGGGAGCGGTCTCGATCGCTTTCGCGATTTCGCTATCTCGACGTTTTCTGTGAGTCAGGGCTTGTCGAGTCCCAGGATACGATCGGTTATCGCGGACAGAAATGGAGGTGTATGGCTGGCGACTCCTGATAGCTTGAACCGGTGGAACAACGGGCAGGTTACAGTTCTCAACACCAAAACTCCGAACTCTCTCTTTCAGGATGACACCGGAAGAATCTGGGCTTCAACTCCGTTCGGATTCGGATACCTGAACAACGATCGTTTTGTTTCGGTCAGCGAGGTGCCTGGAGCCGTGACTGCTATGGCGCAGGACACGGCCGGAAATCTGTGGATCGCTAACGAGCACGCCGGTCTTTTTCAAGTACTCCACGAAAATGTGGTCCAACAAATCCCCTGGTCCAAACTCGGGCATAACGATCCTGTCAGTGCCGTGAGCGCGGATACGTTGCATGGTGGGATATGGCTTGGTTTCTTTCTTGGCGGCGTCGTCTACTACAACGACGGCCAGGTCCGAGCATCGTACACAACAGCCGACGGACTGACCGCTGGTCGTGTGAACGACTTCCGGCTCGATCAGGATGGAACACTCTGGATCGCGACTGAAAGCGGGGCCAGCCGGCTAAAGAACGGACGATTCGCCACGCTGACCAGCAGGAACGGATTGCCGTGCGATGGCGTTCACTGGCTAAGGGAAGACGACGCGCATTCATTCTGGCTCTACACGCCCTGCGGTTTGTTGCGTGTTGCGCGTAGCGAGCTGGATGCCTGGGCCACCACGATGGACCATGACACAAACGCTAAGCCAACGGTCCGTGCAACTGTTTTCGATATTTCAGATGGCGTACGGAGCGTCGTAACGGCAAACCACTTCAGTCCGCAAGTCGCAAAGTCGACAGATGGCAAACTATGGTTTTTGGTCGGAGATGACGGCGTCAACCTGGTCGATCCTAGTCATCTTCCTTTCAACAAGCTGCCACCTCCAGTGCATATCGAACAGTTCATCGCGGATCGCAAAACCTACGATCCGATCTCTGCCGGAAGTGGTCCCTTGCGACTGCCGCCATTGATACGCGATTTACAAATCGACTACACGGCGCTGAGCCTGGTTGCACCCGAAAAGATCCTTTTCCGTTACAAACTGGAAGGTCGCGATAGCGATTGGCAGGAGGCGGGGAGTCGCCGGCAAGCCTTTTATAACGATCTCGCACCCGGCAACTATCGTTTTCGCGTGATAGCTTGCAACAACAGCGGCGTGTGGAACGAGACGGGCACATACGTCGATTTCTCGATCGCACCTGCTTACTATCAAACCGCCTGGTTTCGCATCATCGTTGTCGTCCTGTTTCTGTTGGTGCTCGGTGCGCTTTATCGACTGCGGCTGCGACAAGTGGCGCGGGTAGTGCGCGCGCGGATGGAAGAACGACTTGAGGAACGGGAGCGCATAGCCAGAGATTTGCACGACACGCTTTTGCAGAGCGTGCAGGGACTGATCCTCAAGTTTTCCGCAGTCTCAAAACAAATACCTGCTGATTTGCCTGCTCGAGACGCACTCGAGAAAACATTGGACCGCGCCGATGAGGTACTGGCAGAGGGAAGAGATCGCATTCGAAACCTGCGTGTTAATTCTGCGTCACTGAGTGATTTGCCGGCTGCGTTTCGTGCTGTTGCGGAAGAGACATCGCAAGGTCGTGATGCGATCTTCAAGACTGTAGTTGAGGGTCATGTTCGTGAGTTGCACCCGCTGGTTCTTGAGGAGTGCTACTGTATCGGGCGCGAGGCGATCATCAATGCGCTTAGCCACTCGGAAGGCCAACACGTCGAAGTGGAGATCGCTTATGACGCGCGGCAGTTTCGCCTGCGCGTTCGTGATGACGGGAGAGGCATAGAACGCAAGATCCTTGAAGCCGGCGGGCGTTCCGGTCATTGGGGATTGCAGGGAATGCATGAGCGGGCTCAAAAAATTGGCGGTCAATTGAAGTTTTGGAGTCGACCGGAAACGGGGACGGAAGTTGAGCTGATGGTTCCCGGAGCGACAGCGTATTTAGCCACGGATAAACGCGGATAGATGCGGATTAGATTTCGATGATGCCGCGTTTCAGCGCGATCGTTACGGCGTGTGTACGATCGTTCGCGCCCAGCTTCGAGAGAATACTCTTCATGTGGGCTTTGATTGTTTCTTCGGAGACGTTGAGGAGCTGAGCCACCATCTTGTTGGCATTACCGGCCGCCACTTCGCGCAACACCTCGATTTCTCGATCAGTCAATGCATCGTCACTGTGATGCTCCGCGATCTCGACGGCGATTTCCGCAGGGATTCGTTTCTTGCCGGCGTAGACTGTGCGGATGGTGTCGATCAATTCCTTCCGCACCATATTCTTTAACAGGTATCCTGAGGCGCCCGCTTTGAAGGCACGGGCAGCTTGGGCGTCACCACTGTACGTGGTTAGCACGATGATGCGAGCGCCGGGAAATTCTTCGCGAATTTTGATGATCGTGTCGATGCCGTTGACCTCCGGCATCTGGACGTCCATCAGAGTCACGTCAGGGCGGTGAGCGCGGAACTGCTCGATCGCTTCACGCCCATTGCTGGCTTCCGCGACGAGGATGATGTCCGGTTCGCTTGCCAGTACAGCAGCAATTCCTTCACGCAGCAGCGGATGATCGTCTACCGACAGTATTCGAATGGGGCTGCTGGTACTCATGATTCCTCAGTCTACTACGAATCCAAAGTAAACCAGAGGGAGCACGGATGGGGTGGGCCACGGAGGGCCACCCCTACAACAGTGCGACGGAGATTCTGTAATGCAGGCATTTTGTAGGGGTGGCCCTCCGTGGCCACCCCACACTTCGGACTAGTCCTGCTCAAATTCGAAATCCAGGCCAAAATACTTTGGGAAGTCATCGCCGCCGACACCGGCGCCCATGACAACTTCGTTTGCTTCACCGATCAGCGTTAGTTCGGGAGCTTCGTAATTGTTTTGCATTGACTTGCCTCCTTTCTTTCGGAATTTCACACCGATTCCGTAGCCACAGCTCGAGCAAAATGATCTGCCGCAACTGAGACTCGTTACAGTCAAGCCCGCGGCAAAGACGCTCGAGACGTGCGCGAAAGTTGTCGCGATCTACAAACCCGCGCTCGACTGAGTGCAACTTCTTTGTCTTCAATAAAGCGTGGGCGAGGGGCCGCGACGCCTGCTGCCAGGGTGCGTTGAATGAACCCTTCGATCGTCGTCCGCGCAACTTGCTGGGCCATAAATCAGAGAAAGCAGAACGCATCAATCTCCGCGGCTCACCGGGCCGGCACAGCACATCGGCCGGTACCGTCATGAGAAACTCGACGAGTGGCCGATGGGCGAACGGATGCGTGTACTCCAGGTGCTGCAACGGTTCGGGTGGCTGCAGCGTGCGTAGTTCGAGCGCCATCGATAGCGAGTAGAAATACTTCCGGCGTTCCGGCGCGGCGTGTAGCCAGTCGCTCGAGAAAAAGTTTGCTGAACTCAATCCAGAGACAAGAGATGTCTCAACGCTTTTTGGCGCGTATGAACCGTCGCCGGCCATGTAGATGGCGGTTGGTGTCAGTGATGGCGGAAGAGCCGCCTGAGCCGCGCGCCAGAGAATCCGGTAAATCGGAAGCCGAAGAATCTTGCTCCACGCCAGTGCTTCTTCACATGCGTGGCCTATTTGAAAGCGACGCAAAGAAGCAGCGACCTGAAGGCTGTCGTCAAACCAGTTACCCATGATGAGATCGCCGTTCTGCCCGGTCAGAATAGTTCTGGCGCCGAGTTGTTTCGCCTTCGCCGCAACTGACGTGAGGAGGCCGTGGAAAGCTTCCGGCATTGCGCCACATACTTGTGTTTCAGCCAGGAGCGGAACGTCGTGCGTCGAAATGCGCGCTCCGTGGATGCCGCAGTGTGATTCGACTTCGCGAATGAACGGCTCGTCGAGCGAATTCTCCCAGGTGAAGCTCACAGTCTCGAGACGCGAAGCCCTGACTGCGCTGCTCCGGATCAGGTGGTTGGCCATGCAGACTACAGACGACGAATCAAGACCGCCGCTGAGCTCAGCCAGCACCGGTGATTCACTCTGCAACCGGACGGCGACAGCCTCGCGAAACAGTGCGCGAACTTCTTCTTCATACCGGTGCTCGTTCTGATAACGGATCGTGTCGCCGATCGGCAGCGACCAGAATCGCCGGATGCTTGTCCCCTTTGCCGAAACGCATACGGCGTGACCGGGAGGAACCGAGTAGATGCCTTTGTAGGGTGTTCGGTTCGCACAGCCACCAAGCGTCAGGAATCCGGCGATGTATTGCTCGTCGAGATCCGTAATTCCCGTTTCTTCCACCAGGGACCGCAAACTGTTGGACCACCGAACGCGTCCGTCTTGCACGTGATAGTAAAGAGGACGAACACCTGCGAAGTCGCTTGCGAGGATGGTTCTGTAATTAACGTGATCGCGGATGACCAAACTCCAATCGCCAATCAGGTGAACCAAACCTTCAGTGCCCCAATGTTCGTAGGTAGCGCGTGCGATCGCTTCATTAGCGTTCTCGCCATTCAATGACAATCGCAACAACAATTCGGAGCGATTATCCAAACGGCCATCCCAATGCAGGACTTCAACTCGTGTGGTCGCCGTCATCTTCCCTTCTCCTTAAACAACATGTAGCGGCATAAGCCGTTTTTGGTATGCAGGCGAGCCGTAAACAACGCGGCCGTCGACTTCCACCCAGGCGTGAGAAAAGAACGGCGACGGGCGATAACCAATGACGAGGCGCGCGTGAATCCCGTACCGCCTGAGCAATCGAACCGTGCAAACTGCTCGCTGCAGGCACAGCACCGGCTTCCAGTAGAAACAGGTCGCGAGCAGGACTGCATCGCAGATCGCCTTTTCCATTTCCGCGCTGACTGTCCTGGCTGAAACAGGTTGCCGCTTCAACTGCGAAAGAATGCGTCCCGATCCCAGTAACGAAAGCACCACTTCATAGCGAACGAGCTCGTAGAACGCCCTGAACACGAGCCTGATCTTTTTCATGACGCAACCTCTCTCGTGATCAGGCTCTGCAGTTCGAGTGCAGCCAGGAAGCTCAGCGTGTGCGCGCGTGCCGTGGGTTCAGCTATTTGAAACTCATTGCTGATTTCATCGACGATACCGTCTAACGAGTGTCGTTGTTCGATCCCTCGCCAGATGACCGCACCGGTCTTGTTCGAACTGAACACTCGCCCTTTGCCAGCGTGCAGGATCATTATTCCGTCGCCGTGAGCAGAAGCACTGGCTTCGGGACTCAAGTAAATTTGGTTACTCATGCTCAACCTCCTCTTCAGAATCAACGTGCAAGAAGATAGGCGAGCTGAGAAATCTGAAACACACTAATAACCGTAGAAATTAGGCCGCACTTTTCGATAGCTGGGAGATACCACGAAAGAGGTAGGTTGAAACGCTGGGGTGGCCACGGAGGGCCACCCCTACAAATGAGTATCGTACGTTTTGTAGGGGTGGCCCTCCGTGGCCACCCCATGCCTCGACTTAAGACATGCCAGTACGAAAGGCGATACGAGCGGGAACTACAAGGGTGATAGTGGTGCCTGAATTTGCAGAGCTGTCTAAGTTGAATTTACCGCCAATGCGTTCAGCGCGTTCTCTCATGCCGCGCAATCCGAAGTGACCTTCTTTCCCATGCTCTACGACTTCGGATTCGATGCCTACTCCGTCGTCGCTAATACGCAACGTCAGATCGTGTGCATACTCAAGCCTTATTTCGATGCGGTCGGCGCCTGAGTGCGCACAGGCATTTCGAATCGCTTCGTAACCAATCCGGTAGATTTCATCGCGAACCACCGGATGCATCTCTCTGGCGTCTCCGTTCACGGAAAACGAAGCATTAGTCGCACTGCCACACTCGTCAATCGCCCGGCGAAACGCTTCCGCCAGATCGTTCTTTTCGGTGGTCGATGCGCGCAGAGACTGAAGTGCTGCCCGTCCCTCTTCAGTAGCCTGGGCCAGCCACGTCGACAACTGCTCCATCGCCCGCACCATGCGCGTTTGATCGGCAGGGTTCTTCAACGCATGATCCGCAACCATCTTGCTTCCCTGCACCGTCTGCAACAACGTGTCATGTAGCTCGCGTGCGACGCGAGTGCGCTCGGCCAGACGTTCATCAAAACGAGCGCTCAACATGCGCGAAATCTGCGCCACCCGCAAACGATAAAGCACGAACACCAGCAAAAATCCGAGCGCAACCATCGCCCCAATGAACCAGCGTGTTTGATAAAAGTAAGGTTGCTGCGTGACGCTGAAGACCACTCCCTGCCGATCCCAAACGCCATTTCGATTGCACGCACGAATACGCAGCGCATGTGTTCCGACCGGAATACGACTGAAGATCGCAACCGGATTAGCCGGAGCGTCGAGCCATTCTGAGTCAACTCCGTCCAGCCGGTATTGCAGGCGAATCTTTTCCGGTGCGGTGACTTCAACTGCTGCGAAATGAATCTCGACGTGATTGGTTCCTGGTGGCAGCACGACTTCGCGGCCGGCGCGTTCGGTGTTCCTGCCGATCGTCACGTCTGTCAGGTAAATCGAGGGCTTCGTGTTGGTGACGCGCAAACGATTCAGATCGAACAAAGCTAATCCCCTGGTAGTAGCCGCGTAGAGTTTGCCGTCACGAGTCAGAGCCAGACTGCGACTCCAGCTAGACGCGCTGGCAGTAGCTAAGCCATCGGCAGTCGAAAACGCTTCATAATCGAGCGGTTCATCGTGTGGCCGCGCCTGCGTGAAGTTGCCCGGTTGCACCCGGCTGAAAGGAGTGCCGCCGAACCATAGCTCTCCCTGTTCGGTTTCGACCAGGTCATAAGCCGATAACTCCTTAATCGTATCAACGCGGTCTTTGTAGAAACGGCGCGTAACTGACTCCGAGCCGATCTGTTCGTTGACGAAGAAGCCGCCGTCTCGATCCTCTCCGAAAGCAATGACTGCCACTTTGGGTGTAGACGCGAAGTTCTCAAAACGATCGCCGGCCAGCCGGGCGAGTCCGAGTCGCGTCCCGGCCCAAATGTTTCCCGCTCGATCCTCGAATGCTGTGGCGATCTCATTCGCTGGTAGCCCGTCAGCAGTCGTAAAGTTGCGAAGCTCTCCATTCCTCAGACGGGTCAAGCCGCGAGGAGTGCTGAACCAGACAGAGCCGTCGCGCGACACATAGACGTGGCCGACTATATCGTCCGGCATCCCCTGGCTCTTTGAGTATTGAGTAAAGCTGCCATCGTGATAACGAAAGGCTCCGCCGCCGTAGGTTCCGATCCATAGATCGCGATTTAGATCCTCCGCGATGGACCAAACGCAAGTATTCAGCAGGCCGTGCTTTTCGTTATAGGTTTGAAAATGTGTTCCATCATAGCGCGTGATACCACCGCAATTCGCGCCGGTCCAAACGGACCCGTCGTGCGCGACAATCACGGTCATAATCACATCGTTAGGCAGTCCATCGTCCTTGGTGAACATCCGAACCGCCGGATCTTTGAATCTATACAATCCGTCTCCATTTGTACCGACCCACAAGTTACCATCGCGGTCGCTGTAAAGAGATCGGACTTGCATCTCCTTATCCACTATTTCAAGCCCCGTGGATGTCACGCGAAACAGGCCCTTGTCTTTTGCGACCCATACCGTCCCATGCGCGTCCTCATACACCTTAAGTGCAGCCTGTCCGATCGGAGCATCAGATTCCAGTTTCTCGATTCGGCCGTCGGTCTCACGCACAACTCCCTTACCAGTGCAGTATAAGGTGTTGCCGAGATGATCTTTTAGAACATCAAAGATCTCATTGTCCTTTACTCCCAGTTGAGCGGCTAGTCCGGGGTGAGGCACAACCTCAGAGCCTGCTAATTCCATGAATCCTTCGTCGTTGAAGACGAATAAATGCCCATCCGGCGCTTCTCTCAGGTTGTGCGTGGACACCCGCGGTCCAACAGCCACGAACTGATCTTTGTCGTAGCGAAACAAGCCGTCAGCAGTTCCTACCCAAAGCACACCACTTCGACTAAAGCGAAGGCACACAATTTTGCTTGCCTTGCCGGCGCCGGGCTGATAGGTGGTTAACCCACTAAATGTGAACTGAGTAAAACTAGACGAAGGTATGCTTATCAAACCTTCATCAGTACCAAGCCAGAGATCCCCGTCAGGGGCTACGGCCAGTGTTGCTGCGCGCGGGTTCTTGAAACCGGTGAAATTTTTTCCGTCGAACCGGGTCAGGAAGCTGCCATTTGTGATCAGCCAGAGAAAACCATCCTGAGTTTGCGCGACCTCACCTACCACGGCGCCGGGCAGACCTTCGTCGGCGGTGAAATGGGTGCGCAGAAAGCTGTTGACTGGTTGGTTTGGGTCAAGTGCGCGGACAGGAGCGCCTGACATCAGGACCCAAAGAATGGCGAGTATCAAGCTTTTCACGACGCGCTCGATCAAAGCGGCAGCAGTCCGCGACGTACCGCGATCGTGACCGCATGCGTGCGATCGTTTGCCGCCAGTTTGTCGACTATGTTCTTGATATGAAAGTTGACGGTGTTCTCGGAGATTGAAAGTTGATCGGCGATCTGTTTGTTCTTGTAACCGTCGCGAACGAGTTGCAGCACCTCCAGTTCGCGAGCGGTGAGATCTTCTTCACCCAAATGCTCTGCGATAAGTGCCGCAACCGCTGCGGGAACCTGACGTTTGCCTGCATGAACTGATCGGATCACGGCGAGCAAGTCATCCTGCGGCATGCTTTTGAGAACGTAACCCGCCGCGCCCGATCGGAGTGCACGTTGAATCTCGCCATCGCTGTCCGAAGACGACAGCATGATGATTCTTGCATCAGGAAACTCTCCGCGAATTGCGATCAGTGTATCAGTGCCGTTGGTTCCGGGGAGGCGGAGATCCATTAGGGTGATGTCTGGCCGGTGTCGACGAAACTCGGCTATCGCCTCTACTCCGTTAGCGGCCTGGCCCACCAGGACCATGTCCGGTTCCGTTTCGATGATCGTGGCTAAGCCCTGGCGAAAGACGGGATGATCTTCGACACTGAGGATGCGAATCTGGTCTGGGCGAGCCACAACGGTCCTCCGAGTTTGGCTCAGTGTAATTGATGTGCATGTGGTTAGCCAGCATGAGTCGAATTTTGAACAATACGCCAATACGCCGAAGGCGTTGGCTAATTTCAGCCCAGGGTTGGAGCGCAGCGACAACCCTGGGTAGCAAAAACAAACAAAGAATCAAACCCTGAAAAGGTTCGCCAAGCGCCGAACCCTTTCAGGGTTTTATCGCTATTTTTGATTTATACCCAGGGTTGTCGCTGCGCTCCAACCCTGGGCTGAAATTAGCCAACGCCTTCGGCGTATTTGTTCACCATCACTGAACGATCAAATCCCATCGCACGAGTTTGAAATTCTGCCTGCCTTTGTCGTCTAAACCATCCTGGGCGATGAAGACACCTTTCGGAAATAGCGGACCAAGATTGGCTGTCGTGACATGAATGCCGTCAGTCTCCGTAACCTCATCAATCTTTTCGCCACGAACGATTCGGAACGACTTGACGTAGTCGTTGGCACCTTCGCGCTTGTAAACCGCGAATGTACTGTTACCCTGGCTTGACGCGATCAGGTATCCCTTGCCGTCGCTTTCATACGCTATCGTGAGTCCCTCCACGTCCGCTACAAGATTTCCGCCTGGTCCAACTGTGTCGACTTTCGTTTTCAAAAGCTCGGCATCAGGCTCGGCTGAATACTTCCAAATACCAACGTCCTCTTCTCCGACATAGAGATACCCAAGCTCGTCATCGGCAACGCAGCCTTCCAATTGACTACCAACTTTGAACTGTCGAACTCGCTTCGCGCTTACGCCTTTGCCGTCTTCGAACAACTCGTACTGCTCAACCACACCTTGTTTACTCGTGACGATGTAGTAAAACTTCCCTGCCTTGCTCTTATACATGCACGAGCCATAAGCATCGATCGTTTTGACTGGCGCGGCTGCGACATTCTCCAATCTCCGCGTATCAGCGTCGATCTTGTAGATCGCGATCGTGTTGTTGCTGCGATTGCTGGCAGTGACGAGCGAAACGTTCTTTCCAGCAAGCGGAAAACCGTCGCGGTGATCCACATTATTCATTTGTCCGTCTCGAACAAACTGGATCTCGTTGCCGGACAAGTCATAGACCGCCAATCCACTCTTCTTATCGGTCCCGATCACGAGACTCAAAGAAGGATCTGACGCATGTACCCAAAGCGTCGCGTCATCGGCAGAATCGCCTTTCGTGTTTACCGGATCCGTCTCCACCGCGGCGACGACATCTTGCACAGGCGCAGCGTTCTCGTTCCGCGCCGCTCCGTCACGAACACAGGCGACGCTCAACATCGCGCTAATGATTAACCCCAAAAAACCGATTTGAAACTTCATTCTCTATGCCTTCGATCAGAAATCTCAGATTAAGCACGTCCAGGTAAACATGCAACCACCGATTGACTTCGTGGAGTTTAAGTCGATTGTGGACTATTTGCGATCCTTAAGTCCTGATCGGGTTTTGCGAAAAGTCATTAAGGCGCGTTTAGGTCATTGAGGCGCGTTATGTTGCGGCTACGCCGCCCGATGTGTACCGTCTTGAAGATCACGGCCGATCCTGAAACTTTTGACTCCATCAACTCCGGCTTTGCCGCCCGATGTGAGGCGAGGCTCCGCCTCGCCGCTCAGTTTGAATTTCCAAATTGGGCTGTGCCCCTGGTTCGGGCTTAGCCCTAACGATCAAAGGCCAGAGGCCGAACCAGGGGCACAGCCCAAACCTCAGTGGGTCTAAACGGCGAGGCGGAGCCTCGCCTCACATCGGGCGGCGAAGCCGCAACACAACGCGCCCTTGAACTTCGAAGCGCATCAAGTGATCAGTGCATTGCCGGCAAGCTACTCGCCCTCAACAACCGCAATTTGAGCGTCAACTATCCCATACAGGTTCGACTCACCACAGCAGGTAAAAGCGAAGTGCTTCGCCGTGTTCGCGAGTAACCTGGGCTGAGTGGAGTGCTCGAGTGTTCCCATGAGCACGAACAGCGCGGCCGCAGGTTCATCACCGGCGCAGCAGATTATTTCCGCCAGTACAGAGATCTTTTCTTCAATTGAATCGTCTTCTGCTGTGTCAGGCGTTTGCGAGAAGTCGATCGTATCGATGATCGTTTCGCCTGCATCGGCGCGACGCACGAGGTCGGCGAGCCATGGATCGTTTGTCTCCAGGGCGTAGCGAATAATCACGCGCCATTGTGGATCGATCGAGGTGTCGTTTATGACTGACTGAGCACGACGTCTGAGAGCGTCGCTGATTGTGATTTGGGTTGTTTCGGTTACGTGAGGTGTTTCGCGCACGGTTGCGCTACTATGAGTGGTCATGAATTTCATCCTTTCGTTAGAAGGTTGAGGTTCAAGGGTCGGCGTTGTGTTCTAGCACATGTCGGCCCGCTTCTTTGTTTGGTGGGATCACGCCACTCTAGCGCGTAGATTTTCGCTTGTCATCAGATTAATTTTGAAATGGAAGAACACATAAGAGCCAACGCGGAAATGGTCATTCAGCAGCTACGACCACTCAGTGGCATCGACTTTGGCTATACCCGGGAGTCCGTTGAGTGGCTCGAGGGATACATTGAGCGGCAGCGCAACTCGGGCGAGTTCGATAACGTCGGGGTGAAGAATAAACTTGTAAGTGTGTTTGGTTCTTTCCTGGGCGAGTGCGTAGTTCACTGCTACGGTGGAACGTGGCGTCAGGACGAAGAAGGTGTGTGGTGCGTCGCTTTTAATGACGACAACATGGTGTTTCCATTCGCCAAGGTCGCAAAGCAAATGGACAACGGACTGGAGGATGGAATCGTGAGTTTCTTTACTGTCATCCCAATTATCTTTAAAAAGCTCCCGCGCGCGGTTCCATCAACTCCAAAGAAGCCGTGGTGGAAAGTCTGGTGAGCAGGGCGGCCTGTTGGCGTTTCTTTACTTACACGCGAGTTCACGAGCGCAGATATGTTTCATGGCACGTACGGCAGAGTTGAAGGCGGTGATGATAGAACCACCTTTCTTACCAACCACCAGATCTCCGAGCAGATAGAGACCCGGTACATTCGTCGCTCCGGCCTCGTCGAAAATCGGCCCTGCGTCATTGAAAGCGATCCCCAGGGTTCGCAAAAAATTCGTAGGTGTTGTTCCTCCAAGCGCATAGACCACGCGTTCGAAGGTGCGTGGTGATACTGCATCTTCACGAAAAACAACGTGGGGCACGCCGCGGTCGTCCTCGATCCTGAGAATGTTTGTGCTCCGGAGAATCTCAACCGCTTCCTGCTGCTCCAGAGAAAACAGCTCAGCACGATTCCGATCGTTCAAGCGAGTAAATTCCGGCTGCCGGTAAGAGAGAGTAACTCGATTGCCTGCTGCGTGAAGATATTGAACGTACTCGGCTGCGGTATCGCCACCACCGACCACAAGCACATTTTCGCTGCGAATTGGAACTGAAGTGATATCAAAAAGCAGCCGTTGACGAAGAGAGGGTGGAAACGAATACTCCCTCGGCTTATTGGGCCGGCCAAAGATTCCTATAGCCACGCCAAGAACCTTACTCTCGTGAGTTCCCTTTGAAGAATTGATGCTGAAGCGCGCACCATTAACAACATCATTCGTGCGCTCCATTCCAAAGACGTCGGCGCCATATTCTATGTTGAGGTTGTAGTCGACGATTACTTTGTCGAAGTACTCGATCGTCTCGGCCTTGGTCATGTCTCTGATGCACAGCAAGCCGTCGCACTTAGCCTCAAATCCTTTATAGTTCGCAGTAGTAAGCTTTTGCTCCGGATATAGCTGACGGATGGCGGAGTTGTGGTGTTGAGCCTTTTCCAGTAGCAATATTTTACTGGACTCGATTCCAGCCGCGCGTGCTTCGGCGGCAAGAGCGATGCCTCCTGGACCAGCGCCAACTATGACCAAGTCGTACATTTACGAATCGAAAGTCAAAACTACGCGAAACCTCACCCTGCCGCTATGCATTTGTTCGTAAGCTTCCGCCACACGATCGAGCGGATATTTTTCGATCATCGGATGCACATCGCTCAACGCGCTGAATTCCAGTGTGTCCTGTGAATCCTTAGCCGTACCTGAATACCAGCCGGCGACAGAACTCCGATGCGTGATTAGCGAGAACACATTGATCGTAAGCGGCTCAGCTGGAGCCGCGGGCACAAGCAACAGTCCGCCTGGCGATAAACCGTCAACCAGTGGAGAAATCGCCTGCGCACTCGGAGCAGTCGCGAGGATGACGCGCGCACCGCCGAGCTTTTGTAACTCCGCTACCGCGTCGGTCGCAGTAGCGTCAATGTAGTGATGAGCCCCGAGCTTTTGCGCGAGTGCTTGTTTGTCGTTGCCCCGGTTGATAGCTACTGTCTCGAAACCCATCCGTCGCGCATACTGAACTCCAAGATGGCCCAGACCGCCGATGCCGTGCACCGCGACCACGTCTCCGGCACGAGCACCCGAGTTGCGCAACGCGTTGTAAACCGTAACACCAGCACACATGAATGGTCCGGCTTCTTCCGCGGGAACTTCATCCGGAATCGCCGCCAGCGCAGTTGCCGGGGCAATCATGTACTCGCCATACCCACCATCGAAGTCGAACCCGGTGACCTTGCGATTAACGCACATGGCGAAGTCCCCGCGACGACACTGTTCGCAGACGAAGCAATGTCCGCCGTGCCAACCAACACCGACGCGTTGACCTGCACTCCATGTGGCCACATTGTCGCCGGCGGCGTCGATAGTTCCAGCGACTTCATGACCTGGTACACGTGGAAATTGAAGTCCCGGCCAGAGACCTTCTTTGACAAGCACATCGCTGTGGCAAATGCCGCAGGCGTTTACTTTCACGCGAACTTCTCCAGTGGCTGGCTCAGGGATCCCACGCTCAACTAGTTCCCAATCTCCGCCCGGCTTACTTATCTGCGCTACTTTCATTTCCTCTCCATGAGTGTTTAGAAAGCGGGGGACGGTGGTTATTCAGCCAATAGTTTCTGGATCACTTGCTCGGTCTCGACATAGTAGCCTTCGCCGACGTGGGTCCAACGCACGCGTCCCTGTTTGTCCAGCACGAACACAGTCGGCCACGCTTCGACGCCGTAAGCCTTCCACGTCGTGTAATCCTGGTCAGTGACAACCGGATACTTAATGCCCAATTCAGCGACTTCGCGTCGTAATTGGTTTATGTCTCTTTCGCGGTCTAACTCCGGTGTGTGTACGCCGATGATCGTTAGCCCCTTGTCACGATATTGCGTGTCCCACTTTTTGAGCGGAGGCAAGGTGTTGCGGCAGTTGTTACACCCGAACGTCCAGAACTCCATCAACACCACGCGTCCATGCAAGCTCTTGAGCGTAAGCGGTTCGGAATTGATCCACATACCGTTCGCGATTTCGGGCGCCGCCGGCGCTTTCGTTTCCTCAGTCATACTCCGAGAAGGAATAATTTGACCTCGGGATGTCAGGCGTGAAATACCGTCGCTCACGACTGCAAGCGGTCCCCGGCCCGTCGCGTAACCAACCGCCACAATCGCAACTGCCATAATCAATATCAGCGAAACGAAAATGATACTTTGCCGGTGCATTGGAAACGGCTCCTTCCTTGCTTTGCTCGATTCTAAGGTGCGTAACGAGTGAAAACAAAGTCGCGATCTTTGATAGCCTGGTGGCAGGGAAAGCACTTTTTCATATCTGACTCTGGCGCGGGTTTGCCGTCCTTATCAAATTGAGCATATCCCCAGCCCCCCGTCGCGGCATACTTCTTTGAGTCCTTGACCATAAACTGGAGGTACCAGGGCGGCGATTCCCCGGGAACGAAAGATTGAGCGCGACCAAAGACTTTGTTGTTTTCCTCCGACGGGACGTGACGCCACGCGATTCGTGCGATGACTGTGCCTTCCGGAAATGGAAGCTTTCCTTCGCGATAAGCCTTGATCGCTTCATCGTTGCCCAGAATAGCGCGGATATCGTTGAGGTTACCTTCTTCGTGGGCCACGGAGACAAGTCTCCACTCGCGGTAGCCGCGGGGAATTTCAGTGACGAAGATCGGGGCGACTTCCTGATCCGTGTACCGGGATGCGCGTCCCGTGAAAGCGACAGCCGCAGTCAAAGTTGCAATTGCAAGCAACAAGAAAGTGATCTGTTTCATAACGGTCCTGCTTCCAATTCGTTCTTTCCTTAGTCGGCGTTACGTAACTCGCCCAACATCGTGGGGATGAGTTCGGAGACCGTTGGGTGAATGCCCATCGTGCGCTGCAGCACGTCGTAAGGAACATCGGCGTGCATGATGTCGATGACGCCGTGAATCGCCTCGTCGCCGCCTGTGCCGAGGATGGCAGCTCCTAAAATCCTCCGCGTCTCAGCGTCCACGACCACCTTCATCAATCCTTGCGTTTCACCCTTCTCGATCGCGCGGCTGACGCTGCTCATGGGGCGACGGCCGATGAGCAGTGGGCGGCCCTTGGCGCGTGCCTCACGCTCTGTAATGCCGGCGCGGCCGAGTGGTGGATCGATGTAGAGCGCGTAGCCGAGGACGCGTTCACTCACGCGCCGGTTCTCGCCATCGAGCAGGTTGGCGGCGATGATCTCGAAATCGTTGTAGGCGGTATGTGTGAACGCGCCGCGTCCGTTGCAATCGCCGAGCGCCCAGATACCGGCGATGTTCGTGGCGAGTCCGTCGTCAACCTTGATGTACCCGCGCGCGTCTGTCTCGACACCAGCCGCTTCGAGGCCGAGGTCGTCGGTGTTTGGTCGACGGCCCACAGCGAGCAGCACGTGCGAGCCAATTGACGTGGGCTCACCCTCTTTGCAGTTTACGCCGACCTCGACGCCCCGCTCGTGTGGCGCCAGGCTGATGCACTCGGCGCTCGTGCGTACGTTGATACCTTCGTTTATCAGAACCTCGCGTATCGCTTTGGATATCTCTTCGTCTTCGCGCCCGATGAGGTACGGCGACATTTCGATCACTGTCACCTCTGCGCCGAAGCGTCGAAACATCTGCGCGAACTCCAGTCCGACATAGCTGCCACCGACGACGATCAAGTGCTCCGGTAGTTGATCGAGTTCGAGGATCGATCGGTTATTGAGAAAAGGAACTTCATGTACGCCGGGCATGTCGGGCACCGACGCGCGGCCACCGACATTGATGAAGACGCGTGGCGCCGACAATAAATCGTCGCCCACGCGAACCCGTTGCGGCCCTTCGAAGCGTGCGTGTCCCTCGATCACAGTGCAGCCGGACATATCGCGCAGACGACGCTCGACACCCGTGCGCGATTCCGCGACCACGGCGTCCGCGCGCGCCTTGACCTTCTTCATGTCTACGCGCACTGGGCCTTCGAGCACGACGCCGTAGTCAGCGGCGCGGCGAGCGAGGTGTGCGGCATAGGCGCTCGCGACGAGTGTCTTCGTCGGCGTGCAGCCGGTATTGACGCACGTCCCTCCGAAGAGCTTTCGTTCAACAAAGGCCACCGTCATGCCGGCGCCCGTCAATCGCCCGGCAAGCGCAGGCCCGGCTTGGCCCGCACCGATTATGATCGCGTCAAACTCTTTCATCGCATTGCGACTCCTATTCGCGCAGGTAATGACAGCTGTATCCGCCTGGGTGCTTGCGCAGGTAGTCCTGGTGATAATCCTCGGCGCTGTACCAGGTCGCCGCGGGCTCGATGCTCGTGGTTACTGGCCGCTTCCAGCGTCCTGACGCGTCGACACGCGCGATGACGCGTTCCGCGATTTCGCGCTGCTCTTCCGTCTGCGGAAATATCGCAGAGCGGTACTCCGTCCCGATGTCGTTGCCCTGGCGGTTGAGCGTCGTGGGGTCGTGCAGACGGAAAAACCATTGCTCAAGAAGTTCCTCGAAACTGAGAACCGACGGGTCGAAGGTGATGCGGACTGACTCCGCATGTCCGGACTTGCCGTGATGCGTGTCCTCATACCTCGGGTTCTCGAGATGGCCGCCCGTATAGCCAACCTCGGTATCGATCACTCCGGGAACATCGCGCAGGATGTCCTCCACACCCCAGAAGCAACCGCCGGCAAGCACAGCCATCTCAACAGGTTTGGCTTTTGGCTCCGCCTCTGTCTTATTAATCCCAACGCTCGACATCATCCTCTCCCTTCGTTTTAGGAACTCCTTAGTAGACCACGAGCCTGAAAGGCCCGTCTATTACACAAAGGTATTAGTCGGCCCCGACTCGAGTCGAATGACATTTGGGATATTACAGAGCTTGTAATATCATTTAGTTGGTATGACAGGAAAGGATCTCAAATTAGGAAGAGAGAAAAAAGGCTGGACACAGGAGGACGCCGCCGTGAAATTAGGCGTGTCTCAGCCTTACCTTTCCTTATTGGAGAAGGGATTGCGGCGCGTGCCTGAGAAATTAGCCAGAAGAGCCGCAACCAAACTTGGATTGTCGGCCACTGCTTTACCGGTTGAAACGAAGTGGGAAACTGTTCAGCCCAAGGATGCAAACAGTCTTGCTGCCGACCTTGCCGGACTAGGGTATCCGGGCTTTGCGCATCTTAAGGGAACTCGCAAGAAGAACCCGGGGCAGGTTTTGTTATCAGCTTTAAGTGCCAAATGTATTGAGAGTCGAGTAGCTGAGGCTTTACCCTGGCTAATACTCACGTATCCTGATCTTGATTGGGATTCACTCGTCAGCGCCGCCAAAGTGAGGGATGTCCAGAATAAGCTCGGTTTGGTTACCTGTTTAGCACGTGAGCTGGCGGAAAAACATGGAGAGACAAAAAAAGCTGCCCTGCTCCGTGAACAGGAAAGAGTTTTGGAACGGTCGCGATTACTGTTCGAAGACACTTTGTGTGACGAATCGCTAACTCAAGCCGAGAGGCGTTGGCTGGAAACAAATCGATCTGACGAAGCCAAACACTGGCGAGTCCTGACAGATCTTTCACCAGAGCATTTGAACCATGCCGTCTAGTCCTCTCCCTCAGCCTTGGAATTCCTTCTTCGAGGATATAATGAATCCCTAACCTTCCCTTGGATCTGAACGTTATCCAAGAACGTTATGAAAGGGAGTTGCGACCTGACCTGGGGAACCCGGAACGAGAAGATCTAACTCTAAAACTATGGACGGATGCTATCAAAGAGGAACGGCAGAGTCTTTGAAGCACACGCCGTGGTCCATAAAAGCGCTACGGCACGAACAACTTACGGTTATGTTTAACCTCTTTAAAGCTTTTTGTGGCTAAACTCCCCTCACATGGCCTATAATACGTTCTGCCCTATCTCTCACATTGAAGTTTAACAACTAGAGTTTTCTCTAACTCCTTCTGTTACGAGCCGAAGCAGGAGATGGACAGACTGACTGTAGGCGCTGCCCAACAAAGAATTGTCAGCGCTTCTGAAAGGACACATCTACCATGCGCGGCATGCTTACCTCCCTGACACTGGTTTGTACTCTACTGTTAAATGGCGTTTCCTCATTCGCCCGCGACAATAAGTACCCAAGCCAACAAGAGCGCAACGAATCCCAAACGTCGTCACGCGAGCCGAAGGCACGTACAAAACGTGAGTCACGTAGAGAACAAATCATACGCAACCCTCGATTGTTTAAAGGTGAAGAGGATGACGAAGCCCAGCGCTACGTCCAGCCAAGCGAGCGCATGGAGTGGTATTTACAAAAGCGACTGCCAAAAGGCGAGAGGCAACTGCCCGTCGAACGTTACTTCGAGGCAAAAGCGAAGATCAAAGGCATGAAACGTTTCTCGAGCGCGCGCAACAAGACCCTCGCGCAGTCCGGCGACGGCAATGAACTGTTCAATGACCGGGAATTAGCGTTCTCCAAGAACATACTTAGTGCCAGCGCGAGCGGTTCAACGAGTGGCGCACTGGGCACCTGGCAGTCGATAGGACCCGGCAACGTCGGCGGTCGCACCCGCACCCTGCTGATCGATCCGATCGATCCAGACGTGATGTATGCCGCTGCAGTCGCGGGCGGCATCTGGAAAACAACCAATGGCGGTGACTCATGGGCGCCGCTGAATGATTTTCTCGCAAACATCGCCGTCTCCTGCATGGCGTTTGATCCGTCGAACTCAAACACGATCTACGCCGGCACCGGTGAAGGATTTTTCAATGCCGACGGTGTTCGCGGCGCGGGTATCTTCAAGTCAACAGATGCCGGCGCAAATTGGACGCGCTTACCCGCCACGGCTTCAGATTTAAACTTCTTCTTCGTGAACGACATCGTCGTCAGCCCGTCGAATGGACAGCACGTCTACGCTGCCACACGCACCGGCGTGTGGCGCAGTCTCGATGGCGGCTCAACCTGGAACCAGGCCCTCGTTTCCGACATTGCAAATGGCGCGAACGGCGCCACGGATCTAGTCATGCGCACCGATCAGGCAACTGACTACATCTTCGCCGCGGTCGGCACGTTTGCACGCGCGCACATCTTCCGCAATACGGACGCAGGCGGCGCCGGCACATGGCAGGACGTGTTCTCCGAAGTCAACATGGGCCGCACGTCACTTGCCATTGCTCCGTCAAATCAAAACATCATCTACGCGCTGGCAACGTGTATTTCGTGCGGAGCGGGAACAAATCCAAACTTCCCAACGCTCTCGTACACCGATGGTCTGCTAGGCGTCTTCCGGTCTAACTCTTCGGGCAATGCCGGTTCATGGACCACGCAGGTGCGCAACAACAGTCCCAATCTGCAAGACACACTACTTCTCAGCAACCCTGTCAATGGCGCGTTGACGCAGTGCGGAACCGGAACCAGCCAAATGGTAAACCAGGGCTGGTACGACAACGTGCTTGCCGTTGATCCAATGGATCCAAACAAGGTGTGGGCAGGCGGTATCGATCTGTTCCGCTCGGACAATGGCGGTGTCAACTGGGGTGTTGCCTCGTACTGGTGGTTTCAGGGCAATGGCATTCCACCAACCAACGACGCTCCACAGTTCGTCCACTCCGACAACCACGTCATCGCTTTCCATCCGAACTACAACGGTACTACCAATCAAACGATGTTTGCCGGAAACGATGGCGGTCTCTTTAAGAGCGAGAACGCGACGACTGCCAATGTCGGCTACGTAAACGGCATCACGCCGAGTGGTGGGACCATCACGCCCGCGAGTCCGATCTGCGGTAATCCATTCGCGCCGGGCGCGCTCTTCACTGTTTCCAATCCGGTGATTTGGGAATCGTTGAATAACGGCTATGCAGTCACGCAGTTCTATCACGGCCTGCCTTATCCGAACGGACAAACTTACTTCGGCGGCACTCAAGCTAATGGCACCATTCGCGGTACTGACGTCGCTGGTCCAAATGCATGGGAACGCATCAACGGCGGCGACAGCGGATACGTTGCGGTGAATCCGGCCAATACCAACACGATATTCTTTGAGACGACCGGACTTTCGTTGCGCCGGTCAACAAACGGCGGCGCAAGCTCCGCTCCTGTCATTACTGGAATCACGGGCGATGTGTTCCCGTTCATCACCGTCTTCAGAATGGACCCGATAACGCCGACGCGTTTGTGGATTGCTGGCCGTTTCATGTGGCGCACCGACAACAACGCCACGAATTGGACCAGAACCAGTAACGCGCAACAGACCGGCGGCTCCATCACTGCCATGGCGATCTCGCCGGCCAACTCCAACGTAGTCATTAGCGGCGCCGCTTCAGGACAGCTTCGTCGCACAACCGTGGGACTAACTGCTAACGCGGCAAGCGTTCTGGCTTCAACATGGCTACAGTCGTTTACGCCACGCGGCAACGGTAACGGCACGATCTCGTGGGTCGAATACGATCCCTCAAACCCATCAAACGTCTGGGCCACAATCTCGAACTTTAACGGCACTCCGAACGCACAGGGCACGAGCGCCGGTCACGTCTTCAGAAGCACGGACGGCGGCGCAACATGGACCCTCGCCGACGGCACGCAGACGCCGGGAAACGTGAATGCCATACCAGACATTCCGGCGCACAGTGTCGTTATCGATCCGAATGATAGCCAACGCATCTATGTCGGCACGGATCTCGGCGTGTTTGTCTCACTCGACAACGGACAGAACTGGGCAAGTGAAACCACCGGCTTTTCGAATACGGTGGTGGAGTCGCTCTCGGCGGTAAACAACAATGGCGTGACGACTTTATTTGCCTTTACGCACGGTCGCGGCGCTTTCAAAGTCACGATTCCTGCCTCGTGTGCGACAGTCTCACCGGCGAACATGGCTTTTAGCTCGTCGGGTAACACGGACAGCGTGACTGTGACGAAGAACTTGTCTGCCACCGCGCCATGCGATTGGAACGCGGTCAGTAACAACTCCTTTATCACGATCGATTCCGGAGCGAGTGGCAGTGGAAACGGAACCGTCAACTTCACCGTCGCGCCGAACACAACCGGCGTCGCGCGTGTGGGAACGCTCACCGTTGCCGGTCGCAACGTAACGATCACTCAGGATGCAGGTCCGATTGTTAATGACGACACTGCCACCACAGATGAAGACACACCAGTTGACATCAACGTGCTTGCTAACGATTCTGGCGGCACATTGAATGTCGTTTCGGTAACGCAAGGCGCAAACGGAACAGTCTCGATCAATCTGGACAAGACCGTTCGCTACACACCCGCACCGAACTTCTTCGGCAGCGACTCATTCACCTATACCGTCGACAATGGAAACGGCAGCACTGCGACAGCCAATGTCAACGTAACCGTCAACGCCGTCAACGATGCGCCGGTATTTACGATTAACCTGTTGTCGCAAACGGTACAGTACAGCGACCCGATCACGACGGTCACGGTGTCTGTGTCGGATGTCGACGACTCAACCGCGGATTTGAATCTGACAGTGCTCTCGTCGATACCGGCGGGGTTGACCGTCACGCCAACTGGCCCCGGCTCGTTGACGATCTCCGGCAATCCGCTGGTGGTAGCGGGGGTTTATCCGATCAACCTCCAGGTGATCGACCCGCACAACGCCACTACAAACGCAACAGTCACGATCACCGTCAACAAAGAAACAGCGGAGACTTCGTTCACTGGTGACATGGGCGTCGTCACTGCTGGTCCAACGGTAACCACGGCTACCGTGCGTCTCGGAGCACATCTCACGCAGGACGCTGATGGCGCCCCGGGTGATATCACCCTCGCGCGAGTGACGTTCGAGCTGTTCAGATCAAACAACATGAGCAACACGCCGGACATCACGATCGGAGGCGTCGCGGTTGATGCGAACGGCGATGCGTTGACCTTCCTGCCTGGTTTGACGGCAGACACGTACGTCGTGAAGGTCAAGATCGACGCGAGCAACGGCTACTGGATCGCGAATCCTGTCGGCCTCGGCACAATCACCGTCGCCATCGGCACCAACGATACGCAGACGTCTGGTGGTGGTTGGGTACCCGATGACGGCAGCGCCAATGGTAAGGCGAATTTCGCGTTCACTGTCCGCAGCTTTAAGGGAATGCAGAAGGGTAACTCGATCTTCGTCTTCCGCGGCACAGATGGTTTCAATTACGTTGTGAAGAATACTAGTTGGGCGGGTGGCTTCCTGAACTTCTCGACTGAGCCTGGGACGAGCATCGTGAATCGCACGTCGTTCCAAGCTAAATGCGTGGTTCAGAAGATCGATCCGGCTACTGGCCTGGTTGTGCAGTCGTTCGGCAACTTCACGTTCATCGTGGACGCGCGCGACGGCGACTTGCTACTGCCGCGCCAGGACGACGCCTACGCCATCACCATCTTCGATAACAACGGCTCGGTATGGCGACGCGTCGGCACCAACACCGCACTGCTCCCGCTCGGAGGCGGCAACGTGATGGTAAAGGGCAAATAATCGCTCGTCGAGTCGCCACAAAGATGTACAACGACGTAAAAGGCTAGCTGTCTTTTGTACTTTTTTATACGTCTTTGTGGCTAAACGCTCTCTCATCGCTTATAATGCGCTCTGCCCTGGCTCTCACATTGAGGTTTTAACATCTCCCAGAAGTTCCAACTCCATTCCTTCTGTTACGAGCCGAAGTAGGAGATGGGCATTAACTAACTACCGGCGCCTTCACGGCATAACTGTCAGCGCTTTTCGAAAGGAACATCTACCCATGCGCGGCTTGCTTACGTCCCTGACCCTGATCTGTACTCTATTTCTAACTGGTGTGGCCTCGTTCGCACGCGACAACACGGCCCCCAAACAACAAAAATCGCGCGTTGAGCGCAAGGCATCCAAGACCTCCGAACACAATCGTGAGGCGCGTGAAAAGCGTGAGTCACGCAGAGAGCTCGCCAAGCGACGTGAGCTCATCAAACGCAACCCACGTCTCGCCTATTTATTTAAAGGCGAAGAGGACGAGGACGTGCTACGCACCGACCAGCCACGCGAAGCAATCGAGTGGTATTTGCAAAAGCGCCTGCCAAAAGGCGAGAAGCACCTGCCCGTAGAACGCTACTTCCAGGCAAAAGATAAGATCAAAAAGATGAAGCGCTTCTCGAGCGCCAGCAACAAGAACCTGCCTCCAACGACTGAGGCCGACGGCGACGTTGAAGAAGTGTTTGATGGCGAAGACGGTGAATTCCCCAACAGCACGGGCGGTGGCGGCGCCGGTGACGGCAGCGCCTCAACAAGCGGCGCACTCGGCACCTGGCAGTCAATCGGTCCGGGCAACGTCGGCGGTCGTACGCGCGCGTTGCTGATCGATCCGCTCAATCCTGACGTGATGTATGCCGCGGCAGTTGCGGGCGGCATCTGGAAAACAACCAATGCCGGTAACTCGTGGACGCCGCTGAACGACTTCCTCGCGAACATCGCCGTCACGGTTATGGCGTTCGATCCGTCGAACTCAAACACGATCTACGCCGGCACCGGTGAGGGCTTCTTCAACGCCGACGGCGTGCGTGGCGCAGGCATCTTCAAGTCGACTGACGCGGGTGCTACCTGGACGCGATTGTCCGCCACTGCCTCGAATGCAGATTTCTTCTTCGTGAACGACATCGTCGTCAGCCCGTCGAATGGCCAGCATGTTTACGCTGCCACACGCTCCGGCGTATTGCGCAGTCTCGATGGCGGCTCGACCTGGACACTGGTCCTCGTCTCCAACGTTGCCAACGGCGCGAACGGCGCCATGGACCTCGTCATGCGTACCGATCAGGCAACTGATTACATCTACGCAGCCGTCGGCACGTTCGCGCGATCGCACATCTTCCGCAACACCGACGCGGCCGGCTCCGGAACCTGGCAAGACGTTTTCTCCGATGTCAACCAGGGCCGCACCTCGCTTGCCATCGCGCCCTCGAATCAAAACATCATCTATGCGCTGGCAACGTGTAACGCGTGCGGAGCGGGAACAAATCCAAACTTCCCCACGCTCTCGTACACCGATGGTCTGCTCGGCGTCTTCCGGTCCACCTCATCAGGCGATGCCGGTTCATGGACCACACAGATGCGTAACAACAGCGCCACGCTGCAAGACACGCTGCTTCTCAGTAACCCAGTCAACGGCGCGTTGACACAATGTGGAATCGGCACCAGCCAGATGCTGAACCAGGGCTGGTACGACAACGTTCTTGCCGTCGACCCGGCGGATCCCAACAAGGTGTGGGCTGGCGGTACCGATCTGTTCCGCTCGGACAATGGTGGCGTTAACTGGGGCGTTGCCTCGTACTGGTGGTTTCAGAACAACGGCACTCCACCAAATAACAACGTCAACGGGCAATTCGTTCACGCCGACAATCACATCATCGCTTTCCATCCCAACTACAACGGTACTACTAACCAAACGATGTTTGCCGGAAACGACGGCGGTCTTTTCAGGTCCGATAATGCGGCGACCGGTAATGTCGGCTACTCGAACGGCGCCACAGTAGGTGGCGGGACCATCACGCCCGCAAGCCCGATCTGCGGTGTTGCGTTCGCACCGGGCGCGGCCTTCACTGTTCCTGACCCAGTGCTCTTTGGCGCGTTGAATAACGGCTACTCAGTGACGCAGTTCTATCACGGGCTGCCTTATCCGAACGGGCAAACCTACTTCGGCGGCACACAAGACAACGGCACTAACCGCGGCACTGACGTCACTGGACCAAACGCATGGGCCCGCATCAACGGCGGCGACGGCGGATACGTTGCAGTGAATCCCGCCAACACCAACACGATCTTCTTCGAGACGACCGGTCTTACAATACGCCGGTCAACAAACGGCGGCGCAAGTTCTGCCCAAGTCACTACTGGAATCGCCGGTGATGTATTTCCGTTCATCACGGTCTTCAGAATGGACCCGATCACGCCGACGCGTTTGTGGATTGGTGGTCGTTTCATGTGGCGCACCGACAACAACGCCACAAATTGGACCAGGACGAGTAACGCACAACAGACCGGTGGCTCTATCACCGCCATGGCTATCTCGTCGCAGAACTCGAACGTAGTCATAAACGGCGCCGCCTCAGGACAGCTTCGTCGTACAACGATTGGACTGACTGCCAACGCAGCAAGCGTTTTGGCTACCACGTGGCTACAGACGTTCACGCCACGCGGCAACGGTAACGGCACGATCTCGTGGGTCGAATACGATCCCACGAACGCGAACAATGTCTGGGCCACAATCTCGAACTTCAACGGCACTCCGAACGCACAGGGCACGAGCGCCGGTCACGTGTTTAGAAGCTCAGACGGAGGCGGGACATGGACTCTCGCCGACGGCACGCAGACACCCGGAAACGTGAATGCTATACCTGACATTCCGGCGCACAGCGTCGTTATCGATCCGAACAATAGTCAACGCATCTACGTCGGCACGGATCTCGGTGTGTTCATCTCACTCGATAACGGTCAGAACTGGGCGCGCGAAACCACTGGCTTCTCGAATACGGTGGTCGAATCGCTCTCGGCTGTGAACAACAATGGCGTGACAACCCTGTTCGCGTTTACGCACGGTCGCGGCGCTTTCAAAGTCACGATTCCGACGTCGTGTACAACAGTCTCGCCGACTAGCCTATCTTTCTTCTCGCCGGGTAACACGGGCAGCGTGACGGTGACAAAGAACCTGAGCGCTACCACACAGTGCGATTGGCAAACGATGAGTAACAGCTCCTTTATCACGATCGATTCCGGAGCGAGTGGCAGTGGAAACGGAACCGTCAACTTCACCGTCGCGCCGAACACAACCGGCGTGGCACGTATAGGGACGCTCACCGTTGCCGGTCGCAACGTAACAATCACTCAGGACGCGGGACCGCTTGCCAACGACGACACCGCTACCACAAACGAAGACACACCGGTTGACATCAACGTGCTTGCCAACGACGCAGACTCTGACGGCGACTCATTGAATGTCGTTTCGGTAACGCAGGGCGCAAACGGAACCGTCTCGATCAATCCTGACAAGACTGTTCACTACGCACCCGCGCTGAACTTCTTCGGCAGCGACTCGTTCACCTATACCGTCAACGATGGACACGGCGGCACGGCGACAGCCAATGTCAACGTAACCGTCAACGCCGTCAACGATGCGCCGGTGTTCACCATTAACGTGCTGTCACAAACGGTACAGTACAGCGACCCGATCACGACGGTCACTGTGTCTGTCTCGGATGTCGACGACTCAACCGCGGATTTGAATCTGACAGTGCTCTCGTCGATACCGGC